>Ga0210402_10004060_pt1 | contig 13455 bp, 13 predicted proteins | sample IncBWC7MmetaG_FD_161055 | JGI IMG/M metagenome (GOLD analysis project Ga0210402, IMG submission 161055) | Forest soil microbial communities from Barre Woods Harvard Forest LTER site, Petersham, Massachusetts, United States - Inc-BW-C-7-M | ecosystem: Environmental > Terrestrial > Soil >...
CGGACATCTGCCACGCCGTCGGCGATGAGCACGCAGGTAGCGAGTACGCCAGTGTCATCTACATCGGCTCTGCGCCCGACTGCCCGAAGAATCGCGCATATCTTCCGAAACAAAGGCAAGCCTTTCTCCAAGGGCGTTCGGCCCCCGACTTCGCTACCATGGACTTCGAAGTCGATTTCAAGGGTCGTGCCACCGAGGAGGACCTGACGGATCTGGGGCGCGCCCAAATGGGCTTCTGAGCCATCACGACCAATCGTTACCACTCGTAAGTAACCGTTTCTTCGACACGGTCGAAAATTGAGTCTAGGAGCAAAGCCCTGATTAGTCGGCAAACCGGACAAGTCAAGTTCTAGGACTTCAAATGGACGATTACCGCGTTAATCAGGCCCTGACCAATGCTTGACCTCAATCCAGTCCGAGATTTCACAATTCCAGCTCGTGCCGTGCACACCATTCCCGAATTTCCCGCAAATACTTTTCGATGATTGCGGCATTAGGTGGGTGGGGAGCTTCTTTGGTCAGCGACACTACATATTGCCTCGCAAGCCGGGACGCCTCTGCACGTTCACCCAGGGCAAGTCTAGCTTCGGCAGCAAGTAAGAACCCAGATTCAGCTTCCAGTCGGGTCGCGGCGTGCGGCAAATCTGCGTTGCTTCTCATCCACGGAGCGCCGTATTGTTGCCAAGCCTCGGCCAGTTCTAGCGCCAAGTCATTTGCGTTCGACGACGGCGTTACCGTCCACCAAAAATCGCGACCAACAGGCATCAAGAAGCCAATTCGCTGGCGCAGTTGGCAGTTGTAAATCTTCGGATTCCACTGTTCAGCTCCTGCTTTTGTCCATGTCTCGTTAGTGACCGCATCAATCGCTGGGAAATAGAGTCCAAGTTCAATGGTGAAACGAGACTGGGATGAACTGTTCCATTGACTTGACTCTACAAGCACAAGTCGGTTCGATTCTGGTGTGATTTGATAGAACGTTGTTCCTCGCTTCTTGAACTTTTCTTTGCCCAAGAGCGGTGCGAGGCCGAGTTTGACGGCTTGGGTAATTGTTAGGGCGAGCGCTGAACGAGCCATGGAATAGGATTTTAACAGCACGTTCTCGACAAGTCCTGGTAAGTCGGCAAACCGGACAAGTCCGGCCCAGTACCCACATGGACGATTAGGGCGTTTACCAGGCGCTAGGACATTTTCCGCCACCGAACCGGCACTACTGCTTTGATTCCTCGGAAGATGCGGCGCGAAGGAAATGTATTGCGACCGGAGGGGTGGAAGTTGTATTTGGATAGAGATTTTGTGTGTCTGTGAACGCGCCTCCGGGCACGGGACGATAGGTGTTTTTTCGCAACCAAAACCCTCCCCGGAGACGAGCGAAAATCGGTTCGATGGGCCAATTGTGGAGTTTCATGGTCGTTCTAATGCGAACCCATTCCCCGGGTTTTAGTTCCATTATGCTTCCCTCATGCTCATGCGAACCATACAGCATGATGTAACCACGAGCAGGCACATTCGACTGCTCGCTTTCTCCTGTGACGACCAGCGCAAGGCTAAAATAGCTGAATGGTACGGACTCATCCGATGGCTGAAGGTCGGACAAATGTGGATAGACCGGCACTTCAATGGGAACGCGTCCCGTATTGAGAACCCTAAACTCGGCCTCGAATGGCTCCGATGCACGTATCTCTGTCGGACTGACTCGTAACAAGTAAACGCCAAGTGCACTCGGGTCGCGCTGGTCTGGTGCACCATCTCCGACGCTGCCACCACCGATACCGGCTCCTAAGCAGGTGCCATCTTTGCACTCCGGTGGTGGCGCTGGAGGATGGTGGAGTTCAGTGCGTTGTTGGACGGAGGTGATGTCGATGTATTTGATTTCTTGCGCCAGTGAGGTCGCAGGCCAAGCGAGCAGAAGGACTGAGAGCGTGAGACGCATGAACGTCAGTAATTCCTACCATTCTCGAAGCAAGCCTTGCTCACGCTTATATTACTCCCCCAGTGGTTTCTGTGCCTCACCACTTTTCCAGATTTCACTCCTGATAAGTCGGCAAATCGGAAAAGTGGCGGCTAGTACCGACTTCGGCGCTTACCGCGTTTATCACTTCATGGGACTATAATCCTGCTATGCGAGTAGGACCGTTGTTTTGTGTACCGATGGCAGCAATCCTTTGCTCGCATGCCCTTGCCTATCCAGGTCCTCTTCGTGGGACAGAGAACATTCCCAAATTGATGGCCGATTCCACGCTTGTCTGCAAGGGAGAGGTCGTTGAAGCGGCCGAGGTGACCGTCGTTTCCGATCCTCGGCCACCGCATCGGACGGCCACGGCCATCGTTCACGTGGATCGATGCTTCAAGGGCGAGCGCCCAGCGAGCGAGCTAGTGCCCGTGCTGTTCGACAACATTCTGCCTCCGGGGGGTGGACCGTACGTGGTGCTTCGGAAAGGCGACTACCGTTTGTTCTTCCTCAAGCCTGAAGAGAGTAAGTACGTTCTGACAGACGACTGGTTCGGGCAACTGTCCATCTCGCGCCAACTTGGAAATCCACCACTTGGAAACACTGACCCGATGCACCAATTGGAGGTGGATTTGAAGGCAGGTCTGAATGACCCCGATCACGAGCGTGTGCTTGACAGTATTCGCATGCTCGGAAATATGCGTCACCTGCAATCCAAGGAGGAACTTGTTTCGCTTTTGGATTCACAAGACCAGTTGGTGAGAACTTACGTTTTTGAGGCCATGTTGCGCTTGCATGACTATTCCGTTTTGCCTGCCGTCGAGCAATGGCTTACGGCCCAACCGCAACCCCCTCCTTCTCTCATTCTGCCCAGGGATGCACTGTTTGAGATGCAGGGTCGGCTAGCCGGGGAGATTTCCATGATCCGCGATCCTGCCACACTCCCAATCCTGCTTCGCTTGCTGCGGCTTCCAAGCCCGTTTGCGCGTCAAGCAATTCTGCAAGCTGTGCGTGCCATTAACTCCCCTCAGAGTGCACCATCGCTTCTAAAGATGCTCGATGACCCCTATGCCGATAATGCGTTCATAGCCATGCAGGCCCTGATCGAGTTGGCAGGAGGCGGAGCCATCGACTGGGTACCGCCGTTGCCCGTGTTCCGCGAGAATCCCAGCTACTACGCGGCACGGTGTCGCGTGTGGTGGCAAGCAGAACGCCAGCCACAGCAGTGAAGCTGAGTAAGAAATCGTTCGGATGCTTGGCCAACTCCTGATTAGTCGGCTAACCGGAGAAGTGGGTTCTAGGACCCTCGCGCCTCGACCAATGCAATCTCATGAACAGCCGCAAGGAGGCGGCGTCCATGAGAAGGAACACAAAACGGGGCAAGTCAAAGCGACCAAGAGCTAAGCTCGGGCTCCCCGACTTAGAGCACGCTAAGTCAGCGGTACTCGTCAGTCTGCGATCCCCAGAATCACAGCGAAGCTATCGGCGATCCATTGACGATTTCGTTTGCTGGTATTGCTCCGAGCCCCGCCTTTCCTTTAACAAAACAGTGGTCCTGCGTTACCGGATTCACCTTTAGGACAAATTTTTGTGGATTGCGTCGGGGTGAACTGATTGCTTTGATGTTTGACCACCTCCAACGACGAGAGGATCACTGGGCCATTGTGGACCTGATCGGGAAGGGTACGCACGTTCGGACAGTGCCGATGCCGGATTGGGTGAAAGCTATTTTGCATGACTGGCTGGGTGCAGCAGATATTAGACAGGGCAAGCTGTTCCGCTGCGTCTGCCGAAAAGGGACGGTTTGGGGCTCGGAGATCACGGAAAAGGTAGTTTGGCATATCGTGAAGGAATATGCCGGACGGCTCGGGATCTCCAAGCTGGCCCACATGATCTGAGGAGGTCCTGCGCCAGGTTTTGTCACGAATCGGGGGGTGAATTGGAACAGATTCAATTCCTGCTTGGACATGTCTCGGTGCAGCTTTCGCGGGCCGAAGGCCCTCAATGACAGTCTACTCGGGCCGTCGCGAGGCCGGCGTCGTTATGGCATCAACCGTCCATTTGAAGCCCTAGAGGCCGTAGCTAATACTAGGAGTGCTGAGAATCCTAGAAATAGCGTACCAATGACATCACAAGCACACCGCCATAGATTGATGGGATTCAAAAGTGACGCCTATCACGGTTTGAGTATCCAGATTGTGCTAGGCTGGCAAGTGAGTTGTAATGTTATGAGAGTATTCACAAGTCCAGACAACATGACATCCAAGAGAAAATCCACGCACAACCGCCCTTTCGATGCCCAGGCATTTCTCGATTCAGCGGGAGTGGGGAGAAAAGTCAAACAGGTGAAAAAGGCGGAGGTTGTCTACTCCCAAGGTGACGCCGCGCGGAACGTGATGTATTTGAAGGACGGCAGTGTGAAGCTGACCGTCGTCAATGGAGTGGGCAAAGAAGCGGTCGTCGCTATTCTGGGACCAGGCGACTTTTTTGGTGAAGGTTGTCTGGCGGGCCAGTCCGTCCGCATGGGAACGGCCACTGCGGTTACCTCCAGCACGGTACATGTCATCGAGAAGAGTGAGATGTTAAAGGTGCTTCACGAGCAGCATGCCCTCTCCGACCAGTTCATCGCTTTCATGTTGGCGCGAAACATCCGCATCGAGGAGGACTTGATCGACCAGTTGTTCAATTCCAGCGAGAAGCGCCTTGCCCGTACTCTTCTGTTGCTCGCCCGCTACGGCAAGGAAGACCAGGCCCACGGAGTGATCCCCCTGGTATCCCAGGAAATGCTGGCGGAGATGATCGGGACCACCCGCCCGCGGGTGAACTTTTTCATGAACAAGTTCAAGAAATTGGGCTTCATCAAATACAACGGCGGACTTCAGGTCAACACTTCCCTTTTGAGCGTCGTGCTGCACGATTAAGCACCAATTCTGGCGCCGCGTGAGTGTCGCGGTAGGGACGATCATTGCTGATCGCCCCCGCACAGAACCGTACGGGCGGCACTACCGCATACGGCTCCCACCTTGGAGAATACGAGCGAAGCTGCTACTCACACACCGTTCAATCCCTGGAACGCTCATCCCCCGCGCTGTGTCGGGTTGGTGTTAGGTTGAACGATGTTCTCCTTGGCCCGCACCCTTTTCTCCCCAGGCTCCGCCGAAGATCGCTCTTCTTTGTTCGCCTGGTTCATCGATAGTATGGTGCGGTCCGACTCCTCCAGAGCGTGCACGTCCGCATTGCGGCTTTGCGCCTTCGCGGACCGGCCTCGTTCCCTTTCGGGCCGAGGTGCTCCAGAGGTCTCCCGGTTCTCGTGCATGTTGTTTCTCAGCGTGCGCGGCTCTATTACGCTCGCTCACGACGCGCTCTTCCCATCATCGTTGCGCACGGATTTTTCGATATTTGCGGCTTGGTTCGTCTTTGGTAGGTCGTGCGTTAATGGACGATAAGTTGGCTTTCGGAGAAAAACGCCGGTAAGACTCGCGGCGCTGCATGGGAAAGATTTTGGAAAGAACTACGAATCGCAAAAAGCGTCTTAAGTGGCACAGAATCAACGGGCCCTATGTTCGATCACGTGCTCATAACCCGAAGGTCGTCAGTTCAGATCTGACCCCCGCAACCAATTTAAATTGATTCGCTACGGCTCAGAGAATGCTCCCTCTAAGCCGTTGTTTTCTTCGCCAGCGATTCGATTCCCAAGAATATCCTTCTGTCAGGCAAAGGGGTTGGAGATCTTGACGCTTCCAATCTGCTGTCCATCCTGAAAGTCTTCACTGTAAAGAACTCCACACTGACCCTCGATGGCAGAAGCGACGATCAACGAATCGTACCAAGGCAACTGGAACCTGGCTCCTATTCGTAGCGCCTCTCCATACAAAACTTGCGAAGAGTGCACTGACAGCAGTGGACGAAACGTGGTCGACAAATATTGTTCTGCGTCGACGGAACTCATGGGCTTTGAGAAACGGCGCAGTGCAACGTTAAAGAACTCTTGCACCACTTGATAGCTAACAATGCCGCCGCCTGTCTCGATTGCACTTCTGATGAGTTTTCTGGCTTGCGCAGCCTTCTTCGGTGAACTTGCGTCAAAGGAATATACGAAGATGTTTGTATCGAGAAAGAACCTACCGTTCATTCATCTCGTCCCGACTGAAGCGCCGCCCCGCCTGTACATGCTTCAGCCGGTTCATCAGAGCGTCGAACTCCTGCGTGCCGCCGCTTCGTGCTGTGAATTGTTCCAGCCATTCGCGGAACATAACATTGAGCGTCTTATGCTGCGATTTGGCCAACAGGCGCGCTTGCTCAATCAGTTGCCCATCTGCGCTGAGGGTAATGTTTTTCATACGAAAGCAGTGTACACGATCTTCGTGTAACTGGCAAGACTCCTCCTTCAGGCGAGTCTGGTCGCCCTTGTGTCCCCCACTTATTCAGTCCGTGGGAAAGATTTGGGAAAGAGCTCAAACGTTGAAATACAGCTTAAGTCGCACAGAATCAACGGGCCGTGTGTTTTTGTACGTGCTCATAAATCGACGGTGCTTGGGATGGCCGGCATCTGCGATCAGGTGCCAAGCCGGAAGCTCTGGCACTTGTCGATAATCCGTGCACTGGTTTGGTTGAGCGAAGAGAGCACGCCCTATGTGCAGCTGAAAAAATACAACACGACAATCGGCGGCTCCCGAATGGAGTTTCAGGTTCATACAACCACCGGAAAGCGGTGGCCCGTGCTCTTGACATTCCTTTTTATAGGACTTCTCCGGTTAGCGCGTGCACCAGGGGTTAGCCGGGATTGTTCTGAGCTAGCGTGGTGTTTCGTTGCACCAATCAACACTGTCTCTTCTAAATTGTCGAGAAACCGAAGAATCGCGGAACTCCGCTTTGGATTGCACGGGGGTTATGGGCCTCAGCGGGTGCCCCAGTGATATTCGACCCCGAAGACAGGTCCCTTCTGCGTCAGCCGGATCGCAATATCGCTGTCCGCCTCCGTGATCTTCAAGCGACTGCCCAGTAGATAGCCAGCGCGCGCATCCCAATGTCGACCGATCGGAAATCCTAGAATGGCGTTTGCGGAAACGAAGTTTCCATAACCAAAAAAGGACATCCCCGAGAGAGCGCCATCGAGGTAAAGGCGGCTCGAGTTCGGAATGGGATACCACCGAAAGGTAGGCCCGATGGCCGGAAGCGGTCCGAAGGAGGAACCCTTCGAGGAAACCGTTCCGTTCGCAGACCCGCCTCCGCCGGAAAGGGTTCCCGTGGCCTTGAGTTCTGCCTCAGTGTGCGTAAGGTTCACATTGACCAGGAAACCCAAAAATCCTTGTTTTAAGCGGAAAAAATCGTATTGATAGCCTGGGCTGAAGATCAGCGTATTGATATGGGCGCTAGTCTGCGCGCCGACATCATAGGTCTGCCCTTGCCACATAATCGTACGAGTCAACGTCGTGGTACGAGAGCTAAAGGCAGGGGTGCCCGCAAAAAGCAGATGGTGCTTTCTCTTGAATCGCCAGTCAAGCCTTCCGCTGAAAGTGGAATAGTTTCCGAAGCCGAAATCGCGATTGAGGTCGAAGTAGCCATTACCACTTTTCCCGTTGAAGTAACCGGAAGGCGCTGAAATCCAAGCGTTCAGCTGCAGTTTCCACCTCGCATTATCGAACTCGTCGTTTGCGGCGGAACTGACAAATGGGGATAGGACTTCGAGTAGAACTAAGACAAGAACGCGAGCGATGATTGGGCTAGGCAAGGGAGTGTCCTTTCTTTTGTACCGTCTTGACTCTTTCCAAGGTGCCACCGATTGAGTGCTGAAATGGGCATGTTTAGCTTTCTCGACGAGATGAACAGCGGTATTTTCCCCATACTGAGATTGCCAACCGCGTCAAGGGCGACCTCAAAGCGAAGCGAGTTAGCGGGCTTCAGTGCTGATTGACGAGCCAGTATTGTAGTCAAATCCTCTGGTGATTGGGCAAACTCCTGATAAGCAACGGCTAACCGGACATGTTCGATCCAGTACCCACCGGTAAGCGTTAATTAGGCAAGTGGATTATTTCTGGGCAGGTACCTGGGAATCGTCGGGGTACAGGCGGTGTTGAGATTGTGCAGAGGCTCCTCAGTCGTTTACGGAACCTCTACCGCCCACGCAACCACGTTCCATCCCGCTTTCTCTTTGGTCCACAGTAAGAGAAGCGCTGGTGATTGCTCCTCGCCGAAATTCATTCGACTCGCGGACAAATAGTACGTCCCGTACTTTGCGTCCGCCAGCTTCAATTCCGCCGTTTTTCCCGGCAGATGCCGGTTCTGGCACAAGAAACTGTCCGCCATCTGGTCCGGTACAGCCATGATCGCGAATGCTTTTGAGTCTCCCTGTTCTACGGATCGCAGCAGGTCATTCACCGGTTGCACGCTCGACATCAAGTCGGATAAATCTGCCCCCTGCGGTATTCTTCTGAGTACCCGGTCCAGCGCCGACCGTACCCGTGCCACGGGCGCCAGATTCTTCTCTTCTGCAGAAGATGCAAGTAAACACGCGTACGACCGCTGTGACACGAACTTGGAAGCCTGCGCACTATCCCGTTTCGCAATCCACGTCTGGTAGAACTGCGTGATGTCTTTCACCACCTGGGGATCCCCGGCGATGGAACTCGGCTCTTCCTCTGCGGGTGCGGTAGCCGCAATGTTTCTCGGGATAATACCAGCATCGCTGCTGTCTTCGATGCGGATGGCTATAATTTTCCAGTAGCCTCCTTCCTGAGCCCAGAGCAGCGCCATCGTCTTGTTTCCGCCCTGCTTAGCCCTAAGAGCTGTCCCAAAGAACTTCTCTTGTGAACGTTTTGCTGATTCATCATCTTGCACCGCCACGCACTCCTCATCCGCTCCTATGTCCGAAGGCACGCTTACCAACCGGAACTCCGACGGATATGCGTTTTTCGCCTCTTTCAATGCTTTCAGCCATTGATCGGCAGGCTCGAACGCGTCCTCTACAGAATTCACCGATGCCATGGTGGTGTTGAATTTGTCCATTGCCATTACAAGTTGCAATCTCACCATGCCCGGTGCCATAGGTTTTTGGTTCTTTTGCTGTATCGCCTCCAAACACGGATAGCTCCGACGCGAAAAATACGCAACGGAGAGATTCGGCTGTTTGTCTACCACCCAGCTCTTCAGAAAATCGTGCGCACTCTTGTCGATTCCCTGATCCCCTTTCACAGCGGGATTCAGCGGTATGCGACCCAGCTTTTCAGTTGCCTTTTCTTTGGGTGGCTTACCTCCGCTCCCCAGCAGCCCGAACACTTCCCGCCACCAACCGTTTAATCCGGTCCATCGTTCGTCATGTTTTTCCAGGTTGTTCCCCGCGCGTACGTCCGAGTTTGAAGCCGCCAGGTGCCCGTTGACTAGCCCCTTCGGAAAACTTGAGGAACGGTAATCCACGTCAACATCGGCCATTTTCTTGTCGCGCGAGATCGAGAACTGTATGGAAGGTGGGCCTTTCTTCAGGCGGTAGGAGATTGGAAAACCTTTGTGATAGACGGTGTTGTCGTGATCGCGAGCGAACTCCTGACTCTTGCTGAGGATGTCAATCGCGTCGGGCTTTAGGTAAACATAGACGCGGAACTGACGGTCGCCTCTTACACCGGATTCCTCTCCCATCACTTCGTCAACGGAATCCACAAGATCAATCGCGCGACCAAGGCTCTTCCCTTTGTCGTCCGTCAGCTTCGTTTTCGAGAGTGCGTGAGTCACTGCGTAAAACGTCGTTCGCACAGATAGCCGGGCGTTATCGTAAGTCTCTTGGGGTACAAGCTTGCTTCCAGTGGTTTCGTTGTAATGGCCAACAAAGACGTCGACCAGACGCTGTTGCTCGGGCAGCAATTTCGAGTAGAGCTTTCCGATCTCCTGATCGCTGCCTCCTTCTTTCGCGGGGTTGGTCGACTTTTTCTTTGAGTTTGGTTGTGTTTGACCTATTACCAAATTCGCGGCCGCGAATACCGTAAGCACGAATGCGCGAGTGCGTGCTTTCATCGTGAGCCTCCAAAAGGCATGCATGTAGGCGGGAGCGCAGGAAGCGATTCAGGGGAGACTGAAAACAACCTTAAAGTCGGCACGATCTTTGAACAACTAGGGAAATCCCTAGCTGATGGTGGAGGACCAAGTTGGCTTCGTAATTGGGGGCAACTGATTAAACGTGCGGGCTCAGACGGTCGATGCAACACCATCTGGTATAAAGCTGTTTTTAAATAATGGAAAATGGAAACGTCCCCCTCGTTTTGATAGGCGCGGGCGATCCACTCTCAACGCGTCCTGTACTCTACTTCTATCTCTACGCGGACCTGTCCCACTACACACGCCTAGTGCGTACGACGGTTTAGCAAATTGTCCGATTCGCCTAATGTCCGGAATCAAGCACTTACGTTCGGATCAGGGGCTCTTATTGGGCGAGAATGCTAATGTTCGGGATAATTGTGCAACCAAGTGTGCAACCATTCTCTCCCGGTTTTTTGATGCGCATGACACGTTCAAGGCAAGTCGACCGCCTTGCTACTTACCAGCAACCCCGTTTCTGGCTAGTTTCCGGGTAGTGTCCACCCGGGTTCTTGCCGACCATTCGTTCGCTGCCATTGAGCGTTTGTCGCCATGAGGCGACTCGTGTTCAGCCGTTGGCTCGCCACTTGACGAGCGCCCTTCGAGTTAGCCGTCACATAGGTAGCGGTGGTTTTAGCGATCTAACGCGACTGCGAACGGCTCCGCAAGAGCGGGCTGGCTAGGCGGCGAATCGTCTGAAGAGGGCTTCCAGGTGGGCGCCGACTTGATGTCTCGGGGAATTGAGGACTCCATGTCAAGGCTGGAGCTGCGATCGCAGATAACCAAGTCACAGGAGCAGGCTCTGGAATCGAACTGAGATCTATCACGGCGATGCCGTCCCCATTGCCGGTGATGGCGATGATTCGGTCATCTTTCACGTTTGCGACCAGAGCGCGGAAATTCGGCGAAAGCGGCACGGGTAAAGCTATGCGAGCGCGAAACGCCCCAGTAACTCCGTCGAAGACGTCGATGGCATTAGTGCCGGGCTGGAAGAAGAGACTGCCATTTGCCGAAAAGACCCCGCCATAAAGATAGTTTGCGCCGATGCTCTCGGGAACGTTCAGCACCTGCAACCCGATACTGTTAAAGTTTGTGTCAAACAGGAACCCGTTGGCAAACAGTCGCGTCTGAGTCGGGTTAATGTCAATCTCGAAGCCACCTTGTTGGAGGTAGGAAGTGTTATTCGGGGCGATGGTGACTCGGCCCGATATGGTGTCGATATAGCCTAAGCCTCCCGCGTCGTTGAAAAAGATTCGGGTGCCATCGGTCGAACTAACGAAGCTGTCACCTCCTTGGCCGGTGAAGCAATACCCCGAAGACGAGGGAAGAGCATTCGTGACAAGTCCAGTCGAAGGGTCAAGCCGCAATAGGAATTCGCAGAGCCCGTAGCCTCCTAGATCCGTTGTTCCGATGTAAACGACGCCGCTATTGGTTATGGCTATGGCTGTCGGTGTTTGCGACGGGGGACTGAAACTGAATTGCGAAGCGTAGGGGAAACTTTTAATGGAGTTAGAGCTGTTAAGGTCGATCACGTACACGGCGATGGCTCCCGCGTCCGCCACGGCCAGGTGCGAGCCATCAGGAGACATTGCCATTCCCATAAGGCGCTGAGGTCCATATGCGCCCTGAGGCGAGGAAATGACAATGGACGCGAGCCAGGTGTTCTGGGTCAGCGAGAAAACGCGAATCTGGTTCGCATCGCTGAAGTAGTAGGCGTCGCGGACCCAATCGTAGATGCCGTCGGCTAGCTGTCCGGAGACAGGATACCGCTGGAGTGGCGGGAGATAGTTCATCTGCTGCGTGGCGGTCGTGGAACCCGTGGAGTTCGTTACATCTATGCTTGAAGACGTCCCCGCCGCCCCCGGAGGAATCGTATAGTGCAAGGCATTCGACGGAAAAACTGGCGCCGTGAAGTAAGTCGAGCCGTACGGATTAGGACTAAAATCGGCAACCGTGGCCGCAGCGCCCCCGACCGTCAGCTGAAGGTCAGACGGGGCTTTTATGAAAAGCGCACCTCCCGTGTAGAGCTGTGGCCCGAAACCGTAACCGAACAGGTCTCCTGGCCCGCCGCCCTCCGCCGTCGAATACGTGGTGGGAGACTCCAGTACCCAGGGACCATAGGAAAAGCCGTCGGGGATGAACTGGGACGATCCGTCGGATGCAAATGTCCGAACGTCGACGGGACCGGGATTTCCTGGCGGCGTGACTGCTTCCAGAAAGCCGGGAAAGCCATTGTTGTTGATATCGCTAGCCGCGTTCGGACCAAAGTAGATGCTTCCTAAGGGCGGGGGTGGAACACCCGCGATATTGGGCAACCAGCTGGTCATCGTCCCCCCTATAACAGGTCCATAAGGAACTGCCAGCTGCGTATCCGTGAATCGAGAGCCGACCGGTAGTGCATGCACCGCCGTTGTGTCAAGTATCCCGATTCCACCTCCGGGGATCACACCTGCGGACAATCCCCTGGAAGTCATCGCTTGATAGATAGGTTGAACTGGAGAGTAGGAGCCTGGAGAGGGCATGCTGAGTTGGGATATCCAGCCGCTCAGTTTTCCCGTCGCGACGTTGTATTGATCGAATACATCCGTGCCGTTGGGGTCGGTTAAATAGACGGAGCTTTTATCTGGACTTACAAGGAGAACGGAAATGGAAGCGTAGGAGGCCGTTTTTGGCGCGGATGCGGCAAAAGAGGATTTCACCGCGAGCGTCGCAGGATCGAGATTGTAAATGTTGTACCCGTCGAATGCGAAAAGAGTGTTGCCGTCAGATGAAAGGCCAAAGGTATTGAGAGCGCTGCCTGAGCCTCCCGAAATCTGAGGAGACAAGTTCCACGTGTCAGTTTCCGGATCCAAGGAACAGAGCTGCGAACTACCCTGTGATGTGAGGACCGGAGCCAGAAGAACTCGTGTGCGATTATTGGTAAGAATGACGTTTTCGACTCTGTTGAAACACGAAGGGACCGTGGGTGCCGTGCCGTTATATCCGTAGCCCGTGCCGCTCTGTCCAAATACCGTGATGTTATTCGTAGCCGGATCCCACAACGCTATCGGGCCATTCCCATCAACCCATGAATAGCCAGGAACGAGGAAATAGGTTTCCAGAATCAGTTTGCCGTTGGCAAGCGCGTACACCGCGTTGGCTGGAAATCCGTATTGGCTGATCGTGCTCGCAGCATAACGCTTCACGATCGTCAGTTGGACGGGGTCAACAACGTACAGATCGCCCAGCATCGTGCCGACATAAAGCACGCTTCCGTCCGGGGCCTGATCGAGACCGAATGCACCGGGAATCGTAAGAGTTGTTGTTAGTTTTTTTGTCGTCGCGTCCACGACGTAGAGGCGGCTAAGATACGGCTCGGTCGAAAAAAATCTTTGGGTTGCTGCATGATAAACCGTGTAGTTCGGCTCCGGAAAGCTGTAATAGGGTGTCAGTGTATCGGCGCG
>Ga0210402_10004061_pt1 | contig 13453 bp, 13 predicted proteins | sample IncBWC7MmetaG_FD_161055 | JGI IMG/M metagenome (GOLD analysis project Ga0210402, IMG submission 161055) | Forest soil microbial communities from Barre Woods Harvard Forest LTER site, Petersham, Massachusetts, United States - Inc-BW-C-7-M | ecosystem: Environmental > Terrestrial > Soil >...
GCGACCCAAAGCTCCTTCCTTGGTCGTCCCGCAGACCAATCGTCTGCCGTCACTTCAACGATGGTAAATGCGCTGCCGAACGACTCTGCCATGGATAGCTAATCCTTCGGCCAGTCGCTTGTTGAATTGGCCACTCCCAAAATCAACTTAGACCATAAGGTTTAAGCAGGGGCTAGCGCCTGCCCCGCTGTGAAAACTCAAGCTAAATTCGGGGTAACGCGACAACAAGTTGTCGCGGGCTCTCCGGAACCTTTACAGGCCAATCTGAGTTACGCGCTCATGATCCAAGGGAGGAGCCCATGGACTGGAATCGCGTCGAAGGAAACTGGAAGCAGGTCAAAGGCAAGGTCAAGGAGCAATGGGGTAAACTCACGGACGATGACCTCGATGTCATCGCCGGGAAGGAAGACCAACTCGAAGGCAAGCTGCAACAGCGCTATGGCTATCAGAAAGATCAGGCCAAAAAGGAAATCGATGATTGGTACGGGCGCCAGAAATGGTGACGCCGACGTAAATCAGGAACAAAAGCCCCGCACTGCGGGGCTTTTGCATAGATCGCTGGTTCCACCGTAGCCCCTTCCGATTTTTCGGAAGCATCCCAGAGGACGCAGAAACGGAACGTGTCTCGGTTTTTCTCAAGTCATTCGGTCATCGAAAATGCCGCCGCTTTGCCTTCACACATTGCGCGGGTCGTCGTTTTTCCATGTCAGCGCTATAGAGGCGAGTACGCACTAAGAATGCTGCCGAACAGTTGTCGCGAATGATCCGGATAGCCAAAGGTCAAGGCAGAAGTGTTTGCGCCTGAGCCAGAGGAGAACGAGTGCCGACAAACTCACAAGCCGCGCCGATCTCGATCGGCATGAGGATATCATGACCTGTGTGAGCCAGCGGAGTGAGCACGATAGCGGCCCGCGCCGGCTAGGAAACGTCATTTGAGCGCCTGACGTTCCATCCGCCCGGTGATGCCGCATTCGGGCGGATTGCCAGCCGGTCGGCTGTCAGACCGGCAGAGCAATGATTCTTGAAGGTGGCGATTGCAGAATTGCGCCCGCATCTTTGCCGCCGAAAGTGGTCGACCCGGCGGATCGGCGGAGCTTTCCACTTTGCAAATTTCCGCAGGAACTTTCGTTCCATCTGCGCATTTTGCAGGCAGCGAAACCGATGGCTGTGAGGAACAAATGGAACATGCTTATCCACAAACCGCGCAAGAATTGATGGAACCGTCAGTACCGGGGGTGTCGTGGGCGGCCGTGCTCGCAGGCGCGGTGGCTTCTGTGGCACTGACGCTTGTCCTTCTTTCTTTCGGTGCCGGCATGGGGTTTGCGGTCGTCTCGCCGTGGGGAAATTCCGGCGTCTCCGCAACTACATTCAAAATCGGCACGGGGCTGTACTTCATCGTAATGGCGATGATCTCGTCAGCGATCGGTGGCTATCTTGCTGGCCGCCTGCGGACAAAGTGGGTGGGGGTGCAGACCACCGAGGTGCACTTCCGCGATACCGCGCATGGCTTTCTGGCCTGGGCGGCGGCATCCGTTCTCGGTGCCGTGCTGCTGGCCTCTCCGGCAAGTTCGCTTGTGGGCGGAACACTTGCCGGCGCCACCCAGGCTGCGGCCAACGCCGCACAGTCATCGCCGATGAACGGCTACGTCGACACGCTGCTGCGCTCCGATAATCCGTCCGCTCAAGGTCAACAGAACCCGTCCGACACGCGGAGCGAGATGGTCCGCCTGTTCACCACCAGCTTCCACAACGGCAGCGATCTCAATCCCGCTGACCGCGCTTACGTGGCCAAGGTCGTCTCTGCCCGCACCGGCCTAAGCCAGGCCGATGCCGAAAAGCGCGTCAATGACGTCGTCACCCAGGTCAAGACGGACCTGGATGAGGCACGCAAGGCGGCGATGCAGACCGCGATCTGGCTGACGCTGTCGCTGTTCATCGGCGCGTTCTCCGCGTCGCTCGCCGCGACCGAGGGTGGCGGTCTTCGCGACGGCACCTGGGGCAGGAAGGCTTACGGAACCCCCGCGATCAATCGCTAACCCTCGAAACGAAAGGAGAGACATCATGCCTATTCTGCTTTGGCTCCTCGGAATTCCGATTCCGCTGATCATTCTCATCATGCTGCTGCACCACTGAGCACGACGCGCTCGTTTGGAACCCTCAACTTAACTCGCCAAATCAATGGAGGCCACATGACCAAGTATCTCGCCGCCGCTTTGCTGACCACGGCACTGTTCACGTGCACAGCAACGGCGCAAACTCCCTCGAACAAGACCGCCGCCGCCGATAGTGCCGCCGACAGGGCCGTGTCAGCGCACAGGGAAGGCGAATGGCGGGCTTCCAAGCTCGTCGGCGTTAACGTCTACAACGACGCCAATGAAAAGATCGGCGACATCAACGATGTCATCCTGGACAAGGCGGGAAGGGTCGAGAACGTCGTCCTGGGCGTTGGCGGCTTCCTCGGCATGGGCGAACACTACGTCGCCGTCGCCTACGACAAGCTGAAGTGGTCGAATGAGCCGCCGCGGTCCACGACCGCAAGCACCACGACTTCCACAACGAACCGTCCGGCGACGAACGTTGACAGCAGCGCGCGCACTGCCGCGGACGGTACGGCCCGGACCACGGGCTCAGCAACGACGACGGCGGAGGATCGGAAGGCTAACGGATATTGGTATCCCGACCACGCCATCTACAATGCAACCAAGGACCAGTTGAAGGCGATGCCGCAGTTCAAATACTGAACCGAATCCTGCCGCCTCGGTAAATGCGTATCGGGGCGGCAGACCAACTGATGCACACATGGCCTTCGAAATTGAGCAGCCCGTCGATGCCGGTCCGAGCCCGGTCGTCGAGCCAACCAAGCCGCGGTTGCTCGGGGTCCTGGGCCCCGGCCTGATCACGGGGGCATCTGATGACGACCCGAGCGGGATTGCGACCTACTCGCAGGCCGGCGCGCAGTTCGGGTACGCGCTGACCTGGACGATGCTATTCACCTATCCGTTGATGACGGCGGTGCAGATCGTGAGCGCCCGCATGGGGCGCACTACCGGCCGCGGCATCGCCGGCAACCTGCGTCAGCACTGCCCACCCTGGCTGCTTACCGCGATCGTGGGGATGCTATTGATCGCCAATGCCATCAATATCGGAGCGGATCTCGGCGCGATGGCCGACGCCTGTAGGTTGGTTGTCGGCGGCCCGCAGTTTCTCTACGTTCTGTTGTTCGCGGTCATCTGCATCATGCTTCAGATCTTCCTGCAGTACACCCGTTACGTCGCGGTTCTAAAATGGCTGACCCTGTTTCTGTTCGCCTATGTGGCTTGCATGTTCATGGTAAAGGTGCCGTGGTCGGAGGCCGCAAAAAGCCTTGTCATCCCCTCGCTGCGTTGGGAGAAGGATTATCTCACGACCGTGGTGGCCGTCCTCGGCACCACCATCAGTCCTTACCTGTTCTTTTGGCAGGCCTCCCAGGAAGCCGAAGACGTCCGCACCGTCCCGGCCAGGCAGATACTAAAGCGCGCGCCTCATCAGGGTGAGAAAGCGCTCAACCGGATTCATCTCGACACCTTCGTAGGAATGGCGCTTTCGAACTTCATCGCCCTTGCGATCATGATCACGGCGGCTGCTACGCTGCACGCCAACAACGTCACCGACATCCAGACCTCGGCCCAGGCAGCCGAAGCCTTGCGGCCCATTGCAGGGCCTCTTGCCGAGACGATATTTGCCCTTGGCGTCATCGGCACCGGCATGTTGTCCGTCCCCGTCCTCGCCGGATCGGCGGCATACGCCGTCGGCGAAGCGCGGAAGTGGCCGACCGGGCTCGCCCGCCAGCCGATGGAAGCCAAGGCCTTCTACGCAGTCATTTGCATCGCGACGATCGTCGGCATGATCATGAATTTCACTCCGATCGATCCGATCCGGGCCTTGTACTGGAGTGCTGTGATCAATGGCGTGGTCGCCGTTCCCGTCATGGCGATCATGATGTGGCTGGTCGCCGCGCCCAAGGTCATGGGCGAGTTCGTCGTTTCCGGAGGGGTCAAGGCGCTCGGTTGGACGGCAACCGCAGTCATGGCGCTCGCCGTGGCGGCAATGCTGGCGACTTCGTAAGAAATCGCGAGCTCCCTGGACTTGCGCCGGCGTGGTTACGTGAGGCGATCGAACGGCTGGAACGAATGCTTGAAATCTAAGTTGGGAGCGCATCGTAACGCGGCTTATGAGGGAGAGAAGAAATGGCCGACAAGGACCTGAACGACCTGTTCCTGGACACGCTGAAAGACATCTACTTCGCGGAAAAGCAGATCTACAAGAACCTGCCGAAGATGGCGAAGGCCGCGGCTTCCGATCAGCTTCGGGCGGCCTTTGAAAAGCACCACGGCGAAACCGAAGGCCAGATCGAGCGGCTCGAGCAGATCTTCGAACTGCTCGGCAAGCCGGCCCGGGGCAAGACCTGCGATGCGATCCAGGGAATCCTCGAGGAAGGCAAGGAAATCATTGAGGAGTACGAGGGCACTTCGGCGCTAGACGCCGGGTTGCTGGCTGCCGCCCAAGCCGTCGAGCACTATGAGATTTCCCGTTATGGCACCCTCAAATCATGGGCCGGCAAGCTGGGCATGAAGGATGCGGTCCGCCTTCTCGATCAGACGCTGTCCGAGGAGAAGAAAACCGACGACGCACTGACCAGGCTGGCGGGCACTGAAGTCAACGCCGAGGCGGCCTGACACAGGACCCGTGGCAACGAACCGAGCGGCCCCCGACAAGGACCACGGAGTTCGTGGGCTTCCGCACCAAAGGCGGCTTAACAGGCGGACGTACCCCGAAGACTGCCAGTAAGGTCCCGGAGCAATCCGGGACCTTACTTTGCGTGTTTGATCGTTGGTCTCAGCCATGCCTTTCTTACGAAGGCCATTGGAAAAAACGCAAACGTCCAGGCACCCGCCCGATGCAAGCGATTTCACAAGGCAGACTTTTCTTTTAGTTGTTCCAGACGTTCGTCGCGGACCGCGATGGGCTGTGATGCGACTTCAGTCCCAGGTGCAAATAAGCGCGCCCGAAAGTGACCCCTTCACCGCAAATTGGATCGATGGCTTAACGCGCCGATCGGCGTCGGGACCCCGCGCCGATTCACGGGCGCCAAGCCGCGCGATGGCGGGCAGCGCTGCGATATTTGAAGTCTCCGCGCCGCCATCGGTCATGCCCGATCCTGTGGCGTTTCCTGCGAGATGGTGGGCGCATCTATCGCCCGTTCCAAAGCGAATGCCTCCTTTCCCTTTGCGGCCCAGAGCGCTCGCGCCTGTTCGCCTTGATTGCTTTTGAGCTTGTCTGCCATCCAGAGCAGCGCGCCGAGGATGATGGCGCGATCATCGCCGGTCAGGTCCACGACACGAGCCTTGACGACGAGGCCGCCCAGTTCGATCAGGTGCCGCGCACGCTTGCGGCGCTCGACTTGCCATGCGCGCATATCATGCCGCGCCCTTGCTGCCTGCTGAAGGTTGCGCGCCGCCCGGTTGCGCCCGAGCGCCGCCAGTGTGGCGCTCAACTGCCGGTGTAGCTCGCCGCGCCCGGCTCTGAAAGAACGCGGCTCCTCGCCTGGCCCATGCCTCCCTCTTTCCAGCATCTTTGGTCTCAGTCAGCACAATCAGCGCGCCTGCCAGTTCATCGACGCTGAGGCTATCTGCCCCGGTGGCGATTACCAGTTCGCCGAGCTGCTGCACCTTGCGGTTCTTGAGGTCGCGCGCCTTGTCCTGAAGCGCTTTCAGTTCCCCGTCGAAATCCCGCGGCTTGCGCATCACGTTCTCCAGCAATGTTGAAGAGGGGATGGTAGTTGAGCCCTGGGCATAATGCAGTAAGGTCGCCGGGACGGTTTGAGACGGTGTAATCCCGCCCGAGATTTTTTCGAGGGAGGGCGCGCTTATACGTCGTGCCGACGTGCGCCTCGCCGTGTAGATGATCTGGTCGCGATGGCGATCTATCATCTTCACGTCAAGGTCATTGGCCGCAAGTCTGGCTCCAGCGCGGTGGCCTCCGCCGCCTATCGTGCGGGAATGCGGCTGCGGGACGAGCGCCTTGATCGCAGCCACGATTTTTCCGGAAAGCGCGGTGTCGTCCATTCCGAGGTAATGCTGCCGGAAAATGCGCCGGAGGCATGGAGCGACCGCGAACGGCTGTGGAACGATGTCGAGGCGTTCGAAGTCCGCAAGGACGCCCAGCTTGCCCGCGAGGTCGAATTCGCCATTCCGCGCGAGCTGACGCAGGCGCAGGGGATTGAGCTTGCCCGCGACTTCGTTCGAGCCGAATTCGTCGATCGGGGCATGATCGCCGATCTCAATGTACATTGGGACATGGCCGAGGACGGCATGCCCAAACCCCATGCTCATGTCATGCTGACCATGCGCGCGGTGGACGAGAACGGCTTTGGCCAAAAGGTGCGGGAGTGGAACCGCACGGAGATGGTCGAGCGCTGGCGCGAACGCTGGGCCGAGGTCGCCAATGAGCGGCTTGCCGAACTCGACATCGACGCGCGGATCGACCATCGCAGCCTCGAAGCACAGGGCCTCGCGCTTGAACCGCAAAGCCAGATCGGTGCGCCCGCCAAGCGTATTGAGGATCGAGGTATCGAGGGCGGATGGACCGAGGCCGACCGGGCCGAGATGCACCGCGAGATCGCCCGCGGCAATGGCGAACGGATCATCGCCGATCCTTCGGTCGCATTGGACGCCATCACGCATCAGCAATCGACCTTTACGCAGCGCGACATCGCAAAGTTCGCGCATCGGCATAGCGACGGGATCGACCAGTTCAACGAAGTGATGGGCGCGATGCGCAGCGCCCCAGATCTGGTCGAACTTGGCAAGGACGCCAGCGGCGAGGATCGCTTCACCACCCGCCCGATGATCGAGGCGGAACAGCGCTTGCACCGTGCCGCCGAACTGATGGCCGAGCGGGAGCGCCATGAGGTGCGTGACAAGGATCGTGTAGCGGCCCTGGCGCGTGCGGAAGCGCGCGATCTTGTCCTGTCGAGCGAACAGGCCGACGCACTGGCGCATATCACGGATGGGCGCGATCTCGGCATTGTGGTCGGCCATGCCGGGACCGGCAAGAGCGCGATGCTGGGCGTGGCACGGGAGGCATGGGAAGCGGCGGGCTATCAGGTCCGGGGCGTGGCGCTGTCTGGCATTGCGGCGGAAAACCTCGAAAGCGGATCGGGCATCGCGTCGCGCACCATCGCAAGCATGGAGCATGGCTGGCACGAGGGGCGCGACCTGCTCACCACGCGCGATGTGCTGGTGATCGACGAGGCGGGCATGGTCGGTACACGGCAGTTGGAGCGTGTGCTGTCCCATGCTGCCGAAGCCGGCTCGAAGGTGGTGCTGGTTGGAGATCCCCAGCAACTGCAAGCCATCGAGGCAGGCGCTGCCTTCCGCTCGATCCACGAACGTCATGGCGGCGCGGAAATCGGCGAAGTACGCCGTCAGCGGGAGGCCTGGCAGCGGGACGCCACGCGTGATCTCGCCAATAGCAAAACCGGTAATGCGCTTGACGCCTACCTCTCCCACGGCCTGGTGCACGAGGCGCAAACACGCGAGCAGGCGCGCGGTGATCTGATCGAGCGCTGGGACCGCGACCGGCAGGCGTCGCCGGACAATAGCCGGATCATCCTCACCCACACCAACGACGCGGTCCGCGCACTCAACGAGGCAGCGCGCGAGCGGATGCGGACCGCCGGCGATCTTGGCGATGAGGTGCGTGTGACGGTCGAGCGCGGCGGGCGCAGCTTCGCCAGCGGGGATCGCGTCATGTTCCTGCAGAACGAGCGTGGCCTTGGCGTAAGGAACGGCACGCTCGGCACCGTCGAGCAGATCAGCGCGCAATCCATGACCCTGCAGACCGACGATGGCCGATCCGTTCGCTTCGAACTCAAGGATTACAACCGGATCGACCACGGTTATGCCGCGACCATCCACAAGGCGCAGGGCATGACGGTGGACCGCACCCATGTGCTGGCGACGCCAGGCATGGATGCCCATGCGAGCTATGTCGCCCTGTCGCGGCACCGCGACGGCGTGGACCTGCATTACGGCCGCGACGATTTTGCGGGTCAGGACCGGCTTGTCCGCACCCTGTCGCGCGATCGGGCGAAGGACATGGCCTCGGATTACGAGCAGCGCGATCCGGCGCAAAGCTACGCCGAGCGGCGTGGGATCACCTTCCGCGAGCGCGTGGCCGAGATCGTGCGCAGGGTCGTGCCGGAGAAGCTGCGCGACATGTTCGACGGCCTTCGCTCTCCTGGAGATGTGCCCGGCCCGGATAGTGGACGGAGGCCGGAGCGGGAAACGCCGGAAAGAGAAAGGAGCGGTACGGGGGCCGAGCGGCGCGAAACCGAAGCGCCGGAAAGGAAGGTGGCGGAAGACCCGGAAAAGGAATTGCGTCGCGTGCGTACCCGAGCGCTCGTGCGCCATGCCCGCGCCGTGGATGCGATCTTCGAGGCGCAGGAGATGGGCGGCGAGGCAAGTCCCGAGCAGGTCAAAGAATTACAAAAGACCCGCAAGGTCTTCGAAGAGGTGCGGCCCTACGGCTCGCACGATGCCGAAGCCGCCTACAAGCAGAACCCGGAGCTGGCCCGCGAGGCGGCTGGCGGCCGGGTCAACCGCACCGTCCGCGCGCTCCAGCTAGAAACGGAACTGCGCATCCATCCGGAACGCCGCGCCGATCGCTTCGTGGATCGCTGGCAGAGGCTCGACCAGGCTAGTCTGCACCAATATCAGTCGGGCGATATCTCCGGCTACAAGGCCACGCGCTCGGCGATGGGGGACATGGCGAGAAGCCTCGAACGCGATCCGCAAATGGAATCCATCCTCGCCAATCGCAAACGGGAGCTCGGCATCTCCTTTGAATCAGGCCGCCGGCTCGGCCACGAATTGGCTTTCACCCACGGCATCGATCTTGGCAGAGGTCGGGGCCTCGAAATTTGACCTATCCTATCTTCTGCCGGCTCTACGCTACAGTACGGGGACGCGAAAAACTCTATTGCGCGCCCGCAATGGCTTTTCCTGTCTGGACCAGCAGCAGTCAGAAACAGCGAGCAGGAGGCAGCGCGGCCATGCGAGAACCAGACCGTATCATCCGGTTGAAAACCGTCCTCGCTAGGACCGGGCTGTCCCGGTCCACGATCTACCGCAAGATCGCCGAGGGTACGTTCCCGGCTCAGCTCAGAATCAGCACCAACGGGACCGGCTGGCATGAATCCGACATCAACCGCTGGATCGCAGATCCCATCTCGTGGCGTCCGAAACCCGAGTTCGATGCGGTTCGATAGGGTCGGACAGCGCTTCCGACCCGTCCGATTTTTACTCTCCTGCACGCAGGAGTAGGAGGCCGCATCGATAAGCCTTTTGGACGATACCATTGGCAATATAAAGCTTGGTGCGGTCCGGCCGCTACGCGCTGATGACTCCGAAACAACGCAAGTTGAGACGGTGCAAGCTACCAGGAAAGCAGCGTCATCTCGCAAAGCGACTCCACACACGTCACCCTGTGCAAATGCCAACTCACGCGGCTCGGTCCTGATCCCACTATGGCAAAGATCATCGAAGCACCTCTATGAACCATGGCTGACAACGACGACAACAAGCAGCGCCGGCTCGCCGAGTTTAAGGACGGGTGCCGCTATGGAAAGTTCGGAAAAACGAAAGCTTATGAGCTAATCGCGCGGCAACGGATCAGGGCCTACAAGATGGGAGGCAAGACGCTCATCGATCTCGATAGCATCGATGAATATCATGCCTCGCTGCCCCGCGTTGAATCACGGGCTATGCTTTAAGCTGATTTGCGCAGCGGCACGGGAACTCCCTTGCGCAGGCGGTCGAGACGATTGGCCCAATGCTGCATCAGGCGCACGCGTTCGCTCCAATAGGCCGCCCGGTTGTAGATGCCGCGGATCTTGTTCTTGTCGCCCTTGGCAAGCTGGCGCCGCACCACCTCGTCGCGACGCCGCCTCTTTTTTTCGTCCGTTTCATGGGCGAGCTGAGCTTCCACCACATCGCCGTCGAACGCGCCTTCTTCGTTGAGTAATGTCGAGGCGCTGGACCGGAAGCCATGCGCGCAGTGGTCGCCACCGGGGCCGGTGTCGTAGCCCATGATCCGCAGGGCCTTGTTGATCGTGTTGTCGGACATAGGCACATCATCGTCATGGGAGAACAAGTAGCGGCCGCGGCCGGTCAACGGTCGCAGCTCGGCAAGGATAGCGAGCGCCTGGCGGGAGAGCGGCACTTCGTGATCATCGCGCATCTTCATTTTCTCGGCGGGGATCAGCCATATGCGGTTCTTCTGGTCAAACTCGGTCCACTCGGCCAGCCGCAACTCGCCGGGCCGCACCATGGTCAGGGCAATCAGCTTGAGCGCGTAGCGCACCAGTCCGCCGTTCTTGGCGTCATAGACCTCAATTCGGCGCATCAGGTCGCCGACGTCGTCGGGATCGGTCAGCGCAGGGCGGGGATTGCCCTTGGGCGCTTTGGTAAGTGCGTGCTTCAGGTCGCGGGTGGGGTCGATGCTGCAGTACGAGGCGCCGACGCCAAATTGGAAGACCCGCGAAGCGGTCGAGCGTAGGCGTCCGACGGTATAGTACCGGCCGCGGGCCTCGACGCGCCGCAACGCCGTCAGCAAGTCCGGCGGCGCAATCTCGCCAAGCGGTCGGTCGCCGATCTCACGATTGAGCTGAGCGAGATTCCAGCGTTCCCGCTTGATCGTCGACTTGGCCTTGTTCTCGTTTTCGAGCTTCGTGGTCGCCCATTCTTCCCCGACGGCACGAAAGGTGTGCTTGAGCCTTTCGTCTTCCTTTCGCTGGGCCTCGCGCACTGCGATCGGATCCTGGCTCTGATCGAGCAGCTTTTCCGCGTCGTGGCGCTTTGCGCGGGCGGCCTTGAGTCCGACGCGGGGAAAGGTGCCAAAAGACATATTCTTGCGCTTGCCACCGAAGCGGTAGCGGTAGAGCCACAGCTTTGTCCCATTGGGCCGAACCACGACGCTGAGGCCCAGGCCGTCGGCGATCGCGTATTCTCTGTCCGTCGGGATCGCATTACGGATTTTCGTGTCGCTCAGTTCATCCATGGGAAGGCAACCTCGCAGTCAGGCGGCAAACCAGTGTACCCGGCCCTTCCAGTGTACCCAAAATGTACCCAGAGACGCCGGATGCCCTCGGACGGTCGCGAACCATACTGGGCGTTAATATACGCCGAAATGCCTGATTTTACGAGGTTAATTGCCGATCATCGAACGCGCACGGACGAGAAAGGTCAGGACCGGAAAGGGCCAATGGTGCCCAGGGGCGGAATCGAACCACCGACACTGCGATTTTCAGTCGCATGCTCTACCAACTGAGCTACCTGGGCATGCTGCGGGGCCCAAGGAAACATCCAGGGGCCAACGAGCCGGCGGTTTATAGTGGGACGGGGCTGCGCTGTCCACCCGTCCAAGCCCGTGGAAATGATGGTTTTTCCACCCCTTTGGGCTCCGCCTGTGTCCCGATCATGCCGAAACGGACCGAACCGCGACGATCCGCCCCTCACGGGCTCCCCGCCCCTCAATTCTCCAGCTTGATCTGCGCGTCGCGGATCACCGGGCCCCATTTGTCGGTCTCCGACTGCAGGAAGGCGGCGAGTTCCGCACTCGTCGAGCCCTTCGGCACTGCGCCGAGATCCTCGAAGCGTGACTTCACGGCCGGGTAGACCAGCGCGGCATTGGTGTCGGCGTTGATCTTTGCGACGATGTCCGCGGGCGTCTTCGCCGGCACGAAGAAGGCGAACCAGGAGACGACGTCGAAGCCGGGCACCGTCTCGCCGATCGTCGGCACGTCAGGCACGATGGAAACGCGATCCTTGGTCGTCACCGCAATCCCGCGCACGCTGCCGCTCCGGACATGCGAGATGATCGAGGGCATGTTGTCGAAGATGACATCGACCCGGCCGGGGATGAGGTCGTTGATGGCGGGCGCGCCGCCGCGATAGGGGATATGGGTCATCTCCACCTTCGCCAGCCGCTTGAACAGCTCGCCGCTCAGATGCAGCGTGGTGCCGTTGCCGGACGAGGCGAACGTCACCTTGCCCTTGTTCGTGTTGCAGAAGTCGATGAACTCCTTCACCGACTTCGCCGGCGAGGTGTTCGGCACGCACATCATGTTGGGCTGGAGGATCAGCATGGTCACCGGCGCGAAATCGCCGACCGGGTCGTAGCTGAGCGACGGATAAAGGAAGCGATTGGTCGCCATGCCGGGGCCGGAGATGAAGATGGTGTAACCGTCGGCGTCGGAGTGCGCGACGGCATCGGCCGCGATGTTGCCGCCGGCGCCGCCCTTGTTCTCGATCACCACGGTCTGGCCCCAGATCTCCTGCAGGCGGTTGCCGACCAGGCGCGCGGTGATGTCGGTCGAGCCGCCCGGCGTGAACGGCACCACGATGCGCACGGGTTTTGCGGGCCAGTCCGCGCCACGGGCGCGCGACGTTAGAATCGCAGGTGCGGCAATGGCCGCCGCGAAGCCGAGAAAATGACGGCGACTGGGCATGAGCGAACCCTCCCTCAAGGTGATCGCCCGATTGCCTCGGGTCGTCTCGTTGGATGCGAGTGTGAAGAGACAGGCTTGCGAAATCAAGGCGGCGAAGGCGCGCGCCTATTCCTCGTCCTCGCCTGCGTTTTCCTTGCCCGGAACGACGTAGGAGCCGGAGAACCAGCGGTGCAGGTCGACGTCGCGGCAGCGCGGGGAGCAGAATGGTCGCGTCTTCTCGGTGGCCGGCTTGCCGCAGATCGGACAAGCCTCCATTTTGCGCTCCCCTGCGGGCGGTTCAGGGGACGCCGGCGGCATTGAGCCAGCCAAAGCGGATCGGAAAGCCCTCCCCGCCGAGCAAGGTCACGGATTCATAGAGCGGCAGCCCGACCACATTGGAGTAGGAGCCGACCAGCTTGACCACGAAGGACCCGGCGATGCCCTGCACCGCATAGCCGCCGGCCTTGCCGCGCCATTCGCCGGAACCGATGTAGGACTGGATGTCGTCCTCGGACAGCCGCTTGAAGCGCACGCGGGTCTCGACCAGGCGCTGGCGAAACGCCTCGCGCGGCGTGACCAGGCAGATCGCGGTGTAGACGCGATGATTGCGGCCTGACAACAGCCGCAGGCACTGCGAGGCTTCATCGACCAGGTTCGCCTTCGGCAGGATGCGGCGGCCGACCGCGACCACGGTGTCGGCGGCGAGGATGAAGGAGCCGCGCAGCTCGTCATCGAGCTGCACCGATTTCAGCGCGGCATCCGCCTTGGCCCGCGCCAGGCGGTTGGCACAGGCGCGCGGCAGCTCGCCCCGCCGCGGCGTCTCGTCGACGTCGGACGGCCGCAGCGCATCGGGCTCGATGCCGGCCTGGTTGAGCAGCGACAGCCGGCGCGGCGAGCCGGAAGCAAGTACGAATTTGGGGCGGC
>Ga0210402_10004062_pt1 | contig 13452 bp, 11 predicted proteins | sample IncBWC7MmetaG_FD_161055 | JGI IMG/M metagenome (GOLD analysis project Ga0210402, IMG submission 161055) | Forest soil microbial communities from Barre Woods Harvard Forest LTER site, Petersham, Massachusetts, United States - Inc-BW-C-7-M | ecosystem: Environmental > Terrestrial > Soil >...
TCTCGCCAGCGTCGAATCCACTTCGTTTGGCGCCTCTTATTCCGCCCCCGTCGCCCTCGTAAATGCCATCCTCGCCGCCTGCGGCCAGTACCGCCGCCCGCAAACGCTGGCCGTTCTCAAGGAAATAGCCGAAGAGCAACGCAAAGGCTTCCGCTGGTATACGGTTTGAGTCTTCAATCGAGGAAGTGAAACAGGCGTTTCTTCGATATATTGCAGAAGCACTGCATCTAGTGCCGTGCCGCAGAATCTCCTCGGCCTGACCAGGCCCGCTTCGCAGCTACCGCGACGATTCGGCAACATTTGTATCTCGCGCAGTCACGCGTTCTCGGTTATCATGTCGTGCGTTAGGATGATGTCGTCAATAGTTTCCCGAATGTGGCGCGCAACACTGAGGAATTTCCACCGCTCATGGGTGCAGCTACTCACAAACCGTCAAGACGCTCTCTCGGCCTTCTCTTTTCTGTAGCCGTCGCACTCTCCACCTCTTGCTCGCTTACCTATCTTGCTGCGCAAACCGCATCGATGCTCGAACCCGGCCCCCAGCCTCCCGACGTTCCTCTCGAGTGGAAAAAGCTTGTCGGGATTTACGCAGACGAGCCGAAGTCTATTCAGCCGTTCGCGGAATCCAAACATTCCTTCGTGCTGCTTGAGCAAGATGGGAAATTGCTCTGGCGCGACGACGCGGGAAAGAGCCTGCCGATCCAGGTTATGGGCGAAACGATCTTTCCTCCGGAAGGCGGCAAGAGAGTAGCAGGTCACAGCATCGAGCGAAATCAAGCGGGTTACGCAACAGGCTTTTGTTATCTCAATTACTGTTATGCTCGCACCGACCCAGGTGCCGACTTTTCGCGCTCGTATCACATCACTCCCGCTCGCCCTGTGAAGGCGCTGCGGAATGAGGCCCTTGCCGCTTCCCCGCCCCACGAAGAGGGAAACTTTCGCAAGCCGGAACTCGTCGAGCTGACGACGCTCGAGCCCGCGATTCATCTCGATATTCGCTATGCCACGAAGAACGATTTTCTCGGCACGCCCGTCTACACACAGGCCCGCGCCTTTCTTCAACGCCCCGCCGCCGAAGCTCTCGTTCGCGCTCTCCACAAACTTCAGCCTCTCGGCTACGGCCTGCTCATCCACGATGCCTATCGGCCCTGGTACGTCACCAAGATTTTCTGGGACGCCACTCCTCCCGAAGGCAAAATATTCGTCGCCGATCCCTCGCAAGGTTCTCGCCATAATCGGGGCTGCGCCGTCGATCTAACGCTCTACGATCTCGCCACAGGCAAACCTATCGATATGCCTGGCACGTACGACGAAATGTCTCCGCGCTCCTTCCCCGATTATCCTGGCGGCACATCACTTCAGCGCTGGCACCGCGACCTTCTCCGCCGCGCCATGGAATCCGAAGGCTTCACCGTCTACGAACACGAGTGGTGGCATTTCGATTACAAGGATTGGCACGAATACCCGATCCTGAACATCAAGTTTGAAGATTTGCATTCCGGCCAAGGACTCGCCAGCGCCCAATAGCGCCTTCGAATCCTGGCCATATTTTCTGGAGGATTTTACCTTGCACAGCAGAAGCCGCTTTTTCCAGCTCGCCGCCGCACTCTGTCTGACCATTTCATTTGCCGCCGCGCCGAGAGCACTGCGCGCGCAATCCACCACCTCTCTCGCCGACCGCATTCAAAGAGTAATGGACCGCCCTGAATTCGCCCACGCGAACTTCGGCATCGAGTTCTATTCCCTCGAAACCGGCAAAGTCGTCTACTCGCTCAACGCCAATAAACTCTTCGTCCCCGCTTCCACTACCAAAACTCTCACCGAAGGTACCGTCCTCGCCAAACTTGGCGCTGACTACCGCTTCCATACGCTCATCTACCGCACCGGCCCCATCGACAAAAAGGGAACACTGAAGGGCGACCTCGTCCTCGTCGCCAGCGGCGATCCCAATCTTTCCAATCGCATTCAGCCGGACGGAACTCTCTCTTTCGTGGATGAAGACCACTCCTACGGCGGTCCAGCGTTGCCTGGCGATCCTCTCGCCGTTATCAAAGAGTTCGCCAAAGCCGTTGCCGCCAAGGGCATTCGCGGAATCGAAGGCCGCGTCCTCGTTGACGCCAGCCTCTTCCCAGATGGTGGCAAAGAAGGTGGCACCGGGGTCGTCGTCTCGAGCATCGTCGTCAACGACAACGTCATCGACCTCGTTGCCACTCCCGCCGCCAAAACCGGTGATCCCGTTTCTCTCAGCGTTTCTCCGAAAACCGCCTACGTGAGTTTCGTCAACCACCTCACCACATCCGCCGCCGGCGCTAAGCTTGATATTCAGGATCCGGCCACGGTCGCAAATCCTGACGGCACTGTCACTGTTACACTCACCGGCACTCTTCCACTCGGCACACATCCCCTCACCGCACCCTACGCCGTCCCGTCTCCCACAAAATTTGCCGAGACGGTCCTCAGTGAATCTCTCGTTGCCGCTGGAGTAGAAATCAAGGCTCCCAAGAACGCCACTAAGCCGGACTTCAAAACTCTCTCTCGCCTCTACACTCCCGACAACCAAGTCGCCGAGCATATTTCTCTCCCCCTCGCCGAAGAGGTCAAAGTCACTCTCAAAGTCAGCCAAAATCTCCACGCCAGCATGGGGCCCTCTCTTCTTGGCACGCTCGTCGCAAAAGATCTCGCTGATCCAATCCACTCCGGCTTCAAAATCGAACACGCCTTCTTGCAAGACGCCAAGCTCGATCTCTCCGGCGCATCCCAAGGCGACGGCGAAGGCGGCGATTGGGCCGACCTCTTCAGCCCGGACTTCATCGCCCACTACATGGCTTACTGGAGTACCCGTCCCGACTTTCCCGTTTTCTTTAGAGCGCTTCCCATTCTCGGCAAAGACGGCACGCTCGCAAAAATCCAAGTAAACAATCCCGGCGCCGGCCACGTCTTCGCAAAAACCGGTACTTTCGGCTCTGAAGATAAGCTCAACGGTAAAATGATGCTGAACGGCAAAGGCCTCGCCGGTTTCGTCATCACCGCAAGCGGCCAGAAGCTCGCCTTCGCCGCGTATGTGAATCACGTAACCCTCCCACCCGATCCTGACGCCGCTCAAGAAATTGGCGGCCAGGCTCTCGGCGAAATCGCGGCTGCTGCGTACGATGCCCCGCTCGATCCTCCCTCCACCGCGGCCGCTGCCACCTCCACCTCATCCGCTCGTTCGCCCACTACCACAACCTACGACATCATCATCCGCAACGGCCATATCCTCGACGGCACCGGCAACCCCTGGTACGCCGCCGACGTCGCCATCCGGGGCGACCGCATCGCCGCCATTGGCAACCTTAGCGACGCTCACGCCAAGCTTGAAATTGATGCCAAAGGCCAAATCGTTTCCCCCGGCTTCATCGACATGCTCGGCCAATCCGAGTCCTCTCTTCTCCTCGACAATCGCTCCCTCAGCAAACTCTCGCAAGGAATCACCTCCGAAATCACCGGCGAAGGCGGCTCGATCGCTCCGCAAAACGAAAAAACTCTCGCCCCATTGAAGCCCTTCCTCGATCAATTCAAGTTCACCGTCGATTGGACAACCCTCGACGGTTATTTTCGCCGCCTCGAAAAACAAGGCACTCCTCTCAATATCGGCACCTACGTCGGCTCCGCCCAGGTCCGCGAAGCCGTCATTGGCGATGACGATCGCGCTCCCACTCCCGCCGAACTCACCCAAATGGAATCCCTCGTCGAGCAAGCCATGAAAGACGGCGCCCTCGGTGTCTCCAGTGCTCTAATCTACCCGCCCAATATCTACGCCAAAACAGACGAACTCATCGCTCTGGCCAAAGTTGCTTCAAAATACGGCGGGCTCTATGCCACTCACATGCGCAGCGAAGGCGCATCCGAAATGGAAGCGTTAGCCGAAGCTATCCGCATCGGGCGCGAAGCCAATCTCCCCGTCGAAGTTTTCCATCTCAAAGTCAGCGGCAAAGCGCGCTGGGGCAACATGAAGAAAGTAGTCGCAGCCATTCAAGCCGCACGCGATTCTGGCCTCGATATCGCCGCCAGCATGTATCCGTATCCCGCGGGTGGTACGGCTCTCGCTTCCGCTCTTCCGCCCTGGGCTGCCGACGGCGGCGTGCAAAAACTCCTCGCGCGCCTGAAGGATCCCGCGGTCCGCGCCCGCATTAAAAAAGAATTGGCTGGCGATCACCCCGATTGGGAAAATCTCTTCTACGATTGCGGCGGCGGCGCCGGGATCCTGCTTGCCTCCATCCAAAAACCCGAACTGAAAAAATTCGAAGGCAAGACGCTCGACGACGTCGCAAAAACCTGGAAAAAATCCCAGGAAGATACCCTGATGGATTTTGTAATCGCCGATTCCGCGCAAACCGGCGCTCTGTATTTCATGGCCAGCGAAGAAGACCTCAAGACCGGCCTCGAACAGCGCTGGACCAGCATCGGCCTCGACGCCAATGAAATGTCGCTCGATGGCCCCATCTTCGAAGCGCACACGCACCCCCGCGCTTTCGGCTCGATGCCGCGTTTTCTAGGTCACTACGTCCGTGACGAACACCTGATGCCGCTCGAAACCGCCATCCGCAAAATCACTTCGTTCCCTGCGCAGCGCGAGCATCTCGAAAACCGCGGCATTCTAAAGCCCAGCTATTTCGCCGACGTCACCATCTTCGATCCTGCTACCATCATCGATCGCGCCACCTTCGTAAACCCCGCCCAACTCTCTGAAGGCATCGCCTACACCATCGTCAACGGCCAAATCGAATACGACCATGGCAAACTCACCGGCGCCACGGCCGGACGCGTCCTCCGCGGCCGCGGCTATCAACCAGTCCCGCACTGAAACCCGGTAGGGGCGGGAATTGTTTGCCCTATAGGGGCTCCGCCAGCTTCAGATTGACACTCTCAAATGTTTGTTAAATTGTTCAACCTAATCGGAAGGAAACCAAGCTAACAAACTCCACCACACGCCGCCCAAACTCTTCGCTACTCGCTATTCACTACCCACTGCTCACTTCCTAACTCAACGAAGTCTTCCCCAATTCCGCCACACGCCGCTCATACGTCATTTCCGCCCATCCATGCTTCCCGTAATATCGCAGCACAATCTTATGTCCCGGCACGATTTTCGCGCGGGCTTTCGTCAAAGAATCCGACAGTTCCACCCACTGCCCATCCACCAGGTAGCTCCCCTCCCAGCCTCGCAGTTCGAACTTCCCGTCATTCTTCAAAATAAGCGGCGCCGCCGTACAAACAATGACTTTCCCCTTCACTTTTGCTTGCGTGCATTGATAGCTGCCGGAAACATCCACGGTCTGCGCCTTGGCGGATGGAATCAGCGCGAAACACAACGCAGCCAAAACAATGTACCGCAAACAGCTCGGTGCAACCCGAACAAGTCCCATGGGGATCTCTCCACCACCAGGACGCGTAGCTGCGGGGCACCGTCCCTGGCCGTTGGTACAGGTGCAACTCACCATCCAAGCCTGTACCTTATAATTCACTCATAATAAAACACTTATGAAACCCAGCCACCTGTACTTCGCCGCACCCTGGGAAGTTTCATTCCCCTTTTCCGCACTCCTACGGACTTTCTCCTCTCCGCCAATCCCTCTTCCGGATCTGGAGTATTGTCCTAATTCTTTAATCAAACGGTAACTCCGCCGCCGCCTGCCCATCCTTTCGAGGATCCGACGCTCCATAGTTCACTCCCGTCGCGAAATCGCGCAAGACTGCCTGCCCTCCTCCCACTCTGCTCGAAAACGTCCCCAGCACCTTGATCTGATGCCCTTTGCCCGTCAACTCGTCTCGCACTTTTCCGTTGAACCGGTTCTCCATCTCCACGTCGCACCCGTTAAACGTATATTTCGTGAACCGCGGCGCCTCCACTGCAGCTTGAATATTCATCTTGAAATCAGCGATGTTCGCGATGAACTGCGCGTGCGCTTGCGCCTGGTTCCACCCGCCCATAATCCCAAACGCCATTCGCGTCTCGCCCTTTTGCGCAAACCCAGGAATAATCGTGTGCCTCGGCCGCTTGTGCCCCGCCAGCGCGTTCGGCGACGCAGGATCGAGCGTGAACAATCCTCCGCGATTGTGCAGCACAAACCCCGCTCCCGCCGGAACAATCCCAGACCCAAACCCCGAATAATTGCTCTGGATCAGCGACACCATGTTTCCGTCCCGGTCCACCACGCTCAGATACGTCGTATCGCTCCCGCCCGGAATTTCCCCCGCCTTTACATCGCAGTTTGCCTTCTCTTCATCGATTAACTTCGCCCGCTGCGCCGCCCATTCCTTCGAAATCAGCGTTGCCACTGGAATTCTCTGCCCGCGCGGATCCGCCAAATACTTCCCCATATCCGCATAAGCCAGTTTCTTCGCCTCGATCATCGCGTGCAGCGCCTTCGTCGACCCAAACCCCGAATCCTTCTCTCCTAGCGGAAACGTCTCCATGATGTTCAGCATCTCGAGCACCGCCATGCCCTGCCCGTTCGGTGGCATCTCGTAGACTGTCCAATCTCGATACGTTGTCGAGATCGGCTCCACCCATTCGCTCGAGTATTCCGCCAAATCCTGCGCCGTCATCGTCCCGTTGTGCCGCTTCATCGCGTCCAAAACCTTTTTCGAAATCTCTCCTTTGTAAAACGCATCCCTCCCATGCTCCGCAATCTGCCCGAGCGACGCCGCCAGGTCCGGGTTCTTAAACACATCTCCAACGTGCGGCGCATGATCCCCAGGCAAATACAGACTCGTCGCCGCATCATCCGTCCGCAAAAGGTCCACTTCCGCCGCCCAATACGCCGCATCCCATTCCGGCACCGGGAAACCTTCTTGCGCTGTTCGAATCGCGGCCGCCAAATCCTCCTTCAACTTCTTCCTTCCAAACTTGTCCGCCAGCTTCTGCCATCCATCCACCACTCCAGGCACCGTAATCGAATGCACGCCCGCCTGCGGCATGCTCTTGAGTCCCTGCTTCTGCAAAAACTCAATCGTCAACCCGCGCGGCGCCCACCCACTGGCATTCAACCCATAGAGCTTGTTCGCCTTCGCGTCATACACAATCACAAACAAATCTCCGCCGATCCCGTTCATCATCGGCTCAACCACTCCCATCATCGCGTTCGTCGCGATCGCCGCGTCCACCGCGTTCCCGCCCCGCTCCAGAATTCGCACGCCCGCCTGCGACGCCAGCGGTGACTCCGAAGCCACAATCCCGCCCTTGGAAATCACCATCGACCGCGTCTGGCTCCGCTCTTGCCCATCCGCATCCGCGCCCATCATCACCAAGCCCCCCGCCAAAACAAAAAATCCCAACACGCGCAACCGCCCAACGTTTCGCATACTCCCCCTCAACGCCTCTGCGAACAACGCCCGCATCTTACGTTAGTTTTCATCCGGTGAGTTAAGTGGATTTGCATTTTCCGGTCGTGAATCTGCATCCGCATGAAAAACAATACCTCCCCAAGCCCTTTCCGGCCTGGGGAGGTTCTCAACGGCTTGCTCGATGGTTAGTGTCAGCGACTACTGCCGATCCTCGTCACCGTGCGCCGAGGGCGCGAACGACACTCCGCGCAATACTTCGCCCGACTGCGCCGAACGAATCGTCGTGAAATGTCCCAACCGGTCATCCCGATCATGATCTCCATCGTCCACAGGCAGAGCCGTCGCCTTCAGCAAATCGGTCACTTTCACCAACTTGTTGGGGTCCGCCCCTTGGTCGCCGCTAGCGCTTACCGTCGAAGTCACCGCGTAAATGGTCACCGTGCCATCATGGTTCTGCTTGCCTGTGATGTTCCTGCAACCATCCGTCGCAGGACTCAGCGCCGCCGGATAATTCGCCACGCTGTACGGCGCGCCGATGTTCAACCCATCCTGCAAAACGTACAGAAGCTTCCAAGTTCCATCCACCAAACTCCACTTCTGCACGCCCGCAGTCGCCAACGTCGCCGCATCCGCCACGTTCCCATTCACTGCCGGCGTCACCAGCGTCCCGTCGCCCTCGTCGCAAACATAAAGCGTCTTTTCGTCCGCAAACCACAGCCCAAACGGAAACGTCACCGGATTTCCGGTGCTACCATCCAGAGCTGTCCCACTAGCGAGCGTAGTCGGAAAGCCCGGCAGTACAGTAATCGGCACCGCGGCAAGATCCGCCGTGCTGCCCGTAGGTAAAACGCCCGCCGCCCCCACCTGATAAACGGTATTGATCCCGTTCCCGCCGCTGCCCTTCGTCACATACAAAGTGTTGTGAAAAATCGTCAAACCGCGAAAATTATTATCCTTCCCGGGTTTGTCCGCGGTCTTGTAGCCCACCTGCGTCACCGCGAACTCCCCAATCTTGTTAATGTTCGGTGGCACTGGCGGCGCTTGCCCTGGCACCAGCAGCTCCACACCGGTAGACGTAATCAGGTTCACTCCCACCTGCGTCCCGGTAAGCTGGCTCGCGTTGAGCCCCCCGTTGTTGTCGTTGCCCGTCATGTAGTACAACGAGTTCGCCTTGATCGCCGCCCGCCCGTTATTCCCGCTGTAACCGTTCCCTTCCGTAATCATGAGGTGCCCATCCGCGTCCACTTCCGCCACGGACCGGTAGTATTTCGACGAGACTGGATTCGTCGGATCCACTACTCCCGGCGTATTCGAGTTCGACACATCCAACTGGTTCGGCCCTGTCACGAATCCCGGCCCGCCTCGGTATCCCCCAAACGTAATCGACCTCCCATCCGTCGCCAGATTCACCGCCAGCTCCGACTTCGAGCTAAAGCTCGTCACAATCTGATCGCTCGGAATCGGCAACGTATCCAGCAAACGGCCGTCGCTGGTTATGTTGTCCAGGAAAATCGGCGAACTAATCCCAAAGCTCCCGTCAGCTCCATCATTATTGAAAACCGTCGGATAAGTCCCATCCGCCACGGCTGTGTTGCAACCCGACGAACTTCCCGCCTTTATCTTGACCGTCGTTGTCCCTCCCGCCAGCAGCGGCAAAGTAATCGTCCCCGGCACACATCCCGGCGGCAAAGTCTGTCCCACCGTAATCGTCCCCGGCGTCCCTGCATAAACGCTCCGGCTCAAAACCAAACTTCCCTCTTCAAATCGAAAATGCCGCGAGTGATGTTCATCATCATCAGCAGCCATCTTGCTCACAAAGACTCCTCCCGCCAATCCAACCGCCATTGCCGCTGCCAAAACTGACAAAGTACGCCGTTTTTTCACAAGTGTAGCCCTCCAAGGCGCACGCATCCTCCCACACCAAATCGAATGGAGGTTTGTCGCTATGTTAAGAATTCGTGAATCGCAGGTTGCAAGTACTGATAGCTGTAGTAATCCGGGGGAATACCCGCCACTTCGCGTAGGGGCACGATATATCGTGCCCTCCCTTCACGCATCCCGGAAACTTGTCTCTTTATTGGACGGAACAGAAAACACCATACTTAATGCTGGCCTTCAATATGGTATAATTTGGAATTATGGGAACACACCGTAAGATCACCGTCGAAATCCCGCCCGAACTCCTGGAGAAAGCGCAACGCGCTAGCGGCGCGGGCGTCACCCAAACCGTTCGCACTGGCCTCGAACTCCTCGCCGCATCGCACACCTATGCTCGCCTTCGGCGATTCCGCGGCAAGGTTCGCTTCTCGCGCACTTTGTCTGAACTCAAAGACGACCGGTAATTGAACAATGATCGCCGCGGACACCAGCACCTGGGTTGCGTTTCTGGATGGTACCGCTGGCGACGATACCCTGCTGCTAGACAAAGCGCTGCAGGATCGTCAGTTAGTGATGGTGCCGGTCGTCCTCACGGAGCTCCTGAGCGACCCAAAACTTCCGCCGGCCCTGCGCGCCAGCCTCGCGAATGTGCCCCTGCTCCAAATCGAATCCGGCTTTTGGCAACGCGCTGGCGCATTACGCGCAAAAGTCCTCGCGAAGAACCGCAGAGCGCGCCTCGCCGATTCCCTAATTGCACAAAACTGCATGGATGCCGGCGTTTCTCTCATCACCCGCGACCGCGACTTTCGTGCCCTCGCCCAAGCCGCCGGTCTCCATCTCATACTCCCCGCCTGATCTCCATACGCCCCACGGTGAATTACGAAAGTGGTATCCTCTTTTTCGAGCTCTCCCGCCAAGCAGAAAATTCATGCGAACCCGAACACCCATCGACCACGACGACTTAAGCCCGCGGGCCTTTAGAAGAGCTCGAGATCGAGAAGATATTCTATGTCTAGCAGATTAGTTCTTCCTTCCGAGATTCCTTGGGACGATATTAAGGGCAAAGACCTGGAGGAGTTGCTTTACTGGCTCTTCGACTCGATGGGGGCGAAGGACCTTGAGTGGAGGATTGGCGGCAAAGGCATAGGGGCACCCGATCAGGGTCGTGACCTTGAGCTTTCGTTCTATGTATCGTCTCCCGACGGAGACTTGGTAAAACAAAGATGGTGGATTGAAGCAAAAGGTCGCACCGGTACAGTCGAATCATCAGAGGTCAAGAACACAGTAGTCAATGTGACAGGAAAACCTGACGTCGATGTGCTCGTGATTGCGACCAATTGCGCATTCTCGAACCCTACCCGGGACTGGGTTAAAGACTGGCAGAGCGCTCATGTCCGCCCAAAGATAAAGTTATGGGAAAGGACACAACTAGAAAATCTCTGCTCGAAGAACCCAATCGCTATCATCCGTCTTTTCGGCAAAGCATTGAGTCCTCAGGGAAAACTAGAAGTTGCCAAAACAAAATTGTGGGACTACGCCAGCTTTACAGATGAGCCGACTCTCACCAGGTTATGGCAAGCCCGAAACAAGATCACAATTGACCCGCGGGCACTTGTGGCGCTGATCGCATCAGAGGTAGCAAATGGTGACATCAATGCAAGATCTTGGGCAGTGTTCGTGGACGAGAAAACAGTCCTTGAATCCTTGGGAGATGGACTAGTTAACTTCCTGTATTTGGTATTCCGTGCCAACGAGACAGGCGTACGCCAGAGCCCTTTGATCGGCGCATTAGCGTATCTAGTCTTGCCTCTTCGCGCCGTCCTGCATCGACTCTATCGGATTTCAATAATCCGGTCACCCGCCGTCAAACAGGATTCGATCCTTGACCAGGACTGCTCGAAAGCCGCCAGCAAGACTGAAGTCCGGCAGTTGCCAAGACGATCCCAAATGACCTTAATTCTCGCGTTCCGCCGCTTGGCGAAGTAAAGAAAATCTTCATCCTTACTAATGATGATCCGTCCTTGGAGTTCCGCACGCCGGCAAATGTCGCTGTCGCGAGCGTCACTCAAACCAGCCTCCAGCACGTGCTCGCAATCGAACCCGCGCCGACGCAGATATTCCGCGAGCGCGGCAGGCAATTGATTGTCGACGATGAATTTCACGACGTCGGAAGTACGACGTGGTCAGTCTGATGGGCTGCGTAGTCCAGGGCCGCAAGGATGTCTTCACGCTCTAAAAATGGATAATCCGCAAGGATTTCCTCAAAGGATGCTCCCGCCCCAAGCAATTCGAGCACGTCAGTTACACGAATGCGTTGTCCGCGAATGCAGGGCCGCCCCCCGCACTTGTCGACTTCCACCGTGATTCGATTGAGGCGTTCCAGATTCATTGAATTTCCCGTTATTTTGACGATACGCAATCTTCGGTTCAAAGGCAAGTACACGGTGGGAAGTCTCTTCCGCGGTTTTCTTTCCACCATCAACTGTCGACTCACCTTATCTAACGCCTTTTCCACACATTTCCACAGTCTCACAAAACCGTCTCAATCCCGCCAACTCCCTCAAACCTCTCGACTTCCGCCACTTTCATTCGAATCCGCCCTCCCCGTTCGAATGAGCACTCAGTAAAAGAGCAATTCGATTGACAACTGGTAATATCACCTGCTACCATTTCCTATGGTTCGCTCGCAAAACCCCCACGCTGCGCACCCGCTCCAAGCTTCTCTTCCTAATCTCTGTGAGCTCCGCGCCCTCTGCGTTCAATTCCCCACTCTGCATGCTTGCAAAGCCCAGCAAAAATGCCCACGCGTAAGTCCTTTCCCTGCCACTCTTACAGAGCACTCGCAACTTCTTGAAAATGCAACCACTTTAAGTCCTGCATTTGCCACTCTTACGAGCCGCGTCAAGCATAAGTCCTTTGCTTGCCATTCTTACAAAAAACACCCGGGGTGGGGTATCCCCTCGCTCTTCGATTCCGTGCGCCGCGGTGTCCCCCGCCTCTCGCTGCCCACTACTCGCTACCCACTATCCAATCCTCCTTGTACACTGTACCCCGCCTCCGCCCCTGCTTCCTTCGACCGCCGCGGAGCAATGCGCCATGCCTGAAGAAAACAAGCTAACGCCCGCCGCTTTAGCCAGCGCTTCCGATTCCAACAAAGATGTGCTGATTGACGCTTTGCTCGCCGGGCGCTGCGCCGATCCTTTCGCCGTCCTTGGGCCTCATCCCATTTGGTCGCCGTTGGGCCACGGCTGGGCCGTCCGCTTCTTTCGCCCTGGCGCGGCAGACGCCAGCGTCCTCCTCAAAGGCTCTTCCGAGCCCATCCCGGCTCGCAAACTGCGCCCGGAAGGTTTCTTTGAAGCCACACTACCGGATTCGCATCAAGGCGCGCCCGCCCCGAACTCCTACCGCATCCGCTTCCACACCGGCCACGGCGAAACCGTCGAAGCCTTTGATACTTATGCCTTTCCCTATCTCCTCAGCGAGTTCGATCTTCACCTAATGGGAGAAGGCCGCCACTACGACACTTACGAAAAACTCGGCGCGCATTTAAGAACACTCGAAAGTGTCCGTGGCGTTCATTTTGCTGTCTGGGCGCCCAGCGCTCGCCGCGTCAGCATCGTCGGCGACTTCAACGGCTGGGATGGCCGCGTCAATCCCATGCGTGCCCGCGGCTCTTCCGGAATCTGGGAGCTCTTTGTCCCGGAACTCCCGGAAGGCGCGATCTACAAATACGAAATCATCAGCCCCGACGGCGTTGTGCTCCCCCTCAAAGCGGATCCCTACGCCTTCCGCGCGGAGTTGCGCCCTAACACTGGCTCGGTCGTCGTGAATCTCGACACCTATCAGTGGACCGACAACGACTGGATGAACAAGCGCTCCGAGAAAAACTGGCTGGAATCTCCCATCTCCGTCTACGAAGTCCACCTCGGCTCCTGGCGTCGCGTCCCCGAGGAAAGTAATCGCTGGCTGACCTACCGCGAACTCGCCGATCAGCTCATTCCCTATGTAAAGGATCTCGGCTATACGCACATCGAGCTCCTTCCCATCATGGAGCATCCCTTCGACGGTTCATGGGGTTATCAGACGATTGGCTACTTCGCCGCCACCAGCCGCTACGGCACTCCCGCTGAATTCATGGAATTCATCGACCGCTGCCACCACGCCGGCATCGGCGTTTTTCTGGACTGGACTCCCGCGCACTTCCCGCGCGACACATTCGGCCTGGCACAGTTCGATGGCACCCATCTT
>Ga0210402_10004063_pt1 | contig 13452 bp, 10 predicted proteins | sample IncBWC7MmetaG_FD_161055 | JGI IMG/M metagenome (GOLD analysis project Ga0210402, IMG submission 161055) | Forest soil microbial communities from Barre Woods Harvard Forest LTER site, Petersham, Massachusetts, United States - Inc-BW-C-7-M | ecosystem: Environmental > Terrestrial > Soil >...
CTTCCGCAAACTCCTCCGGAACCTCAATCACCATCTTGGGCATCACACCTCCTGCCATCAGGTCAAGCTCTTGGCAGTCTGTTTTAGCATATTCTTGGCGATTTGTCCAGGATGAGAGCCACACCCGTTCAAAGTGTTCCTCACCACCTACTTCGCGGAGGTATTTATACGAGAAGTTGCAATGCATGCCGGATCCATTCCAGTCACCCTTGATGGGTTTGCAATGCAATACAACATCCACTTCGTATTTCTCGCAGAGACGCGTCAGCAAATAGCGAGCAGTCCACGTGTCATCGGCGGCCTTGGCAGAGCCTTTGGCGAAGATCTGGAATTCCCACTGACCTTTAGCGACTTCAGCGTTGATGCCCTCATGATTGATACCAGCGGTAAGACAGAGGTCCCAGTGCTCCTCGACGATTTTACGAGCCAGGCCGCCCATGTTTTTGTAGCCAACACCGCAGTAGTATGGGCCTTGGGGAGTACTAGGGTAACCGTTTTTTGGGAAGCCGAGAGGATGCCCATCTTGATAGAGGAAGTATTCCTGCTCAAGACCAATCCACAAGTCAGGGTCGTTCTCGATCGTGGCGCGTGCGTTGGTGGAATGCGGGGTGCCATCAGCGTGCATGACTTCGCTAAGAACAATATAAGCGTCCTTGCGGCTTCCATCCGGATACAGAGCCACAGGTTTGAGCACGCAGTCAGAGCTTTTGCCCTCGGCCTGCATGGTGGAACTGCCGTCAAAACCCCAATTGGGTAGATCGGCAAGGATCGGTGGATGCCCAAATTCCTTGAGTAGACTCTTGCCGCGCAGGTCAGGAACGGGATGTTTGCCGTCAAGCCAGATGTACTCGAGTTTGTATTTTGTCATAGTATTTGGAAGATCAGTGCGTTGGGGGATTCAGAGGCCCGGCTTTCGATGTCAAAACGACCGAGCAATAATGGACAACGAAGCACCACTAGATTTGTCGGCTTTGCCCAACTCCTGAATGTAGGGTTGCGACCTCCGGGCGTACTCTGTGACGTCTCGCTGCTCGTGGCACTCTGCATCTTTGCCAAACTCCTTAAGTTGGAATCGGATAAGCGGGGATCCTGCGGACCGGGCAGGGGGAACGACGATGCTTTCTTGGAAAATTAAGTCTAGCGGCAACGCAACCCTTCGGTCCAATCAAATCTTTCAATCGACTCAGAAACTTTCCTGGATAGCGGTACAAACGCTCTTTCTAGCCACCCTGCGACCGCGTGTTCTCATCATTCCAGCCTCGCACGCCACTCACCGCGACCAGGCGTCTCACGGCGCTACTCTCTGTGCGCAGGAAGCCGGATCTGTTCATCACTTCGCTGTTGGACGCTACCGTGCATCTGCAACCTCTGGCGCATCGAGGAGACGTAAAGAAAGAGGCCTTCGCTCTTCTCGGTGATTCTTTCTTACCATCGATCGGGAGGGCTCACCGTACCCGGTAAACAGGGCAGCTCGCGGCGCAGATAGCTGCGAATATCCTTGATGTTTCCTCCCACTCTGTCTCTAGCTTCCACGGGTTCAGCCCTTGCAGGGGCCCAGTCAGCTCCTCCTCATGGGGGCGGCTGGCCCGGGGAGCGATCTGAGAGGAATCGGCGAAGAGGGAAAGGCGGAATTCAATTTGAGAAACCAGCCGGAGAATAATCTGACACTGCCAGGGGAAAGATCGCCGAGGGCGCGGCAACGGTCGGGCCGAAGCGCAAGTCATCGGTGAGCACGGTCACGGTGATGCCTCCTCCGAGTGGGGCGTTTAGCGCCGCCGACGTAGGTGCATCAATGCGGTGGCGGCGAGAACGGATTGGCCAGTTGTGGATCACACAGCCTGCCGCGAAGCCTGGCTACTTCGTCCGCACATCCACTCGAGTGGCCACTAGCTGCGTCTTGTCGTTGAACGTGCCAAGACACGTCGCTCGCCTGCCTACAATCACATCGTCAATGGAACCACCTGGCTTGCTCTGGGTCGTAAATTTCGTTTCAGCGTTGTAGACGATGACCTTGCGCTGGGCGGCGCCCTTGCGGATGATGATCGTGGAAGTGTCCTTGTCGATCATGTGGATGGTGCCGGTCAACCGGTCTTCTTTGGTTGAGGTTCTCTTCTGGTCCCCTGGACTTGCCATAGCTGCCAGGGACAGGAGGGGAAATAAGCTGGCGAGCAACGAAATCAGTTTCATGCTCATCATTCTCCACTCCTTATTGAATACTCTTCGCTGAGCCTTAATGATCCGGAAAATATTTCTGATTGGTTACAAAAAGAAGTTTTATGCGGATCGTGCTTAACCGGTGCTATAGATCAACGTTGTTGTGGTGGTGCCCGTGTGTCCCTGACTGGTGTGAAGCCGAAGTGCCGGAGGCGGTGAGGCCGTGAGCCCTTTGGTGCTCCAGCCAGGCAACGACATCGTCGAGCCCTTCGCCGCTCTTCAGGTTCGTGAACACGAACGGCCGGCCGCCCCGCATGCGCCGGGCGTCGCGGTCCATCACTTCGAGAGATGCCCCCACATACGGCGCCAGGTCGATTTTGTTGATAACGAGCAATCCGCTGCGCTTGATGCCCGGACCTCCCTTGCGCGGAATCTTGTCGCCGCCGGCCACGTCGATTACGTAAATGAAGGCGTCCACCAGTTCGGGGCTGAACGCCGCCGCGAGGTTGTCTCCGCCGCTCTCGACGAAGATCAACTCCAATCCGGAGTGCAGCGCCTCAAGCTCGGCAATCGCCTCCAGGTTCATGGAAGCGTCTTCGCGAATGGCCGCGTGCGGGCAGCCGCCGGTCTCGACGCCAAGCACGCGGTCGGGAGGCAGCGTGCCCTGGCGGATCAGGAACTCGGCATCCTCTTTGGTGTAGATATCGTTGGTGACGACGCCCAAATTCAAGCCCGGCCAGAGCCGTTTGCTCAAGCGATCCACTAAGGCCGTCTTTCCGCAGCCGACCGGACCCGCAATCCCTACTCGAAATGCCCTCATAGATGGTTCTTCTTCAGAACAGAAAATATCGTTGCGCCAGAGGCAGGACCTGCGCTGGCTCGCACGTCAACAACTCCCCGTCAGCCCGCACTTCATAAGTCTCGGGATCGACCTCGATTTTGGGCGTCGCCGAATTGTGAATCATATCGCGTTTGCCGATGGCTCGGCAGGCCTTCACAGCCACGGCGCGCTTACGGAAGAGATCGCCGATTCCGGCGGCGACCGAAGCTTGCGATACAAAGGTGGCCGATGTGGAAGCGGTGGCCCCGCCGAACGATCCGAACATCGGCCTGTAGAGCACCGGTTGCGGTGTGGGAATGGAGGCATTGGCGTCGCCCATCACGCTCCAGGCAATGAAGCCGCCCTTGATCACCATTTCCGGCTTCACGCCGAACATGGCCGGTTTCCAGAGCACCAGATCCGCGAGTTTGCCGGGCTCGACCGATCCCACCTCGTGTGCAATGCCATGGGTCACGGCCGGGTTGATGGTGTACTTGGCGACATAGCGCCGGACCCGGAAATTGTCATTGCGGGCGGAGTCCTCGGGAAGTGCGCCGCGCTGCGTCTTCATCTTGTGCGCCGTCTGCCACGTGCGCGTCACCACCTCGCCAACACGGCCCATGGCCTGCGAATCGCTGGAGATCATGCTGAACACGCCCAGGTCGTGTAGGATATCCTCTGCCGCGATGGTCTCGGGACGAATACGGCTTTCGGCGAAAGCGACGTCTTCGGGCACCAGCGGATTCAGATGATGGCACACCATCAGCATGTCCAGGTGCTCAGCGATGGTGTTCACCGTATAAGGCCGCGTGGGGTTGGTGGACGACGGCAAAATGTGCGGCAGCGCGGCGATGCGAATGATATCCGGGGCGTGGCCGCCGCCGGCGCCTTCCGTGTGATAGGTGTGAATTGCGCGGCCGGCGATAGCCGCGATCGTGTCCTCGACAAAGCCAGCCTCATTGATCGTATCGGTGTGGATGGCGGCCTGCACATCCATGTCATCAGCAACGCGCAGGCAGGCATCGATGGCGGCCGGCGTGGTACCCCAATCCTCATGCAGTTTCAGGCCACAGGCCCCCGCGCGCACCTGTTCGGCAAGGGGTTCGGTGGTGCTGGCGTTGCCCTTTCCGAGAAACCCGAAGTTCATCGGCCACGCGTCGGCCGCTTCCAGCATCCGCGCCAAGTTCCAAGCCCCGGGCGTACAGGTGGTGGCGTTGCTTCCGGTGGCTGGGCCACTGCCGCCCCCAATCATGGTGGTGATGCCGTTCGAGAGCGCCTCGTAAACCTGCTGCGGCGAAATGAAATGGATGTGGCTGTCGATGCCGCCCGCGGTCACGATCATGTTCTCGCCCGCGATCACCTCGGTCGAAGCCGCCACCACCAGTTCCGGATCGACGCCTTGCATCGTGTCAGGATTTCCGGCCTTGCCGATTTTCACGATTCGTCCGCCACGAATGCCGATGTCTGCCTTCACGATGCCGCAATGGTCGATGATGAGCGCGTTAGTGATTACCATATCAAGGCTGCCGCTCTCACGAGTGGCCCGGGCGCTCTGCCCCATGCCGTCTCGAATGACCTTGCCGCCGCCGAAGGTGATCTCATCGCCGTAGGCCGCGAAATCCTTCTCGACTTCAACGATCAGCTCGGTATCGGCCAGCCGCACGCGGTCGCCCTCGGTGGGCCCATACAAGTCCGCGTAGGTTCTCCTGGGAATCGAGAGGCTCATTTGTATCCCCTGCCTTTGTGGCCCAGCACCAAGCGTTGACCCGCGAATTCCACCAAACCCACCTGCTTCTCCTCGCCTGGCTCAAACCTCACCGAAGTACCGGCGGGGATGTTCAGGCGCAAGCCGCGAGCCGCCTCCCGGTCGAAATCGAGAGCGTCGTTGACTTCGAAAAAGTGATAGTGGCTGCCAACCTGCACTGGCCGGTCACCAGTGTGGCGCACTACCAGCCTGGCGGTCTTCCGCCCCACGTTGGCATCGATAGGCCCGGTTTCAAGGAAGTATTCTCCTGGTTTCATTGGCATGGACTCATTGGATGGGGTCGTGCACCGTCACTAGTTTGGTTCCGTCTGGAAAGGTGGCTTCCACCTGCACTTCGTTAATCATTCCGGCAATCCCATCCATCACTTCGCCAGCGCCCAACACACTGGCTCCTAAAGTCATGATCTCGGCCACGGTCTTGCCGTCCCTGGCCCATTCCAGGATCTCGGCGGTGAGAATCGCTATGGCTTCCGGATAGTTTAACTTCAAACCTCGCGCCCGGCGCCTCCGAGCCACGTCGGCCGCCACGTGGATCATCAGGCGCTCCTGCTCGCGGAGTGTCAAGTGCATCGCTCCTCCTCAAAACAACTCAGTATATCTTCCTCGGCGGCACCGCATCCGCTCCTATCACCGCCAGCCGCGCAGTCCTCCAGAATTCGATTAACGACTCGTGTATCGAGCATCCGCTCACGCTCAAGCCCCGCACGATCGCTCCGTCCGAAGCGAGCGTGCTGGCGCCCCACACGGCTTGCCCGTGCCGCGTTTGTTCCCGGGCGATTTCGTTCCATCGGTCCTCCAGCACACGCCAGAAGGCGGACGGCCTACCTTCCTGAACTGCGCATAGGCTGGCAACGTACGAGTATTCGAACATCCGCGCCGTGACGGCCAGACGCTTCCGGCTGGGTTCCAGGAGAAAATCCTCCCGCAGGACCGGTCTTGGCCCGGCGTAGATCTCGGAGTGGACCCGCAGCCGCTCGAACGCAAAACGCTCGCCGGCAGCCAGCCTGCCTGGCGCGAGAACCTCCCACCAGAACAGAGTCGCCCCTCGCCCAAGCCGGATCTCCGTGCGCTGGACATGGCGGGAGCCCGCATACGGGATCACGGCATCCGGAAGATACTCTAACAGGGCTGCGTCGCCGACCGAGAATCGCGCACGCTGTTCGGAATCCGCCTGGCCCACGCGATGCCGGTAGAGCCGTGTGGCGCCAGTAGTCGTGATTTGCGCCGCCGCGCCAGCCTTGACTTCGACATCCAACTCCAAGCGATCTCCTGCTAGCACACCTCCCGAAACGTTGTTCAGATGCACTAACCTGCCGGATCCTGAGAGCGCGAACGCCCGCACTACCTTCCACGGAGGATCCTGCCGCTTCACCAGGAATCGTTCTCCCTCGAAGCTTAGGCTTAACTGATGAATAGGCGTGTCTCGATTGACCCGTGACGCATCGACGCCAACTCCAGATACGGACTGAAGCACGAAGCCTCCTCGGAAAGAGATGCACAGGCAATCGCGGGTTTGAGATTCCACAAGATTCTGCTTGCTGCCGCCTGGCCCAGGGGCAAGAGCCGCTGGCATGAGGAAACCATTCCGACGATCGACTGATTCAAGTAAGCTAGCACGACGGCTTCGACCGGAAGGCCCAAAGCCGCTCCTGCAGCGCCGAAGGCGATGCAGTAATGTAGATTGGTTTCAAGGAGTGAGTAGTTCAGCATCCCATTCACCAGTTCGGCGAATCTACGTCCCAGTTTCAGGCTGGCTTCCCGCGATTCCCTCGCCGGCTTGCGCGCGCTCCATTCTCCGCTTAACTCGCTCAAATCACCGCCGTCCCACGATAGGCGGACGAAAACAGCCTCCACGGCTCCGCCTTCTTCCAGATACGCGCTCAGGAAAGCCTCCACGTCTCCAGGCATCAGAACGCCTTCATCGGCTAGAGTTTCGAGCCCAAAGGAGTGCGCCGTTCCGCCAATTGGGAGAGCCGAGTCGGCCAAGTGCAGCAAGCGCAGAAGTGCGGTTCCCCCCATGGGCATCATGTCACTTGCGCCACATTCGTCAGGCATCGTGTCGGTGTCACTCTTTTCACGTCAGCAATGGCTCATCGGCCTAAACAGCGACGGATGGATACGCAACGTAGCGCCTACGAACCGTGCCCGGATCGTTCCGTTGCTCCTTGGAGCGTTCGTCTGTTTCCATAGTATATACGCCCCGGAAGTGCATTGTTGGCCTACGATTCTCCCCGGGCTGTGCGGTCCAGGTACTCCATCTCCTTGTCTTGTAACTGAGGGTTCCGGCAGACATGGAAGGTCCACCTCCGCAACTGGCGCCAGTTGTTCACCGCCTCCACCCATCGGTTCGCCGCGGTGTACTTCGCTTTTGTCTGATCGTCCTCGAAACCCTTGATCTCCAGCTATCCCTTCTTGGCGTCGGCCGGCTTCCAGAAGGTGGTCGCCAAGGCACTTCCCGAGATGCCGGTTTCACGGCCCCGTCTTGCAGAGACGCTCCCCGTACGTAGTCGCGTCTATCAATTAAAGGTCTCAGTGGTAAAGCGGCGTTCCCAGCCCCGATCCATGCTATGAAAGCGATTCGGTGGGCTGCGATCCCGCGCGTCCGAATATAGGGCATAGATCCAGCAAAGCGATGACATTGGGAAAGTCCGCCGGAGGGTATTTGGCGGGACTGGCGACGGTCAGTTGCAACGCCCAGGCGCCGGAGTCGGCGGAGGCGATCAAAACGTTCGCTCCCAATCCCATTTCAGATCCGGCCCGGTTCAGGGCTTCGTGGATCACGGTCCGTGAATAACAACCGAGTACGCATTCGACGAGAAGCCAACCTGCAACCGGAACTTCTCTCGCCACTCCTGTGTCTTCGCAGGAGTGGCGGAAAGCCGGCTTGGCACGACTGTGCCAGTGCAACGACGGGGCGCGCACCATGGCCACGTTCCTCGTCGACCGCCCCCTCGGCGGTACGACTACTGCGCAGCTATCCGATTCGTGCGGGTGGGCTACCACCGGCACTGGCGTTTCGGCACCCACCGCCAATTGCCCGCCAATTCCGCGTTGGAGAGAATTACCGTTGGAAATCGCCGCGTCCCGTTTTACGCGTGTCCCTCAAAAGATGATCTTCAGGGCGAGTTGAACGTTAAACGGCTCGCCGGCGCCGATGCCGGTCGCTCCATTGGCGTCCCCGATGGTGTCTCCGATGCGGCCGAAGCTTCCCGAACTGAGGGTCGCATTCGGACGGGGCAGGTTGGTGCTGTTGAAGATGTTGAACATCTCTACACGGAGCTGCGCTTTGATTCTCTCGGTGATCGGAGTGGTCTTGAATACCGACAAATCGACGTCGGCAAAACCGGGTCCGTGGAACTGATTGCGCATCTCGTTGCCGTACGCGCCAGCCGCCGGGAAGGAGAAAGCGGCCGGGTTCAGCCATTGCACGTAACCGTTGGCAACGGAGTGGTTGACAGGCCCGCCGGAGAATGGATCCCCGGAGACATTCACCCGGTCCTTACCCTCGAACGAGCCGCTATAATTCTGGCCGGCTGTCACGGTAAAAGGCAGTCCGCTAAAGAACGACAGCAGGGAGTTGACCTGCCACCCCCGCATCAACTTGCGGGGACCGAATTTGGGGGCTGGAAGGTCGTAGGTGATATAGCTGGTGAAGGTGCTGCGCACATCGAAGTCCGAGTAGCCATAATCCTGCCGCAGGTTGAAGCTGTTCATCGGCGACGCGCCACGAACCGCCGAAGCATCGTCGTGCGAGTAGCCGAAGGTGTAGTTGAACTTCGCCGTTACGCCGCGCCAGTTACTGGTGCGGACGCTGGCGATCATCCCGCTGTAATGGGAATTGGCGCCGCTCTCGACCTGGTTGATCGTCGCGTAGTTCGGGAAGGTCGAGTAGAACGGGCGCGTGACGATCAGAGCGCTCCGGTTGGCTGCGGTGCCTAGCGCATTGGCGGGAATCTGATTAATGTCGAGTACGTCCAGCAAGTGACGGCCCAGGCTACCGGTATAGCCGAGTTCCGCCACCACGCCATTCCCCAGTTGGTACTGTCCGTTGACCGAGAAGTTTTGAAGAGATGCAATCTTAAACTGCTGGTCGACGGAGAAGACGCCGTAAGGCGGCGGAGGCAGACTCGGATTGCTTCCGAATACCGGAACTCCCGCGACGATCTTGTAGTTGGACGTCGTGGTTGAGAAGATCGGGCTGGGACCTGCCGGGTTGTAGATCACCCCGGTGGCGCCGCTGTTCGGTGGACGATTGTCGCCAAATGCGTTGAGCGCGGGCGAATCGTAGTAAATCCCGTAGTCGGCGCGGATGACCCATTTGCTGCTCGCGCCCGGCGAATAGGCCATGCCGAAGCGCGGCGCCAGATTGCCGAAACGCCTGGGGAAGAGCGAATCGACTCCCTGTCCCACGAAGACGATCCCCTTGCCCGGCTGGAATACCGAGAAGCGGTGGTTATCGTCATGGTAAGGACCGAAGTACTCCCAGCGCAGGCCGTAGTTCAGAGTCAGGTTCTTGGAGACTTTGTAGCTGTCCTGGCCGAAGAAAGACAGCGAATTCATCAGGTAGATGTCCTGCATTTGGCCGACCTGGATCGACGAGGAAAGCACGTATCCGCCAAGGAAATCCGCAAGGCTCTTCAAGTTGGAGGACACGGCGGGGTCCGTGGCCCAGGGGCCCTGCGTTCCGTCGAAGCTGAACGTTCCGCGGGCGTTGCGCTGGTAGAACACGTCGAGGTCGGCACGCCGGTACTCGCCTCCGAAACGGAAGGTGTGTTTGCCCGATGTGTAGCTCATCGTCTCGGTTATGTGTCCGGTGGTGTCGATGCGTCCGAGCGGCGGAGTTAGCCCGACGCAGTCGAAGCCGTTGATGCAGATGTTCGGAGCACCAAGCAGCGTCGGACTGGTGACTCCCGTGTTCAAACCGAGTGCCACGGGGTTGGCGCTGGTATCAAAGTCGTTAAAGGTCTGCTTGAAGTAGTTGACGCCAAGGAGAGTCTGGGCCACGAGTCTGGGCGTGATGACGCTGTTCAGCACGAGCGAAAAGTTGTGCATCCGGCTGGGGGCCACCTGGTAGTACTCATGCAAGGGGGAGCCGGCTGGAGCCGTTTGCGCTCCGGTCCCCACGAAATAGCGGAAGGCCAGATTGTTTTTCGAGTTGATGACGTAGTCGACCTTGCCGATGCCGTTGTCGCTGTAATTGTCGCTGACGTCTGAACCGAAGAAATTGTTCGTCACGGCCGCCCCGGTGCGCGCGCGGGCGGGCCACAACGACAACACGTTGGTCGAAACCGGATTCACCGCAACGCCGAACTGGTTGAGGACCGCGCTGGCGGCGGTGACCCAGGCAGCCGACGGCTCGGTGGCGCTGTTGCCGTTGCCGACTATGAACTTCTGCCGCTCGTAAGTCAGGAAGAAGAACAGCTTGTCCTTGATGACCGGACCCCCGATGGAACTGCCGAACTGGTTGTTCTTCAGCTTCGGCTTCGGCGATCCGGCTGGAGCGAATGGCGTGTTTACCGCCAGCGCATCGTTGCGGTTGAAGTAGTAGACGGTGCCGTGAAGGCCGTTGCTGCCGGACTTGATCACCATATTGACGGATCCGCCGCCGTTGCGCCCAGACTCGGCGTTGGCGTGGCTCTGCACAGAGAACTGATCGATCGCATCGATCGGCAGCAAGGTGCCGGCCACGCCCGAGACGCCGCCCTGGTTCACGGCGACCGCGTTGTGCCAAGAGTCGTTGTTATCGGTGCCATCGATCTGCTGGTTGGCTTGCATGGTGCGCGCGCCGTTCAACGATCCGGCCCCGTTCCAACCCGGCGCCAACTTCTGTAACTGCGTGAAGTCGCGCCCGTTCAGCGGCATGTCCTGGACTGCGCGGTTGGGAATCACCTGGTTGATTGTCGAAGTATCGATGTCGAGGGTGACCGCCTGGCCGGCAACCTCGACGGTCTGGGACTGGGTGGCGACCCTCAGGGTGAGCCGGAGATTCGTCAGCTTGCCCACCTCGACGACCACCTTATCCACTCTCAACTTGTCGAAGCCCGAGTGTGTGGCCGTGAGCTCGTAGGTGCCCAAGGGAAGATCCTGGAATGCAAACTCACCCGAACTGCTGGTGACGGCTTCCCGGCGAAGACCGGTCTCGGCGTTGAGCGCCTGAACGGTCGCGCCCAAAATGGCCGCATCGGACGGATCGGTCAACGTGCCTGTTATGCCGCCACGGAAGGTCTGGGAAAAGCCTGCAATGCTCAAAGCAAGGAGGACCAATCCCACAAGCGAGAGACTTCTAATTTTCATACCCCCCCCTTTTGGAGTGCGGCGTGGCACGGCGATGACCCCGAGTTGCCCGTGGATGTTGATGAGCATGAACCCGCGTTTGCGAGGCTCATCCAAGAACATCAAGTTCAGCTTCTCAGTATTCGAACAGTCTACCATATTCAGGCGACCCTGTAGCCAGAATCCTTTTTTCATTCCGTCCGGATCGCGGTGGTCCGCGGGGTCCGGAACCCAGACGTCCGCCACGTTCCAGTTGAAGCGAGGCGGCATGACTCCAATGACGGTCATGGGAGTATCGTTGAGCGAGATCGTCCGACCGAGAATTCCCGGATCGCCGCCGAAATAGCCTATCCACGCTTTGTGGCTCACGACAGCGACAAACGGGACTCCTGGAGTTGCGTCCTCGTCGCCGAAAGCGCGCCCGAGTAGCGCCGGCACTCCTAGGAAACGAAAGGTGTTCGGTGTCAGGGCGACCACAGAGAATTGCTCGACCCCGTTCTCAGAACGGTAAAGCATCGGCGTGGAATTGGCTCCAACCGCATCCTCAAACACGCGGCTCTCATCAACGAGCGCACGAAACTCCGGGACCGTCAGAGCACCGCGAATTCCGCCGTCAACGCCGTTCCGGATGACCACGTCCACCATTCGCCGCGGGTCGGTGTACGGGAACGGATTGAGCAAGACGTTGTAGATGACGCTGTACATCATCGTCATGGCCCGGAATCCCCACTAGGAGCGCTTCCTGGAGCGTAGCAACCGGATAACCGGTCAAGCGCCGAGCTTACGCGCTGTCACGACGAGACGGTCCAACCACTGATCCGAGGCTCCGTAACCCGCTCCCGTGCCGATCTGCTGCAGGCTGCTGCTGTGTAGGAAGCCGGCAACCTCTTCAGTTGTCCAAGGGCGCATGACAAAAACATTCTCAGTTGAAACGCTGTCGCCGTTCTGCTGAACGTCAAAACGTTCATGTACGATCATTCGCAGGGACTCATGGTCGATCCTCGTGTCGCTACGGAACCGCAGTCGTCCGTCGGGCAAGTCAACCGTCCGATCATGAACAGGCTTCCCGGCATAGCGTTCAACCGTCTCGGACCACAGCCGCACGTCGAAGAGCAGGATGCCGCCAGGCCGCAGCCAGGCCGCAAACTGCCGGAAGATCGATCGACGATCGGCATCGTCGAGAAAGTCGTTGAGGACTCCACGGCAAACAACTGCGTCGAATGGTTCAGAGAAAGTGGCCGTGAGTAGATCACATACGATGAAGTCAGCGCTGGGCCCGACTTTGTCGCGGGCGACGGCTATCAACTCCGGCGAGCGATCTACCCCAATCGCTTTGAATCCGCGAATTGCGAGCCCGGCTGCATAGCGTCCGGTACCGCAGCCCGCGTCGGGCACGCGAGCACTCCGGGAGACTCCCAACTTCGCGAGGGAAGCCTCAATGAAGTCAAGTCGTGCAGACACGTTGTCACTTTGAAGAAGGTCATAAGCCCAAGCGAATCGATGATAGAAAGGCCGAAGTTCCATTCCCGTTCCGCTTCCTCAGTATGGCAAAATCGCACGCAAAGTCGCGACTTGTCACGAAGTGGCGAGTTTGGCGAATTGCGCCTGAAACAACCAGATCGCCACCTTGCCGTTTACTCGCGTGTTTTCCGTGGCCACCGGGAGCATTTCGGGAACCGTGCAGGCTACGGGGCCGACGTGTCAGCCTGTTCGATGCTAGCGAGAATGGCGACCAGTGTTTCGGGAAAGATCGCCTCACTTGTAGACGTCAGTTCCTCGACTGACCACCAACGATGATCTGTCATCACTTCGATCTCGATGGGGGTCCAATGATCCCGCGAAAGTGATTGGTCGGTGACACGAACCAGAAAGAAACGCTCTTCAGCCATCACGTATTCGCCATCATGCAGTTGGAAGGCGAATTCCCGCTCTGCTACTTGCTGACCTACGGCATCCCTCAGAACGCCCGTTTCTTCGAACAACTCGCGGCGGGCAGCGTCTGCAAAACTCTCTCCTGCCTCCAAGGCACCACCAGGTGTGGCCCAATAGTTTTGGCCGGCGAGAGGCTCGCGATTGAACATGAATCGGAACAACAACACCCGATTGTTTCGATCAATTATGAGTAGCCGAGACGACGGGCGTCGACGCATTGGTTTCCTTCAACTCTGCCTCTATAGAGCGTTACGGCGTCTATCATTGCCTATCCACGTTCCCAGCTCAGGCGGTCTACTTGCCGGGCTCGTGGGATTTCAGAATCCGTAGCACTGAGAGTATTGTGTTCCAACTGCGCGTTGTCGCCGGCGCCCCAAAGAGCCTGTCGATCTGGCCGAGATAGCCAATCGTTTTCATGTGGCGGCGGTACACCCCATACACGAGACGATTCTTCGAGCCAATGATTCGCACAAGCCACTCCCCACCTTCGGGAAGAGCAATAGGAAGA
>Ga0210402_10004066_pt1 | contig 13449 bp, 12 predicted proteins | sample IncBWC7MmetaG_FD_161055 | JGI IMG/M metagenome (GOLD analysis project Ga0210402, IMG submission 161055) | Forest soil microbial communities from Barre Woods Harvard Forest LTER site, Petersham, Massachusetts, United States - Inc-BW-C-7-M | ecosystem: Environmental > Terrestrial > Soil >...
CGAGCGCGATAAGCGGCAAAGTGATGGCGTCGTCACCGCTGAGTACGATGAAGTTGTCCGGGACAGCATTGAGGATCGCGGCCATCTGCGAGATGTTACCTGAAGCTTCCTTGATGCCGGCGATGTTTTCAATCGCAGCAAGACGCCGCACCGTTGCTGGCTCGACGTTTACGCCCGTGCGGCCCTGAACGCTGTAGACAATGATTGGAAGCGTGATGGCTTCGGCGATGGCCCTGTAGTGCTGAAAGAGGCCTTCCTGCGTCGGCTTGTTGTAATACGGAGTAACGGAAAGAATTCCGTCCGCCCCGATTTCCGCAAGCTCGCGCGCGAGCGCGATGACTTCGGCAGTGTTGTAGCCGCCTGCCCCGGCGAGAACCGGCACCCGGCCCTTCGCCAGCCCCACCGCGATCTCGACGACGCGCAGATGCTCTTCGTGCGTCAACGTGGGGCTTTCACCCGTCGTGCCGCAGGGCACCAGAAAATCGATTCCCGCATCAATCTGCCGCTTGATCAGTGCCCGCAGCGTGGGTTCATCGAGCGAACCATCGCGCCGAAATGGAGTAACGAGCGCAGTGCCTGTGCCTGTAAACATGATGTTTCTCCTTCTTTATTTGGACTTCAAACCACCAAAGACTCCATTGGGCAGCTTCGCTCCGCTCCATGCTGCTCGCGGAATTCGTCAGCTCAGCTCACGCAAAATCTCCTTGAACTCAAAGACGCCTTTTTTGCCCAAGACCCAGCGCGCCGCTTGCAGAGCGCCGCGCGCGAAACCCTCGCGACTGCGCGCCGTGTGTTGCAGCGTGATGGTGTCAGCAGCGGAATCGAATCCGATTTCGTGCGTGCCGGGAATCGCTCCGGCGCGATTCGAACTGAGGCTGACGGGTCGCACATAACCCGCGGCGCGCATCTCTTCGGCAAGTTTTTTCAGCGTGCCGGAAGGAGCGTCTTTTTTTGCGGAATGATGAATTTCCCAGCCCCAGGCTTCGTACTCCGGATGCATCGAGAAAAGAGCCGCGGCGTGTGCGACAGTTTGCATGAACAAATTCACTCCTACGGAAAAGTTCGCAGCCCAAACCAAACCCGTTTTCGCATGCACGACCACTTCTCGCGCGGCGGAAAGATGTTCGAGCCAGCCAGTGGTTCCGACGACCGCGTTGACGCCTAGAACGGCGAGGCGGCGAATATTTGTCGGCGCCGCTTCGGGCGTCGTGAACTCAACCGCGACATCGATTCCCCGCAGCGTTTCGTGCGAGAGTCCCTGCGCATGCGCATTATCGCCGCCCGAAAATTTTGCGCGCACTTCGAAGCCATGCTCAGGGGCGAGCCGCTCGATGAGCTTGCCCATTTTTCCGTACCCGACGATGGCGAGGCCCTGACTCATCCTTGCGCGGCTCCCGTCGCAAGTAGCTGCTTGACCATGTGCGCGTAAATCTCAACCGCATCCGACAACTGTTTTTTCGGGATGCGCTCTTCCGCGGTGTGCGCCAGATGGATGCTGCCCGGGCCGATCAGAAAAGGCTGGCCCCACGCCCCGGCAAATGTGGGGATGTCCGTGGTGAATGCGACGACGGTGGTGGGAAGTCCGTCGAAGCCCGCGAGACGAACAGCAGGCGTATGCAAGACCTCGCGGGCCTCGGCGCGTCCCGCGGCGGCCGTGAGAACGGCCTGGCGAATTTCCTCCGGGTCGCCAACGGTGCGAAACATGATTTCAGCTTGCGCGTGGTCGGCAACGACATTCGGGGCGCGGCCGCCGGCGATGGTGCCGATATTGAGAGTGCTAGGGCCGAGAAGTGGATCTTCCGGCAGCGGAATCAAGCGGATGGCTCGCAAAACATCGAGTAGCGAGTGGATCGCGGAGTGGCCGAGCTCGGGATAAGCGGAGTGAGCAAGTTTTCCGTGCGCGGTCACCTCAAAGCGGAGCGCGCCCTTCGAGCCGAGCGCGAGCTGATTTTCTGTAGGCTCGCCGTTGATAAGAAAGCGCGCGCCACGCGGATTGGCAGCGGCTACTTTTGCGCCCGCGCTGTTGCGCTCTTCCCCAACGACGAAGAGTAATCCGAAATTTGTCGCGCCAGAGTCGAGTAGTTTTTCCGCGGCCGCAATCATCGCCGCGATAATTCCCTTCGCGTCGCAGGAGCCGCGGCCCCAGATAAATTCGGGATCCTCTAGCGAAGGAAAGAACGGCGGGACGGTGTCCATGTGGGTCGAAAGCGTGACGATGGACTCGCCCCACGCCGCGAAAATGTTGTCGCGTTGCGGCTCGACCGCCATGCGTTCGAGGCGGCCCGAAGTGCGCGCCGCGAGAAGGGATAGCTGGGCAAACAAAAAGTCCGCCGCGTTTTGCTCGTGGTTGGTCGTCGACTCGATATCGACGAGCGCGCGTGTAAGTTCGAAAAGATTCATTCGGTCCGGCTGTTTCTGGATGGAGAGAAACGAAAGGAAGGAACCGCGACGGAATTGCTCGAGGCTGCTGCCTCTCGATAGCGCTCCATCCGGTTTTAGCACTGGCCGCAATGCGGCCATCTAAACGGATGACAGTGGACAGGCCTTAGACCTGTTCCCCAATCGCCGCGGCAACAGCTACCGCTGCGATTTCGGCGGAGTATAACAACCTGGCCCCTTTTGCCGCGGTGTCCGAAGCTGATCGGAACTGCTCACCGGGCTACTTATGGCCTCCGCACCTCTACCAAGAACAAAAATAGTGTAGAGGAGCGCGCGAGAAAAAGCGAACGGAATTTCAAATAGATAGTATTGAGAAAATTGCTAGAGTTCGAGCGGCTTGAGCGGCTTTTCCTGCGAAGCGATCAGCAACTCGCCGTGAAACGCACATTCGGCGGGGCGGCGGTTGAGGGCTTCTTCCGCGGAAAGGCGGGCAAGGTCGGGATTATTGTTTTCCTGCGAGAGGTGCGCGAGGACAAGGTAGCGCGCGCGCGCGTCGAAACCTTCCGCGTCGGAAAGATATTCGCTGACAGCGTGATTCGAGAGATGCCCGGTGCGGCTGAGGACGCGCTGCTTGACGACCCACGGATACGGCCCGACTTTGAGCATGTCCAGATCGTGATTCGATTCGAGCAGCAAGCAATCGGCGTCGCGCAGATGAACCTTGACGAGTTCGGGCATGTAGCCGAGGTCCGTGACGAGCGCCATCTTCGTGCCATTGGTGCGGAACGTGAACCCGATAGGATCGGCGGCATCGTGCGGAATCTGAAACGCGTGAACATCAATGTCCCCTATGGTGAAATGCTGGCCGGCCTGAATGGTTTCCACACCACGCAAACGCTTCGCCAGTCGATCTGGCAAGGCGCGGTTCAGCGCGTCCATCGTGGGCTCCGTAACGTAAAGTGGAGCTTTCCAAAGGCCGAGCATTTGGGGAAGACCGTTGCAGTGGTCGGTGTGTTCGTGGGTGATGAGAATGCCGTCGATGCGATCGACGCTCAGTTCGATGGCCGCGAGCCGCGCGAGAGTTTCGCGTTTGCCGAGGCCGCAATCCACAAGGAGTCGGGTGCGCTGCGTCTCGAGCAAGGTGATGTTGCCCGAGCTGCCAGACGCCAAGATGGAGACCCGCAAGCCGATCGTTATGCCCTCAATTGCAGTACGAACTCTCTTACAAACGAATTTTCAGAATGATGGCATTTCGATTCCCGCCCGTCAACGCGAAAAGAGAGATTAGAATATTACCGCTATGACGATTACAGGCAACTCGCGAGCTCTGGACCAGTGAGGCCGCTGCACGAGTCCGTTGGAAGCGATGGATTTGCCATCATTCCCAATGTCTTTCCCGAAAGCGAAGTAGCCGGCCTGCACGCGGCGATTGGGCGGTCAGATCTTACACGCAGCAGAGCCGGGATGCGCCACGCTATGCGAAATGTCAGTGTAGCCGAAATTGCGCGCGACTCACGGTTATTGGTATTGGCGCAAGAAGTCCTCGGGAGCAGTGCAATTCCCTTTCGCGCAACACTGTTCGATAAGTCGCCGACATCTAACTGGCTGGTCGTGTGGCACCAAGACACAGCGTTGCCGCTGCGAGAGCGTCACGAAGTTTCCGGCTGGGGGCCGTGGTCCATCAAAGATGGAGTGAACTATGCGCACGCTCCTGCGAGCGCACTTGAACAGGTCTTGGCGCTGCGGCTACACCTTGACGACTCTGTCGCCGAAAACGGGCCGCTGCGCGTACTACCCGGAACACATACTCTTGGTGTCTTGACCGACGACTCGCTGCATGAACTCTCGGGACGAATTGCAGCCATCGATTGCCTCGTGCCGCGCGGCGGGATTCTTGCAATGCGGCCGCTTGTCGTACATGCATCCTCGAAGTCTCAATCAAAAGCTCCTCGACGCGTCTTGCACATTGAATACGCGGCTTTGCCTGCCATCGCGGATGGGCTCCAGCTCGCGATTGCTTGACTCGCGTTGCTAGCAGGACAAGCGGGAGCGGTCGAGGGTGAAGCCGTTTAGGGGGCCCAGGACGGTGACGGCGATTTGGTCCGGCCGGAAGAAACCGTGGGCCAGGGACTGGACTTCGGCGAGGGTGACGGCTTCGATGGAGGCCAGGATTTCGTCGAGAGAATAAAAGCGGCCGAAATAGAGCTCCTGGCGCGCGAGATTCGACATGCGCGAAGTGGTGGATTCGAGGGAAAGCATCAGCGAACCCTTGAGATGATTTTTTGCTCGAGTGAGCTCCTCTTCGCTGACGGGCGATTCCTTCACGGCGTGAAATTCCTTGATGGTGAGGTCAATGACCTGCCCTACGGTTTCTTTCGCTGTGCCGGCGTACACGGTGAACATGCCTGCGTCCGAATAGGGCGTGAGCTCGCTGAAGACGGCGTAGGCGAGGCCCTCTTTTTCACGGATGTTCTGAAAGAGGCGCGAGGACATGCCGCCTCCGAGGAGATTATTGAGGACCGCGGCGGCGAAGCGCGCTTCGTGACCGAGTGGAAGCGAGGGGACACCGATGCATAGATGGACTTGCTCAAGGTCGCGCTTGGCTTCGAGATGGATGGGCGCTTTCGTCACGGGAGCGGTGTGATCTTCAAGCGAGCGCGCGGGACGGAGTTCGCCGAACTCACGCTGGACGAGGTCCAACACTTTTTCGTGTGTGACGTTGCCCGCGGCGGTGATGACGAGATGATCGGGAGCGAACCAATCGCGGAAGCGCTCGACGAGGTGTTCGCGGTTGAAGGCGCGAACGGTTTCCGGAGTGCCGAGAATGGGGCGGCCTAGAGGATGCTCGGGCCAAAAGCCGCGCGTGAAAATGTCATGGAGAAGATATTCAGGGTTGTCCATGTCCATCTTGATTTCTTCGAGGACAACCTGGCGTTCTTTTCGCACGTCATCGGAATCGAACTTCGGGCGGAGAACGAGATCGGCGATGACATCAAAAGCAATGGGCAAATGCTCGTCGAGAACTTTTGCGTTGAAGCAAATTTGTTCTTTCGAGGTGAACGCATCGAGCATGCCGCCGACGGAATCCATTTCGCGGGCGATGGCTTCGGCGGAGCGGCGCTCGGTGCCTTTGAAGACCATGTGCTCGATGAAATGAGCGAGGCCGTTTTCCTCCAGGACTTCGCGGCGTGAGCCATTGCGAACCCAAACGCCGACGGACACGGAACGCACGTGGGACATGGTCTCGGTGATGACCACGAGACCGTTGCCGAGAACGTGCTTCTGGATGTCGCGGACTTCCGTGGCGGTAGCCATAACTCAATTGTGACACAGCGGACAAGAAAACAAGAAACGAAGAGCGGTCATCCTCAGAAGGATGACCCTACAGGAGCTTTTCGTCGGGGTGGAGCTTGCCGTATTCGCTGGTGTAGTGGAGCGGCACGTCGCCGTAGGTGCCTTTTTCGCGCTGATAAATTTCGCAACTGTCGAACGGCTTGGAGTAGACGTGGATGCTGACGGCGCGCTGCTTGAATTCCGGAAGATTCAAAACTTGATGAACGGGTTCGAGGGGATTTACGTGGACGGGATGAGCGCCGTCCATCTCGTAGATTTCCGTGGGGACGATCTTGCATGTGCCGCACGCGGCGTCTTTTTCTTCGACGCGAAAATTCTGGATTTTTAAGCGGCCGATGGGAGCGGACATCCAGCAATTTTGATCGCGATGATTGTGGATGCGGCTTTGCTGGCCGATTTCCCAGCAGATGGTCATGCACTCGAACAGATCGTTTTTGAAAATGAGATTGCGCGTGTAGTTGCCTTTGGAGAAGAAGCAATATTTGTCGAGGCTCTCGGGGCGGACGGAGTGGTGGAGGATGTAGTCCTGGACGTTTTCGAGAGAGAAGTCGCGCTCGGGAATAGCAGCGAGGCCCTTGACCCAGTCGGCGATGGCGAGTTGCTCGACGGCGAGTTGTTTTTGCATGGCAGGAAAATTATAACGCTGAAAAGAGGAAGCGATGATGTAAAGAAGCAACGAAGTAGAGAAACACGATATTCTTGAGGGTGATTCAGTTGAGCTAAGTGGGCCAAGGGAGTAGCGGAAATATTCATGGAATTGCTGGGAAAATCGAAAGAGGAGCTGCGCGAGATGTGCGCCGCGATGGGGGAGCCGGCGTATCGCGGCGGGCAGATATACCACGCGCTGTATGCGGAGAGGAAGTTTGACTTCGCGCAGATAACGAATCTGCCGGCGGCTTTGCGGGCGCGTTTGGCTGCAGAAGCGACGATCACTTTTCCTGTCGTGAAACAACGGTTTGCGTCGAGCGATGGATCGGTGCGGTATTTGTTCTCGCTGGGAGAGGACACGGAGAATAGAAAACCCTCGAAGGCGGCGGTGGAAGCGGTGTTTATGCCTAGCGAGGGTCGGCAGACGATTTGTGTTTCGACGCAGGCGGGGTGCGCGGTGGATTGCCAGTTTTGCTTGACGGCGCAGCTGGGGTTGATTCGGAATTTGACGGCGGGAGAGATTTTGGCGCAGGTGTTGTTGCCGCTGGAGGAGCAGAAGGAACGGCTTGCTCCGCAAACAAACATTGTGTTGATGGGGCAGGGCGAGCCGCTTTTGAATTTTGATGCGGTGATGGCGGCGCTGCGGATACTGCTGGATGCGGAGGGTGTAGGGATCTCGCCGAAGCATGTGACGCTTTCGACCAGCGGGATCGTGCCGGGGATTGAGCGGCTGGCGCTGGAAAAGGTGCGGCCGAAGCTGGCGATTTCTTTGAATGCGTCGAATGACCAGCAGCGTGAAGCGCTGATGCCGATCAATAAGAAGTATCCGCTGAGCGTCTTGCTGGATGCTTGCAGGAAGTATCCGTTGCGTCCGTGGGAGCATTTGACGTTTGAGTACGTGATGCTGGGCGGAGTGAACGATGCGGGAGAGGATGCACGGCGGGTGGTGAGGTTGCTGGCGCCACTGAAAAGCGTGAAGGTGAACTTGATTCCGTGGAATCCGGGCGAGCTGCCTTACCGGGAGTCTTCTGCGGAGGCGATTGAAGAGTTTCGGCGAATTTTGGTCGATCGAGGTATACCGGCGTTTGTGAGGTATTCCCGCGGGCGAGATGTGATGGCGGCTTGCGGACAATTGGCGCTGATGCAGATTGAGAATGCCCAACCGTCGGCGGCGAGCATTGGATAGCGAAGGGCCCCCCTCCCCGGTTTTTTGTAAGTGTTGCATCTAAAAGACTTAACGTGCCACCTAACTCTATTAGAATCAACGTTTACAGGGAATCCCTGCAAGTGTTGTTTCTAAAGGGCTTGTTCGGGGTAAGACGGATCAAGAGCGCCTGTGTTTGTAATTGTTGCAAGTAAAGGACTTAGGCGCAAAGGGTGCCCAGAAAGCAAAAACGCCAGCGAGATGCTGGCGCTACAGACGCGGTCACGTAATTACCCAAGAGATATAGTACTACAAAAATAAGATTTTGTCAAGCACCAAAACGGGAAAAGCGGGCCGGGCAAGCCCGGCCCCTACAGCTGCTTCGTTAAGGGGTGAGCCGGTGGGCGCTTGGGATTAGGGGCGGAGGGCGATTACGGACATTAGGCGGCCGGAGGCGGGGCCTTGTTTGCGGTAGGAGAAGAGGAGGTCGGAGCGGCAGGCGGTGCAGAGGTCGATGGTGTGGATGTTTTGGGGGCGAAGGCCGGCGGATAGGAGTTGGGAGCGATTGGCTTTGCGGAGGTCCAGGAGGACGCCTTTGGGCGGGGGTTGGTGGCCGGGGGGCATCATGTTTAGCCACTGGATGGGGTTGGGCTCGTCGCCCGTGCGGAATTCGTCGAAGTAGTCTGGGGCGTCCGGGAATTGGGAGAGGAATTGGGTGGCGACTTCGGTGCCGACTTCGTAGCAGCAGGGGCCGATGCTCGGGCCGATGGCGGCGAGGAGGTCGCGGGGGTTGGTGCCGAAGTGCATTTGCATTTTGCCGACTGTTTTGGCTGCGATGCGGGCGAGGGTGCCGCGCCAGCCTGCGTGGATGGCGGCAATGGCGCGTTTTTTGGGGTCAACGAGGAGGATGGGGACGCAGTCGGCGGTTTGGATGGCTAGGAGGAGGCCGGGGCGGTTGGCGATGCTGGCGTCGCCACGGCAGGGATCAGTGGGGGGTCCGTCGAAGATGTGGACCACGTCGGAGTGGAATTGTTTTATGGTGATGAGCGGGAGATCTTTCGCGCCTGCGGCGGTTTGGAAGCGGCGGCGGTTTTCGAGGACGTTTTCGCGGGTGTCCCAGTCGGTGAAGCCTAGGTTTAGGACTTTTTCGTTGTCGAGGGGGCTGATGCCGCCGGAACGGGTGCTGAAGGCGTGGATGAGCCAGGGGAGTTTGGAGAAGGCGGGGACTTGGAGGAGTTTTAGGTTGCGGGAGGTGCGGGTGGTCCAGGGGGCCCCGGTGGCGAGTTTGAGCGCTGCGCGCTTTAGCAGTAATGATTTCGAAGTGGACATGGAGTAGTCAGTATAACCGCACAGAGGAAGCGCGTAATCAGGGGGAGAAACTAGCTTGGGGTTGAACGAAGGGTTGCGAGTTGTCGTCGAATAGTCGATGCCACATAGAACAAGTACGCTCCCAATCCGACCGGAGTCGCCAGGAAGAGCCAATAAGTCCAGTGCCAGCCACTTTGCTTCGTCGAGATTATGAGGTCGACGACTATGGCAAGAATAACGATGAGCCCCGCAAGCATCGTCGCGGCGGAGAGTTTTCGATTCGAAACGGGGACGGGCGGGGCCATTTTCCTTGCGACAAACGCTGACGCCGAATAAACAAGTGAAGAATAAAATGGCATGGTGACTAGCAATTGGTCCAAACAGCGCGCTTCTGGTCGGCATCCCCACCCGAAGAAATGTGAAAGACGAGCCTGCGTCGAATAGCGGCCTGCAAGAACGGATGTATGTTCAAAATCGAATATAGAACCCGTAAGGAATGCGTAGCCCAATATTGCGCTGGGGAGTACCCAAACCCACAAAATCGACTTGTGCGATAGAGAACGGCCAAGCAACCCGCCAAGGATAGCCGCGAAGACGATTTGGACGGGAAAGTACGGTGTCTCGCTTACTATGGAATAGAAGGTTCGATTGGAATACGTGTGACCGAAAAGGTAGAGAAACTTGAAGCCTAAGCTAAACACCAAAGGCGCAGTAAAAGGAATGCCGCACATGGCGATGAATTCGTGCAAGACAAAAGTCCCGGCGGATTTTGCAACATAGGTTCCGTGGAGCTTCTGAACAGATTCATGCATGGCACGCCATTCCTTTCAGGCCGGTTAGTATACTAGGCAAGAAACGAAATGGTTGTAAAAAGAGAAACTATAGGTCTTTAGACCGCGGACAATCGACGTGTTGCGGTATAAACAACAAGGAGAGCAAGCGCGTGATTATTGGAATGGGGTGGATTTGGCGGAGGTGGAGCGGATTCGTGCGGCGATCGAGCGGCGTGGGAGACGCTTTTGCAGAATGTGTATTGAGGAGGGCGGTTTGAAGCGGATGAACTGCGGGAATCGGAGGTGGGTGGAAATGGGATGGAAATTATTGATAGCGGCAGTGGGGGTGATTGGAGTTGCGGTGAGTGGGCTGGGGTGGGCGCAGCGAGCAGAATCCGCGTACGCGCGAGGGGCGGAGTTCGCCTCGGCGGCGGGATACTTTGATTTATCGACGCCACAGAACCAGACTGACCAGACTGCGAGCTCCGAGACGATAACGGGGCTCGTGGGCCGGCTGGACCTGGAACGATATAAGGCGACGATCAAGGGGTTGACGCAGTTCGGGGATCGCCGGCAAGGGACGGACCGGAATCGTAGGGCGGTGGATTGGATCGAGGGGCAACTAAAGAGCTATGGCTGCACGAACGCGGAGCGAATCAAGTATGACTTCCAGCCTCCGCCGCCGCGCGAGAGGCGTACACCGCCGCCCGCAGGGCAGACACCAGTCGCCGTCGGCGGTGGACGCCCCCGAGGGAATCGCGTGCCGACAGGAGTAAATACCGATGCGAATAAGCAGCCGGATGCAGAGCTGCGCGCGATGGACTCACAAGCATCGACGCCGGGCGAGCGCGAAGAAGTTTATTGCACGAAGATCGGGACGACGCATCCCGACGAGATGTATATCATTGGCGGCCACATGGATGGAATTGGCTGGGGCGAGGCGGCGAATGACGATGGGTCGGGAACCGCGCTGGTTATGGAAGTGGCCCGCGTGCTGAGCAGTCCAGACGTGCGCACGGAGCGGTCAGTGCGATTCATCTTGTGGAACAACGAGGAGACGGGACTGAACGGCAGCCAGGCGTACGTGGAGCAACGGCGGAGTTTACAAGGCAAAGAGGATCCGCCGGGCTCGGGGCGTTATCCGGAGCCGAAATGGCTGGGAATGATTACGCACGATATGATGCTGTTCGATCATGGGATGCCGCGAGCGGATGGAACCATGAGCAAAGAACAACGACCGGAGGCGGACATCAATATCGAGTTTCAGTCGAACTCGAAGTTTGCGGCGGAGTCGCAGGCTTTGGCGTGGGTGCTGGAGCGAGCCGATGAGAAGTACGCGACGGATTATCCGGCCGCGGTGAGCAGCCACATGACGAACACGGATTCGAGTTCGTTCATGGATGTGGTGCCATCGCTCAGCGTGCGGGAAAACGAGCGCGGGACGCAGATTGGAAACGGATGGGATCCGCAATGGCACCAGCCGACGGACTTGTACAAGACGTATTCGGATGCGGATTTCCGACTCGGATTGAATGCGACGCAAACTACGCTGGCGGCGGTTGCGGAACTGGCGGGGGCACGCGTAGTGAAGTAGTTTTGGCGCAGGCCTAGCGGGAGCGTTGACGAACCGCAGACTAGCGAGAGGAAGCCTCACGCCGACAGGAAGAAGGGCACGGTGTATCCTGCCCCTACGAGGAGAAGCATTGATTATTGGGATGGGAGTGGATTTGGCGGAGGTCGGGAGGATTCAGGCAGCGATTGAGCGGCATGGGGAGCCGTTTTTGCGGCGGGTGTATACGGCGGCGGAGCGGGAGTATTGCGAGCGGTTTCGGAATAAGTATGAGCGGTTTGCGGGGCGGTTTGCGGCTAAGGAAGCGGCTATGAAGGCTTTGGGGACGGGGTGGAGGCGCGGAGTACGGTGGGTGGATTTTGAGGTGGTGCGGGAGAAGGGCGGGCGGCCGACGATCCGGTTGGATGGGGAGGCGAAGAAGATTGCGGAGGAGTTGGGAGTAAAGAGGATTGCTCTGAGTATTACGCATACGGAGGCGCAGGCTTTGGCGCAGGTGATTTTTGAGGGCAGTTAGGTTCGGAGCTACGCGGCCGCTTCGATGGTCTGTCTGACTAGCTGTTCAAATGAAGGAGCGAGTTTAGCCACCACGCGTATTCTCTCGCTGCGCAGAATTTCTTCGTGATCCAGCTTCACGATTTCGAACTCGCGGTTTTTCTTGCGGCTGGTTAGATCGAAACAGACTGGATCGTAGTCCATGTCCGTTCCCTTGCCGAAGGGAATGAAACCATTCTTTAGCAAGAATCCTGACAGAAATTTGTCTTTGAGAATTCTGCCGAGAAGGCCGGAGAGACCTGGACCGGGCAGGTTGGCGTGCAGACGGTAGAGTTGCAAATCGACTTCCAGCCACCGATAGGAGAGAACAAGTTGTTCGTAGAGTGGAGGAAAGCGCGCGGGGAGCTTTGCGTAAACGGCTTCCAGCATGGACTTGTCAGCTGCGAGCTGCAAAGGACGCCAGTGATGATCATCTGCGCGGAGCGGCGAATCGGATGGAAGGCTGAACGAGAGATCATCGATGCTTTCGCGCAGATCGCAGCCGTCAAGTTTTCGCCAACACGCGACAAACTGGTCCAGCAATTGAGCATGGCGCGCTTGAGCGTTCATGTCAGGCGAAAGAGGCCGCGGCGTTTCGGTCGTTTGTGTCCGCACTGACAATCGCCAAATCGTTGGTTGAAACCTCGATTTCCACCCAACGATTGTGCGGATACTTCTCAGGAATCGAAAACGTGAGGTAATTCGAGGAGAGCGCTGGTGTGACTCCGTCGCGTTCGTCCTGAGCGTTGCGGTGGAGGGTTAGGACGCGGAGGGTGTGGTTGAGTTGTGAGTGGCGGAAGGCGGCGGATTTGGATTCGGAGAGGGAGCGGAGTTCGCGGGCGCGGCGTTTGATGATGTGGCCGGGGACTTGATCGGGCATAGAGGCGGCTTTTGTGCCGGGGCGGGGGGAGTAGGAGAAGACGTGGAGGTAGGTGAAGGGGTGGCGGTCGATGAAAGCGAGGGTGGCGGCGTGATCGGATTCGGTTTCGCCGGGGAAACCGGCGATGACGTCGGCGCCGATGGCGGCGTGGGGGAGGCGGTTGTGGATGAGTTCGACGCGGCGGGCATAGTGTTCGGAGCGATACCAGCGATGCATGGCGGCGAGGATGCGGTCGGAGGCGGATTGGAGAGGGATGTGGAAGTGTTGGGCGATGCGATCGGTACTGGCGAAGAGGTCGATTAGGTCTTGGGTGACGTCTTGAGGCTCGATGGAGCTGATGCGGAGGCGCTCGACCGTGGTTTCGTCAAGGATGCGGCGGATTAGATCGATGAATTCTACGCGGGGGGAGAGGTCTCGGCCGTAGGTGCCCAGGTTTATGCCGCTTAGGACGATTTCGCGGGCGGGGGAATGAAAAGCCAGGATTGGCTGTCCAACTGGCGATGCCGAGGCGTTAGGCGAAGTAAGGGACTGGATTTCGCGGATGACTTCGATGGGCGGGAGGCTGCGGGATTTTCCGCGGACGAAGGGGATTACACAGTAGGAGCAGCGGAGGTTGCAGCCGTCCTGGATTTTCAGGATGGGGCGGGTGTGATGGGATTCGCCGCCCTGGACCGGAGCGGAGAGGAATTCCGGGTGGGCGAAGATGTTGCCGGTGAGGATTTGGGCGGGGTGTGAATTCACGGCAGGCAGGGCTAGAGGAAAATGCAGATTCTCCTCGCAAAAAACGCTCGGAGGCGGGGAGGTCCTCGCTTCGCTCGGAATGACTGCCTGCTCTTCTGTTGCACAAGAGCGAGTGGCCGGA
>Ga0210402_10004067_pt1 | contig 13445 bp, 9 predicted proteins | sample IncBWC7MmetaG_FD_161055 | JGI IMG/M metagenome (GOLD analysis project Ga0210402, IMG submission 161055) | Forest soil microbial communities from Barre Woods Harvard Forest LTER site, Petersham, Massachusetts, United States - Inc-BW-C-7-M | ecosystem: Environmental > Terrestrial > Soil >...
CACTCAGCGCGCTGCTGCTATCGGCATGTGTATCGCAACAACAATATGACGCGGTGGTCGCGGAGAACAACCAGCTGAAAGCGCAACTTGCGCAATCGCAAGCGCAGCTCGCGCAATCGCAAGCAGAGCAAAAATTCGTCGAAGCCGGCGATCTGCTCTTCCCGTCAGGCGGCTTTCAGATGGGCCCCGCCGGGCAGGCCGAGATCGCCAATAACGTCGTGCCTCGGCTGAGGGGTCTGCAAAATGCCAAAATCGTCGTGTACGGGTACACCGACAACACTCCGGTAGGTCCCGAGCTGCAGCGCCAGGGAGTCCCCGATAATCTCGTCTTGTCGACCCGGCGGGCAGCTAGCGTCGCAACCTTCCTGGTCTCGCAAGGCATCAACCCCAACATCGTTTCGGCCAAGGGTTTCGGCGACACCCATCCTGTCGCCTCCAATGACACCCCGCAGGGCCGCGCGGCAAACCGCCGTATCGAAATCACCGTGCAGGGTCCCGGCGCGCCCGGAGCGTAAAGCGCGCGCAGAGGACGTCGTCGGTGGCCGCCAAGATCGTTGCGGGCGCGGCCGCCATGCCGCTCGCCGCGCTGGTCTTGGCGGCTTGCGTGTCCCAATCGGCCTATGACGAGCAAGCCTCGCAGCTGGAGCACGCCCAGGCGCAGATTGCCGCCCAGCAGGCAGAGATCGCCAAGATGCAGGCTGAAAACAGATGGGTCATGGCGGGCGACCTCCTGTTCCCCGAGGGCGGCTATGAATTGAGCGCCGCCGGCCAGGTGGCGCTCAGCCAATACGTGCCGCAATTGAAGTCCGTGCAAAACGCCAAACTCGTGGTCTACGGCTTTACCGACAATGCGCCGGTCGGGCCTGCGTTGCAGCGCGCCGGCATTGCTGACAACCTCGATCTGTCGTCCCGCCGAGCCGCAAGCGTCGTCACATTTCTCACGTCGAAGGGGGTCAACCCCAATATCCTGTCGGCCAAGGGATTCGGTGCAACGCACCCGGTTGCACCGAACGACACGCCGCAGGGCAGGGCGCAGAATCGCCGGATCGAAATCGTGCTCGAAGGGTCAGGCGCCTGACGACTTGTTGACGAGTTTTCCATAATAGTCTGATGCCTATTTTGGCGCAACTGGGGGCTGAATGCTTCTTTACGGCTCCGCTCGCCGGAGGTGTGGCTTTGGTCTGCCTAGGCCGGCCATGCGATTTCGCTCATGGCTCGGCCTCGCGCTCCCGATCTGCTGCGCCGGGTGTCTCGTCGGTCCTGACTTTACTTCGCCTTCGGCTCCCATTGCCGAGAGGTGGATCGAATCGCACGACCCATCGGTTGATACCCGAAATCAGGAATACCGCGACTGGTGGACGGTATTCCACGACCCGGTGCTCAACCGGCTGATCGAGATTGCCTATAACCAGAACCTGACCCTGGTCAGCGCGGGTACCCGAGTGCTCGAAGCGCGCGCCCAGCTCGGGGTGGCAATCGGCGAATTCTATCCGCAGGTGCAGCAGGGCAACGGCTCGGTAACCTACATCCGCCCGAGCCATGCCGATACGACCGAGTTTCCCATAACCGTCACGCGAAACTTCTGGCGCGACTCGCTTGGTCTCACCGTCAATTGGGAATTGGATTTTTGGGGGAAGTTCCGCCGCGCCATCGAGTCCGCCGATGCCTCCTATCTCGCCTCGATCGCCAATTACGACTACGTGCTGGCCACCTTGCTCGGCGATGTCGCCACGACTTATATCGGCATCCGCACCCTACAAACGCAGATCCAGATATCCGAAGAGAATATCGTCAAGCAGAAGAAGGCGCTGGCGATTGCCGAGGCGAAATACCACGGTGGCACCGCGACCAAGCTCGACGTCTACCAGGCCGAAAACGTTCTCGCACAAACGGAGTCGACGATCCCCCAGCTGACCATCCAGCTGAACCAAGGTTTCAACGCGCTGGCCGTGCTGCTCGGCATGGCGCCACAGCCGATGGACCCGCTGCTGAGGGGGTCAAGCGGGATCCCGGTTCCGCCAAAAACCGTCGCGGTCGGCATCCCCGCTGATCTCGTCCGCCGCCGGCCGGATATTCGCGCCGCCGAGCTGGCGGCGATGGCGCAGAGCGCGCAAATCGGCATCGCCGAGGCGAACCTCTATCCGGCATTCAGTCTGACCGGGACCTTTGGCACAGCAGCCAGCAATGTCGGCCGAGGCAAGCTGAAGCGAGTCTTCGAGGGAAGGGGCATCACCTTCGCCTTCGGACCGGCGTTTCAGTGGAACATTCTCAATTACGGGCAGATCACCAATCAGGTCCGCGTCGAGGATGCCGCGCTGCAGACGCTCCTGGTCAATTATCAGAATACGGTGCTGCAAGCGCAGCAGCAGGTCGAGAACGGGCTGACGAGCTTTCTGCGAGGGCGCGAGCAGGTCGATTTCCTTCGGCAGAGCGTCGCCGCAGCGGACGCCGCGGTCGGTATCGCCCTCCTCCAGTATAATCTCGGGACCAGGGATTTCACGACCGTGTTGACCGCGGAGCAGAACCTCTATACGGCGCAGAACAACCTGGCGATGGCGGAAGGCAATGTCTCGGCGGGCTTAGCTTCGGTCTACGAAGCTCTGGGGGGCGGATGGCAGATACGCGCGGATAACGAATTCGTCCCCGCTGCGACGGCGGAGGAAATGAGAAACCGCACCAATTGGGGCGAGCTGTTGCCGCCCCCAGGCGCGCCGCAGCCGCCGGCTCCCGCACTCCCCACGCCGCAAGACGTCAGTCCAAACCCCCGTGCGCCGGAATGGTGAGGTCGCTGTGAGAATATTTCCCGCAACTCCCCGCAGGATTCAGCTCCCTTTGGCTGCCGCCTTGATCGCGGGATTGGCGATCCTAGTGATGACGCCACGCTCACCATCCGGGGTTGTACAGGCGCAGATCTCACAGCAACCATCCCCGCCGGTCCCCGTCGTTCAGCCCAGGACACAAAGCGTCACCGATTACATGGTGGTGACCGGGAATGCTGCCGCTGTGAATGCCGTGAAGCTGGTCGCGCGCGTCGAGGGCTATCTGGACAAGATCCATTACCAAGACGGCCAGTTCGTCAAAAAGGACGACCTCCTCTTCACGATCCAACAAGACCAGTATAAGGATCAGCTGCAGCAGGCTCAGGCCCAAGTGCTCGCCGCACAGGCAGCGCTGATTTATGCAAAGACCGAGCTCGTCCGGTACAGCAAGCTGGTAAAGCAGGATGCGGCGACGCAGACAACGGTCGATGAATACGTTTACAAAAAGGCGAGCGCCGAGGCGCAATTGCTCGGGGCTCAGGCGCAGGTCGCCCTAGCCAAGTTGAACCTGATCTATACCGAGGTCAGGGCACCCTTCGACGGCATCGTCGGGAAGCATCTGATCGATCCCGGCAACGTCGTCGGGGGCGGAGGCCAGCAGAGTGCACTCGCCGAGATTACCCAGCTCGACCCGATCTACGTGGTTGCCAATCTGAGCGAGCAAACCGTATTGAAAGCTCGGCAGAATTTGGGTCAACATCGGCTTACTCTCGCTGATTTGCAGAAGGTACCCGTCGACGTCGAAACTTCCGACAAAACGGGGTTTCCGCTGCAAGGCACCATCGAATATGTTGCGCCTGGGCTCGATCCTCAGACTGGGACGTTGCTTGTGCGCGGCATTCTTCCGAACCCGAATCGGGACTTGCTGCCGGGGTTTTTCGTCAACATCCGCCTGCCGATGGGGAAGGTTGACCGCAGCGCATTGCTGGTGCCCGACCGGGCCTTGCAGGAGGACCAGGGCGGCCGTTACCTGCTCGTCCTGAACAAGGACGACGTCGTCGAGCAGCGCTATGTACAATTGGGCCAACTGATAGGCGCTTCGCGGGTCATCACCTCCGGCCTTAAGCTTGACGACCGGGTCGTCGTCGGCGACCTGTGGCGCGCCAACCCCGGCACCAAGGTAACGCCGCAGCTGACCACATTTGATACGACTTCCGCCGGTTCGCCGGGCACAGCCGCGGGGGGGTCGAAGCCATGATGTCGAAATTCTTCATCGAACATCCGGTACTGGCGAATGTGCTGGCGATCGTGCTGGTTTTGATCGGCGCCCTTTGCCTGTTCCGTCTGCCGGTCGCGCAATATCCCAATATCGTTCCACCGACCGTCCAGGTGATGACCCGTTATCCCGGGGCCAGTGCCCGAACTGTGGTCGACACCATCGCCCTGCCGATCGAATTGCAGGTGAATGGCGCTCCCGGCATGCTCTACATGCAGTCGACCAGCGCGTATGACGGCACCTATGTGCTGACGGTCACCTTTGAGATCGGCTCCGACCCGAATATGGACCAAGTGCTGGTGCAGAACCGGGTGCAGAACGCGATGGCCCAGCTGCCGCAGGCGGCGCAGGCGCAGGGTGTGGCGATCCGGGCGAAATCTCCATCGATCCTGGAGTTCGTGACACTTAATTCACCGGACGGGTCGCGCGACGCCCTCTATATGTGGAATTACGCGACGATCAACCTCGTCAATGAACTGGCGCGTTTGCCCGGTGTTGGCAATGTCACGGTGATGGGATCTGGCGCGTACTCGATGCGGATCTGGATGGATCCGCAAAAATTGTACTCGTTCGGGCTGCAGCCAAAGGACGTAACCGACGCTGTCAAAGAGCAGAGCCAGGAAGTGGCGGCGGGGCAAGTCGGCATGCCGCCGGCCCCGAAAGACCAACAGTTTCAATATACGATCGACATCCTGTCGCGGTTCAACGATCCAAACCAATTTGCCGAAATCGTCGTTAAGGATCAGACCGCCCAAGGCGGCCGCCTCATCAAGGTCAAGGACGTGGCGCGCATCGACCTCGGCGCGCAGACCTATTCGCAGGACTTCAAGCTCGACGGCAAGCCGGCTGCCGGCATCGCCATCTATCAGACACCCGACGCCAATTCCCTGAATGTTGCCGCCGTTGTCGCGGCAAAGATGGAGGAATTGTCTCGCCGATTTCCGCCAGGGCTGCACTACAGCATTCCTTACAACACGACGATCTTCATTCAAAATTCGATCAACGAGGTCTACAAGACATTGTGGCAGGCCGGGGTGCTAGTGCTGATCGTGATTTTGGTCTTTCTGCAGAACTTTCGCGCGACTTTGGTGCCGGCGACGACAGTCCCTGTCACGATTATCGGCGCGTTCGCCGGTATGGCCGCGCTCGGCTACACGGTCAACCTGTCCACGTTGTTTGCGCTCATTTTGGCGATCGGCATCGTTGTCGACGACGCGATTGTCATTGTCGAAGGCGTGTCGAAATATATCGAGCAGGGCATGTCCGGCCACGACGCCGCGGTCAAGGCGATGAATGAACTGTTCGGACCGATCATCGGCATCACTCTGGTGCTGATGGCGGTCTTCCTGCCCTCGGCCTTTGTGCCGGGTCTCAGCGGTCAGATGTTCGCGCAATTTGCGCTAGTCATCGCGGTGACGGCGCTGATCAGCGCCGTCAATGCGGCGACACTCAAGCCGACTCAATGCGCGCTCTGGCTGCGTCCCCCTCCGCCCCTCGAGCAGCGGAACTTCTTCTCACGAGGATTTTCCCGGGGTTTTGAGCGCGTCTATGGCGGGATGGAAAATGCCTATACCGGGTTCATTGGCCGGATGGTGCGCGTCAGCGGACTGACGGTGTTGATCGGCCTGCTTCTGGCGGCTGCTGGCATTTGGGGTATTGCCCGTCTACCAACGGCTTTCATCCCGAATGAAGATCAGGGTTACCTGCTGATCGTCGCGCAATTGCCCGACGGCGCCGCACTCGGCCGCACTACCGCGGCGCTCGACCAGGCGACCAAAATCGCCCAGGACACGCCGGGTGTGGACACTGTGATCGCGATATCGGGCCTGTCGGCTCTCGACAATTTCGCCGACCTCGCTAATGCCGGTGTCAGCTTTGTCGTCCTGAAGCCCTGGGATCAGCGGAGCAAGGCGGCGGGAACGGACATCCTGACAATCGCCGAGCGCCTGCAAAAAGGGCTGAGCGCGGCGCCGGATGGTAGGCTTACTATAGTGCCGCCGCCCCCCATCCAGGGCATCGGTAATGCCGGCGGGCTGCAGATGCAGGTGGAGTTGCTTGGCGGCAGCTTTGATTTTCAGAGGCTGAGTGAGCTCACCGACAAGATCGTCAAGCAGTCCGATAGCGATCCCCGGCTGCAACACGTGCTGACGCCGTGCAGCCCAGGCGCGCCACAGGTCTCGGTGACGGTGGACCGTGATCGGGCCCAAACCCTGCGCGTATCGGTCGGGGATGTGTTCTCGACTCTGACCTCGTATCTAGGATCAACCTACGTCAATCAATTCAATAAATTCGGTCAGGTATTTCAGGTTTATGTGCAGGCCGACTCGCAGTTCCGGCTGCAGCCGGATGATCTCCTGAATCTTTATGTGCGCAGCCAAGACAACCAGATGGTTCCGCTCGGCGCCCTGGCGCATTTGGGTTCCGAGGTCGCGCCATCGCTCATCACCCTCTACAACCTCTATCCGTCCTCGACGATCATCGGCGCGCCGGCACGCGGCGTCAGCTCGGGCCAAGCCATCGAGGCGATGGAAGGGATCGCAAAGACCGTCTTGCCGAGTGATGTCTCGTACCAGTGGACCGCGATGTCCTATCAGGAAAAACTGACCGGCAATCAGCTCTATTACCTGTTCGGGTTGTCCGTTCTCCTCGTTTATCTCTGTCTCGCCGGACAATACGAAAGCTGGATTCTGCCCCTGGCAGTGCTTTCTGCAGTGCCGCTGGCGCTATTGGGACCGGTAATTGCGCTGAGCAGTCCGGGCGTCGCGAACAACCTCTACACGCAGATCGGTCTCATTCTGATGATCGCTCTATCAGCCAAGAACGGCATCTTGATTGTCGAGATGGCGCGCGAAGGGCGGCTGATCCACGGCAAATCGATCCGTGAGGCGGCGGTGGATGCGGCGCGCCTGCGGTTCCGCCCCATCCTGATGACCTCCTTCGCGTTCGGGCTCGGGGTCGTGCCGCTCGTGCTCGCGACCGGCGCCGGGGCCAACGGCCGAATTTCCCTCGGTCTCAGCGTATTGAGCGGTATCATCGCCTCAACCTGTCTCGCCGTACTGTTCGTCCCCTCCTTCTTCGCCGTGCTACAAGGCTTCGAGGAACGCCGCAAGGCGCGGAAGAAAGTGCCGGTCCCCGCCGCCCGCGCCGCAGAGTAAATCGCGAAAAAAACACGACGCTGTGTTCTGTAGAAGAACTCGGTCACCCCGAACACCTAGGTTACAGGCAACATCAGGAATGTCTTTTGCCGTGATGTAAGTCGGTTCATGGCCTGTGCGCCAAATATCGATGTCAAAAGCTTGTAAGCCACAGTTATGTGACCATTGATCAAGCTGGTTGCTTAATATAGCGAAGTTGTCTGCCACACCGTAAGCTATGCGGTATCCGGTGTTCATATGATCGAGGCGACGGCAAAATTTTCCAAGATCCAACCCTTTGCTCACCGCAAGATCGAGATCGTGAAGAGATCTGAAGCTCTCCCTGATTTTGTCCATCTGTTGCGTCGAAACAGTTAGGCAGTATGTAGATGTGCCATCCTTCAATCCGAGCTCCATGCCGAGAAATTCAACAGATTCTTCCAAGTGCCCAAGCCGCTTGGTTTGGCTCGAAACCGATCTCGATCAGGTATTTCGTCTGATGGATCGATCAATCTGCGGGGCGAGCGGTGGGAACCGGCACTTCCTGGGTCACGCTATGCCGAAATAGCATTTATCAAATTGACAAAAAGCGACTTCTTATGATATCGTCGCAAACATGCAAGTCCCATTTAATGTCGCGCTGAAACCCTCTCCGGCGGTTATACCAGCTCCGCGACCCTTGCGTTCTTTGCGCAAAGAACAGCGGCGGCTTCGCTGTTCTTTCGTTCCTCGAACCGCCGTCGGCCCAGGATTTCCGCGGAGAACGAGATGCCGATGGCTGTTAATTTGCGGGAAAAACAGCGAAAACAGCGAAAAGGACCACGCGTCGTGCTCAGCGCCGCCGGATCGCGTACCCGTAGGGTTTAGTTATCTAACCGGCCGGCTTCTCGATATGCCCACCGAACTCGTAGCGCATGGCCGAGAGCAGCTTGTTGGCGAACTCGGCCTCACCGCGTGAGGCGAAACGATCGTAGAGCGCAGCTGATAGGACATGTGCCGGCACTGCCTCGTCAATCGCGGCCTTGATCGTCCAACGCCCCTCACCCGAATCCGATACCCGGCCGGCGAAGCCCGCAAGCGCAGGGTCCTTGGCGAGCGCACTCGCCGTCAGGTCCAGGAGCCATGAGGCGATCACGCTGCCGCGTCGCCACAGCTCGGTGATATCGGGCAGGTTAAGATCGTATTGGTAGTGCTCGGGGTCGCGCAACGGTGTGGTCTCGGCGTCGATCGTATGCGTCTGCTTTCCGACATTGGCGGAGTGCAGGATGTTCAGGCCTTCGGCATAGGCGGCCATCAACCCGTATTCGATCCCGTTGTGGACCATCTTGACAAAGTGGCCGGCGCCGTTCGGCCCACAATGCAGGTAGCCTTGCTCGGCGGTGCTGGCGCCCAATTTCTCGCGGCCCGGGGTGGGCGGAATGTCGCCTCTGCCCGGAGCCAATGTCGCAAAGATCGGATCCAGACGTTGGACTACCGGCTTTTCGCCGCCGATCATCATGCAGTAGCCGCGTTCCAGTCCCCAGACCCCGCCGCTGGTCCCGACATCGACATAGTGGATGCGGCGCGGCATCAGCTCTTTGGCGCGCCGGATATCGTCGATGTAGTAGGAATTGCCGCCGTCGATCAGGATGTCATCGGGCTCGAGCGCCGGCAGGATGTCGGCAATGCTCTTGTCGACAACCGCCGCCGGCACCATCAGCCAGACCGCCCGCGGCTTTTCCAGCTTCTTCACCAGATCGGCGAGCGAGGCGGACCCCACGGCATTTTCCGCGGTGAGCTCACTGACTGCCTTCGGCGACATGTCGAAGACCACACATTCGTGACCTCCTTTGAGGAGCCGCCGGACCATGTTGGCGCCCATCCGGCCGAGGCCGACCATTCCGAGTTGCATGGGGATTTTCCTCCAACAGCCTCACGACAATTTCGTCACCAGGTCAGAGAATTCGTAGGCGACAAGGTCGCCGATGCGCTCGACGGTGATGTCCGCGGGCGGCAGCGAGGCGACGACGCGAGCATCGTTCGCGTACTGGCCCTGACGCGGCAGCACCGTAGTCACTCGTTCGCCCCAAATCTCCTTGACCGCCGCCAAGATCCTCGGCTTATCGTCGACCAGGACATAATGGCGCGCGGGATAGCGCTGTTCCACATCCTCGAGCTCCTGTTCCTTGTGGATGTAGATCAGCACGTGGCCGTCGGCCGCTTCGGAGATGCCGGAGCGCTCGACCTTGCGCGGCTGAAAGACGACATCGCCATCGGACAGGATCGCCGTCCGCCCCCAGCTGCGGAAGCGCTCGACGACATCGAGAGCCTGCGGATAGAGCCGGTTCGCGAAGGGATAATCCACGAGATAGGACGACATCGAAAGCAGGTGAATTTCCCGCGGCCGCTCGGCGCGGTAGCGCTGCAAGGCGCCCAGGTAATCGCGGTAGCCCAGTTCAGTGAACAGCTGTTCCAGGATCGCCCAATAGCGGTCACGGCAGGCCGCCCCAAATTCGCGCTCGAGATGACGCTTCAGATCGGCCTGGATGTGGTCGTTATCGAGCAGCGTATTGTCCACATCGACGAGAAATACTGTCGTATCGGGGGTAAGCATCTGCGCGGTTCCTCCGGGCCGGTCTCACTCTGGATGATGGGTTTCGTTCCACAGACGGATCGCCGGCTCCGCCAAATTGTGCTCGTAGCCGAGAATGCTGAGGCTGGATGTGTCGAGCAAGAAGTAACGGCCGGCAGCGACATCGAGGCCGAGCCAGCGGGCGGCGAGGACCCGCAAGATGTGCGCACTCGAGAATATCAGGACGTTGCCTTGAACGGCGCGCACGCGCTGAACCACCCGGTCGGCTCGTGCAGCCACCTGGTCCGGAGTTTCGCCTCCCGGGCAACCGTCGCGGAACAAAAACCAGCCGGGCCGCTCGGCCAAAATATCGGCGGTGCGGCGGCCCTCATATTGCCCGTAGTCCCATTCGGCCAGGTCGGGATCGGTTTCGGCCAGACTGCCGAACCCGGCCAGCTCGGCGGTCCGCCTCGCGCGCTGCGACGGGCTGGTAAAGGCTTTGACGAAACTCGCTCCGCGCAGCCGCTGCCCGAGGGCACGCGCCTGTTGCTCGCCTCGCTCGGTCAGCGGCAGATCGGTGCGGCCGGTATGCTGACCGGAGAGGCTCCAGGCGGTTTCGCCGTGCCTCGCAAGATAGACGACGGGCAGCGGTTCACTCACGATTTGCTCCTGCGCTGTTGTCCCGCGGGTAAGCCCTGCGGCGCGTATATAGATCTAATTCAAGGCGGGTACCAGACGGGGAAATGTTTTCAGTACAAGGCCCAGAAAGCCCGTCACTCCGTGGCGGGCATGTTTATTATTCCGCCGGCTGCGGTGTGAAAATTGGGGCGGTGCGCCGCAAGCGGCCGGGCAGGAACAATCCGGCAGCGGCGACAAACCCGGCGCAGCCGGCCAAGGTGACCCACAGCGGCGCGAAACTACCGGCGCCGTCATAAATTACGGCAACGAGCTTGACCCCGATCGTGCTGACGCCGAGCGCCAACAGGAACTTGGCGCCGAAGGCGGTGGCCCGCCATCGCGGCGGGCTGTAGCGCGCGAGCAGCGCATTTTCTGCCGGCACCGACAGCACTCCGAGATAATTGACCGCAATCATCGCGCCGAGGAGCGGCACGTTTCGCGCCTGGGTGGCGATGGCAAAGAGCGGTACCTGAGCCGCCCAGGCGAGCACATACACTGCTTTCATCGCAAAGCGGTCGGCGAGCCAGCCGCCGGCCAGCTGAGCGGTCGCCGAGACCAGAAACACCAAGGTGACGAAGCCGCCGGCATCGAGGGTCCCGCCATCGGTGAGGCCGGTCAGCCCGGCGGCAAAGGCCTTCGGCAAGGCGACCATGATTGATTGTGAGATCGTGCCGTCGGCCAGCATCGTGAGGGAAAGCACGACGAAAGTGCGGATCACGTCGTTCCGCGAGGCCTCCGGCTCGGGCCTGCGGTCGCTCGCCGCCACGGCAACGCCCCCGCCGTGCATGCAGCAGAGTAAAACCGCCCCGGTCGCGGCGCACAGTGCTCCCGGTATGATGAAGGCCGCCCGCCAGCCGATCGCCTGCGTCAGCGCACCGGCGACGAACGCCGCTGCAGCGAGGCCGATGCTGCCGGCAATGCCGTTGACCCCCAGCGCCCGACCGCGATTCCTGGCATTGCGGACTAGCCACGCAGTGCCGACCGGGTGATAGATCGAGCCGAACAGTCCGATCGCGGCAAGACCGAGCGCCAGCGCTACCGGCCCGTCGGTCAGGCCGGTGGCGATCGCCGCGCCGCCTGTGCCGATGAAAAAGATGACCATCATGCCCTCGGCGCTCCACCGGTCGCCGAGCCAGCCCGCCGGCAGCGCACCGAGGCCGAACAGTACAAACCCGCCGAGCGACAGCGCCAGGAGATCGCCGTATGACATGCCCCATCGTCCTTCGAGCACGAGCAGGACGGTCGGGTAGAGCAGCATCAACAAATGCGCAAAAAAATGGCCGACACTCGAAAAGCCGAGCGCCAAACCGGCGGACCGCGAGTTCATCTGCCTAAACTCTCACACCCTTCCGCGGCCAGCAACGGGGAGAGGTAGTGCAGGCGGCGTTACACCGGCGCGAGCGGGCGATGCGGCCGCGGCGGCAGCTCGACCCGGATCGAGTCTCCTGGCCGCACCTCGCCGCCGGCGATGACGACCCCCATGATGCCAGCCTTGCGGACCAAGTTGCCGTGCTCGTCGCGGCCGAGGGTCGCCGCCATGAGGCCCGGCTGGATGCGGTCCAGCTGGGCGCACGGGTTGCGCAGACCGGTCACCTCGATGATTGCCGCGTGGCCGAGACACAGCCGCGCGCCGACGGGCAGGTCGAGCAGATCGACCCCTTGCGTCGTGATGTTCTCGCCCATCTGCCCGGCCGAGACGGGAAAGCCCGCTGCGCGCAATTCCTCGTGCAATTCGGCGTGGATCAGGTGAACCTGGCGCAGGTTGGGCTGGGTCGGGTCGCGCGCCACCCGCGAGCGGTGCTTGACGGTGGCGCCCTGATGCGCGTCGCCGTCGACGCCGAGCCCGGGCAAAAGCCGGATGCTGTCCTGGTTGGGTTTGACCAGCGTGTGCTTCGCGCTGCGGCTGACCGCCGCGACCACTGCGTTCATCGCTTTTCCTCAGGCGATCGGCACGCGCCGCTTCGCCAATTCCGCCTCATTGATCTGCACTCCCAATCCCGGCGCCTGCGGCAGGGGAAAGAGACCGTCGACGGGCCGCGGGGGATTTTCGAACACCGCATGCATCCGCGGCGACGGATCGTTCAGCTCGCACGGTTTGGTGGCGTGCGCTTGGCTCGCAGCCAGATGCAAATTGGCCATATGGCCGATCGTCGGCTGCGTCTGGTGGGGCACCAGCTCGACGCCATGCGCATTGGCGAGCGCGACGCAGCGCATCAGACCGGTGATCCCGCCCATCTTGACTATATCGGGCTGCACCATCCGGACCCCGGCCGCGATCAAATCCGCCAATCCGGCGAGCGTATAGGTCTGTTCGCCGGCGGAGACCGTGATGTCGAGCTTCTGCGCAACTTCACCCAGTGCCTTCACATGGTAGTGCTGCACCGGCTCCTCGAACCACCAATAGCCGAGTTCTTCGAGCACGCGCCCGACGCGTATCGCGCCGCCGACCGAGTAGCCGTTATTGGCGTCGAAGGCGAGCGGGAAATGGTCCCCGACGAGTCGCCGAACCGCGCGCGCCTTGGCGATATCGCCGAGAATGTCGATGTCCGGCCTAGTGCGGTCGTTGTCGAAGCGGATCTTTACAGCCGCCGGCTTGTCCTGCAGCCTCGCTTCGACGACGCGCAGCACCTCGTCGAGGCTGCGCTCGCCATTGCCGCCGATCGAGGCATAGAACGGGAGACTCGTGCGCCAAGCGCCGCCCAGCAACTTGTAGATCGGCTGTTTGAACAGCTTGCCTTTCAAATCCCACAACGCAATGTCGAGCGCCGCCAAGGCGCCGGTCAGTGCACCCTCGGGTCCGAGCTTGATAAAGGTGTGCAACGATGTATCGAGCAGGACCGCGTGGTCGAGCGGGTCCTTGCCGATCAGCGCCGGCGCCAGATTGTGTTTGACGATCCCGAGCGAGGCGAGGCCGCCCTGCATCGGCGACGCCTCACCAATCCCGCACGGGCCGTCGCCGCACTGAACTCTGACCCAAGCGCTGCGTTGCGCGGGCTTGTCCTCGGGCGCCCATTGCACCTGAAACACTTCGACGTCGCGGATTTTCA
>Ga0210402_10004068_pt1 | contig 13445 bp, 11 predicted proteins | sample IncBWC7MmetaG_FD_161055 | JGI IMG/M metagenome (GOLD analysis project Ga0210402, IMG submission 161055) | Forest soil microbial communities from Barre Woods Harvard Forest LTER site, Petersham, Massachusetts, United States - Inc-BW-C-7-M | ecosystem: Environmental > Terrestrial > Soil >...
CGAGTAGTAGTGCGCCGCCTCCTTCGCGTTCCCGACCGCGAAGACCACGGCGTCCATGCCGATGACGGGGACCCTGTCCCGCGCTGGCGCAGTCATGCCGACAGGATGCGCACCGGTTTTCAAAGTGCGCAACCAGCCGTTCTTCCGCAAGTCATCTTGTCTATTAAACCGAACGAATAGTGGTATCTCTGTATACCATGACTACCAGCGGTCGCGGCCAGGCCGATCATCTGGACGCCGCGCTGATCGAAGTGCTGGCCGCGATCCCGGAGGTGCTCGAGGTGCACACCATAACCGGCGCCGGAGACATGCTCTGCCGGGTGGTGACCCCGTCCAACGCCGACCTGCAGCCGGTGCTCGACGCCATCGTCTTCACGGCGGGCGTGGTCCGTTCGGCTACCCTGATCTCCCTCGCCACCCAGGTCCCCTACCGCGTCCTGCCCCTGGTCCGGGCGACCGCCACGTCGAGCCGTAACAGCTAACTGGGCCGCACTTTTGCGGTTTCGTCGTATCACAGCCATCGCCTGGACGCTCTTATGCGCAGCGCAGATCGTCGGCGAGCGAACCAGCGAGGTGACGTGGTGCAGTCTCCAGTGGCTGATCTTGGCGAGGTGGGGCCGGCGGCTGCGGCGTGCCCCGGCGAGGTTCGCGCCGGTACGTTCCTCGCCGGATCGAGCAGATCAATGGGCCCTCCACCGAGCACGCCACCGCGGCCTGGCGTCCTTCTTGATCGTGACGGCACGATAATAATCGACCACGGATACGTGGGCTCTGTTGACCGGGTGGAGTTCATCGACGGGGCGCCGGAAGCGATTGCCGGGTTCAACCGGGCCGGCCTCCCGGTCGCAGTGGTGACCAACCAGGCCGGGGTCGCCCGGGGCCTGTACGGGGTCGACGACGTTGCTCGCGTGCACCATCACATCGCCGCGCACCTGGCCCGGCACGGGGCCCATATCGACATGTTTCTGTATTGCCCGTACCATCCCGCGGGAATCGTGGAGGAGTTCGCTCGCACCAGCGAGGAGCGCAAGCCGAAACCCGGCATGGCGAATGCGGCGGCGAGCGTGCTCAACCTCGACCTGACCGCCTCGTGGGTCGTGGGCGACCGGCCTGAGGACATCGGCCTGGCGGAAGCGGTCGGGGCATCGGCGATCTACCTGGGAGGTGGCGACTACCAGCGCCCGGGTGTCTGGTCGTTCCCGAGCCTGGCCGCCGCGGCCCCGTTCATCTTGGAGCGCGTCGCCGTATGAGTTCTGCCTACGATCTTCGGACCTTCGCGCTGGCCGACGGCGGCGGCCCGGTCAAGTTCCCGATCGGGCCGTGCGTGAGTGCGGCATCGTACTTCGACGCCTATGCCGAGGAATTGTCCCGGGCCGCGAAGTCCATCGAGCCCGCCGGGCTTGAGCGTGCGGCCGCCATCCTGACCGAGGCTTACCTACGCAGGGCCCGCATGTTCTCCTGCGGCAACGGCGGCTCGGCGTCGATCGCCAACCACATGCAGTGCGACCACGTGAAGGGCATCCGGACCGCCACGGACCTCAGGCCCCAGGTGCTCAGCCTCAGCACCAACGTGGAACTCCTCACCGCGATAGCGAACGACACCGGCTACGAGAACATCTTCGTCTACCAGCTTCAGTCCCAGTCCAGGCCGGGCGACGTGCTCCTCGCGGTCTCCTCGTCAGGTCGGTCACCCAATATTGTCCGTGCACTCACCTGGGCCCGTGACCAAGGGCTCAGAACCGTAGCCGTCACCGGGTTCGACGGAGGCGCTGCTAGAGCCGTGGCCGAGGTCAGCATCCATGTCGACTGCACGAACTACGGCATTGTCGAGGACCTGCACCAGGCCATCATGCATGCCCTGGCTCAGTACATCCGCCAGTCGCGAATGAGCGCAGACGCTATCTCGACGGTTGTGTTCTGATGAAGATCCTCGTCACCGGCGGAGCCGGGTTCATCGGCTCTCACACGTGCGACCGGCTGCTGGCGCTGGGGCACGAGGTCATTGTGCTCGACGCGCTGATCCGGCCGGTCCACCGGAACGGGCGGCCGGCGTACCTGACTCCGGGGACAGACTTCTACCAGGGCGACACCCGCAACCGCGACCTGGTCACTAACCTTCTGCGCCGTGTTGATGCCGTCTATCATTTCGCTGCCTACCAGGACTACCTGCCCGATTTCTCGCGGTTCTCCGACGTGAACGTGGTCTCGACCGCCCTGCTCTACGAGATCATCGTGGCCGAGCGCCTGGACCTCGCCCGGGTCGTAGTGGCCTCGTCGCAGGCGGCGATGGGCGAGGGACTCTACTGGTGCCCGGTCGACGGCGAGCAGACGCCGGGGATGCGGCCGGAAAGCGCGCTTGCGGCGCGTAAGTGGGACATCCCATGCCCGGTGTGCGGCGGTCCGATGGAGCTGCGGGCCACGCCGGAGGGTGTCTCCAATCCGCAGAACGCCTACGGCATGTCCAAGCTCGCCGAGGAGATGATCGCCATCAACCTGGGGCGCCGGTACGGCATCCCGACCGTCGCGCTCAGGTACAGCATCGTCCAGGGCCCCCGGCAGTCGGTCTACAACGCCTACTCGGGCGCCTGCCGCATCTTCTGCCTGAGCTATCTGCTCGGCGAGGCTCCAGTCCTCTATGAGGACGGCGAGGCGATCCGGGACTACGTCAACATCGAGGACGTGGTGGACGCCAATGTGCTGGTGCTCTGGGACGACCGCGCCGCCGGGCGGGTCTTCAACGTCGGGGGCGGCCAGGCGGTCACCACCCGGGAATTCGCGGACATCGTCATGCGCCAGTACGGGTCGGGCCAGCCGGGAAAAGTGACCGGGGAGTACCGGTTCGGCGACACACGGCACATCCTGTCCGACATCAGCGCGCTGCGGGCGCTGGGCTGGGAGCCCCGGCGCGGGCCGGCCCAGTCCGTGGCGGCGTACGCCGCGTGGCTCGAGGAAATGGACGGCCTGGACGGGGTGCTGGCCGAGGCCGACGTGCGGATGCGTGCCCTCGGCGTGATCAGGAAGGCGGCATCATGAAGGCCTTCCTGCTCGCCGCGGGCCTGGGCAGCCGGCTGCGGCCGATCACCGACACGACCCCGAAGTGCATGGTGGCCATCGGCGGGCAGCCTCTGCTCGACATCTGGCTCGACGCGTTCGGCCGCGCGGGAGTCGACGAGGTCCTGGTCAACCTGCACCACCTGCCGGACGTGGTGCGGAACTACATCGAGGCGCGAGCCGGGCGTCTGCGGCCGCCCGCCGTGCGCACGGTCTTCGAGCCGGAACTGCTCGGCAGCGCCGGCACGCTCGCCGCCAACCGGGCCTGGGTCGGCGGGGATGAGATGTTCCTTGCCTGTTACGCCGACAACCTCACCGATTTCGATCTGCGGTCTCTGGCCGAGACGCACCGGGCACGCGGTGCGATCGCGACGCTGACCGTCTTCCATTCCGGCCGGCCATCAGCCGGGGGCGTGGTGGAACTCGACGCGGCCGGGACGGTCGTCGGGTTCACGGAGAAGCCGAGCCAGCCGGTTTCCGATCTGGTGAACGCCGGGATGTATGCCTTCCATCCACGCGTCCTCGATGAGATCGGCGGTCCGCCGCCGCGTGATATCGGCTATGACCTCCTGCCCCGGCTGGTGGGCCGGGCGAAGGCGATCCCGGTAGAAGGCTACTTCCGCGATGTGGGAACGGCAGACGCGTACCAGCGGGCCCAACGGGAGTGGCCAGTGCGAGCGGCGACATGATCATCACCCAGACACCTTTGCGCATCGGCCTCCTCGGCGGGGGCACGGACCTGCCCGATTATTACCGCGACCACGGCGGCCGGGTCCTGAACTGCGCCATCGACAAGTACATCTACGTGATCGTCAAGCAGCGGTTCGACAACGACATCTACGTCAACTACTCCAAGAAGGAAATCGTCTCCCGCGTCGAGGACCTGGAGCATGAGCTGGTCCGGGAGGCGATGTGGATGACCGGCGTCATGAACGGCGTGGAGATCACCACGCTGGCCGATATCCCGTCGGCGGGCGGCTCTGGCCTCGGGTCTTCCTCCGCGGTGACGGTCGGCTTGCTGCAAGCCCTTTTCGCGTACCGTGGGCGCCAGGTTACGGCCGAGGAGCTGGCCGACCGGGCCTGCACGATCGAGATCGACCGCTGCGGGAAGCCCATCGGCAAGCAGGATCAGTACATTGCCGCCTACGGCGGCATCCGGGACATCCGCTTCGGGCCCGGTGATCAGGTGATGGCCGAAGAGCTGGAGCTCCTGCCGGCCGGACGCCGGGACCTGCAGCGGAACATCATGCTGTTCTACACGGGAGTCACCAGGAGCGCGAACTCGATCCTCGCCGAGCAGACCGCCAACATCAAAGCCACCCACGATCAGCTCGGCCTCCTGCACGACCTCGCGGGCCTGGCCGCCGACCGGCTGCGCTGCGGGGATGTAGACGCGGTCGGCGAAGCGATGCGCAAGGGCTGGGAGGCCAAGCGGCAGTTGGCGGCGGGCATCTCCAATCCCCAGGTAGATACGGCGGTCGAGCGGGCGCTCGAGGCCGGGGCGTCGGGCGCCAAGCTGACCGGCGCGGGCGGTGGCGGTTTCCTGCTCGTCATCTGTCCGGTGGAGCGGCAGCGTGCCGTCCGCGAGAGTCTGGCAGGCATGCACGAATTGCCGGTGGCCCTGGACCGCTTCGGCTCACGCATCGTTCTCAACGTCCAACGCGACATCTGGGGTTGACCCCAGACTTGTCACGTCTTCTCACTTCCCTGCGGATACAGCTGGAAGAGCATGGGAATACGCGCATGCCAGCAATCGTGGATCATTCGATCTCGATGTTGGATTGCGCATGTCAAGGAGCGAGCCACACCGGGCAGGAACTACGCCTGCGCCGAATCAAGCCAGCTTCAGGCGGCGCCCGCTAACCCCCAGGCCGAGGCTGACGTCTCCCAGATCACATGGCTGCGCTTGCTCGAGCACGTCGATCGAATCGAGTACCCCGAACGCGTGGGCTCCTGACTCGCGGCTACCGCGCGGAATGAATGCCTCCGCAGCAGCCACGCGGCGCACAAGAGAGTCGTGCTCGGTCACGACCAGGGCGAAATTGAAGAAATGGAAGAGGCATTCGGGCGCGGCTCCGAGATCGACGAGCGCCCGCTGGCCAACGAGCGTGCCAGGCGTCCGCGACGCGATGTCCAGCCTGCCCAAGCGCTGGCAGCGGCTCCTCGAGATGCTGATGGCCGACCCGCCGATTTCCTATGCGGAGATATCGGACCAGCTCGGGCTGCCTGTTGGCAGCATCGGCCCCACTCGCGACGATGCGTGGCGAGGCTACGCGTGCCGCTGCAGGCTCCCTAAGCCGAGGCCCCAGGCCGGAAAAGCCGCAGTCAGACCGGGCACCGCGACCTGGCTAGGGCAGATTCAGAAGGCGAGGCGCGTCCGCAGCGGCGAGCCCGTGGTCGCGAATCCCACGCCGATCACGTCGGTGGCCGGGACCTTCTGCCCGAACGCCGGGGAATACCAGCCCAGCGCCGGGTCCGTCGCGCCCCGGATCAATGACCAGCCAAACGACGACGGCAGGGTCATCGTAGCCGTCGCGTCGCCGCCATTGCGGGCTTGCCACCGCAGAGTCAGGATGCAGCCTTCCAAGTTGCCTTCGACAGTTGGTCCCAGGTGAAATGCCAGCCGGACAGGAATACGGCTGGTGCCGTCGATCTCGTCGGTGATCTCGATGAGGCGCTGTCTTCCGTGGAACTCGACCGTCCGGCGGTGCGTCACCGGGGGGTCGAGCGTCCGGTAGCCAAAGTGCTCTGCTACCCAGCGCCCTTCGTCCCCGTTAGGGGACGACTCGAGGTCCGTTAGCCGCGACTCGGCGTGGCGTATCCACATGGTCGGGCCACCGGAGGTCGACTGGTCCCGGCCGAGCACTTCGAGCGTGTTGTGACCGATCGTGGATCGAAAATAGCGGCGAAATATCGGATCAGTACCGTAACAGTACGTGCCGGGGTCGGCCAGGATATCGGTCCCGTCGTGGCGGACCTCGATGGACAGAGCGTCGGCGTGGGCGTGCGCCGCAATAGAGAGGAACCCGTGGGGTCCACTGTCGCAGCGGCACCAGATCTCGGGCCGGTCGGGCGGCTCGGACCGGAAGATCGTGATCCCGGCGTCGCCGAAGTGCCACGGTCGCGTGGCCGGTCGATCGAGTAGCGGGCGGTGCCGAGCCAGCGCCGACAGAAGCGTGCTCGCGATGCCCGGTTGCACTGGCGGCCACCACTCGGGGGCGCCGAAGAGCGCCTGCCCGAGTGCGAGGAGCGCCTCCCAGCGGTTGCTCCGGGGGGGAGCGATCACGAGGGCCCGGCCCTCGTCGCTGTCACCCTGACGGGGTGCCCGGAGTCCGCAGTCCAGGCAGGCAGCGGCTACATCGAGCATGCGCCCCAGGGACCGCCAGGTCGCGTCGGGGAGAGGCCGCCCGGCGTGGTCGGCTTCGACCGCTGCGGTCAGGCCCAGCTCTGCGACGAAGCCATGGTAGTCGAATGCCAGCTCGCGGTTCACTCCGCTGGGGAATGTATTGTGGGCGAGCTCCTGCTCGAGCAGGCTGGCGGACTCATCAGCCCAAGCGGTGCTCTCCTCGAACCAAGGGAACGCCAGCGCGGCAACCAGCTGTCCGGCCGCCTCGGCGACGACATGGTTGTTGGCTGAAGAGCCGCGGCTACGGAATCCGGACAGGTAGGTCTGGTGCCACCAGATTTGCTTGTGGGCCAGCTCGTTCTGATCGAACAAGCCTTGGACGTCATCCCAGCCGTCGAGCAGCCGACGGGTCCAGGCCCATGAGATCAGCCGGAGCCCGAGCTCAATCCCGCTCGTCCAGTGAATCCCTGACAGGAATGGGTTTTCCTGCCACCACGACTGGAGGTGGGATCCGGCTCGCTCGGCGTAGCGGCGGTCGCCCGTCAGCGCATACGCGCCGGCCAGGAGGGTCAGGTGATGGTGGCGCGAGAGCTCCCAGACCTGTTTAACGTTGCCCGTAACCGTCTCTTTACGATGATTGATGCTGAAGCAGTACTCGGCCTGGGGCGCTCGCCGGCCAGTCAGCGGATCGAGGAACCAATCAGGAGCCACCATGTCCTCCCGGGTGACTCCCAGCACGTCCCACCGGCCGGCCAGGATCTCGTCAGCAGTGCGGAGAAGCCGTCGTACATCATCTGCCGGGACGGCGTCCAGGGCTCCGGCGGGAAGGGGCGACTCGAAGCGCGGGGCCCTGGCCAGCTTCGGCTTCCCCTGGAATCCGTCCCCCGCCAAGCGGGCCAGCTGTCGCGGCGCCGTCGCTGGGGGAGGAACCTGCTTCAGCCGCCAGGCTCTCTGCCGGAGGACATCGGAGGACCGCCACAACACCTCCTGCGGTGACATACGCTGCAGGCGACGCACGTACCACGCGAGGCGCGTCCCGCTGCCCGGCCATTTCTGGGAGCGCGATGATGGCACCCGGGGACGGGGGGCCGACTCCATTGCCGAGCTCGGCGCTGCGTCTTCGGCGGACTCAGGCGGCTGCCCGGCCAACTCAAGCCGCACGGCTGGCACCCACCCGCTGGACATCGGGCTCACGTCCGAGCAGGCGATCGTAGACAGACAAGTAGCGCGCCTCCTGATGGCTCCATGCCAGCTTCTGCTCCACCCGGCGCCGGCCCGCGGAACCCATGCTTCGCCGTCGAGGCTGGTCATCGATCAGCTCGACGAGCAAGCGCGCCATCTCTCCGACGTCGTTCGGAGTGGCATAGGCGCCGGCCTCGGCCGCCGAGGCGCGCGTCTCGCGAAGCTCGAAGGCGAGGACCGGGAGTCCGAAAGCCATGTACTCCATGGTCTTGTTCATGGTCGACACGTCGTTGAGGGAGTTCTTGGGGTCTGGCGACAAGCCGATGTCTGCTGTCGACAGGATGTCCCGTACGTCCTCGTCAGGCACTCGCCCGGTGAACTCGACGAAATCCCCCAGCTCAAGTCGATCGCGCAACGCGACCAGCTCGTCGAAGCAGTCCCCCGATCCGATCAAGGTGAACGAGATATCTGTGCGCTTTAGCGTGTTGACCACGAAGTCGGCCGTCTTGATGACGATGTCGACCCCGTCCTGAGGGCCCATCACACCGATGTAGGCGGCGAGATGCGCCCGTCCTCGCCGTATCGAAGGAACGGCTTCGGCCGCCCTCAGCTTGTCAGGGTCGGGTCCCGTCCGTACCACCGTGACCCGGTCGGGTTTGACGCCGTCACGGCCCATCACCAGTCGTCGGTACGACTCATTGGTCGATACCACGTGATCGGCAAGCCGGGTGGTACAGCGCTCGAGAAAGCGGAGGCCCCGGTACAGCAGCGGCGAGCCTCCCGGGAAGCGCGACTCGAACGTCTCCGGGCAGAGGTCATGGTGATCGAACACGAACCGAGAGCCATGCCAGAGCCTGAAGAGGACGCCTATGGGCCAGAAGATGTCGGGAGGGTTGCAGCTCTGGACTGCGCCGAAGCGGCCGCCCCGGACGGCCTTAAGTGACTGGAACAAGGTGGCGGCGAACGAGTAGGCGTATTCGACGAAGAACGTAGCGGCGCCGCCCCCCGGGGAATACGGCTGGTACTTGTAGATCTCGACTCCGTCGATGACCTGGTAGGACGGGTCACCCGGAGCCTTGGGGCAGATTACCGCCACCTGGTAACCGGCTCGGGTCAGGGTGCGGCACTCCAACCAGACCCGGCGGTCGAACGGCACCGGCAGATTCTGGACGATGATCAGAATTCGACTGGAATCATTCCGCTTCATCTTTTAGCCTTCAAGTATCTGCTCCCGGTGTTTCGACGAGCGAAGATTCGGTCGCCCCGGAAGCGAGCATTTCCCGGCGATGACCGCCTCGTGCGAGCACGGCCCGCACCGTCCGGGCGGTCACGGAGTGAGCCGTGTTCGCGAGGATGGCCAGGTCCAGACCGAGCGACCAGTTATCGACGTAGAGCAGGTCCAGCCGCCGGTAGGCGCTGAAGGACGGGTTGTCCCGGGCTTCCGTTTGCCACAAGCCGGTTATCCCTGGCCGCATGGCGGTCCGCCGCTGCAGCTCCTCGTCGAACTGGGCGGCTTCCTTGGGCATGGCGAATCGCGGTCCTACCAGGCTCATCCGGCCGGTCAGCACGTCCCAGAGCTGAGGGAGCTCGTCGATGCTCGTGTCTCGCAGCAGACGGCCGATCCGAGTCACTCGCGGGTCGTTGGACGACTTGAAGAGGGGACCGCCCTTCCTCTCGTTCATCGCCGTGATGCCGTCGAGCTTTTGGGCGGCGTTCGGCACCATCGTGCGGAGCTTGAGCACTTCGGTTTGAACCCCGTACCTGCCGATTACGGGATGCCGGTACAGCACCGGGCCACCGTCTTCCAGGCGGATGCCGATCGCGGCCATCAGCAGTACCGGCGCGGCCAGCGGAAGCAGGACAGCGGCGGTCACGATGTCGATGGCTCGCTTCGCTGCTATGTGCCATGTCAGCGGCTTGTGCGCCTCGACGTAGAGCATCGGCAGACCGGACACCGGAGCGGTGCGAATTCGGCTGCTGAGCAATCCGGCCAGCGCGGGCCAGAGCTGGACATCCAGCCCGCAGGCCAGGCTATCCCGTACCGCGGCGGCGCTCTCGGCCGCGGTCACTGCGCTGCTGACGAGCATGACGCCATCCGCACCGACCTCGTCGGCGAGCTGCGGAAGGTCGGCCAGCGCCGACCGGTGCGGAATGCCTTGCCAGGGTGCCACCTGGACCTGCTTGCCCACGACACCTCCGACTCGGTAACCGAGCCCGGGCTCGTCGGAGAGCATCTGCCACATGGCGGCGGCGTCCTCGTTGGTACCTACCAGCACTACGGTTTGCAGCAAGTGCCCATCCGCCCGCTTGCTCTTCAGCCACCTCCGATAGCGCCAGCGCAGCACGATCGTCAATACGGCGGCGGCTACGACTCCCTCTGCGGCGGGTGCAGTGGGTGTGACCGAGATAGGTCCGGTGGCTAGCCAGCCGGACGCTGCCAGCACGGACCCGCCTACGGCTGTTGCCGCGATAATCCGGACGGCCTGGCGGGAGAACTCGGAACACACCCAGGACCGGTACAGGCCGGCCATCTGAATCACCGCGAGCGTCGAAACGCCAGCCGCCAGGAACACGGCTACCGACTGGTCCGGGCGCAGTCGGCTCTGGAAGAGCATCGGAAGCCCCCAGGCCAGCGTGATTGCGGCGAGATCACCAAAGAAGAGCTGCCCCCGGAGGGATCGTTCGGATCGAGTCCTCCGGGCACCGAGAGCCGGACCCGGATCGGCGATGGCCGGTGCCTCGCGCGGGCTGAGCGAATCCATGGTCGGCGTTTCGTCCAGCCGCCGCGGGCTGCCGCCCTTCGGACCCGGGGATGTTGTATCCCTTATTGAAGCCACGCATTTTCCCCCATCGCAGTCCACTACAACTCGGATCACCCGGCGTTCGTCTTGGTCGACACGACGATCAGAAGACCTCCGGAGAGCCCGGATTGATACACGAAGCTGGCCGTTGAGGCCCGTTTTTAGCCGGACCGGGTGTATTAACCCGATCGGCGCGTGCCTCCTCGACCGTGCAGAGCGTTGTACCAGCGTGAGCGGCTGTCCTTCGAGCGGCTCAGGGTGAGGCCTCCCGGGTGGCGGCGGTCCCGGTAGCGCGCTACCGATCCGCTGGCAGATCCGGGATCCGGCCGGGCCCCCTGGTCAAGGGGCGCGCGGCGGCCAGGCTGACGCTACTCAGCCGGTAACCGGGGTTTGGCCTGCCGGTGCAGGTTGGCGGGCTGCTCGACCTGGGCCATGACGTACGCGGCGAGCCCGCAGGGAAGCCCGGGACGCGTCGGGCGGGCGTCGGCCGCTGCGGGCGTGTGCCGGGTTCAGGCCCGCACGACGAGTTCGGTCAGGAGTTCCTCGTAGGCACGCGCCGTCCGCTCGATATCGAATTCACGTTCTGCCCGGGCCCGGCCCGCCTTGCCGAGCCGAGCCCGCAGGTCCGGGTCGCCGGCGAGCAGACGCAACCGGTCGGCGAAGCGGTCGACGTCTCCGACGGGGACCAGGTAGCCCTGTTCCCCGTCTTCGACGATGTCGCGTACCGCGCCGCAGTCGCTGGCCACGATCGGGACGCCAGCTGCCATCGCTTCGATGAGGGCGATCGGTACCCCCTCGTGCACCGACGACAGGCAGGACACATCCAGACCGGGCAGGAGCAGGGGGACATCGCGGCGGGTGCCGAGGAACGTAGTTCGATGGCCGATGCCCAGTTGCTCAGCAGAGCGGTGAAGCCGCGGTCCCAGCTCCCCGTCGCCGATCACGACCAGGCGCAGGGACGGTACGTCGGGCAGGCACCGGGCCACAGCCTCGAACAGCACATGGTGCGCCTTTTGCGGGCTGAGCCGCCCCACTACACCGACGACCACCTCGTGGGCCGTGACGCCAAGCGCCGCACGGGCCCGTGCACGCTCTTCCAGACCCGGACACTCGGGCAGGTCAATCCCGTTCGGGATGACCACCTCGCGGACGGACTCCCAGACGTGACGGCCGACGCCTTCCTGCGACCGCAGGTACTCCCCTTGGCTGGCGGTCAGCAGGACGAGCGCGTCCGAGACACCGAGGGTGCGCACCGCCCACCGCGGCAGTACCCGGCTCCCGACCGACACCAGGTCCATGTCGTGCGCGGCGACGATGTTGACCGGTACCCTGGCGATCACCGCCGCGAGCCGTCCCAAGGCCAGGCTGGCCCGGTGATGGTGCGGCACCAGCACCGTGTCCGTCCGGTCGGCGCGCAACGATGCGACCAGGCGGGGAAGGGTGTGCAGGTCAAACTTGCCGGTCCGGTCGAGGGTCTCGACCTCAAAGCCGGCGGCGCGGAAGTCGTCGGCCAAAGGTCCGGCCTCGCGCAGGCACACCAGCCGCGGCCGTACCACTGCGGGGTCGAAGTGACGGAACAGGTTGAGCAGCAATGTCTCGACACCGCCGACGGACGTCAGGTCGAGCACCACTGTCAGGCGGATCGGACCCCAACTCGGGCGTCGCTCCGGGAGGCCGCCTGGCCGACCTCCGGGGCGAGGTGCGATGCCGGCGACGGTGGTCAGTTCCCGGGCCGCCGCGTCGACACTTGCGACCAGGCCGAACTCGCGTTGCACCCGGGCTCGGGCGGCTGCGCCCATGCGCCGGCACAACTGGCGATCGTGTAGCAGCTTCGCCAGCCGGTCGGCCAAGGCGACCGGGTCGTGCGGCGGTACGAGATAGCCGGTGACCCCATCGGCTAGCATCTCCCCCACCCCGCCGACATCCGTGCAAACCGCTGGCCGTCCGGACGCCATCGCCTCCAGCAGCGCCATCGGGAAGCACTCGATGGTGTACGAGCACAGCGTGAAGACGGTCAGGGCCGGAAGAATGTCGGGCACGTCGGAGCGGGCCCCCACCATAAGGACATGGTCCGTCAAACCCAGCTCGGCTGCCGCTTGCTCGATCCGTCGCCGCATCGGGCCGTCCCCGACGACGAGCACCGTCAGGTCGGGGAACTCGCCGACCAGTCGCCGGGCGGCCTGGAGCAGCAGGACGTGGTCCTTCTCCGGGCGCAGTGCGGCTACGATGCCCACGACCGGTCGCTGGGTGTCGATGCCGAGCAGGGCCCTGGCCCGCTGCTCGTCTGCCGGACGGTAACCGGCCGGGTCGACCCCGTTGTGAATGATCCGGATCTTGCGCGCGGGATAGCCCAGGTCCTCGACGAGGTAGCGGGCCTGGGCCCGGGCCACCCCGAAGTACGCGTCGGTGCGCCGGTCCAGCAACCGGTCGGCCAGCCGGCGCACCCGCGTGTCGTCGCCGAGATCACCGTAGTTGTGCACCCACACCACCCGGTGCGGCACCCCGGCAATGATCGCGGCGATCCGGCCCAGCATCTCCGCGTTGTACCCGCGCACCAACACAACGTCCGGACGTCGTCGGCGCATCTCGCGCACCAGGTCGACTACGGCAGCTAGGGCCTGCCGTTTGGTCCGCCGCAGGGCGACCGCCGGGATCCCGGCGCCCACAAGGTCGCCGAACAGAGTCCCCTCGGCTCCGATGCACACGACCGAGCACGTGAACCGGGCCGGGTCCAGGCGAGGCATCAACGTCGTGACATGCCGTTCCGCGCCGCCGGTCCCGAGGTCCGGAACCACGTACATTACCCGCACGAGGCGAACGGATCGCGTCATGGCACCTCCACGGGCACGGCGGACGGCCGACTGGCCGCCGGGCCGGGTACAGCAGGGTCGGGCAGAGTCGGGGTAGACAACCACAGTGGCGGTCTGGGTCTGCGCGCAGCCAGCTCCCGGTCACGGGCCCCCACGGCGATTCCGCAGATCAAGAACACTATGCAGGTCGGGCCGTCGAGCAGACGCAGGTCTGCGAACGTGCCTGCCACGATCTGGGTAGCCAGCGCACAGATG
>Ga0210402_10004070_pt1 | contig 13441 bp, 16 predicted proteins | sample IncBWC7MmetaG_FD_161055 | JGI IMG/M metagenome (GOLD analysis project Ga0210402, IMG submission 161055) | Forest soil microbial communities from Barre Woods Harvard Forest LTER site, Petersham, Massachusetts, United States - Inc-BW-C-7-M | ecosystem: Environmental > Terrestrial > Soil >...
ACCGACAACACGGTCGTCTCCGGCCAGACTTACTACTACGTAGCCACGGCCGTGGATGCCGGCTCGAATGAGAGTGGGTACTCAAATCAAGCCACGGCGGTCATTCCGAATCCGTAAGCATTGTGCTCCACATGGCCGAAACTCTTGACCAGCTAGCCTTGACCAGCTAACTACGCCCGGCCCACGAGGGACTCAGGGAATGCTTTCCCAGCGTCAAGGCGGTCGCCGGGCGGCGGGTTTTCACAAGGGCCTGGAAGAGGGGGGAGGGGTTTCGCCAGCTAGGGGCTCGGGATCACCGCCTTCACGACATTTGAGTAGCCGCTCTCCTGACCTTGGGCGTTCACCTCGGTGGTCGCGTAATAGTAGGTGGTCCCAGAGACAACTGTGGAGTCTGTGTAATTGGTCGAAGAATCCAGCGAAGTGTTGATCATCGTGTACGGACCACCAGAGACAGTGCGGCGGTACACGTTGTATCCCACCGGCTGCCCTCCTCCCGAATCCCAGGAAAGATCGACGTAATGGGAAGACGGAGCAACGCCCGTACCGGTCAACAGTTCGTCCGTGGGGGAGTCAGATGCATTGCTGATGAACCGCGCTTTGCCGGATGCAGTGCCGGAGGCGTTTGGCTTGAATTGAACGGTGACTTGAATGCTCTGTCCAGCCGGAATCGTCACCGGCAGATTCAGCGCAAGGAGAAATTCCGAGCTGTTTGACGCGTCCGACGAGATGGTTACCGCAGCGTTCGAGGCCGTGAGCGTGGCCTCCAGACTGGCACTCGATCCCACCGTGACGTTGCCGAAACTCAGCGTCGCAGGACTGACCGCCAGTTTGGGGTTCACGGTGACCTCACCGAATCCCATGACATGCATCGTGAGCATGGAGTCCTTGGCATTACTCACGAGCCCAAGGACGCCGGTGCTATCCCCCTTGGCAGTCGGTTTGAAAATAACGGGCAAGTCGACGCTCGCCCCGGGCTGGAGGTTCACCGGCAAAGGGAATTTGCCGAATGAGAACTCGCTCCCCTGTTCCGACTTGGAAGTGATCTGCAGAGTTTTGCTTCCAGTGTTCGAAAGCCGGAAGGAGTAGGAACTGGAACTGCCGATCTGGACATTACCGAAGCCATGCCAGCAAGGTTTGCAATAGAGCTGCTGCGCCCAGGCGGGCGCAAGCGCCACGCAGAAGAGCAGCCCTGCTACTAGGGGGAAGGATCGCATAGCCTTCATCTTCACGAACCGCCGGGTCTTGCGGCAAACTCGGAGGTGCATTCGGCGCAATCGTTGGTACCTGCCCCGCTGGGAACGGGTGGCTGGTTTCGCGCGCTCAACGACACCTAAAAAGGGGTCATTTCTAAAATGGCTTCATGGGGACACTTTTTTTGATGAGTTCCTGCTGCAAGGAGGAACTCTGATTGGGGCGAACCCAATTGAGGCAGTCAAAACGTAGAAGTAGGTGCCGCCACTGCCTAGCAGACGATCTTCATACGGTGGGCCAAGGAAGTCGGGAGGCGATTGTCACGAATTGCCCACTGGGAGGTCGTGCTCCGATACACGTTGTAGCCGACCACCCAGACTCCTGGGACGGCTAGGGCACTTCCCACATGAGCCTAACGCTGCGAGGCGGAGCTTTGTAACAGCACGCGAGGCCGACGCAAATCAAAAGCACATGGCCGCCAGCAAGAGCCGGAATGAATTGGTTCTTCGGTCCGCAATGGCATGTTGACGGGAGTCCCTTCGACTGTTGACCTTGCTCAGACTGTCCTCGATCCCGGTCATCGAGGAACAGTCATTCCAGACAGTAGCCTGTCGATTTACTTGTCCTATTGGACATCTCCTCCGTCCGCAGCCGGACCCGCGTCGTTATGCCCTTCTGCGTGTCGTCCTGACCTTTGGTGATCTGCCCAAGGGACGTCCAAGCCGAAACAATAGCTATGTGCACCGCGCCTGCGCCGGATCTGTTTGGGCGCAGGACACGGTGCAGCTGCTCCACATCCCCCACCGTGCTTTTCGGAGCACGGCACAGGAGAAGCAAAGTGAAAGTTCTCAACTACCCGCGGACGTGTGTGGGTTGCGGATTAGTTCTATTAAACGTCTTCCTACTCGCAGCAACAGCCACCGGACAACTGATCAATCCTTCCATCGTGAACTTCGGCAACGTTCAGATCGGTACCCGCGTGTCGCAATCGGTGCTTCTGAACAATACTGGAAACGAAAATCTGACGATTTCCCAAGCGACGGTATCAGGGACCGGACTTAGTGTCAGCGGGCTCAACATGCCGTTGACGCTGGCCCCGGGCCAGAGCGCAAGCCTCACCACGACTTTTGCGCCGCAGTCCAGCGGCAGCATCAGTGGGAGCGTCTCTTTGGAATGCTCAAGGACTCACCGAAGACGCCCTTCATCCTGGTACGAAGTGAGGGCCGCCCTCACCGGTACGGGCACAACTCCCGGCCAGCTCACCGCCAATCCCAGCAGCCTGAATTTTGCAAGCGTCCAAGTGGGAAGCAGCCAGACGCAATCCGCGACCCTGACCAACTCGGGGGCATCCAGCCTAACGGTCTCTCAGGACACTCTCACCGGCAGCAGTTTTACTCTGACTGGCTTAACCTTACCCCTGACACTGGGAGCGGGCCAGAGTGTCACCTTCTCGGTAGTCTTTGCTCCACAGTCGGCCGGCACCTTCAGCGGCAGCGTAGCGTTCACTTCCGATGGCTCCAATCCCACCTTGAATCTCCCACTGTCCGGCACCGGCGTGACGCAGGGAACGCTGACTTCGAATCCCACGAGCCTTGCGTTCGGTAACGTTCAGGTTGGCAACAACGCGAGCTTGTCCGAGACACTCACCAACACCGGCGGATCGAGCCTCACGATCTCGGCGACCACTGCGAGTGGCAGCGGATTCAGTCTGAACGGCCTGTCTTTGCCTTTGACATTAACCGCCGGCCAGAGCACCTCATTCACGGTGCTTTTTAGTCCGACCGCTAGCGGCGCCGCTAGTGGCACCGTCAGCATCACTTCGAACGGCTCAAATCCCAACTTGAGCATTCCACTTTCCGGAACCGGCGTGACGCAAGGAGCCCTGGGTGCCAATCCCACGAGCCTGGTGTTCGGCAGCGTCCAGGTCGGCAACAGCGCGAACTTGTCTGAAACGCTGACCAACTCCGGCGGATCGTCCGTCACCATCTCGCAAGTGAGCTCCAGCGCCGCGGCTTTTTCGATCAGCGGACTGACCTTGCCCCTGACTCTGACGCCAAATCAAAGCGTGACGTTTACCGCCACCTTTACGCCGATCAGCGCCGGCGCGGCGAGCGGAAGCTTGTCGGTGGCGTCGAACGCATCCAACTCACCGCTCAGTATCGCGCTCTCCGGAACCGGGACAGCTGCCGGTACGTTGGCGGTGTCTCCCACCAGTCTCAGCTTTGGCAGCGTGACCGTCGGGTCGAGTTCGGCGCTCAACGGCAGCCTCACCGCCAGCGGGGCCTCGGTCACGGTTTCCTCGGCAAGCCTGAGTAACAGTGAGTTTGTGCTCTCCGGAATTTCGCTGCCGGTAACACTCCCCACCGGTCAATCCGCGACCTTCACCGTCACTTTCAAACCGTCGGCAAGCGGAGCCACTTCAGCATCTTTGTCGTTTTCCAGCAACGCCTCGAACTCGCCCGCCGTGCAGACGATGACCGGCACGGGAGCGGCGGCGACTCAGCACACGGTCGACCTCACCTGGAACACCTCGTCGGGTGCCGTCGGCTACAACGTATACCGCGGCTCCGTGTCGGGTGGTCCGTACACGATGATCAACTCCTCGCTCGATGGTGCGACGGCCTACAGCGACAGCACGGTCGTCTCCGGCCAGACTTACTACTACGTAACCACGGCCGTAGATGGCAACTCGAATGAGAGCGGATACTCGAATCAAGCCACGGCGGTCATTCCGAATCCATAAACGTTTCGCTCCACGTGGCCGAAACTCTTGACCAGCTAGCCTTGACCAGCTAACTACGCCCAGCCAGCTCAGGGAAGCGTGGCTCGTACTTCGGTGGAGAACCTGCTCTCGCGGCCGGCTTGATCCAAGGCAGTCACAACGTAGAAGTAAGTGCGGCCACTGACTACCAGGCGATCTTCATACGGTGGGCCTGGGACTCGAGTAGCGATTTTCACGAATTGCCTGCCGGAAGTCGTGCTCCGATACGCGTTGTAGCCGACGACTGAGACGCCCGGGACGGCTGGGGGTGCTTCCCACCCGAGCGTAACGCTGTGAGGCGCGGCTTTGTGACAGCACTCAAGGCCGATGCAAAGCAAAGGCGCATACTGCGAGCAAGAGCCGGAGTGGGTCGCTTCTCATTGGTTGCATATCGTCGATTGCCTATCGTTTGTCGTCTATCGACGACTATAGCCGGGTTTTGCACGGGTGAGCCGGTTCGAATTTCTTGGGAACTAGGCCACACCGAGGCAGATGGGCAAGGTTGCATTTTCGTGCAACTCTCGCAAAAAGTATCATCTTGACAGCAGGTTACCAAAGAGTTAAATGTAGGAGGTCAAAGAATCGCCTGGGAAGCACTACCCTCCCTAATACTCCCCTTCCGGTCGGTTCGCTAGCTTGGTGCATGTAAAGGGAGTGCGGCATGAATAAACATCGTAACGGGAGATGGTTGCTGCCAACAGTCGCGCTGTATTGTCTGGCGCCCATGGCTTTTGCTGGTTTGGGCCACGATCACGGATGCGGCGATCGGCATTCGCGGAAGGATTGTCGGCAGGTGCCGGAGGGTGGCTCCACTGCGATCTACCTTCTCGGAGCCGGGCTCACCTGTGTCGGAGCCATGTTCCTGCGGTCCAAAGTAGCAAAGCCTGCGCAATCGTAAGGTCGGCCGGCACAAAAAAAGGGGCCGGTACAAAACGGGCCTACTTTGCGAGTATATTCGCTCGCAAAATAGGCCTTGTTTCTTGTTCCTGCTTTGGTCCTGCTTTGATTAAGTTCTTAGACCCAATGAGGTGTCAACCTGGCTGGCTGCCTCGACACGCCGACCGACAGCCAATCCGGCCGCTGGCTTTTGATCGCCAAGGCAGAGAATTTGGAGCGGGTGGGACGGAGTCGGCACCGTCGCTGTGACCCTGGTCGGGCCCATCGCCTGCTCCACCCGCGCGTGTCAGCAATGTATCGGCGCTTCCACAAGGTTCGACTTCGCTGACTGTCGTTCCGATCCATCGGCAACGTAGTCGGTCAACCCTACTTCCATCAAAGACAAAGTGGTGATGGTTTCAGCGCCATTCTTTCATGGCGACTTGCGGGCGACATAGATAACCAAAGACTACCGTCTGCGCTCGGACTCTTCCCCTATATCGGAGTTTTACTGGATCCCGCTTTAATCGCCGCTTCTGGACATCAACCCGAAACCCGTGGATCGCGGTAAAGATTCAGATCGCGGCATTCATTCGTGAAGGTTGCCCAACCAGAACGTCCGCGATACGTCTCCCGGCGTGTCCATCACAAAGGGGTGTCACTGCTCCTCTCTTTGCTTTTCCACCGAGCACTCGCGACAATTCCATGCGCAGCTTTTCCGGATCGGCCCACCAAAACATTGGTCCGCATAGAAACCGTAATCGGGCGCTCGGTATTCTCGCGTACGGTGAGACAAGGGACGCCAAGATAGGTGGTCTCTTCCTGAATGCCTCCCGAATCGGTGATCACCACCGTTGCGGGCGATTGCAATCCGAGAAAATCAACATAGGGGAGAGGATCGAGCACGTGCAGTTGCCCGGCATTCAAACCAAAATCGGCAATTCGTTTACGCGTTCGTGGATGGGCTGGAAAAACCACCGTCAAATCCCGGTTCACCTCGAGCAGCGACTCCAGGATTCCCTTCAGCGTCACGCCATCGTCGACGTTGGACGGCCGGTGCAGCGTAACCAAGGCATAGCGCTCAGGCAGACCATCGATTCTGGTCTTCTGCGCTGAGGGCAACAGGCGCACGAGCGAGTCAATCATGACGTTGCCGACGCGGAAGATCTTCTCCGCGGAAATTCCCTCTCGGCGAAGATTCTCGTCCCCATCCTCCGAAGGCGTGAACAGAAAGTCGGCAAGCTGATCGGTCACCAGGCGGTTGATTTCCTCCGGCATGGTGCGATCAAACGAGCGCAGTCCAGCTTCGACGTGGCCGACTGGAACGCCCAGCTTGGCACAAACCAGTACGGTCGCGACGGTCGAATTCACGTCCCCATACACGAAGACGATGTCCGGCTGGCGTTCGAGCATGACCGGTTCCAGCCGGATCATGATCTCTGCCGTCTGCTTCGCATGTGTGCCCGAACCAACCGCGAGGTTCACGTTGGGAGCAGGTATGCCCAGTTGCTGGAAGAACACGTCGGACATATTGACGTCATAATGCTGGCCGGTGTGGGCGAGCGTCTGCACCACGTTCTCCCGCCCCTTCAGGGCATTCACGACGGGAGCGACCTTCATGAAATTGGGACGAGCTCCAACGATGCGAAATATATTCACAAATTCTCCAATAACACGACCAACCACCCTAATCTATTCGAGAAACGGCGTGCTCCGATGTGCGCGAACCAGTTTCATAATCTGCTCAATCAGGGCCCGAGCCATCTTCAACCGTCGATGCCCATGTCGACTCTCGCCTAAGGCGTCGATTCAACTGAGTGCCCCAACGGCATTCGGAACTCAGTTCGCCGCAGGATCCATAGCAGCGCCACCACCGCAACTACCGCAATACCAAAGAAAATGATCCCTCCATTGTGATGGAGCTTCCCGTTCAGGAACCCAGGGTCTACTCGAGTTCCGAGCTCTGCGATCGTTACGATGCGAAGTCCGTTCTTTGCTACAGACAGCGGAATTGTCGCCGCAATGAGCAGAGCCTTCCGCCACCATGAGCGCAGGAACAGATGAGCCAAAACCAAGGTGGTGACGACCAGCATTAGACTGGAGCGAATGCTGCTACATTCGCGCGCGACTTCGATATCCAGTCCCGGGATGGACAACATGATTCCATCCTGCGTCACCGGAACCCCAACCGCCCGAAACATGATTCGCGCCGCTAACGCCGACTGCTGTTGCAAGAATTCGACGATCCAGCTCAAAGCAAACTCGGGGATGGGGACTAGCAGGAACAGAAAGCAAAGAGGAAACAGAAACAACCGAAAAGTTCTTGCTCCAAAACACAGTAGGACGCTGGCGATCCACCAGGTCACGACGGCGAACATACCGAGCGACAGTCGGACATCGCCGGGCGTGGCACTCATCCCCCATCTCGCATAACAACCAATCAGCAACGCCAGAGAGAGCAGAGCCGCGCCGATGCGAGGGCTCGGCTGTGGATCGATCCGGGACGCTTTCGAATCCAGGTAAATGAGCGCGGCACTAAGGGGAAGAATCAAGAGGAGGTGTGTGTAGGCCTCGTTCGCAAGTGCCAACCCCAGCGTGATGACCAGAGAATGCCACCAGAACAAGATCGACACAGCACACAAGCCAAAGGCCAGAACTTGAGTTCGTGTTGTCATGTTATGTTTTGAGTTCTGGGTTTCAAGTCTCCATTAGTGCCTCATGCCAGCCCCCTCCCGGTTCGGACTGGACTGTTTCCAATCTAACATTCGCAAACACGTTTCGTTTTGCAGATCACCACGCTGCACATGGGAGCTCTCTCATAGTGCCGGAACACCTCCAGGGACCCATTTGGTGGCGAGTGCTTCCCTTCCCCTGAGGCCGCTGCTGCCAGCGGCTCGCGCGCCGGGTTCCCGTCCCCCCTCGTCGGCGTCCTACCCGGCGCTGCGGTTCAGACGAAGAGTCGATGCAACAAGGATGGCATTTCCATTGATAAGAAATGACTTGTTGGCTTCGTTTCGCAAAATCGCGTTTTGCCAGTTGCCCCGTATGGTCTCGCCAACTTGTCCTGCGCAAACCGCATGCCCTGACGAAGGAGCGTTTGTGCAGGCCGTCATTCCGAATCCGTAAGCACCGCGCTCAGAAGTATCGCCAGATACGCCCAGCCAACTCAGGGAATCGTGGCTCGGACTGCGGTGGAGAAGCTGCTCTCGCGCCGGTTTGATCCACGGCAGGATCCCAAGTCCGACTGAGAAGCTTGCCAGCGAGCCCTTCCCTCGAAGGTGTTGCGGTCCCTCCCGAAACCGGGAGATGATGTGGATAGCAAATTCCAAGTGGAAGACACAGAATGTTGAAATGGAAGAAAAAGACTTCACGTCTTGAGAGCATACCCGTGCTGATTCTGCTGGGACTGCTCGCTGGCGCCGTGGGCGCCCTGGGAATCGGCCTAAATCCAGTTGCATCAAATGTCGGTGTCCTCATCTTCTTCGAGCAGCCCGACCAAGTAACTTCTGATTCCCGCATAGAATCAACCAAGTCCGGAGTGGGAGACGGGGACTCGCTCTGGGGGCGAGGGAACAGTAGCAAGACTCTAGCGTTTACTGATGGCAACTTCTTGCTGGTGCGGCATGCAAGATGATGGGTACTGAGGCACCCTTGCAGAAGCCTTGCGCATCGCACCGAGGCTCCAGCGCCGCCTGGTCCGGCTTTGGTAGCAGAAAGATGTTGTTTATTCCGTAAGCACAGAACCGCTTACCATTCGCTAAGGCAAAGCTGAAATTCTTCCCTGTCAAAGACACCAGTTGCACTGCTATGGAAATGCAGGTTTGCGTCCAGTCTTGCTCTTTGTTCAGCCTTGCGCACGGCGCCAGAACAAAGCCAGCCGAACTTGGGCCTCCCAAGAAAAGCAAGGCGCATGGAGCCTGAAAAGGTGGTCGGCCGCATCCGAGGCCAGTGGTGATTGCGCCGCTACCCTGCTTGGTTCCCTTGACGAACAAGATCACGTTGCTGAAAGAGATCGGCTCCCTCGTGATGCCTGTTGTGTCAAGGAGGAGTTTGTAACTACTGACCCCTACGACAGTGCCGTCACTGTTCGTCTGGGTGCGCGTACCTAGGTAGGTGAACTTGCCTATCTTGATGGATCGGGTATGCGCGGTTGCCTGCGAAACGGGCAACCAAATAGCGATCGCGAAGCACCAAAGAAGAGCGAACTTCTTTCGCATGCTATCACTCCAGCTCGCTACACTACCATGATACACATACAGTCGCCGACTTCCGTTGTCAAATTTGCTTGCCGCTTGTTGTCAAGCGAGCTTGCATGCTTCGGGGCAAGCCGGTCATGCAGGTTCGCTAGACAGCCCAGTTCTGGACCTTCAGCCCACGCACTCGCCGAAATTCGCTTTATTGTTTGTAACCAGTGTCAACCCTGCAACCACGGCATGCGAAGCGATCCGGAGATGGTTGTTTCCGATCATCCCGCCTCTCGATTCCAGCGCCGCCCGAATCGATCCGTACGCTTCGACCGCCGATTCCGCCAAGGAGAGCGCTGGCAGAAAATGCACGAACTGACGCAGCCGATCAAGCGCCCCCAACCCGTTGCTCGCTCTTGGCGGCGCCATAGAGCAGCTCGCCGTAGGTAATGACGAAAGCGCGGCCTCACAATAGTTTCTTGCGCCCTCAGCTGCCGTTTTTCCGCTCTCCGAAATGACACCCGGAGGGGGACCACCCTCCCGAGAACGGAACTCCCGTGCGGAGCAAATGCCAAACCAACGTCGTAATCAAGTTAGAAGGAAGTGTCCTTCGCCCGCCTCATTGTGAGCAGTGCCAGTGCCCGATAGAGGCGACGGTCGTATGCTGTTTCTGCCCTCGCAATTCGATCGCACGTGCTGTCGGCGGGCAAAACCGCGGCTGCCACGCGAGTTTTGTCGACCCACTTCTCGATCGCCTCCAACACTTGCTTTCTGACCTTAAGCTCGCCTGCGACCGTTTCGATGGCGGAAACCAGCACAAACCTGCCGTCCGCCTCATTCCATTCTCCGGCTTCCCTCTGGCCTACGCTTTGGACGCGTTGGGTTTTCTCCGACTCAACATCTTTAGTCTGTCCGATGCCACCACGTTCTGCCTAGCATCGAAGCCGCTGAGTAGGGCCGCGTCCCGCAACTTTTGGTCGGCAGTCAGAAAAACGCGGCCGTGAGGAGCGTATTCGCACCACTCCGGGGCCGCCGCCAACTGAAGCGAGTCAGCGGCCCGCAAGTCGTATCGATGTACAAGTTGTATCGACGTCGCCCGCAAAGCGTCCGACGGCTGAATCACGGACCACGAATCGGCAAGGCTCTTGGTGAGTTTACTGGCTTTGGCCCAGTCGGTGGAGTCGAGTTGCTTCATCCGCATAAGCCGGGCCAGCGCGCTCGCAATCTCGACCGGCGTCGCCCACCAGACGACGGCGTCATAAGGTCGAGTCCGGCCTTGTGCGCAAGCCAGGAGTCGATCTTGGTCTGTTTGACGAACTTTCGTTTTAGGCCGATGCCGATGCCGCCGAAGCTTAATCGCAAGCGTGCCCTCTTTAGTTCTGACGAAGATCGACGAGATCTTGGCGTGGGAAAGCAGAAAGAGATGGAGCGCGACACCCGCTTCGTCGATCTGGGCAGGTATCTGTGCGAGGTGCGGGCCGGCCGGTACTGGAGGCTCGAAAACCTGAAGTCGTTTGACGAGTTCCTGACGAGGCGGTTCCCGGAGTCTAGAAGGAAGGCGTACTATCTGATGTCCATCCACGAGCATCTGCCGCCGCAAGCGCGGAAGGATCTGAAGGAAGTGGGGTGGACGAAGGGGCTGGAGCTAGCGAAGCTGGCGCGCCGGGACGGACAGCATTTCGATTGTGCAACCTGGTTGCACCGAGCCCGGGAGATGCCGAAGGAGGACTTCAGGCGGGAGGTGCAAAAGGAACTGACGGGAAAGGAAACGGAGCCGTCGGAGCTGATCTCTTCAAAGTCTACAAGAGCCAGATTCCGGTCATCGAGCAGGCAATCGAGACGGCAGGCCTGATGCTGGGCACGGACAAATCGCGCGGTTACTGTCTGGAAATGATCTGTGCCGACTTCCTCGCAGGCGCACATCTGGACGATGGCAACCCGGAGATCCTGCTCAATTCGATCTCACGCTACTACAAGTTCTTGCCCGGCGAACAGCAGCAGATTTTCCTCGAAAACCTGCGTGAAAAGGCGTCCTGAGAATGTTTCGCCCCAAAGCCGTTCCCTCGCGGCTGGACCCCTCGTCGTACGAAAGCCTGCGCCAGCAGATCTTGCGTCGTGACGGTTGGAGGTGTCAATCCTGCGGCACGATGTCGAATCTTGAGGTGCACCACAAGGAATTCCGCAGCCATTCGGGAGCCGACTCAGAGGAAAACTTGATCACGCGCGCGCGGTATGCCACGCCAGAGCGTATCGAACGTAAAGCGACAACCTGCGCACGAATGTCAGGGAGACACGATTCTATTTCCGCGCGGCCGACTACAACGGAGCCGCATCGCAGTTCCCAGGTGCATGGCCAATTGGCAGTCCTTACGAGGCCCTTTTTGCAGCGGTGGACAGATCGTTTCCGGGCGAGGATTGGCCTCGGACTTCCGAGGCTATGCAAATCAAGAAGCACACTACACTGATCTCAAACAGATTCCGCTGCGGCAGACCCACAGCCATGAACTGCTTCGTTGCAATGTTAAAGTGAAACAAGCCTCCACATACCAATGCGATCCAACCGACGTAGTAGGTAACTCTTCCAATCAACCGCAGACGGGTGACGTGGTTCATGGTGAAACCCTCCTTGTTGGCACACTTCAAGCAAACGGGCCGCTTCGATTCCTAGGTCCGCAATGAAAATAACAATTCCACCTTGTGTCAGCACGACTCCGCAAGCGAGACGCTTACAGTGCCCAATGAGCTGACACATCTTGCAGGATGATGATGCAGTGGGGCACAAAAAGCCGGAAGCGAACCATTAAGAGTTGGCCGACGTCATCTAAATTTGCAATCCTGCCGCTCCGGCTCCGATCGCGGCACCCAAGATGTTCGTGACCGGGTCCGCTAGTGAAGAATCTCGCGTTGGCAGAATAACCTGGAGTAGTTCGATTGCCAGGCTGACAAAGGCTCCGGCCAGAATCGTAATCGCGACAAATCGTGGATTGCTCCACCCGGTCCAAAAGCGCAGGCAGAGGCAGGTGCCGAGCGGAATGAATCCAGCGATGTTGACTATCGCCTCCACAGCCACGGAGCGATTGAGATGCCCAGGCCGCTCCAGTACGTTGTACTTGGACAATCGAAGGGTCTTGGGATCATCAAGTCCGGTCCAGTTTCCCCTATGTTCCTCACAAAATCGTCTGCAGGCTTGACGAGTTCATATGCGGCGCCTCGGTGGTTCACATCTTTGTCCAAATGTCGTCCATAGCGGTTGCGTTTCCGAGATTGCGGCCTGCATATTGTGAAGCACGCCGCGCCAGTCTTCTCAGGAATCGTTCGGGGCGACTCCGGCTGCTCCAAAGAATTCGTGTTTCCAGAAGCTGACGTTGCTCCGCTGACAACTCCCAGCCAGAGGCAGCGCAGTCTTCGCGAATATGCTCGACTTTGTCGGCTTTGAAGATTGCGATCACCGCAGGATGCGACACGCACCAACTCAATGCCACCTGCGCGCGCGTTTTCCCTACCGTCGCCGCCACCTGCCCGAGGACGTCGTCAGGATCGCACCTGCGCATGCGGCCGAAACCGGTGGCGAGCGGACTGAATGCCAGCACGCTGATCTGGTGGGCGTTGCAATACTGCAGAAGCCCTTCTTCCGGCGTGCGATCCACGAGGCTGTAGCGCACCTGGTTGGACACAATGCGTGTCGTCGAAAGAACTGACTGCGCGCAGCGCAGCTCGGCGAGAGTAAAGTTACTGACGCCGATGAATCGAACCTTGCCCACCTCCACCAGCCTTTCCATAGCCGCCATGGTCTCCCCGATGGGAACGGTGTAGTTGGGCCAGTGCAACTGGTAGAGATCTAGGTAGTCTGTCTTAAGTTGTTTCAGGCTGCATTCGGCAGCTTTGATGACATTATCTTCACGAAAATGGCGCGGCGACACCTTGCTCGCAAGGAAAACATGGTTGCGGATTCCGCGAATTGCTTCACCGACGACCGGCTCGGTTCCATAGGATTCCGCGGTATCGATGAAGGCGGCGCCAAGCTCAATTCCCGCGCGCAAAGCTTCCGCGCCGCCTCGATACTGCCACGTGCCGAGCGCTAACTCGGGAACCTGTATTCCTGTGTTGCCCAGTTGCTTTGATCTCATGTCGACGCCGTCAGAAACCTCTTTTGATGGCAAGATATGGAACCAGGAGCATCTCGACCAGCCCGGGGACTGGATCTTCGGTACTGTACACCGCTTCGGTGCTGCAATTTGTTAATGAGCGCAGATAGCTCCAAAGATCAAGGTCGCCACCGAGACACGCGAAGAAGGCCGCTGGGATGTCGGTGGTCATTCGTACCCATCCGATGCCGGGTTGGCCCTTGGACGAAACAACCGGTTGACCAATCTGATCCAAATAAAGCATATAAGGAAAATCGACGCCCGCACTCACGCCGACGCTGTGG
>Ga0210402_10004071_pt1 | contig 13438 bp, 14 predicted proteins | sample IncBWC7MmetaG_FD_161055 | JGI IMG/M metagenome (GOLD analysis project Ga0210402, IMG submission 161055) | Forest soil microbial communities from Barre Woods Harvard Forest LTER site, Petersham, Massachusetts, United States - Inc-BW-C-7-M | ecosystem: Environmental > Terrestrial > Soil >...
GCCATCACGCTCGACGTGATGATGCCGGAGATGGACGGCTGGAGCGTGCTCGAGGCGCTCAAGGGTGACGCGACACTTTGCGACATACCGGTCATCATGCTGACGATGGTGGACGACCCGGAGCGAGGATTCACGCTCGGTGCATCGGAGTACGCCACCAAGCCGGTCAATCGGCGCCGTCTCTCCCAGATCTTGAAGAAGTACACCTGTCTCAAGCCGCCATGTCCCGTCCTGGTGATTGACGACGATCCTGTGAGCCGGTCGCTGACGAGGACGATCCTGGAGAAAGAGGGGTGGGTCGTTTCCGAAGCCGGAAACGGAATCGAGGCGTTGCAGAGCATGGAGCGCGACCGTCCCCGGCTCATCTTCCTCGACCTGATGATGCCGCGGATGGACGGCTTCGAATTCGCCGCCGAGGTGCGGCGGCATCCCGAATGGCGATCGATCCCGATCGTCGTCATCACCGCGCAGGACCTGACGAAGGAGGATCGCCAGCGGCTCAACGGTCACGTCGAAAAAATCCTGCACAAGCACGGCGATTCGCGCGAGTCGCTCCTGGAGCAGGTTCGCGATCTGCTCGCCGGCAGCAACGCTACTCGCGCTCCTCGGGAACGTGCGGAGGCACTGACACCATGACCACAATTCTCATTGTCGAGGACAACGAAATGAACCGCGACATGTTGTCGCGCCGGCTGGAACGCAAGGGCTATCAGATCCTGATCGCCGTCGACGGAGCCATGGGCGTCGATGTAACCCGGGCGAAAATGCCGGATCTGATTCTGATGGACATGAGCCTTCCGGTCGTCGACGGCTGGGAAGCGACCCGGCGCATCAAGGCGGACGAGAGCCTCAAGCACATTCCGATCATCGCCCTGACGGCGCATGCGATGGCCAATGACCGCGAGAAGGCGCTGGACGCTGGCTGCGACGAATACGACACCAAACCAATCGAGCTGCCGCGGCTTCTTGGCAAGATCGAGGCGCTGCTGATCCCGCCGGTTCTGGAGCACGCGTCGTGAATGTCCAGTTGTGCCCGGAGTCCGATCCCGCGGCCTCTGCCGCGATGACGGGACTCCCGGCGCAGCTTCTTCATGACCTGCGGAGCCCGCTCAATCAGATCATCGGCTACGCGGAAATACTGTCCGAGGAGGTGGAAGGGCAGCGGCGCGAAGACCTCATGAAAATCCGGGCCGCGGGCCATCGGATGCTTGCCGTCATCGAGGAGAACTTTACATCCATTCATGAGAAGAGCACCGCGGTTGCGCACGACGACCGCGAAGAGGCGGAGGAGTCGACGGCGGTCACGAAGAATCTCACCGTCGCGCCGGGACTCGTGCTGGTTGTCGATGACGATGCCGGCAACCGGGATGTGCTCTCGCGCAGGTTGAAGTGGCAGGGACATGACGTCACCACGGCCAGCAACGGAAGCGATGCTCTGAAGATGATGCGCGAGACCGCCTTCGACCTGGTGCTGCTCGACATCATGATGCCGGACATGGACGGCTACGAGGTCCTTGGGCACATCAAGGCCGACGAACGGCTGCTGCACATCCCCGTCATCATGATCTCCGCGCTCAACGAATTGCAGTCAGTCGTTCGTTGCATCGAAGCGGGAGCGGAAGACTACCTTTCGAAGCCGTTCAACCCGATCCTGCTCAAGGCACGTATCGACTCCTGCCTGGAGAAGAAGCGCTTCCGCGATCGTGAGACCGCGCTCTACGAGCAGTTGCAGGCGAATTATGAGCGGCTTCAGGAAGTCGAGAAGCTGCGCGACGACATGCGCAACATGATCGTTCACGATCTGCGCACACCGCTCACGGCGATGATCGTCGGCGTGGAGATGCTGAAACAGGACGGTGCTCTCGATGCGATGCAGCACGAGATCGTGGCCATCGCCGCCGGCGGCGGGAAGACGCTGCTCGGGATGATCAACGATCTGCTGGACGTGGAGAAGATGGAGTCCGGCTCGGCGCGGCTTCAATACGACGAGCTGTTCGCGGATGTGCTCGTAGCCGGCGCGCTCGACCAGGTGGCATCGCTGGCACTGGCGGGAGAGAACACGTTGATCACCGACATTGCCCCTGGGCTTCCGGTATTTGCCGGCGACAGGAACAAGCTGAGCCGCACGCTGGTCAACCTCATCGCCAACGCCATCAAGTTCACGCACGGCGGCACTGTGACGATCGCTGTGACCCGGGACGACAACAAATCGATGCGGTTCTCCGTCCGCGATACGGGTGAAGGCATCCCATCCGAGGCCTTCGAGAAGATCTTCGAGAAATTCGGCCAGCTCGATTCGCGCAGAGTGGGTACCGGCCTCGGGCTTGCTTTCTGTAAGCTGGCGGTCGAAGCGCACGGCGGGCACATCGAAGTCGGGAGCACGTTGGGGATTGGCAGCACCTTCTCGTTCTCGATTCCGCTGGTCGCACCTTGAAACGTGGGGCCGGTCACGTGCACTACTGATGGAGTATGAAATCATGCGAACGGAGGAACTCCATGTTCAAACGCGTCGTCCGGTTTTCTTTCCCACTCCTTCTGATGGCGGCACCGCTCTTTCCGCAGGCTCTGACCATCGGTCCTGGCTTCGGTGGCACTCCGAACGCGAGTGATTCCGCCGTAGCTCCTGTGCGAACCGACATCGATCTCGTGTCGCCCGCAAACGCCACCGGAACGGTGAGCTCGGTGCACGTCTACTGGTCGAGCTCCGGCTGCGCGAACGCGATCAAGATCAAGTTCTTCCACCGCAGCGGCAATACGCTGACGATGACGGCCGAGCGCGGACCCTTCAACTCGTCCGGCAATGACAATACGCTGGCGATGTCACCGGTGGTCCCCGTGCAGCAGGGAGATCTCATCGGCGTTGCCCGGGTGGCGAATTGCGGCAATCCCGGGACCTTCTTCGGAATTACGACTGCCGGCAATGTCGTGTTCGGCTCGGACGTGACCGGAAGCGTCGACATTACGACCGGCCTTGCTTCCGGCGCTCCGCTTGCGCTCGGCGGCACCGGCACGGCTACGGAACAGTTGCGCGGCTACATCCCCGTGGTCGGCTCGACCGCCGGCGGCTCCGGCTCGAATTTCAAGACCTCGCTGCAACTCCTCTTCGGCGCACCGGGATCGAGCGGATCCATCACGGGCAAGCTCGTTTTCCATCCATCGGGCACCAGCGGCAGTTCGTCGGACCCGACTGTCACCTACACCGTGGGCGCGGGACAGGTGGTCACGTTTCCTGACATCGTAGCCACGTTCGGCCGCTCCGGTCTCGGCAGCGTCGATCTCATCACCGTGCCGGCGGCGACCAAGCCGGTGATCATCACACGTGTCTTCAACGACGCCGGAACTCTTGGGACGTCGGGATTGACGGAGGACGTCATCGATCCTTCGGATGCTCGCGTCATCCAGGGAGGCTTCACGGCCTTCCTGGTCACGCCGGTCGATCCGACGAAGACCCGATTCAACATCGGCGTCCGGACCGGCGCCTCCGGCGCGAACCTGACGGCGGTATTGCGCGATACGAACGGTACGGCGCTCAAGACGGTCACGAAGAGCTATCTGCCGAACTGGTTCGAACAGGTGGACTCGACGGCCTTCTTCGCCGGAACAGTGGTCGGCGCCAACCAGTCGATCTCGATCACGGTCTCGATCGGCGGCAGCGCCATCGTCTACGGATCGACGACCGACGACATTACTAATGATCCGAACATCCAGTTTGCCGTGGCGTTGTTCGGGATTGCATAAAGGGCGCTTCGCGCGTTGTTGGTTGTCGGTTGTCAGTTATCGGGGAGTGGCCCTTTCAGTACCAGCGTCGACTCCAACCGATAACCGACAACCGACAACGCGCGAAGCGCAGTCAATCGGGGGCCGGCATGTCCAGTGCCGGCTCTCCCGACATCGTGTGCCAGGCGATGGCCGACAACACCACCAGCGCTCCGGCGATCGCGTATAGAGACGGTTTCTCGCCGAGGAAGAGAAAGACCCAGATCGGATTCGATACCGGCTCCAGCATGCCGGTTAGCGACGCCTGCGTCGCCGTGACATACGCCAATCCTCGGACGAAGAGGACGTAGGCGATGGCGATCTGGAACACGCCCAGAAACGCCAGCACCGCGAACGAGCGTGGCGTGAGGGCGAGATCGTGCGCCACGAACGGGAGGACGGCCAGCGCGCAGACGACGTTTCCCCACGTGACCGCCGCCTGCGCGGCGCGCTGCTCCCGCCGAAGGACCAGAATCAGCGAAGCGAAAAACACCGACGAGACCAGGGCCATGGCGTTGCCGGCCATGCCGCGCGCTTCGAATCGGCCGACGAAAAAGAGTGCCATGCCGCTCATGGCCACGACGATGGCGATGACGTCGCGCGCCAGCATCGGTTCGCGCACGACGATCGGCGAGAGGAGCAGCACCCAGACCACACCGGCGTACTGAAGAAAGATCGCATTCGCGGCGGTCGTCCACTTCGTGGCGACGACGAACGTCGTCAGGCACGCGCCGTAACTGAGGATGGCAATCGCGAACGCCGCTGTCGACTTCCACTGCCGTCGTCGCCAGACGCCACGGCCGAGAAAGAGCATCAGAGCGATGACGGCAAAGAGCGAGCGATAGAAAGTGACCTTCAGCGCCGAGTCAGCCACCGCCTTGATGCCGATGCCCCCTGTCCCCCAGAGCAGCGCCGCACCGACGATCAGAAGAATGCCCTTGCGGCGTTGGTCCATGAAGGGTTGCTAGGTTACTAGGTTACTAGGTTGCTGGGTTGCGCGGTCTCGCGGTTGCGCGGTTGCGCGGTCTCGGGGTTGTCAGTTCTCAAGAAATACGGCCAAGGTCGGCAACATAGCACCCAGCAACTCAGCAACCGCCCATCGCGAGACCGCGCAACCGCGAGACCGCGGAACCGCGAGACCCCACAACCTAGTTATAAAACGCCCCGCTATCTTCGAGCCGCGCACGGAAGTCGCTTTCGGCGGGAGGACAGGGAAGCGGATCTTCGGGTGGAGGGACGACGAGGGCGCACTCGCGAACAACGTCGGCGAGGGTGTCGATCATCAGCGGCTTGTTCACGGTCGCGCCGACGAGCCGGGAGTCGATCGTGACCTCATTGCCCGGATCGAGTACCGCCAGAACAAACGTCGTGCTGTCGGGGCGTTCTTCACGAAAGTTCTTCAGGAATGTGAGGCCTTCATCATCCGGCAGACTCATATCGATGAGAATCAGCGCGTAGTCGCACTGCCGCGTTTTCTCGATGGCGTCTTCGGCGCTGATGGCCGTGTCGACACCGAGGGGCTGGTGGCGGAGGATCGTGAACAGCATGGCGCGGAGAGCATCGTTGTCTTCGATGATCAGAACTCTCGCTTCGATCGGCATAGGCGTCGTCCTTTCTTGATGGCAGTTCTCAAAAGATGTGCCACTTCAGATGACTTTGCCTTACCCCTTCGCGCGTAACCGCGCCACGTTGCGACGCAAGCGCCGGGCCGAAGCCCGGCGCTGCACAAGCTCATGTGTCCCGCGCACGACTACTGGCGGACTTCGCGCTCCTGGCGCTGCTCCACCGCTTTCGCCGGCCGTAACTCCGCAATCGTTCCGATCAACTCGCGGTTGAAGGCCGGAAGGTCATCAGGCTTGCGGCTGCTGACGAGGTTGCGGTCGCGGATGACCTCGCGATCCTGCCAGTCGGCGCCGGCATTGCGCATGTCATCCTGCAACGTCGGCCATGTGGTGATACGGCGGCCGTTCACCAGCCCGGCGGAGATGAGCAGCCAGCCGCCATGGCAGATCACCGCGATCGGTTTGCCGGCCTTGTCCATCTCCTGAACGAACTGCTGCGCACGCTTCTCGACGCGCAGCGCATCGCCATTGATGACGCCGCCAGGAAGGACGAGAGCATCGAAGTCCGATGCGTTGGCCCTGGCAAGAGGAAGGTCGACTTTGAATTTGTCTGCCCGATCGTGATGCCTGAAGCCCTGCACCTCGGCGTCTTTCGGCGAGACCAGCACCGTTTTCGCTCCCGCCTTGTCCAGCATCTCGCGCGGACTGGTCATCTCGATCTGCTCGAATCCGTCCGTGACAATGATCGCTACGCGTTTGCCCTTGAGGTCGTTCATGATTGTTTCCTCCGGCAGGAAGGGCATGCAAGAAGGGTTCACTCAACTGTGCGCGGAGCGCGTTGTCGGTTATCGGTTGCTCAGTTGCTGGGTTGCTGGGTTACTGGAGGCCGAATTGCGGTGGTCTGGTAACTGGCACCAAGAAACTCAGCAACCGAGCAACTCAGCAGCAACCGATAACCGATAACCGATAACGCGCGCCAGCGCTTTACTTCACCAGCCGCGAAATCTCACGGAACTCATCCGTCCCCGAGCTCACGGTCAGCTCGAAGAGGACCATTTCCGTCGAGCTGAGCCGGGCACCGTCGGAGATCATGCGGCGGATGGCGATCTCTTTGTTGGCTGCGGTACGGGAGGAGATGGCGTCGGCGACGATGGTCACGTCGTAGCCGTTGGTGAGGAGATCACCGACTGTCTGGTAGACGCAGACATGCGCTTCGATGCCGGCCACGATGGCCTGCTTACGGTGGAGGTTGCGCGTCGCCATGACGAACTCGGCACAGCCAAAGCCGGAAAAACATGCCTTCTCGATCGGCTCGTAGCCGGACGTCTCTTCGAACACCCTGCGGATGACGGGCACGGTGGGGCCGAGACCCTGAACGTACTGCTCGGTCAGAATGGCCGGGATGTCGACCACCTTGCTGCCGCGTATGAGCCTTTCGATGTTGCGCTCGATCGTTTCGCGGTCGTCGATCACCGGCATCAGTTTCTGCTGCACGTCGATGACGATGAGAAACGCGTCGGCCCGCTGGAGTCTCGACATCGGCGAAGATTACACGATCACGTGCAAAGGCCGCTGTCCGCGCAGGAACATCGCCACATCGGTGGCCGCGATCCTGGCCATGGCCGACCTCGTCTCTTCGGTGGCCGATCCGATGTGCGGCGCCAGGACGACATTCGGCATCGCCAGCAGACGCGAGTTCACATCCGGCTCGTGTTCGTAGACGTCGAGCCCGGCTCCGCCGATCTGCCCCTCGTCGAGCGCGGCGCATAGGGCCAACTCGTCGACGAGCGCGCCACGCGCGGTGTTGATCAGGAAGGCGCCGCGCTTCATCGCCCAAAGGGTCTCCGGATTCATGAGGTGCCGCGTCTCACTCGTCAACGGCGCATGGATGGAGACGACATCGCTCGTCGCCAGCAACTCGTAGATCGGCTCCCCGCGGCGCGTGCCGGTCACAGACATACCGAACGCCCGAGCCCGTTGCGCGGCGGCGCTGCCGATGCGGCCCATGCCGATGATGCCGAGCCGCTTGCCGGTCAGGCTCGTGCCGAGGAGGTGAAGAGGCTCCCAGACGCATTGGCCGGTCGTACGCACTTCGCGGTCGCCTTCGACGATACGCCGCATCACGGCCAGGATCAGTCCCATCGTCAGATCGGCTGTGGCCTCAGTGAGCACTCCGGGAGTATTCGTGATAGTGACTCCAAGCTCACCGGCGGCATCGACGTCGACGTTGTTGTAGCCGACGGCATAGTTGGCAATCATTCGAAGGTCACGATTCGCCGCCAGAACATTGCGCGTCAGAGGATCGCTCAGCAGCGTAATCGCGGCATCGGCCTCGCTCAGAATCGTGATCATCTCCTCCTCGGAACGCCCCTGTTCCGAGGGATGCTCGACGAGCTCGCAAAGACCGGAAAGGATCTCGCGAACGATCGTCGGGTACTTCGCTGTGAGGACGACGAGCGGTTTCATGGAGCGGAACTCTAAGCCGGCACGGCCGGCTGCGCTAGTTGCCCAAAGCTCGGCCCAACCATCTTCGCTCCATCGTTCTGCCGCGCAGCCTGCAGCAGGCGTTGTTACACTGCGCCGATGTCCGCGCTCATCGGCCGCCTCTTCCAACTCATTGGGATGATCATCCTCCCTATCGGCCTGCTCACCGGCCTATTGAAAGACAACGTGACGATGGAAGTGCGCCTGCTCTTCATCGGCGGTGCGATTTTTCTGATCGGATGGTTGATGGCAAAGAAGACAGCGTCGTAGCTTCATCAATGGCGATCGTCTCCACCTTGTCCCCCCGCTCCGTCTGGTCGACCACGGCAGTCATGCTTGCGGTGACGCGGCCGAAGATCGTGTAGCCGCCGTCGAGGTGTGGTTGCGGGGAGTGGGTGATGAAGAACTGCGACCCGCCGGTGTCGGGACCGGAGAGTGCCATGCCGACGGCGGCGCGCGTGTACTTCTGAAGATTGATCTCGTCGCGGATGGAGAAGCCGGGTCCGCCCTCCATGTCGTTGCGCGGATCGCCGCCCTGGATCACGAAATTGGGGACGACACGCATGAACGAGCTGTTGTCGAAGTACTTCGCGCGGGCCAGCTGGGCGAAGTTCCAAGTCGTGACCGGAGCATCGTTCGTCAGCAGCGCAACCTGGATATTGCCCCGCGTCATATGAATGGTGGCGGTGTGCGGATGCCGGGACCATTCGACGATCTCGGCGTAGTCCGTCCGCGTCACCGGCAGCGGCGTGTACTGCGGCCGCGGCTTCTTGAGGTTCTGTTCGATGCTGTCGGCGGCGATCCGGCGCACGACCGGATCGCGGTCCGTCAGGAGGGCGCGAAGAACGTTGTCCCGCTCCGGGTAGTCGACCTCGGCGATGGAACCGATCGCGGCGAGGCGCGCATCATTCTGCTTGTCGCTCCGCGCGCGCTGCTCCGCCGCTTGGAGCGTTGCCAGTTTGTTTGCGTCATGCGACTTCGAATAGCGGCCGATGGCATAGCCGCGCACGATGACATCGGCGTCATCGAGTCGCGCGCGGATCAGCGGGAGGTTGGCATCGACGTGGTCGTCGGCGATCGTCGCCAACGCCTGCGCGCGGACGAGCGGATCGGGATCGTGCCCATACCGCTCGCGGACGGCGTCGGAGATCGCCGTTGCCGCTTCGAGCACGCGCACCTTCGCCCATCCGCTCAGATCGGCCGGGAGCAATTTCTCGTCGCCGAGATTCTTTGCGATCGCGCCGGCGGCCAGCTCGCGGTCCCAGCGTGAGCCGTTCGCGGCGATCTCGAGAAGGCGGCGGCGTGCCGGCTCGCTGTGCGGGGAGTAGTAGCCGATTGCATCGATCGATGACGCGCGCGTGCCGGGATCGGGATCGTCGACCAGCTCCAGCACGCGCATCGCGTCTTTGACCATCTCCGGACGTTCGATGACGTTTCGGTCCTTGGCAGCGAGACGGGAAATGGCCACGACCGCGTTCGTGCGAACCCAGGGATGCGGATCGCGCAATGCCTCGATCAGCAGCGTCAACGACTCCGCCGAGCCGATCCTGCCGAGCGCGGTCATGACGTTGGCGCGCGTCTGAGGATTCGGGTCATTGACCAGCAGTTCCAGCCGTGTACGTGCCGGGGCGTATGCGCGGCGGGCCAGAGCGTACGTCGCCTCCTCGCGGATGCGCGGCGATGGTGAGGCCAGCGCGTCCGCCGCGATCGCGGAGGCTTCATCGGTCTTGAATCGGAACAGGAATCGGATGGCCCGCGCGCGAATGCCTTCCGGCGTCTGCGCCGATGCAAACGCGGCGTAGCGCGCCAGCGGCACCTTAGCGGCCAGCTTCGAAAGCGCTTCGACCGCCTCGCCGGCGACGTCGCCGTCCGCGTCACTCGCGAACTGCAGCAGCGCATCGACCGATGTCGCATCGCCAATCTGCCCCAGCGCGAATGCCGCCGTGGCGCGAACGTTGGCGTCCGGATCGCTCACCAGCGTTACGAGCTGTGCCACCCCCGCCTGCCGCTCGCCTTCATCGCGGACACCATTGCCATTGGCATCGACGAACGTATGCGGCCCGATGCGCCCGAGGGCCAGCGCCATCCGCGCGCGGTGCAATGCATTTGGATGATGAATGCCCCAATCGACGAGCGCCGCGTCGTACTCACGCCTGTCTTCCACCTGCAGGATGCGCACTTCTTCCTCCGCCTTGAATCCGTAGGACACACGAGGCGCGGGAGTGGGTGGAAGGGGTGGCGGAGGCGGCACGACGGTTGTGCAAGCGACTGCAAGCAGGAGCGAGGCGAGGACGGCGTTGCGCATCGAGCGTGGATGATAGCGGTACGGAGCGCTGGCGTCTCGGCGGCGTCTCGCCGCTGAGAGCGCTTCACACCCTTAGCAGCAGTTCGACCAACCCACTCGCCGTGATCCGACAGATGAACGGCGGCAGGTTCCTCGCCAGGAACCTATCCATTTTCGGTAGCACGGCAACGATCGTCTCCGTTGTCTCGATCCCGCTGGCGTTTCCTCCGGTGAAGACGAATGCCGCCACCTTCGCTGATATGAGCGCATTCCGTTCGATCTCGCGCAGGCGAATGTTCTTGTCGCGCGTCAGAACGATCCATCCTTCCCGGCCGGCGACCGTGAGCCACTCGACGTCGCCGACGTCATGCTGAAACCGTTCCTTGTGACGGACAACCGTCAAACCGCGTACACGCAGCTCATTCGCAAGGACGTTCCCGTCGATGGAGCGATCGAGAAAGAGAACGCGCGACTCAAGCGGCTTCGCGCCGGACGCGGACGGTCTCGAACCGGATGGCCTCTTCGACTTCTTCGGTCGTTTGATCGATATCCTCCGAAATCGAGCCGATCGACTCACCGGCACGGAAGCGATCCGCGATCACGCCGGTCGGGACGCCGCTCGCGCTGAGAACCGGTCGGCCAAAAGAGACGCGCGGGTCCATCATCACCGTGCGCGGCGCACCGGCGGCACGCTGCTTCGTCACGAAGGGATACAGCCGGAAGATCCCTGTTCCCGAGGCGTCGTTCTCAACACGTGTAAGGAACGTCCGAAGAACGTCTTCCATCGCGAGCTGACCTTCCAGTGACAGGTTCTCGAGTTTGCGGCCATGCCGAGCAAAGAGCTGATGATTTGCAATGCGAAGATCCAATTTCACCAGGGGATGGTCCACCGAAGGAAATGCGTTCTCGAGATGCCTGAGCACGCGACGGAGATGCTGGAGCGAGAACGCATGGCGGCGGCGCAACTCGTCAAGCACAAAGACCTCGATGACGTTGTTGAATGACAGTGCTCTGCTGGCTGAACGATCTTCCGCCGCCGGAATCAACACCGCCCGGAAGTTTGATTGCCCGGCGACCCAGGCCCGGACGCGCGAAAGCGGAATGTCCAGACAGACGGCAACTTCGCGCGTCGTGTATGCCGGGAGATCGCGAGGATCGCGTCCGCCGTAGATGTCGAGTGGTCTGATCGCGGTGATGGCGTGCCTCCGTTGCATTGACGACTGTAACGCGGCGGGGCGCTGATCGGCAAACCGCTCCCGGCGCTGTGACACAACGCACCGATGCCCGCGTTGTCTATCCTCTTGCTACATACCCCCACCTGAACGACACTGCCCGCTGCATGGCCACCTCAGCTGACGTCGATGCAAAGAACCTGGCCCGCCGCTACGGAAGGCGGTGGGCGCTGGCGGATGTGTCGTTCACGCTGGCGGGAGGCGCGGTACTGATGGTGGCCGGACCAAACGGCTCGGGGAAATCGACGCTGCTGCGGACGCTGTCGACGGCGATCCGGCCCGACGGCGGCGCGGCGCGTATCGGAGGCTTCGACGTCGTGCGCGAGCGCGAAGACGTCCGGAAGCTCGTCGCTTTGCTCAGCCATGCCTCGTATCTCTACGATTCCCTTACCGCAAAGCAGAATCTGGCCGTCGTCGCCGATCACCTCGGCCGTTCGCGTTCCAACATCGATGCTCTGCTCGACCGCGTGGCCCTCGGGCGCCGCGCTGACGACACCGTGGCAACGTTCTCGGCAGGCATGCGCAAGAGGCTCTCGTTCGCCCGCGTGCTGCTTCAGGAGCCCCGCGTGGCAATGCTCGACGAACCGTACGGCCAGCTCGACCCCGAGGGCTTCGTTCTCGTCGAAGACGTCGTGCGCGAATTGAAGGCATGCGGGACAACCGTCATCATGGCCACGCACCAGCTCGCGCGCGCCTCCGCGATCGCCGATGAGGCGATACTGCTCGAAGCAGGGCGGGTGGCGTGGCGGGGGAAGGCGTCCGAAGTGCCATGCTGATCGCCGCCCTCCGCAAGGAGTTGCTCCTCCAATGGCGCAGCCGCGCGCAGTTCATGGCGGTGTTCGTGTTCGGTGCTGCAGCGTTGCTGCTCTTCAGCTTCGCCGTCGGGCCGGTAGCGGAAATGCTCAGGCAGTTCTCGGCCGGGTTCCTCTGGCTGGGATTGCTCCTCTCCTCGACGCTCACCCTCGCCGAGAGTTTTCATGCGGAGATGGAGAACCGGGCGCTGGAAGGGCTGCTGCTCCTGCCGGCCAATCCGCGTGCGCTCTACTACGGCAAGGCGATCGCCAACTGGCTACAGCTCACCCTGCTCGGCATCGCCCTCGTGCCGGTGATGGTCATCCTCTATGATGCCGGAACGACGCGCGTCGGGTCGCTCATCGTCATCATCGCCCTCGGAACAGCCGGACTCTCGGCGCCCGGGACCCTCTACGCGGCGATGACAGCGCAGGTGCGGTCAAAGCAGACGTTACTACCTCTGCTACTCTTTCCGCTGATCGTGCCCGCTTTACTTGCGTCCGTAAAAGCAACATCCTTGATCATCCTCGGCGATCCGATGAATCAGTCCAGCGCCTGGATCATTCTGCTGGTCGCCTTTGATGCAATTTATTGGTCCCTCTGCGGACTTCTTTTCGGTCGAGTCGTCGAAGAGTGAGGTCTCCACGTATGAAACGGAACCTGTTCTGGTTGGCGATTGCCCTGCTCGCGGCCGCGGTCTACTTCGGCCTGCTGGTAACGATCGGCGACCAGTATCTCCACGCGGATCTTTCGCTCGGGCTGCCGGTGGTGGCGCGAACACTGGTCGCCTTTTTAGGCGGCCTGGCGGCGGTTGTGATCCTCCTCATCGCCGACGATTTCAACAACCTCTCGCGTCCGAAAGCTCTCGGTATCGCCGGCGTCGTTTTACTCCTGATCGGCTCCTACTTCGGCCTCTTCGTCGCCCCGCCCGAGCAGTTCATGGGTGAGACGCAGCGGATCATGTACGTTCACGTCCCCACTGCCTGGTTCGCGCTCGTGGCCATGACGCTCGCCTTCGTCGCCGCGGTCGTCTTTCTCTTCGGCGGCGACCACGACTGGGACGCGCGGATGGAAGCGTCGATCGAGGTCGGCGTCGTCCTGGCTTTTCTCCTCTGCTGCCAGGGAGCGATCTGGGCCAAACCGACCTGGGGTGTATGGTGGGATTGGGACCCGCGGCTGACGACCACGGCCGTTCTGCTCTTCGCCTTTCTCGGCATCCTGGCGCTGCGGAAGTTCGTCGACGATCCGCACCGGCGCGCCATGTGGTCGGCGGTGGCAACGATCATCGCCTACGTCGACGTCCCGATCGTCTACTTCTCGGTGAAATG
>Ga0210402_10004072_pt1 | contig 13437 bp, 12 predicted proteins | sample IncBWC7MmetaG_FD_161055 | JGI IMG/M metagenome (GOLD analysis project Ga0210402, IMG submission 161055) | Forest soil microbial communities from Barre Woods Harvard Forest LTER site, Petersham, Massachusetts, United States - Inc-BW-C-7-M | ecosystem: Environmental > Terrestrial > Soil >...
ACGATTGCCGCAAGCTACCTGGACAGGCTAAGATATCTGCTGGAGGCATCAGTTAGTGCTCACTATTCGTTTGTCCAGGATTGGCAAGAAGAAGAAACCGTTCTATCGCGTGGTGGTGATTGAAAGCAGCAAGCCACGGGACGGGCGTGTGGTTGAATTGGTGGGAACCTACGATCCGCTGAAAAAGCCCGCGGAGATTAAGCTCAACGCCGAACGCATCAAGCATTGGCTCGGAGTCGGTGCGCAACCTAGCGACACCGTTCGTAGCTTTATCGACCAACAGAAGATCGCGTAATCCCAGCGAAGTCCCCATCTCTTGCGCATCCCCGGTCAGACCCGGGGCGCGGTTTCCACGGCCAGCGGAACGTCGAGCACGTGGAGGTTAAGGATGAAAGAGCTGGTCGAAGCAATAGCAAAAGCTCTGGTGGACCATCCGGAAGAGGTGCAAGTAAGGCCCGTCGACGGCTCACAAGTCACCGTTCTTGAGCTACGGGTGCATCCGGAGGACCTTGGTAAGGTGATAGGGCGGCAGGGGCGCACGGCCAAAGCGGTGCGCACCCTTCTCGGCGCCGCCGGTATGAAACTGAAGAAGCGCTACACGTTAGAGATACTCGAAGATTGAGCGCCGAAACCCAGAGGTGGGTGATTGTCGCGCGGATTCTCCGTCCCCGCGGCAATAAAGGCGAAGTGGCTGCTGAACTCCTCACGGATTTCCCCGAACGCCTGACAGGATTGACGGAAGTATTTCTTGGCACGAGTGGTGACGCCGGAGGCCTCGACCCGCGCCTGACCGCACTGAAATCCTGCTGGCTCAGCCAGAACCATAAGGGCCAAGCCGTTTTTCATTTCGAAGGGTGCAATTCCATTTCGGAGGCAGAGAAGTTTCGCGGACTCGAGGTGCTGCTCCCGATCGAAAAGCGCGTTACGCTTCCCGCCGGCCGGTTTTTCGTCGATGATCTGATCGGTTGCTCCGTCTTCGAAACCTCTCTGGAGCCTTCTGTTGTTTCCTCCTCGCCATGCTCGCTGGGAACCGCCCCGTCTTTGCTGGGCGTGGTCAAGGATGTGCAATTTACCGGCGAAGGAGTGGCCGGAACGCCGCTTCTTGTTGTCGATACACATGCTGGAGAGCTGCTGGTTCCTCTAGCGGTAGATATTTGCTCGCGCATCGATACGGCCGCCCGGCGAATCGACGTGACCCTTCCAGCAGGGCTGCGCGATTTGAATGATAGGGCATAAACCGAGGGTAAGTTAAACTGGCACGAGCGATGCGTTTCGACCTGGTTACGATTTTTCCTGAATTTTTTGCTGGTCCGCTTGATCACGGCATCCTGCGGCGAGCGCGAGAGACCGGGCTTGTCGAGGTCCATGTGCAGGACTTGCGTGTGTTTACCAAGGATCGTCACCGCAGCGTCGATGACCGGCCATTTGGCGGCGGCGAGGGGATGGTGCTCAAGCCTGAGCCGCTTTTCGAGGCGGTCGAAGCGTTACTTGGCCGCAGCCTGGGCAGCGCCGAGCAGCCCGCTGCGTGCGATCCGAAGACAGCCATTGTATTGATGTCGGCAGCGGGGAAACTATTCCGGCAGGAAACCGCTCGGCGGTATGCCGCGCTCGATCGGATTGTTTTTCTTTGCGGGCGCTATGAGGGAGTAGACGAGCGCGTGGCGGAGCATCTCGCCACCGAAGAAATATCCGTCGGAGACTATGTGCTCAGCGGCGGGGAACTTCCTGCGACGCTGGTCATCGATGCAGTGACGCGGCTGATTCCCGGTGCGCTGGGGAATGAAGCTTCTTCGCAGAATGAATCGTTTACCGAACATTCTGCATCTGGGCATTCTCCTTTGGCAGGGGCGCAGCATGCTGCGCCCCTACAAGTTGACGCGAAGCTTAGTGCCGCAGGGGGGAGTCACAACTTACGACTTACTAATCACCTTCTGCTGGATTTTCCGCATTATACGAGGCCGGCCGATTTTCGCGGGTGGAACGTGCCAGAGGTGTTGATCGGTGGCAATCACGCGGAAGTTGCGAACTGGCGCCGGGCGGCCGCTTTGGAGAAGACCCAGCGGAACCGGCCGGATTTATTGTTGCGCTGAAATTGGCACGCGGTATACTGTGCATTCTGTGAAAGCAGCGATCCAAACCGGCTTTTCGCGCATCACGCAGGGCATTTGCGCCTGCGGGCGGGCCTGCGCGTGTCCATGCTGCGCTTGTATGTGTACCGCCGCAAGCGGCATGGGATGTCCTTCGGTATAGCGCAAGCCTAAACCTAAAAGGAATCCAGGGCCGCTCGGAATAAGCGGCCCTTTTTCATTGTTAAGTGAATGGGGAGCACAGTGCCATGAGCAATGCGGCAAGCGGGAACGGCAAGGGACAGGGCGAAGGGAAACCCATCGCCATTTACTACGAGCAGCAGCACTGGTTCAAGCCGCTCTTTGAACAACTCGACGCGCGGGGCGCGAACTGGGTCAAGGTGGATGCGCGGAACCACCAATACGATGTTGCGGCCACGGAGCGCGAGTATTCGCTGCTGTTCAATCGCATGAGCCCTTCCGCGTGGCAGCGTGGAATTGGCCACGGGATTTTTTACACGCTCAACTACCTGGCTCATCTGGAAGAAAAGGGCGTTCGTGTAGTGAATGGCTCGCGCGCCTTCACGCACGAAATCTCCAAGGCTCTGCAGTACACGGTGCTTGAAGCGTTGGGTTTGCAGTATCCAAAGGCGGTGGTGATCAACCACCCGTCGCAAGCGCTGAGCGCCGCAGAGGCGATCGGGTATCCACTGATCCTCAAGCCGAATATCGGCGGCAGTGGCGCGGGGATAAAGAAGTTTAATTCGCCAGACGAATTGCGTGGAGCAGTGGAAGAAAACAGCTTGTCGTTTGGAATAGACAACGTTGCGCTCGTGCAGGAATTCTTTACGGCGCGCGACGGCGTGATCACACGCGTCGAAGTTCTTGGCGGCGAATACCTTTACGCGATTCAGATTCACATCACCGGCGATACTTTTGATTTGTGCCCAGCTGACATTTGCAAGAACACGAAAGGCGAGGAACTCACACGCCTGGCTTGCCCAGTCGACGCGCCGAAGTCGGGGCTTACGGTCGAAGCCTATGAGCCGCCACGGCAGGTGATTGACGACGTCGAGCGCATCATGGAAGTTGCCGGCATCGAAGTCGGCGGCATCGAGTACGTCATCGATGACCGCACCGGGCGGATGCTCTATTACGACATCAACGCGCTCTCGAATTTTGTCTCCGACCCAGAGCGCATGATTGGTTTCAATCCTTATGCCCGGTTGGCGGACTACCTCATCAGCGAAGCGCGGATTCACGAAGCCAGCCGGAGCGGCGGGTTCGTTTCCACGGGGAGCATCCGATGAGGTACGGCTACTGGCTCCCCGTTTTTGGCGGCTGGCTGCGCAACGTAGCAGACGAAAAGATGGAAGCGAGCTGGCCCTACGTGAAAAAACTCGCTCAACGCAGCGAGCAAATTGGCTACGACCTCATGCTGATCGCCGAGCTGAACTTGAATGATATTAAGGGCGTGGAGGCGCCATCGCTCGATGCGTGGTCGACGGCGGCAGCGCTGGCCGCGGTCACCGAGCGGCTCGAACTCATGGTCGCCGTGCGGCCGACGTTCCATCTTCCTGCTTTGCTGGCCAAACAGGCCGCCAATATTGACCACATCAGTAACGGGCGGCTTACGCTCAACGTCGTGTCTTCTTGGTGGGCGGACGAAGCGAAGAAATACGGCGTGGGATTTGAGCAACACGATGACCGCTACGCGCGCACAAGCGAATGGCTCGATGTACTGCACGGGGTGTGGTCGCGCGATCATTTTTCGTATGCGGGGAAGTATTACCGCGTCGAAGATAATGTGCTCGAACCAAAGCCCGTGGCTCAGCCACACCCGACGCTGTATGCGGGAGGCGAATCGCCCGCGGCGAAGGACCTCATCGCGGAGAAATGCGACGCCTATCTGATGCACGGCGATCCGCCGGAGCGTGTCGGCGAAAAAATCGCGGACTTGCGCACACGTCGCGCGAAGCACGATCTGCCGCCGCTGAAATTCGGCGTGGCGGGCTATGCCATCGTCCGCGAAACAGAGCGCGAAGCACAGGATGAGCTGAAGCGCATTACCGACGTCCAGCAGTCCGCCGCGGGCTATGCCAATTACCAACAGTGGCTTGCGGGAACGCAACTCGAGCAGCGCGTTTCTCTCGAAGACTATTCCGTTTCAAATCGCGGATTGCGCTCGGGGTTGGTCGGTACGACCGAACAAGTTTCAGAACGGCTAGCGAAATTCGAAGCCGTGGGCGTAGATCTCGTGTTGCTCCAATTCAGCCCGCAACTGGAAGAAATGGAACGATTCGCGGAAAGCGTCATTCGCCGAAGCTCTTCCGTGGCAGCGCAGGCTTAGGGCAAAGCAGGGTTGCGAATCAGTGGAGCTGCGGTGAATACTCCGTGTCCTCTGGGACGTCCGTTGGGCTCTCGAAATCGATTCGGTAGCCGTCGGGGTCCGAGAAAGATACCACCCACAAACCGTTTCCGACGAAGGGGTTTCTGCTAACTTTGATTCCTCGAGATGCCGCGTCACGAAAGATCGCCAGGGCGTCTTCGCACATGAAGCAGATCGAGACGCCTTCTCCCACCTTGCAGCTAGGGTTCCAGGAATCGTGCCCTTCTTTCCGAAACTCTTGAAGCATCAATGCCGCGTCGCCAATCTCGAGCCAGCACCAGCGGAGTTTGCCCTCGTCGATCCATTTCTTGGTCATCTCGAAGCCCAGACCCCCGACGTAGTAACGAAGCGATTCTTCCATGTTTGAAACGTGGAAAAATGGCACGGCTAGCTTGACGTTTGCGGCGGTCTTCTTTTCAACGTTCATGTTTCGAACTCTAAGAGGTTTGTGGTTGTCCACAGGTGCCCATGTCCAAAAGAGACCAGACCGGCAATTCATACCTTTAAGGGGCACCAGAAGTCAAAGGTAGGTGCTATCCATGGCTCAGCGACCGGTCGACTTCCGCGCACACGACCACGCCTCCGGGTTGCGCGATTCAGGCTGATAACTCTATGGCGCGACTCGAGCGTCTTTTCCTTTAATAGGGGCCCCCTCTCATATACATTTGGCTCGCCATGGCAAACCCTGACGCCGAGTACGAGAACCAGCGGTTTCTTGTCATCCGCCGGTTTCGAGACCTGCCAGAGGCCCTCCTGTTCGATAGCATTCTTGACTCTTCGGCCATCGAAAGCTTCCTGGCGGACGAGAACACGATTCGGATGGACTGGTTTTGGTCCAATCTTCTCGGCGGCATCAAACTGTGCGTCAGAGAGTCGGACGCTAACGAAGCTTTGAGCTTGTTAGATCAACCAATTCTAGAGAGATTTGAAGCAGAGGAAATCGGGGAGTTTCAGCAACCTCGCTGCCCCAATTGCGAGTCACTGAAAATCTCCTTCCAGGGACTGAACAAACCTGTGGATTACACTCGTGTCCTACTTGGTGGGCCTTGGCCGCTTCATCGCAGTCTCTGGGAGTGCGATTCCTGCGCTCACCAGTGGCCGGAGTCTAAGGAGAAACCCCCGGCGAACTTCTTGATTTCAGCCTCCTCAATACTGATGATCGTGTGGACAGTGAATACCTTTCTTGTTTGGTTGCTACTCCTGACTGAAGCCCTACGCCCCGCAGCGTCCCGCTAGTGGCACTGTTAGGCCTGCCCGCCTTTGAATGCGCTAGGTAAATTGTGAATATTTGGCTATAATTGGCGTTTACCTTTGAAGAGCTGGCCCCGCCTGAGTGGGTCTGCAGGGAATACGAACATGAATCCGGTTATAGCTAAACTCCATGAAGCGCAACTGCGCAAAGACCTCCCAGAATTTCGCCCTGGCGACACAGTGCGCGTCAACGTCCGCCTGAAGGAAGGCGAGGGCGAGAAGGAAAAAGAGCGCCTGCAGGCGTTTGAAGGGGTCGTAATCTCGAAGAAAGGCCGGGCTTCCGGCGCCACATTTACCGTGCGCCGCGTTAGCTTCGGAGTGGGCATCGAGCGTATTTTCCCGCTGCACTCGCCCTCAATTAGCTCGATCGAAGTGGTGGGCAAGGGCAAAGTCCGCCGCGCGCGCCTGTACTACCTGCGCGATCTGCGCGGAAAGGCTGCTCGCATCAAGCGCGCCGCCCGCGAAGAAGTCGCCGCCGTTGCAACGGCTGGTGCCGAAACCAAGGCGTAAACGCTACACACAATTCGCAATATTTCCCGAAAGAGTCCCGGTTTCTCCGGGACTCTTTCTTTTTTCAACCGTTGCTGCGCCACCATCACCAGGAGTCGGGACGATTTCTCGTCCTCGGCGATGGCGAACTAGGGCTGCACGTTCGTCACGCCTTCCGCACCCGGCTTTGGAAAATGCTTCTCGTACCAGGTGATGGACCTGTCGGTCCAGTCGATCACATGCTTCGTTTCGCGAATGCCGTGGCCTTCGCGCGGGTAACGCACGAAGACCGCTTCCGTCCCCACGTCTTTTAGCGCGATGAAAAACTGTTCCGCTTCGGCGATGGGCACATCGTTGTCGTTTTCGCCGTGGATCAGCAAAGTGGGCGTATGCGCGGCGGCCACGTGCTTCAGCGCTGAGCGTTCCCACGCCACATCCATTAAATTGCCCTGGTGGAGGAACTGGCCGAACTCCATCTCCTCATACTGGTTGTAGTAAGTCATGTAGTTGTAGCTAACGAGATTTGCGATTCCCGCGGTTGGGATTGCGGCTTTGAATTCATTGGTCTGGGTGATGAGCCAGTCCGTGAGCTGCCCGCCATAGCTCACGCCTTCGATGCCCATTCGCTCGCGGTCGATCCACAAGAAGCGGCGCACCGCGGCACTGACGCCGTACAAAACGTCCTGGCCTTCGTTGCCGTTCTGATCTGCAAAGACGGCGTCAGCGAATTTTTGTCCGTAGCCCGTCGAGCCGCGAAAATTAACGTTGAGAGTCGCCCACCCGTGCGCGGCGTATACCTGATTCCTGAAGTTAAATGCGGGTCCGTTCTGCCCGTGCGGGCCGCCGTGAATGTTTACGATCAGCGGATGCTTTGAGGTCGCGGTCATCCCCACGGGCTTGGTCAGAAACGCTTCGACTTCGAATTTGTTGTCGTTGCTGACGAAGGTAAAGGACTCGACTTCGCCGACTTGTTTTCTTGCTAGCACTTCCGCGTTCAGGTCCGTGAGCTTGCGAGCCGCAGCGGATCCGGATTTGACGAAAAGTTGGGACATATCGTGTGGGGACGTGAATGTGTAGGCCAGCGTGCCGTCCTTGCCGACAGAAAAACCGCCAACGCCGCCGGTGTCTTTCACGACGTACTCCGGTGCGCCGCCCCTAACCGGTAGCCGCACCAGGTGATTGCTTCCGCGCTCTTGAACCGTGAAATATACAGCGCTGCCGTCAGGTGCCCACTTCGGCGCACCTTGCCGATTGTCAACCACCGCTCCGATTTCGCGGCGATCGCTGCCGTCGGCGTTCATCATCCAAACGTGCGTGTCTTCCATAGTCGTTTCGCGGTCGGTCAATCCGCGCTTTGTGCCGCGATACACTATGTGTTTGCCATCGGGCGACCACAACGGCTCGTACTCGTTGTATTCCGTTGCGGTCAAGCGGCGGATGCTGCCGTCCGCAACATTGAGTGCAAAAATGTCGTAATTGAAGAACTCATCCTGATTCGGCTCGCGGTTCGATGCAAAGAGAATCTCCTTGCCGTCCGGAGACCAGTCAATGGAATGCTCGTCATAGATTCCCTGGGTCAGTTGGCGCACCTGCTTCGTGCCAACGTCCACGGCAAAAATGTGCAGCCGCTGGTTGTCGTTGAAACGCGTCATGCCTTCGCCTGCGTCGGGCTTGTACAGATAACGCGAGATGACCATGGGATCGCCGCTGGCCTCTGCAGCCCTTTCGTCCGGAGCCGACGAAATGAACGCAATCTGTTTGCCGTCGGGCGACCACGTCACGTCCTGGCCACTGCCCGGAAGCGGGCTGTTGGTGCCCTCTATCTTCTCGACGAGAGTCGTGATCTCGGAACCGTCAGGACGAGCCAGAAGCAATCCGTGCTTTTCGCCGACTCTGCCTTGGAACGCCAGCCATTTCCCATCGGGCGACCAGCGCGGATTGCCCGCCACATCTTTTTCGCCTCCGATGCGAATGGGTTTTTGGGCGGTAAGGTCCATGATCCAAAGCTGTGGCGATGGCCGACCAGGGCGATCGTACAGAATCACCGTGTAGGCAATGCGATGGCTGTCTGGCGATAGAACAGCGTCGCCCACGAAGCGAAAGCGCGTCAGGTCGCTACTGGTCAAGCCTTGCGCTCCGCCCAACGGGGCAAGTGCGAGAAGCGTTGCTAAACTCAAGAAGCAAAAGGCGGCCCGAAGCCAAACGGACTTAACTCGTGGAATCATGAAGTTCTCCCAAAGAGCATTTTCGCTGCTAGATTTGCCCGGCCATCGTAGGTCCCTCGGAGTGTTCAGGTCAACGAGACTCGTCAGGAACTCTTCATCGATCGCGTGTCTGACGCGAATGGGGCAACTTTCTTGCTGAAGAAAGAAATCTCCGGGCTTAGGAAACTTTTCCCTCGCCGCTTCGTCTATACATGGAGACGACCTGTTGACAATCAACAGGAGCTGGCGTAGCTTCCTGTAGAATGCCAAAAGGAGAATCGCGATGGCGCAAACGCGCGGCGAAGTGTTGCAAGGCACGCTCGATCTGATCGTGCTCAAGACCCTCGAAGCTCTGGGTCCTCTGCACGGGTACGGGATCGCCGTGCGCATTCAACAAGTTTCCGCGGATCTGCTCAAGCTCAACCAGGGCACGCTCTATCCGGCCCTTCTGCGGCTCGAACAACGCGGTTGGATCTCTTCGAAATGGGGCGTCTCCGACAACAATCGCAAGGCCAAGTATTACTCGCTGACTCGCAGCGGACGCAAGCAACTTTTGGCGGAGACAGAAAGCTGGGAGCGCATGGCCGCGCTCATGACGCGCCTGCTCGGCCGCGCCGAAGGAGCCTGACATGGAGTGGCTGCGCATTTTCGTATCGCGATTCCTGGGGTTGCTCCGCAAGCGAAAGCTCGAAAGTGACCTCGACAGCGAGCTGCGCTCTCATATCGAAGCGCTGACAGAAGAAAACATTCGCCGCGGGATGAGCCGGGAAGAAGCCCGCTTCGCAGCCCGGCGCGAATTCGGCGGCGTGGAGCAAACGAAGGAATCGTATCGCGACCAGCGGGGCCTGCCGTTTTTTGAGACGCTCGCGCAGGACTTGCGTTACGCGGTGCGCATGCTTGTGAAGAGCCCTGGGTTCACGGCCGTCACGCTGCTGACGCTGGCGCTCGGCATTGGCGCGAACACGGCTCTTTTCTCTCTGGTCAATTCCGTTTTGCTCGGTAACCTCCCGGTCCGCAATCCGCAAGAACTCGTGGTCATCAAGTACACGGACAGCCGGTCTCAGCAGGCGAATGAAGACTTTTCCTATCCCATGTATCAGGCTATCCGCGACAAGAACACGCTCTTCGCAAATGTTTTGACGCGCTCCGGGTTGGATTTCAACGCCAGTTATGGCGGACAAAGTGAACGCGCCGTCGGCGAGATGGTTTCCGGAAACTACTTTGAAACACTGGGCGTGCAGCCGTTTCTGGGCCGCTTGATTGGACCAGAGGACGATCGCACTCCCGGCGCCCATTCTGTCGCCGTCCTGAGTTATGGCTACTGGCAGCGGCGATTCGGCAGCGATCCGGGACTCGTCGGCAAGGACATCGTTCTGAATAATAATCCGATTCGCGTTATCGGAATCACGCCGCCGGGATTTTACGGCACGGAGCTGGCGCGCAATCCAGATATCCGCGTGCCCATGATGATGGCCACGGTTTTTCGCCCCGTACCCGCGAACCGGTTGCAAAGCTCGCGGCATCGCTGGCTGACGGTGTTGGCGCGGCGCAAACCGGAGGTGACACTCGCGCAGGCACAAGCCTCGCTCGACATCCTTTATCACCAGGTTCTCTCAGCGGAACTCCAGGAACTCGGATCAACCGTCAACGCCCATGACAAAGAGCGTGCTCTCGCCAGCCGCATTCAATTGGAGCCGGGCAACCAGGGCTTCGCCCATTTACGCGGAGAAATGGAGCGCCCGCTCCTTCTGATGTTCAGCGTCACCGGTATTGTGCTGCTAGTTGCGTGCGCAAACCTCGCGAATCTTCTCCTGGCGAGAAACGCAAAACGAAAGCAGGAAATTTCCGTGCGCCTGGCGATCGGCGCGGGCCGCGGAAGACTTGTTCGCCAGTGGCTGACGGAAAGTCTGCTGCTTTCGGTGTTGGGCGGGTGCGCAGGGATTGTCGTGGCCTATTGGGCCAAGACGGCGCTGCTTGGTTTTCTGCCTGCAAACTTCAGCGCAAACTTGCATGCGCCGATGGATTTGCGAGTTCTCGGTTTCGCACTAATCGCATCCCTAGTCACCGGGCTGCTGTTCGGATTGGCTCCTGCCATGCAGCTTTCGCAGACCGGCGTCTCCCTCGCGCTGCGCGATGATTCTCCCTCGATCGCTTCCGGTGAACGCCTCTTCAGTTTGCGCAGCGCGCTCATTTTCCTCCAGGTGGCGCTCTCGCTGCCGCTATTGATTGGTGCGGGCTTGTTTCTTCACAGCTTGCGTAACCTGCGCGGTGTCAATACCGGCTTCGTAAAGGAGAACGTCTTCTTGGCGACGCTCAATCCGTCCATGAACGGTTATCCCCAGGAAAGGATTAAGTCGCTTTACGACGATCTTCTCGCTCGCGTCCGCACGCTGCCGGGCGTTCGCGCCGCGAGTCTGACCACCGGCTCCGCCATTTCCGGCAGCTGGGATCAGGAGGGCGTAAAGGTGGAAGGCTACCAGCCCGGCCCCGACGAAAACATGAGCCCCAACGCCGCGGTCATTTCACCAGGCTACTTTGCGACGATGGGCATTCCGTTTGTGGAGGGCCGCGACTTCACCGAGCAAGACACTTCTGTCCGCCCCAAGGTCGCCATCATTAATGAAACCATGGCTCACTATTTCTTCGGCAGCAAAGAGGCGCTCGGCAAAAAAATTGGAACCAACGACGATCCCAAAGTTCCCCCCGACATGGAAATTATCGCCGTCGTGAAGGACGCCAAGTACGTCCATCTTTCGGAAGCCCCGCGCCGGCATTTCTATGTGCCGATGGCGCAGGAACCCCGGCTCTTTGACATGACGTTGCAAGTGCGCACCGTCGATGATCCGGAAAAAATTGGCGACCTCGTTCGAGCGCAGGTACACGACCTGGACGCGAACCTGCCTCTCTACGCGACAACAACTTTGGAAATTCAAATTGACGATTCACTCACGCAAGAGAGGCTTCTCACCTGGCTCTCCAGTCTCTTCGGATTACTCGCCACGATGTTGGCGTCACTGGGACTATCCGGCGTCGTGGCCTTCTCCGTCGCCCGTCGCACCCGCGAAATCGGAATCCGCATGGCGCTCGGCGCTCAGCCTGGCGATATCTTGCGCAACGTGGTGAGTCACATGGCATTGCTGGTCATCGCAGGCATGGCTGTTGGTTTGGCCGCTGCGTACGGCCTGAGCCGGTTGCTTGGCAGCATGTTGTTCGAAGTCGGTTCTGCGGATCCCTTGGCGTATGCGGGAGCGTGTTTATTGCTCGGAGTGATAGCGGCCCTCGCGGCGTATCTGCCCGCCCAACGCGCCACGCAAGTCGATCCTGTCGTGGCGTTGCGCTATGAATAGTCACGCGGGCAAGCCAATGCGCGGACTAATTGGAGTTCGAACATGACCTGGCTGCGCATCCTGGCTCTTAGAATCAAAGGACTGTTTGGCACGCGCCGCCGCGAGAGCGACCTCGAAGCTGAACTTCGTACGCACCTGGATGCCCTCGCCGAAGAGAACATTCGCCGCGGCATGAACCCGGATGAAGCGCGCCACGCCGCGCGCCGTGAATTCGGTGGGGTGGAACAAACCAAGGAACTGTATCGAGAGCGGCGCGGCTTGCCCTTCCTTGAAACGTCGCTCCAGGACGTCCGCTTCGGCGCGCGCATGCTCGCAAGAAATCCCGGCTTCACATCCGTTGCCATCATAACCCTTGCTCTCGGTATCGGCGCCAACACCGCCATCTTCAGCGTCGTCAAAGCCGTTTTACTTCAGGGTTTGCCTTTCAAAGATCCTTCACGTCTCGTTCGCGTCAACGAGAGCGTTGCCAACGGTGGACGCTCTCCCGTTGCCTATCCGAACTACCTAGACTGGCGCGCTCAGAATCGCGTCTTCGAAGACATGGCTGCGTTCGGCGATTGCGAAATGATCATCGGCGGAAAAGACAAGTCCGACCGCGTGGATTGCGAACAAGTCAGCGACACCTATTTCCCACTCCTCGGCGTTTCCGCAGCTCTCGGGCGCACTTTCACGCCCGAGGAAAATTCCGTCCCGTTGAAGCACGCGGTCGCGCTCATCGGCTACGGACTGTGGCAGCGCCGCTACGGCTCCGATCCACAAATCCTCGGCACACCGATCCTCCTGAACGATTACGAATTCACGATCGTCGGTGTGCTTCCCAAAGGTTTCCTCGGCTATTCAGACTCGGCCGAAGTCTGGATTCCCATGATGATGAGGGATGCGGCCTGGTCGCAGGTCGCAAAGTATGATTATTTGCACACCCGCGACATTCACTTTCACAAAGTTCTCGCCCGGCTGAAGCCGGGCGTATCCCTGGCGATGGCCCAAACGAACATGGAAACCATCGCGGCACAGCTTGCAAAAGCGTATCCGAAGGAAGACCGCGAACGCGGTGTCCTGGTAACTCCCGCGACGGAAGACTACGTGCGAAGCTTTCGCGCACCGTTGCTGGTCCTACTGGGCGCAGTCGCTTTCGTACTTCTCATCGCGTGCGCCAACGTCACCAATCTCATCCTCACCCGCAGCGCGGCGCGCGATCGTGAACTCGCGATCCGTTTGGCGCTCGGCGCCGGCCGCGGACGCCTGATTCGGCAATTCCTTACCGAAAGCCTGCTGCTGACCTTCGGGGGAGCGCTAGCTGGTGTCGCGCTGGCCTTCTGGGGTCTTGATCTGCTTGTCGCCGTTCTTCCCGTGACGTTTCCGTCGTTCACGCACGTTCGTCTCGATAGTGGCGTGCTTTCCTTTGCGTTCACTCTCGCGTCTGGCACAGCGTTGCTGCTGACCGTGTTCCCCGTTCTCAATTCTGCTCGGGCCGATGTGAACGAGTCGCTCAAAGAATCCGTGAAAAGCTCCACGAGCTTGCGCGGCCGGCAGACTGGACGCCTCCTCATTGTTTCTGAAGTGGCGCTAGCTTTAGTTCTCATGATCGGAGCGGGACTTATGCTCCGGAGTCTCGCGCATCTAGTTGAGGATAGTCCCGGTTTTCGGCCGGACCATCTCGTGACTTTGCGATTCTATGTTCCGGATCGAAA
>Ga0210402_10004073_pt1 | contig 13433 bp, 8 predicted proteins | sample IncBWC7MmetaG_FD_161055 | JGI IMG/M metagenome (GOLD analysis project Ga0210402, IMG submission 161055) | Forest soil microbial communities from Barre Woods Harvard Forest LTER site, Petersham, Massachusetts, United States - Inc-BW-C-7-M | ecosystem: Environmental > Terrestrial > Soil >...
CGATCGTACAGAAGAAAGGGTTGGGGCGGCTGGTGTTGGCTGGATTGCTGTATTTCAGCGTGGTTCCCACCCGCGTATTTGCGGACGATAAGGAGAACGGTGCTCGGCCGCCGAAGCGTGAGCCGGCCCCTGCTTCGCAGTCAGGTGTGGTTGTGCCTGTGACAGCGACGTCTGGCGTCGCATTATCTACCGGCAGCAGCGCAGGGACGATCGCCGAGCCGTTCGCGTTCGCCGACTTTCCTACTTGGCTGTGTAACATCCTGGTCCCAGACCAATCGCGGATGGATTCGAAAACGTCCGCGCTCGACGGTGAGGCAGGAGAAGCGCCATCGTCTATCCTAGGGAACCGAGATCCCCAAGGCTCTGCAGACCCTGCTACCAAGCAAGGCGCGGGCACGAATACCAATAGCGTGCTGACGGGCAACTTCTTCCATCGTCTTGTGCAGTTCTATAAGCAGGATTGGGCAGGCACAAACCCGGCCCGAACCTCCCCAGCCAAACGGGGCCTTCCGGCCCCCCTGGATTCACCTCCGTTCCCCTTCTCGGACTGGGGTTACGGTGGCTCACCTGACATCGGCGCCCCCGACGGCAATACCTATCCTTTAATGTCCGCACTCAACCTCGAGAACAGCCGTACGAAAATCTACGGATGGGTTGCGACCAGCATTAATTTCAGTACCTCAGCCAAGAACAACTTTCCAGTCTCCTACGACATCTTCCCGAACAAAATCGAACTTAATCAAGCGGTCATATACGTCGAACGCTTGCCCGACACGGTGCAAAACTCACACTTCGACTGGGGCTACCATGTTACGGCCTTCTACGGTACCGACTATCGGTTCACCACAGCCAAAGATTATTTCAGCCAGCAACTTTTGAAGTTTAACCGCCAGTACGGCTTCGATCCCGTCCTCGAGTACGTTGACCTCTACTTTCCGGTCAAAGATGGGCTCAACGTCCGAATCGGGCGCTTCCTCTCGGTTCCTGGGATCGAAGCGCAATTGGCACCGAACAACTACAACATGACGCACTCGCTGCTCTACACGATCGATCCCTTCACCGACACCGGGATTTACGGCACCTTGAAGCTGAACAAGCAATGGATCGTTCAACTAGGCCTATCAGCTGGCCACGATGTTGCGCCTTGGTCCGCTGACGCTAAACCCTCGGCCATCTTTTGCTTGAACTATTCTACAAAGAGCAACAACGACAGTTTTTACGGCTGCGCCAACGGCATAAACGACGGCAAGTACGCCTACAACAATCTGCAAGACTATGACTTCACCTGGTACCACAAGTTCAACAGCAAATGGCACAGCGCGACGGAGGTTTGGTACATGTATGAACGCGATGTGCCAAACGTCGCCGGCAATGTAGCAAATCCGATCACACCTGAGCTTGGCGCAAACGGCGCATTCTGCAAGGCAGGAGTGCTTCGCTGCACTGCGCCGGAATACGCGATCGTCAACTATCTGAATCGCGAGGTCAATTCCAAGTTTATCGTTGGATTCCGGTCTGACTTCCTCGACGACAAGAAGGGGCAGCGTACCGGGTTCGCCACGAAATATACGGAAAACACGCTGTATGCGACCAGATACATCGGCAGCACAATCATGATCCGCCCTGAACTCCGCTTTGATCACTCGTGGGACCTCGCGGCGTACAACAACGGAAAGGCCAGAAATCAACTGTTCTTCGGCATGGACTTGATCTACAAATTCTGAGATTTGTCACGAAAAGGGAGCAGTTAGCTTTGAGAAATTGAGAACCGGATTTGAATTGTCCATCCTCGTCAAGTTCTAGCGATGGCCAGATTACCTTGGCAGCATCAAAAAGGAGCAAGCTGAAAAGCCGGCTTTGTTATTGCTGAACTGGCGCACCGCGGTCCGCGCGACCACTGCATTATCCACGCCGTCACGATTACATCACATTCATGATGATCTTCCTCCTGAGCCATCCAGCACGGATATACCTTATAAAGGAGACCCCGGCGCGGTTCGGTGGTCCTTCGGAGGAGGTTTTTCGCAATGTACAAGGTCGCGGCGCTGCTTACGATGTGGCTGGCTCTCTCTCCAGCTTGGAGCCCCCAACAATATGACTCGACAGAATGCTACAGCCGCTGCCGTCTGCCGCCGACGGACCCGGAGGTGGAGCGTCAGGAAATCTTCAACCTGGAAAGAGAAGCCGCGCACGCCATTCAGTTGAGCGATGCGACCTTTTTCCGGCGTGTTTATAGCGATGACTTCGCGGGCACGCTTTCTCGCGGTGAGCCCGTCAATAAGGCATCCTTTATCAACGCCGTGCAATCGACCGCCATCAAGTACGAGGCCTTCATCGCCTCGGATATCAAGATCCATATCTACCGGGACACGGCTGTTGCGACTTGCCTGTGGTCCTCCCGTGGCTCCGTAAAAGGGCAGAGCGTTAGCAGCCAGATGCGCGTGATTCATATCTACGTGAAGGGGGGGAGCGGTTGGAAGGTGGTCGCCGGGCAGAATAGTCCTCTGCCGCCCTACCTGCAGCAGTCATTGTAGTCTTCCCTTCGAATAGAGGCGTGCTTATTGCACCTGTACTATTGGATGAATGGGTTTGCTCAGGACGCGAGAGTTGCACGTTCCGCGTTGACGGCTGCTCCAATGATCCCAAGCTCATCGTTCGACGGAATCACTTCGATGCGGCTTCCCTGCAGCGGACTCATCTTCACCATCTCGTGCACAATCCTGTCCAGTAGTCCAGCATCGATAAATTTCGCGTTCGGTCCGGTAATGTAGAACTGGCCGGGGCCTTCCATGTGGATGCTTGTTGCCGTAGCTGCCGCCAGCGCCCGGTGGCAGAGCGTCACAAATTCCGAACACCGCGCGTCGCCCGCTTCGGCACTTGCAAAGACTTCCTCCGGCTCCATGTCCAGAAACCGCAGTCTCATCGAGCGATATCCCAAAATGCCTTCCAGGTGTCCGCGCCCACCGCAGCCGCAGAAATTTTCCTTGGGATCCAGCGAGATCACCGAATGACCGCCTTCCCAAACGCCTTCGCTCCACGGATAGCGTCCGAACCCGATGCCATTTCCCAGCGTCCAGACCCGGTTCAGTTTGTGCAGCTGGCCGCGCGTCGCGGCGATGCCCGCCGCCATGGCGTCCGCGTCATTGAAGACGCGCACAGGGACCGCTCTTCCGTCCAAACGAAGAGCGTCGCTTAACGCTCCTTGCAAATTGAAACCTTTCACCTGCTGCAGGTTCGGAGAATCCTCCACAATTCCATCTCGTATCACACCGGGAAATCCCAATCCGATGGCGTGAATCTTTTCCCCCTCTGCCATCGATTTGAGCTGCTCCCGAATGCACTCCGCAATCCTGTCCGCCGGCATGGCCAGCAGCGCATCCACCGAATCCTCTTTTTCCGGATACCTGCGAAGGGGACCGACGACCTTGTCGCCTTCCACAAGCCCAACCGCAATATGCTCCATCACCAGTACACCAGCTGTCCTGCGCATCATTTGCCTGCCTGTCTTCTGCCTGCCGAACATCGTCGCTCTTGCGCCTTGCCGTTCCAGTTGCCCGTTCGAACCGACTAACTCTTGGCCAATTTGTTCAGGCCGTTGAACGCCGCGGTCTTGTAACATTCCGCGAGCGTCGGATAATTGAAAACGCTGTCGACGAAATACTCGATGGTCCCCTTCAACGCAAAAACCGCTTGCCCTATGTGCAGCAACTCCGAAGCGCCTTCCCCGATGATGTGCACGCCCAGCAGCGCCTTCGAATCTGGGTCGAATATGAGTTTCAGCCGCCCCGTAGTGTCGCCTCGAATCTGTCCTCGTGCGATTTCTCGAAAATACGCGATGCCCACCTCGTAAGGAACGCCCTCGTCGGTAAGCTGCTCTTCGGTTTTACCAATAAATGAGATTTCAGGAATTGTGTAGATTCCGTAGGGGTACAGCGCCTTATTCGATTTGATCGGCATTCTAAACGCGTTCGCCGCCGCGATGCGGCCTTGCTCCATCGAAACGCTTCCGAGGCTGGGAAAACCGATGACGTCGCCTACAGCATAAATATGCGACTGCTTAGTGCGGTAGTCCGCATCCACGGGGATGCGTCCGCGCGAATCCGCATCCAGACCAGCTGCGGCAAGGTTCAATTCGTCCACATTCCCTTGTCTGCCGATGGCGTACAACAATGCTTCGCCAGAAACTTTTTTCTTGCTCTTTAAATTCGCTGCCACGCCCCCTTCAGGAGTCTCTTCCACGCTTTCCACTTCCTCGTTCAGACGCAACGTGACGCGCCTGTCGCGCAGGTGATAACAGAGAGCTTCGACCATCTCCGCGTCGGCAAACTCCAGCAGGCGCGGCCTCTTTTCGATCAGCGTCACGCGCACGCCCAGAGTGGCGAACATGCATGCGTACTCGACGCCGATCACGCCGCCTCCCACCACGATCATGGTCTTGGGAATCACAGGCATTTGCAGAATCTGGTCGCTGTTGATGATCGTGCGGTTGTTGAATGGAACGAGGGACGTCGAGGCCGGCTTGGTTCCCGTGGCGATGATGACGTTCGCTGCTTCGTATTCGGCCTGACCGCGCGGGCCAACCACTCGCACGTGATGCGGATCGACGAAACTGCCCATGCCGGTGAATACTTCGATTCCATTCCGCGAGAGTTGGGCTCTAATCACATCAATCTCAGTCTTGATCACGTGCTGCGCACGGAACGCCAGATCCGCCATCGTGATCTGTTCCTTCACGCGGTAATTCACGCCGTAAATACCCTGGTAATGAAATCCTGAAAGGTGCAGGACTGCTTCGCGAATGGTTTTGCTGGGGATGGTGCCGGTGTTGATCGCCGTTCCGCCGATCACGTCGAGTTTTTCGACGAGCGCCGCGCGCTTGCCAAACTTTACCGCTTGAATCGCCGCGCGCTGTCCCGCGGGACCGGAGCCCAGGACGATGAGGTCGTAACTTTCCATGGCGGCCATGGCGCGAAGCCTGGCAAACTGCCGCGCAAGTATACCACCGTCAAATTTGTTGTCCTCCGCTGGTTATTTTTTTGGCGGCTTACGCGATATATTCGAGGAATCCTTCCGGCGGAATTACACGTCAAAGGGAAGGACTAGCCTTCTATGAGCAAAAGTCTTAGTTGAGGACATTCCGCGCGGTGAGGAGCTCAACATGCTCGATAGCTTCCTAAGAGACATTCGCTACGGAATCCGGAACCTGGCGAGAACTCCCGGTTTTACTGGGGTCGCCGTGCTTACTCTGGCGCTCGGGATAGGAGCGAATACGGCGATTTTCAGCGTGGTCGAAAATGTGCTTCTGCGACCCCTGCCGTACCCTCACCCGGAAAATTTGGTAGAGATTTGGAACACTTATCCGCCACAGGTTCCTCGGGCCGGGTTGTCTCCCGGCGATTACGCTGACTGGCATCAGCAAGCCACCAGCTTTTCGGAGATGGGGGCCTATGCGGAAATCTCAAAAGGGCTCAACCTGACCGGCGATGGTGAGCCCCAGCGCGTCCTGGTAGGCTATGCCAGCTCTGATCTTTTCCCCATGCTGGGAGCACGCGCCGCCGCCGGCCGCTCTTTCGTCCGGGAAGAGAACCGCGCCGGTAGCGCGCCAATAGTGATTTTGAGCCATCGACTTTGGCAAAGCCGGTTTGGCGGCGATCCTGCCATTGTCGGCCGCACGATTACCCTCGACAACAAGCGATACACTGTCGTGGGCATTCTCCCCGCTGGTTTCCAGCTTTTGCGCTGGGCCGATTTATGGATGCCCCTCGGCCAATATGACGACGACCTGACCGAGCATATTCATCACGCGTTCGTTGCCATCGCCCGGCTCAAACCTGGCATCAGCCTTTCGCAGGCGCGCGATGAGATAGGACGGCTCAATCAACAAGAAGCAATCGCATATCCCGATGCCCATAAGGGTTTTGGCGTCCAAGTCCAAAGCCTCCAGGATCCCTCCGCGGTCAGCCTGCGCAGCACTTTACTTGTCTTGTTCGGCGCGGTCGGCCTTGTCCTCCTGATCGCCTGCGCCAACATCGTGAACTTGCTCCTGGTGCGCAACGCCGCGCGTGAACGAGAAGTTGCCGTGCGCACCGCCCTAGGGGCTAGCCCCTGGAGATTGATCCGTCAGTTGCTCACCGAAAGCACCTTGCTCTCCCTGCTGGGCGGAGTGCTGGGCGTGTTTTTCGCTATTGTTGGACTGAGGGCCTTGATGGCGTTAGTCCCTGCCGATCTCGCCATCTTGAATGGGACCAGCCTGAACGGCTGGGTCCTGGGATTTACAATTGCAATTTGCCTCGCGACTGGCCTGGTTTGCGGTTTGCTGCCCGCGGCCCGCACGCTAAAGACAAATCTGGCCGGTGTGCTGAAACAGGGAAACAAGGGAGCCAGTTCCTCCGGGCATCATAAAACCCACAACTTGCTGGTGATCTCCGAAATCGCCATGGCCCTTGTGCCTCTCATCGGTGCGGGCCTCCTGCTCAGAAGTTTTCAGCATCTGCTGGAGGTCGACCCCGGCTTCCCACCCGACCACATCCTTACGATGGAAATCCAGCAGCCTGCACTCTCTTTTGCACAGTCAAGCCAACTCTCCCAGGAGGAACAGCTTAAGCTGGCCGAGAAGCAGTCTTCCCAGTTTGAAGAAATTGCCACACAAATCCGTGCCTTGCCCGGCGTCAAAGAAGCGGGAGGAATCGATGATTTGCCCCTTGGCAATGAATTTCGCGAAGCGTCAAGATTTGTCATCGAAGGCCAGCCGGTTGCTTCTACTGGCGCGCGTCCGATCGCGCAAACTCGTAGCGTGAGTCTCAGCTATTTTTCTTCGCTAGGAATTCCATTGCGCGCCGGTCGCTACTTCAACGAGGACGACTGGAAAGTCCAGAACATAGTCGTTAATGAGAACATGGCGCGGCGCTACTGGCCGCAAGGAGACGCACTCGGCAAGCGTGTAAATTTCTGCTCTCTCGACCCAAAGCCTTGCTGGTTTTCAGTTGTGGGCATCGTTGGCAATGTGCACCAGTTTGGACTCGATGCCGGACCTACCTTCGACACCTATTTCGCGTACGGGTGGACACCCTACCTTGTGGTGCGCACCGCTTCCGATCCCGTCACAGTTGCAGCTGCCATAAGAGACGTCGTCCACAAAGTGGATCCCAATCTCCCGATCACTCACATGACGACCATGGATGGGCTGCTCTCGGATTCCGTTTCACCACGCCGCTTTTCCGCGGTCCTGGTCGGAATCTTTGCCGCACTCGCGCTCCTGCTCGCGGCTATCGGAATTTATGGTGTGATGAGCTATACCGTCAGCCAGCGCACGCAAGAAATTGGGCTCCGCATGGCGCTTGGCGCACAGCTCACCAATGTGCGCGGAATGATTCTCGGGCAAACTCTCAAATTGACCCTTATCGGGGTTGGGCTTGGCCTGGCGGGCGCTTTCGTTCTTGCGCGCTTTCTGGCAAGCCTCCTCTTTGCTATCGGAACATACGATCCTGTTACCTTCCTCGGGGTTGCAATCTTGCTAATCGTGGTCGCGCTGGCGGCTTCCTACATTCCCGCCCGCCGCGCTATGCGCGTCGATCCTATCGTGGCCCTGCGTTGCGAGTAGAAGTCATCTGGTTCTGTTGACATCCTCGATGCGGCAATGAAAATTCGAGTCTGAATCGCGACGCGCGTTGACTTGCCTTCCCTTGCACCCTAATATGACCGCCAAGGCAGGTCCCGCCTAATGATAGGCCAAACTTTAGGCCACTACCGCATCATCGAGAAGGTCGGCTCCGGTGGCATGGGGGTAGTCTATCGCGCTCATGATGACCAACTCGAGCGTGATGTGGCACTTAAGGTGCTTCCTTCAGGTACCCTTAGTGATAACTCCTCGCGCAAACAATTTCACAAAGAAGCCCTCGCCCTCGCCAAGTTGAGCCATCCAAATATTGAAACGATCTACGAGTTCGATACACAAGATGGTATCGATTTCCTCGTTATGGAGTATGTGCCCGGGAAGACGCTTGCGGACCGGCTTGTCAGCGGCGCCCTCCCGGAGAAAGAAGTAGTCGCCCTGGGCATGCAGATCGCCGCGGCAATCGAAGAGGCGCACAATCGCGGGATCGTTCATCGCGATTTGAAACCTAGGAACATCGCCATTACGGACCGCGGCCAAGCCAAAGTCCTGGACTTTGGTCTGGCAAAGCTTTTGCCACAGGTGAACGAATTGACATCCGATACCCTGTCGGACACGCAAGCCGGCGCGGGTACCTTGCCCTATATGCCGCCCGAACAACTCCAGGGCGAACCCGTGGACGCCCGCGCGGACATATACACGATTGGCGCAGTGCTTTACGAAATGGCTACCAACCGCAGGGCATTCCCGCAGGAACTGCCATCGCGTGTCATTGATGCCATCCTTCACCACCAGCCCGTTCCTCCGCGTGCGCTCAATTCCAGGATTTCGCCGGAACTAGAACGCATCATCCTCAAGTGCCTCGACAAAGATCCCGGCCGGCGCTTCCAATCCGCCAAAGAGCTGCTGGTAGATTTAGGGCGCTTGGATGGAGCCGCTTCGAACCGGCATGCACATCCTCAGCCATCACCTTTCAAACCCAAGAGGACTCCCTTATTGATTGTGTATTCTCTGGCGGCGCTGCTGGCGATCGCCGTGACGCTGATCGCGGTGAATGTGCACGGTTGGCGCGACCGGCTAATGGGCCGCGCTCGGCCGCCGCAGATTCGATCGCTGGCGGTGCTGCCCTTCGAGAATCTTTCTGGAGATACCGATCAAGACTACTTCGCTGATGGCATGACGGATGCCTTGATCAATGACCTAGGGCAGATTAGTGCGCTGCGAGTGATTTCGCGGACGTCGGTAATGGCTTACAAGGGGGCAAAAAAGTCACTCCCAGTCATTGCCCGGCAATTGCACGTCGACGCGGTCGTGGAAGGTTCGGTGCGACGTTACGGCGACAAAGTCCAGATCAATGTTCAGTTAGTTCAAGCTTCCACCGATCTTCAGTTGTGGGGTAAAAGCTACGAGCAAGACTTGCGCGACATCTTGACCCTACAGAACACAGCGGCCCGGGCGATCGCCGATGAGATCCAGATTAAGTTGACGCCGCAGGAGCAGGCCCGATTATCCAGGAATGACCCGGTGGATCCCGCCGCTCACGAAGCTTATCTCACTGGCCGGTTTTACTGGAACAAGCGAACACCTCAGGGATTGCAGAAAAGCATCGATTATCTCGAGAAGGCTATAGCAAAAGATCCCAAGTACGCTGTCGCTTACGCTGCCTTGGCGGACTCTTACCATTTGCTTCCTGAGTTGACTGCGGTTCCCGCCAGCGAGGCCTTCCCCAAAGCTAGGACTGCCGCACTCAAGGCGCTTCAACTTGACGACTCACTCGCCGAGGCCCACACCGCACTGGGAAATGTTAAAGAGGACTATGATTGGGATTGGCAAGGCGCCGAAAAAGAATACAAGCGCGCCATTGAGCTCGATCCAGGGTACGAGATCGCGCATCTCTGGTATTCCAACTTGCTATTGGAGCTGGGAAGGCTGCCCGAAGCCCTCGCCGAAGCGAGGACAGCCCAGCAACTTGATCCGCTTTCGGCTTTCACGAACGATAATCTTGCGGCCATCTTGTATTACGCTGGAGAGTCCGATCTAGCCGTCGAACAATGCCAGAAAACGCTGGAAATCGATCCTGCGAGCCACCAGGCCCACCGTCACCTTGGGCAGGTCTATATTCAGGAGCGGCGGTACCCGGACGCTGTTTCGGAGCTTAAGAAGGCAGTGGAACTCTCACCGGGTAGCACCGAAGCCCTAGCGGAGCTCGGATATGTTCTCGGTATTTCGGGAAAGAAAGAGGAGGCGAGGCAGATATTGCTCGAATTGCAAGACTCGTCCCAGCACCGCGCTGTTTCGTCCTACCACCTTGCCATTGTTCACATCGGTCTCGGCGAGAGGGAACTTGCGCTCCAGTCGCTTCGTAAAGCGGTGGATGACCACTCCCCGGGTGTTGTTCACCTTAAGGTCTCGCCTTTCTTTCAGGAATTTCGATCAGACCAGCGATTCGAGAGAATGCTTCTCGATGTCGGCCTCTCGGACTAACTTGCCGCCCAAAATGGGCCAACAAGGCTTCCGCCTATGCTGCTGAAGACGTGGCAAATAAATGCCTCGAACTTATCCGGGGCTTTCAATTCATGGCGGGATGTGTGACCCCGCATGAATTCCTTCAATGCATCATTGTCACCAAAAACCCCCTCAAGCTCGTTGAACGTAAATGCGGGGGGATTTCTTCCTCCAATTAGGTCCAAAGAATCGCCTTTGCCATCCAGGATCGCTTCTTTAAATTTTTGCGTTTCCAGGAATTTATCTTTGTCGATCCTGAATGTGTTCGGAGCACTCGTATCGTTCCAAACGACGAGGTGACCGATATTCGGGTCATCAGATTTCGATAGGACTACTGAAGTTGTATGGCCATTGCTTCGTAACACTTCGGAAACTGTTTCCTCGTCGTTGTACCTGAACATCGAGCAGTACAGGTCGATCGCGCCGAGTCTGCCATTCACAACTAAAAAGCGGTCGCGTCCTTCGCTGAACTCTTGCGCCTCCATCTTCAAAACGCCCGATTTCAGGCGGCCCTCCAGACGAACTGAGCTCGTACCACCTTCGAATTCGCCTCGCCCCTTTCCCGGGTAGCCTTGCGCCTGTGCCAGCTCTGCGCGCAGCAGCCCCGCAGACAGTCCAGCAAACCCCGATTTAATGAAGTCACGACGTTCAATTGCCATTGCTTTGTCCTCCTCGATTTTAGGAGTCCCTGGTGGAAAACCGGTGCGATTCCTCGCGCAATTAGTTTGCGTTGGAAAATAACGGGAGACGAAAACTCAGGGGTAAACCGTTTCGCCCATTAGAAGTGACTTGTACTCGGGGATACTAGGTGTTGTCAAGCGAATTTCCGCCGGGAGCCGATTGCTGCATTTGCTTCTCAGTCTAATGTACCTTGCGGAGTTAATTCGACAAACTTTGTTTTGCTCTAGTTGGGTCAAAGACACCGGAATGAAACTCCAGCAGCGCGGGCAAGTGTTCCGCGAAATAAATCCAGTTGTGCCCGCCGGGATACAGGTGGAATTCATGCGGAATATGGCGCGACATGAGCAATTTGTCCAACGCTTCTGCGCCCGCGTCAAAGCCGTATTCATCTTCCGAGCCGCAATCAAAATAAATCTTCAATCCCGCAAGATTCGCCGTCCGCACAATCGTGACAGGATCATTTTGATTCCAGAACGTGGGATCGAATGGCGAACCAAACGCATCGCCAAGAACGCGCAGCCGTCCAATTTGCCGCGAGTCGCGCGCACTAATGTTGGGCATCTTCTCGATCAGTGCCGCGCTGTGCGCACCTACGGCTCCGAAAAGTTGCGGGTGCCGGAACGCAATATGCAGTGCGCCGTAGCCGCCCATCGAAATTCCTGCAATTCCGCGCGATTTGCGCTGCGTCAGCGCGCGATACCGCTTCTCGATCCCCGGCATGAAATCCTGGAGAAAGAAATCCTCATAGCGGCGCATGCCATCGTGCGAGTTGATATAGAAACTCGCGCCGCCAGCGGGCGTCACGATCAAGAATTCTCCTAACTGATTCTGTTCCCACAAGTCCTCGACAAGATTCATCCCGCCCGAATGGATGAGCATTTGTTCGTTATCGCCCAGGCCGTGGAGAAGATAGAGAATGGGATAACGGCGCGTTTTCTCAGTGTCATAACTCGGCGGCAGCAAAACACAGTAGGGAACATCTCGGGCAAGGACTTTGCTGGGAAGGGAATTACATTCAGCGCGACCAGTGGACGCCGTACTCGTCGGTGACAGAACGCAACTAAACAGCAGCGCCGCGATCGCTGCGCCCAAAAGTCTATTCATACCGAAGGGCCTCGACGGGATTCAGCCGTGCTGCCCGCGACGCCGGATAAAGCCCCGCGCCCAGGCTGACGCACACCGCAAACACAATCGCGCCCAGCACCAGCCACCACGGCACTGAAAAAACATGAGCTGACGGCAAATTCTGCCGGTGCAAGTAAATATTTGTGCCCCAGGTCAAAGCTCTTCCGATAAACCAACCAAACCCCACTCCGAGCACTCCGCCAAACAGTCCCATCACGCCCGCTTCCACGAAAAACAATTGCTTCACGTCTCGGTCCGCCGCGCCCAGAGCTTTCAGAATGCCAATCTCCCGCCGCCGCTCCAAAATGGCCATAACCAACGTGTTGATGATGCCCAGCGTCGCCACCGCCAGCGCTAGGCTCCCGAAAATCGCCAGCAGAAGATCGAAGATCGTGAAAAACAATCGCAAGTTGCGCGTCGCATCCAGCAGCGAAAAAGTACCGAACCCCATGCCCTTAATCGCCGTTTCGATGGGTTCTACTTGTGAAGGGCTTTTCGCACGGACCGTTAAGCTCGCGTATGCAGGTTTTCCATTCGTGGCGCGCACAGCGTCACGCAGATCATTCACCTGGGCTGCCCGCAGCGCGGAGGCCACTTCCAGCGGAATCAGCAATCGTCCGCTTCCGAATCCCCCGAAACCCGCGGCCGGCTCCGTTTCGATGATTCCAACGATACGCAATTTTTTCTCGCGTGGAACAATCGAAAATCCTCCGCCGCTTCCATCCACGCCATTTCCTCCGTTGCCGTCGCTAGCTCCGCTTTGTGGTGGGAGCGCTTGGCGTTCCGCATAGCGCACCACCAAATCTTTGCCAATCAATGTCGCTGTCTGCTCGGACAAGTCCTTCGCGAATTCGATTTGCAGAATCGCTTCATCCGCATTCGGGCTTGAAAAAAAGTTTCCTTGAATTCCATCGTAAGCGCCATTCCCCCGCGCGGAATCCGGCACTCCCGCCACGATCGTCGAGTAAGGGTTTCCGTTGTAACGCACTTCCGTTGGAAAGCGAATCTGCGGATACACTTCCACCACGTTGGGCAGCCGCTCCATCCCCTTTCGCGCCTCATCATCGAGCGCAGGGGCTTCCTTCGCCGGCACAGGATTCGCCGCAGGCCGCCGCATGGTTTGCATATTTCTTCGAGGCGTCACGATGACCGTATCAAACAGTCCGGAATTCGAGAGTCGCTTTGTCGCCAGCTCCTGCAAACCCACGCCGAGAGAAAGCATGGCCACTAGCGAAGCCACGCCCACCGCGACGCCAAGTGTTGTCAGGGAATTCCGCAGTACCGCCTCTTTCAAATTTCGGAGTGCCAGTTCGCCGAGGTCCCCCGCCTTCATGATTTCACCCCGTCGCCGAGCAACTTCCCATCCGCAAGCGCCGCAATGCGGTTCGCAAACCGCTCCGCCAGCGGCCGCTCGTGCGTCACCATCACAATCGTCATGCCTAGCTTTTGCTGAATTTCCTTCAACAGAAGCATGATGGATTCTCCGGTCGCGCTGTCCAAATTCCCCGTC
>Ga0210402_10004074_pt1 | contig 13432 bp, 9 predicted proteins | sample IncBWC7MmetaG_FD_161055 | JGI IMG/M metagenome (GOLD analysis project Ga0210402, IMG submission 161055) | Forest soil microbial communities from Barre Woods Harvard Forest LTER site, Petersham, Massachusetts, United States - Inc-BW-C-7-M | ecosystem: Environmental > Terrestrial > Soil >...
AATCCCTGGGGCCAGCTTACCTTTTCCGCGTCGAGCCGGTGGATGGTCGCCCGAAGCCAGGTACCCAACGCTCCCTCCACCTCCTGCTGCGTCCCGGTTCGGTACAAGGAGTCGAGGGTCTCTCCGCTCGGCGACAGCGGGATATGAGCGCAGGGGGTTGGTCCGGTCCGCGCGTTCTCTGGCACAAACCGCATCAGGAGGCATTCCCGGCAGGGTTCACGGTCCTTGGAGTTGAAGTTCATGCAGGTCGGGGAATCCTCGAAAACAGAGCGGGCGCGCCAGGATTCGCGCGGCAATCGCCCGTATCCACCTTGCTCAAGGAACTCCAGTTCGAACTTCAGCACATCCAGCAGGTTGCGATTATCGGTCGGCATAGACTCATCCTCACCCTTAGTGTGGTCCTACGCGGACGGTGACGCCGTGACCGGCATCACAGTCTGCCGTGAGGGCCATCACACAGCTCCGGCTGCCTGGCCGGAGGAGATTTTCATCGGTGCCCTCATGGGGAGCTATTTTCAACCCGCTGCCAAGCAGCGATTAATCAACATCGATACGGTGACTTCTGTCGGTCTCATAAGGGCGAAGGATACCGTTTGCGCTATGTCCTGACATGGAGAGGCCGAGTCGGTTGGCGAGACCGGCGATTACACCTATGGAGAATCGGCGGACCCGGGTCAATGCGTGTCCATGACGATATTGCGTCAATTGACGCCAGCGCCACCGTTGCAGGAACTCACCGTTACGGGCGGCAGCGGACTGGCGCATCGACCTGATCATTGCCGCGTAAGTTAGCAGTGTTGCTGCATCGTTTATGGGGCAGCAGAGAAGTGTGCAAACCGTTGCGGAACAGCGGCGGGTCTGCGATCCCGACAGCAGCGTAAGTAAGAAACATCCGGAGGGAGAAGCAAAGCCTAAGCGCCGAGTTTCGGTGACTGCGTTAATCGCCTGGCCCAGGTTTTCATTCCTAAGAATGGAACAGAAGGTCGACAAACAGGTGGCAGCACCGACTGAAACGAGAACACCCAACTTGCACCCGCGAAAATCGCTTATCGAGGAGTGCGGATGGCAGGGTGGCGACAGTGGCGACTCGGCGGAGGGAAAGACCTTGTCCAACGGAAAGCAAAGAACCCACTTGACTCCGAACGGCCTTCTCATGGAAGGCGATTACACTGATTAGACCGGAGAGAGTGAGGTTGGCCTACAACTGGCACCGCGGAAGATTCCCATAACAGGCAACCGTGACCTGGGTCACAGAACCTCGCCTCTCAGAAAGTTCATAATTGCGATATATTTCGATGTATTCTCGTTGCGATGTTGCAACCAAATTTCGACTGGAGCTTGAAGGTTATGAAAATTGACTTCAAAGTGATTACTCTTGCAACAGCGTTGGCTGTTGTTCTAAGCCTTTCGTTACCGGCGGGCGCACAAGACGCATCAGCTCTCTACAAATCAAAATGTGCCGGCTGCCATGCGGCTGACGGTACCGGGTCGGCAATGGGCAAGAAGATGGGCGCTCACGACTTTACAACCGACGAAGTGCAGAAAATGTCGGACGCGGCGCTCACGGATATCATCACCAGCGGCAAGAACAAAATGCCGAAGTATGGGTCTCTAAAGCCGGAAGAAATTAAGGGACTGGTGGCTTACATCCGCACGCTGAAGAAATAGTCCCCGTTACTGTTATCGAGGTCCTTGAGGAGATTGTTACAGGCGGCAGCTGGCCCGCGGCGCGGACGGAGTGTGCTCACCCCGCGGACCATGAGAAGTAAGGGTTTAAGACACTAAAAGAGGGTGGCGGTTGCAAATGAATCTGCGAAAGCGCATTCGAGACTGGTCGCAGCCCATCTATTTCCTGGGGCAGAATCCCATCACGCTTACGGGCGCGGTAATCACCACGAGCACCGCACTCACCACAATTGCCTTCTGGTTCTATGACGTCTTCATGCCGGGGCCGCCGCATCCCTATATCGGCCTTTTGGTCTTCCTAATTCTTCCAGGAATTTTTGTCCTGGCTCTGCTGCTGATTCCGTTTGGCATCTGGCTCAGGCGGCGCAGTCTGCGCGGGAGCGGGAAGCTGCCGGAAGTCTACCCCGCCATCGATCTGCACCTGCCCGTGGTCCGGCACACTCTTGAATGGGTCGCTTTCGCGACCGTGCTCAACCTTCTCATTCTTGGTACAGCCTCCTACCGCGGTGTGCAGTATATGGATTCGGTGAGTTTTTGTGGGACGACGTGTCACACCGTCATGGCCCCGGAGTATACGGCCTATCAGAATTCACCGCACTCGCGGGTGGAGTGCGTTGAGTGCCATATCGGGCCAGGAGCGGGGTGGTTTGTGCGATCGAAGCTCTCCGGTCTGCGGCAAGTGGCTGCGGTAACCTTTCATACCTATTCTCGCCCAATTCCTTCCCCAGTAAAGTACCTTCGCCCGGCCCGCGAAACCTGTGAGCAGTGTCACTGGCCGCAGCGCTTTACCGGCGACAAGTTCCTGGTGAACACCAGCTACAAGGAAGATGAGAAAAACACGCCGCAGACAGACGTCCTGCTACTAAAAGTAGGTGGGCGCACATGGCAAGGTTCGGTCGGCATCCACGGGCACCACCTCGCCGATAACGCGCGCATTCGCTACATTTCAACCGATCAGGAGCGCCAGACCATCCCCGTCGTGTATTACACCGACGATCAGGGCAAGACAACCCAATTCATTTCCACCGATACGAAGCCAACCCAAGAACAGTTGGACAAGGGTGAACACCGCACGATGGATTGCGTGGATTGCCATAACCGGCCCACGCATGAGTTCGACTTGCCCGAAAACGCAGTGGACAAGCAAATGTCTCTCGGGCACATCAGCCCAGAGCTGCCCTATATCCGGAAGAAGGCGGTCGAGGTTCTCAAAGTGAATTATCCCACCCGCGATGTTGCGCGGCAGAACATCATCGCCGAACTCAACAACTTCTATCGCGCGAATTATCCGCAGATCTATCAGACCCGGCGCACGCTGGTGCAGCATGCAGGCGACGAAGTGGCAGCGATCTACCTGCGCAACATCTTCCCCGACATGCGGGTGACCTGGGGCGTTCATCCGAACAATCTTGGGCACAACGATTCGCCGGGCTGTTTCCGCTGCCATGACGGCAGCCATACGAGTGCCGATGGCCAGACCATTACCAACGATTGTTCTGCGTGCCACCAGGTTCTGGCAGCGGCGGAAGAAAACCCGAAGATACTGATCGACCTGGGAATGAAGTGAGCATCGGAAGGAGTCGGAATCCAGAAACCTGGGACCGCTAACTGCAACCCTGATTCCGAGTAAGGCTGACTTGGAAGTTCGCATTCGTACCGCTTTGCCTTCTAATCTTCGGCTTGCATGACTAACAAGCACCCGTGACGCGAGTCACAGAACTTTCTCCTCAAAGCCTTCAAGATTGCCCTGGACGAAGGTCGCTTGCGAACTTTGGAGTCTGGGCTTGCGGGAAAAGATTCGAAGTATGACTCTTGCGATACGACGATTCGGTCTTGTCTTTCTGGCCTTAATTCTGTTGGCCAGTATTGTTCCACTCGGCTCCCCTGCACACGCACGCGCCCGGGCACAGGCAAAGTTACCGCAACCGCTGAGGCAGGACGAAAGTTGCCTGGCCTGCCACGGCCAGGCAGGCATGAAGTCGGACAGCGGGAAAAACATCTCGATTGATTCCGCCAAGCACGCAGCCAGCGCCCACGGGATTTTGAGCTGCCGAGAATGCCACACCAGCATCCAGGACTATCCGCACCCCGCCAAAGTATTGAAGATAAAATGCGCGACTTGCCATGCTGACGAAGCTTCCCATGTGCCCAACAGTGTGCACAGCGCGCTTGGCGACAGAGCCTGCCGATCCTGCCACGGCGATCAGCACGAAGTGGCCGCGGCGGCCCAGACTGCGCCCGCAAAGTGCGCGCAGTGTCACGCCGATGAAGTGAAGAAATTCCGTCAAAGCATCCACGGGCAAGCGGCCACGGCCGGCGACCCGGATGCGCCGACCTGCATGTCCTGCCATGGGCCCGTCCATCAGATTCAAACCTCGGGCGATGCGGCCTCGACTGTAGCCAAGACGAATCTGCCTGACACTTGTGCCTCCTGTCACAGTGATCAGCAATTTCTCTTACGCCACAAGATTCCATTCGCCCATCCCGTGGAGCTCTATCGCCAAAGCGTGCATGGACGAGCCCTAGTCGACGGAGACGGTGCCGCCGCCACTTGCTCCGATTGTCATGGCAGCCACGGAATCCTTCCTGCGCGAGATGCGCGTTCCAAGGTCAACCATTTCAACATTCCGGCAACCTGTGGACAGTGCCATGCCGGGATTGCCAAGACATATTTGGAGAGCGTTCACGGACAAGCCACACAAAATGGTGCGTCCGGCGCGCCCGTGTGCGTCGACTGCCACGGCGAGCATCTTATCCTGGGCCCGAAGGAGGTGGGGTCGCCGGTGAACGCAGCGCGCGTTTCGATGGCCACCTGCGGCCGCTGCCATGCCGATGAACGCCTCGCCTTGCGCTACAATCTGCCCGCCGATCGCGTTCCATCCTTCGCCGACAGTTATCACGGTCTCGCCCTGCGCGGCGGATCTCAGAGTGTTGCCAACTGTGCGTCCTGCCACGGCGTGCACAACATCTTCCCTTCGAGCGACTTGCGCTCAACCGTGAATGCAGCCAACCTTTCCAAGACCTGCGGCAATTGTCACGCCGGTGCGGGAGATAATTTCGTCATCGGTCCGGTGCACGTCCGCATTTCGACCGGCCCGGCGCATCGCATAGTCAAGTGGATCCGCTGGACCTACCTCGTGCTGATCCCGCTGACTCTGGGTTTCATGATCCTGCACAACCTGCTGGACTTTTTCGCCAAGCTGATCCGCCGCCACCCGCGGCACGAGAGCGATGCGCAAGTCTCGCGCATGAATCGAAATTTCCGCATCGCCCACTGGGGCGTCATGCTCAGCTTTCCGACTTTGGTTTTCACCGGATTCGCCCTGAAGTATCCCGAGGCCTGGTGGGCGCGCCCGCTACTGCTTTGGGAGGGTCATTTCGCATTTCGCGGAGCGGTGCATCGCGCCGCCGCGGTTCTGCTGATCGCCTCCACCGTTTACCACATGATTCACCTCGCGATAGTCCGGCGCGACCGCTTGTTCCTGAAAGCCATGCTGCCCCAATTCAAAGATGCCACCGATATGCTGCAGGTGCTCTCCTCCAGCCTCGGCCTCACCAAAATCGAACCCCGCTTCGCAAAATTCAACTACGCAGAGAAACTGGAATACTGGGCCTTCCTGTGGGGCACTGCGGTGATGACCGTCTCCGGTGTTCTGCTATGGTTCAACAATTTCACGCTGCGCTATCTCCCCAAGTGGGTGTCGGACGCGGCCACCGCGGTGCATTACTACGAGGCGCTGCTCGCGACTTTCTCGATCCTGCTGTGGCACTTCTACATGGTGATCTTCGACCCGCTGGTCTATCCGATGGATACAGCTTGGCTGGATGGCAAGGTCCCGGCCGATCATTACCGCCACTCCCGCCCAGCGTATTTCCGCGCCCTGGAGCGGGCCCACCTCGTTGAGCGGCCCGTGGAGTCTGCGGATTACGGCCAGGACCAAGGTCCTGCTGGCGCCTCAAGCGATGACCCACCTCGGACGGACTAGAAGTCGGTAAGACGTGCCAAGTGCTAAGCTTTTGATCCAGGGATAGAGAGAGTGCCTACACCGGCTGTAGTGAGTTCGCCAACACGCAGAGACGAACGGGAGTTGCGCGGTGCGCGCTTTGCCATGCGTCTCTCACTGGCTCTTGGTTTGGCGATGCTAATCGGCAAGACCACAGTCTATTTCATGACGCATTCGGCGGCCATTTTCTCCGACGCCGCTGAGTCGGTCGTCCATGTGATCGCCGTCGGGTTTGCCACTTTTAGTCTTCGCCTCAGCACACGCTCAGCGTCCCCTCAATTCCTCTACGGCTACGAACGGATCACGTTCTTCTCCGCTGGATTTGAAGGAGCCATGATTGTCGTGGCCGCGATCGCCATTCTCTACGAGTCGATCCGGAAGTGGATTGCCGGGCTACAGCTGGAACACCTCGGAGCGGGCGCATTGCTGATCTTGATCGCTGGATTCGTTAATGCGGGTCTCGGATACTATCTCGTGCGGACGGGCCGGCGCACGAATTCACTCATTCTCGAAGCCGACGGCAAACACGTTTTGACCGACAGCTGGACCAGCTTTGGCGTCGTCACCGGGTTGGGGCTGGTATTACTGACGCACTGGAAACCGCTCGACCCTCTGGTGGCCATCTCTGTCGCCCTCAATATCCTGTGGTCGGGAGGCCGCTTAGTCTGGCACTCGGCGGTCGGACTGATGGATTATTCTGATCCGAAAGCCGGCCGGAAAATTCGGGATAAGTTGGATGCCCTTTGCTCGGAACTGAGCGTTCAATATCATGGCGTCCGCTTCCGAACCACCGGATACCGCCAGATCATCGAAGTACACTTGTTGTTTCCCCGCATGACATCGGTTAGCGAAGCCCACCGCCTGGCAACAATTCTGGAAGAACGACTGCCGACCGACCTGGGGATGCCCGCCGAGGTCATCACTCACCTGGAGTGTTTGGAAGACCATGCCGATGTTCACCACGATCAACACTACACTGGAAAACCAGAATAGTCTCCACGCGACACCAGGAAACGGTAAATCGCCGTCGCCTCAGAGCAAGCCTTCTTCTACGCCGTAATCAGGGATTCCAAGGCAAGGCGATTGGGGATCACCAGAGTAGAGCCGCTCTGCTGGATAAGATGCTGCTTCTTGAAACCCGCGAAGAGCCGGCTGACGGTCTCGCGCGAAGTGCCAATCATTTGCCCGATTTCTTCGTGAGTCAGAGACATCTTCATCTGGCTGGGGTTTCTCGATTCGGTGTTTTGGTCGAGCCATCCCACAAGCAATCTGGCAAGTTTTTCGCTGGCGGAGTCAGAAAGGATCAGGTCACGGATTTCGCGGCAAGTAGAGGCGTAATCCTGGCTGATGTGCCGGGTCACCCACAGGGCAAGGTCGCCGTGAAGGCGCATGAGGCGCAGCAAATCGCATTGTCGCAGGAAGCTGATCTCGCTGGGTTCCTGAGTCTCGGCCGTGGCTTCATACGGTCGTCCGGAAACTACAGAGGCAACGCCCAATGGGCAGCCGGTTTCGACCATGCGAAGAATGAGAGTTCTGCCATCGCTTCCACAAATGGAGAGCTTCACGCGGCCTCGCCGCACGATGAAGACTCCACGTGGAGATTGCCCTTCCGCAAACAAGACAGCCCCCGTTGGGTAAGTGGTTGTGACCGCTTCCTGCTCCAAGGCATCGGCCAAGGAGGGGGGGGAATCGCAAAAGGTCTTGTCTGCTGGTGCAACTTTCTGGGCGCTGTTTACGATATGAGTCGCCATAAGTGCCTCCGCTTTCAGGCTTACTCTGGCAAGTCCGCCTCCAATTCTTTCCCAGATGGCAGGATTCGCGAACAATGCGTCCAAGCAAAACAAACTAAATGGGTTAGCCGATTTTCGAAGAGTGTGACTGCCACTCCACGGGACATAGTGAGCACCCTCTAATGGGTGTTTTCCCACACTGATGTGTGATCCCCATCACCACTCGCTTGGTCGTAGGGCACCGACGCTTGGCTGGCTGTGACCCAGGAAACCGCAGTCCTTCACCCCAAACTCGTATGGATCGTATTCAGAAGAGCAGTTCGGCTGAAGGGCTTTTCCAGGAGAGTTACGCCAGGTTTCAACACTTCACGATTTGCCATCAGCTCGCCCGTGTAGCCTGACATGTATACGACTTTCAGTGTCGGGTGAGAGGTGCTCAGGTGCTCGGCTAGTTCCGGGCCGCTCATCCGGCGCATCACGACGTCGGTCAACAACAGATCAATCGGATCCGGATGCGAATTGACCCATTCGAGCGCGGACCTGCCGTCATCCGCCTCGATTACGCTATACCCGTGTTCCTCGAGAAGTTTTCGAGTCAAGCTGCGCATTATCTCGTCGTCCTCTACGAGCAAAATCGTAGTGCCCTGCCGTTTCGGGCTGACGGTCTCCGTTTCAACCTTGGATCCGACTCCAATCTTGTGTTCCGCGCTCGGGAGATAGATCTTGAACGTTGTTCCCTGACCGGGTTCACTGTAGACCATTATGTGTCCTGCGCTCTGCTTGACGATGCCATATACGGTGGCCAAGCCCAGACCAGTTCCTTTGCCCGCCTCTTTGGTGGTAAAGAAGGGCTCGAAGATGCGCGACACCGTGGCCTCGTTCATGCCGTTGCCAGTATCGCTAACCGCGAGCATGACGTATTTCCCCGGCACCATTGCCTGATCTTGTTCGGCGAAGCTCGCGTCCAAGGTCATCGCGCCGGTTTCGAGAATGAACTTGCCCCCACGAGGCATGGCATCGCGGGCATTCACTGCGAGGTTGACCACGATCTGGTCAAGCTGGCCGGGGTCAGCCTCGACTACCGCCGCGGGGGTTCTGGGAACTACGAGAATCTCAATATCGTCTCCCAACAACGGGCGCAGGAGCTTGCTGATGTCCCTTAGTCGTTCGTTCAGATCGAGGACGCGGGGTTGCACTGCGGACGTCCGGCTGAAGGCGAGCAACTGCTTTGTCAATGAGGTACCCCGCTCGATGGCTTTCATGATGTTCTCGATATAGAGCGACGGTTCGGCTGCGGGATCGATGCGATCCCGCAGAAACTCGGCACACGCGTTGATGATCCCAAGGACGTTGTTGAAGTCGTGCGCCACTCCTCCCGCCAGCCGGCCGATTGCTTCCATCTTCTGGGATTGTCGGAGCTGGCCCTCAGTCCGTTTCTGGGCCGTGACATCGCGCGCGATTACTGACGCTCCCACGACGTCGCCGGCTGCATTGCGCAAGGGAGAGACGGAAACGGACACCTCCAGGCGGCGGCCATCCTTCGTTACCCGCACTGACTCGTGATGGTCGATCCTTTCCCCTTGGGCGATCTTCCGGAGGATCTGCGGGATTTCATCGGAACGATCAGCGGGGATCAAAAGCGATATATGTTTTCCGACGACCTCTTCCGGCGTGTAGCCATAGATGCGCTCGGCTCCTTTGTTCCAGCTGGTAATCGTGCCATTCAGGTCTTTGCTAAGGATCGCGTCCTCGGAGGAATCGATGATCAGGGCCAGCCGCGATCGATATTCTCCAAGCTGTTCTGTAGTTCTACTATGCAGTTCTTCGTTCGCTCGGCGCAGTTCTTCCGCGATTCTCCTGCGATCGCTGATGTCGCGGATCGCGCTCAGCACGAACGCGCCTTTCTCGGTGGAGACGGGACTGAGACTGATTTCGACCGGGAATTCCGAACCATTACGACGCCGTCCGTAGAGATCCAGATCGGCTCCCATCCGTCTCGTCTTCGGGGCCCGCGCAAAATTGTCGCGATGATAGTGGTGTTGCTGGCGAAAGCTTTCCGGTACAAGCATCTCGACTTTCTGGCCGATCAACTCGTCGCGGTCGTAGCCAAAAAGTGCTTGGGTTTGGGAATTGACTTGAACGATCGTTCCTTCACGATCGACAGCGATGACGGCATCAGGAAGGGCTTCCAGGAGGTCCGTAGAAAGGAGGGCGTTCGCCATGGTCTTGGCTGAGAGTGAGGGCGCGAGTTCATTGTGATCAGAGGAAGCCGGCAAACACGTAACTCCGCGGTTCAAAATGCTAGACCTAAATCTAGACGGAACCCGTTCGACTGTAAAGGAGCCGAAAACGAGCGAAGAATCATCGCGTCTCGGCCCGAAGGTCGCTTTACAAACGCTCCGAGCAAGTGAAAATAAGAGCACACTCAAATGCTCGGCGGGGGCGGCGATGAAAGGCAATCTAAAGGTCAAAGAACTGAATGACGCTCTGCGGGAAGGGCTTACGGCGATCAATCAGTATTTCCTCCATGCGGAAATGTGCGAAAACTGCGATTACAACAAACTCGCCGGCTACATCAACAAGCAATCCATCGGTGAGATGAAGCACGCCGAAGCGCTGATTGCAAGGATCCTCTTTCTGGATGGAACTCCCTCTATGGAACCTTTAAAGCTGCCGTAGGTGGGAACGTCCAGCACATGATTGCGAGCCACTTGGAACTTGAGCTCGGGGCGGTCAAGCAATATAACATGAGAGCGGAGAAGGTGATCACCATCAGCCGGTGGGCGACCAAGGCCGATGCCGAGCGCCAAGGCCGATGCCGAGCGCTATGAGCGCGAGATCTATCCCAAGGCTCCGAACATCCTGAAGCCGTTTCTCACCACGCCGGTCAACCTTGAACTACCACGAACTCGAGACCGCAGTCTGCGAGCATTTGTCGAGGCGCTGCCTGAGCAAACCACGTCGAGACGAAACCCTGAGGCGAATGCCCTGGGGTTTTATAATAATTCTTGGCACGCCCACTCGAGCGCAGGCAGAATCGCACGAGCTGGATCGGGCCTCATTCCGTGGGCCTAACCTCGGCGCCAGGCCGGTTTCCATCCAGCCTGGTGTCCTGACGTGTGCGCTCCGTAACTGCAGAGCGCCGAGGAAAGCTGCCAGCATCATCGCTCGCGCCAACTCGCGTCGCCGAATTATCCTTTTTGTCCTTCGCCCAGGGTCTTGGCTTCTGTCTGCTTCGCTTGCGTGATCATGTGCTGGATCAAGTCTTTCTGCGGGAAGTCAGGATGGTATTGCAGTAACTTTTCCCATGCGGCGACTGCGCCTTCGGCGTCATTCTTGCCTTTCCATCGGATGACGCCGATGTTCATCAGCGTCCCCGCGTGTTTCGGATCGTAAATTAACGACTGGTTGAGTTGTTTGAGCGCTCCGTCCGCATCTCCGGTGTAGTACAGACATGATGCGTAATCCGCGCGCACTCCGATGTTCTTTGGATCGTACTGCAGGGATTTTTCGAAGTATCCGGCGGCCGCCTTGAATTGATGAGCATTCTCGTAAATCAGGCCGATCTGATTTTCGAGTTGCGGGTTCTTTGCGTCGGATTTCAATTTCTCAAGCAGCGGCGCGGCTTTCTTATCCGCCACGCGCTTCATGTCGTCCAACGTGGGCATTTGGTGCGCAAGCTGCTGTGCACTTTGCGATGGGCCTGAGGGCGTTGGAGCATCGGGACCGAGCATCGGTAAGGACGAAGACGCAGCGGCTTTGGTTGCTGCCATAAACGGTTGGAGCGGACCGGATGGCGAGCCTCGGAGTCGATAGCCCGCCAGGAACCCCACCATCAGACATACCGCGAACATCAGAAGCACCGGCCGTGGCGGCCAACTCGGGTTTGAGTCGGCAGGGTTCGCTTCATCGTCCATCTCTGAACTCCTTGTTCCGCATGTCTGGGTTCCGCATGTCTGGGTGAAACTGGCAAACGCCCGTCAAAACGAATGCATCGGAAGTGCCAAAACGATGCCCATAAATTCTTTCTCGTCAGGCTGTAATTTCATCGATTTACGAGCCCCCCTCCGAGCCGTCCGCAGGTAAATGCGGCCCCAAAAGGGATCTTTCCCCCACCGCACGCGCGTTTCTCCGCTATTTTGTTCTTATCCGTTGGGTCGCCTTTAGGGCAGTCGACGTTGTGCCATCGGCGTTATGCGCGGTCTGGTGGCAGGTCAAAACACAAGTATTGCTGCTGCGGTTATAGGAAATTGGTGCGCCGTTGTTTTGACCTACAACGTTCACATCAAAGTTCACCAGGCGCTCGCCCGAAACACTTGGAGAAACTGATCCCATTCCGTGCGCCGTGTGGCAGACCGAACACGAAAAGCCGTCCTGCGATATGTGGTTACTATGCTTGAGGAAGGTGGCGTTACTCACCACGTTGGTCAGGTTGTGGCACTTGGCGCACATGCCATAGGGCCCATTAAGGCTAAGGTCAGGGTTCGGAAATGTGTTGGTAACCAGTCCGCCCGGCGCTGCTGCTTGGCTGAATTGATAATTGTGCTCGAGGATGTGCGAGTTCACCGAACCGTGAGGACCATTCGGCCCGGCCCCACCGAACTCCCGATTGTCGTCGCTATTGTGGCAATCGCTGCAGAAGCTCTGGATTCCCATCAGCCGCCCCGGCGTGCCGTTTTGGTTCAACATGTTGGTCAGCAAACTGGGCTGCGGAAACGGGCTCGACCTTACATGGGTCACGGGATGGCTCGAGGTTGCGGTCGCGCTGAACTCGGGAATGACATTCAGCGGATCCGGCGCTGAAACGAATCTCGTGGGCGCGTATCCGTAAATCAGCAATCTCTGCTTGCCCACACTCGTACCATGACAGCGCAGGCAATTCTCATACTGGTTGACGGCTGGAAGCAGAACCGTCACGCCGTCATTGGCGCTGATCCCGGTCAGGTTCGCCTGCGAGGGACGGACCGCGGGAGGTGTAGAAAATGTAATCACCTGGTTCGAGCCGTGAGGACTGTGGCAATCCACGCAAGTCGCATGACGATTGTTGTTCAGCACTCCGGCTTCAGCCGCATCGTGAAAATTATTCCCCGCAGGTAACGGATGGCCAATCTTAGAAACTTCAGCCATAACGTTCGGAGCCGCCGGCGACAGCAGCGATCCGCCTTGGTGGCAGGTCATACAATCCTGAGTCGCAGGATCCACACTGGGCGCTGGAGGCGTAGCCGGCCGTAGCAGGCGCGCTGGCGCCGTTGAGTTGTGATCCATGTGGCACGAAGTGCAGGCATTGAGGGCGACGGTGCTGTAGGAACCGACATTCGCATTGGCTGCCGGCTGATTGGTCGCGGTTTGATGAATGCTGTTTGTCCAGCCCGCAAGCGGGTTCGGCTGGCCTTGAAGCACGCGGTTCGGATCGTGACAGGCGAGACACATCTGTCCGCCGGAACTATCCCGAACCAGAAACTTTTGCGCGATCCTGTCGATGCCCTGGACGTGTGGATTATGACAACTGGTACACTCAATGTTTCCTTTGATCAGCGTCACGGCCCCGGTTGGGTCCGCCGTCTTTCCCTGGGAAACCAGCGACGCGACCAGGTTCGATGCGTCCTTCATCGGCAACATCAGGCTGAAAGGATGGGTCCCGCTCAGGTTCGACCCGAACGAATCCATGCTGGTCATCTGTCCCGTAACCGGCAGCGTTCCGTATGCTTCGGACTGTCCCACTGCGACCGTGCCGTCATGACAACTCAGGCACAGGCTGCTAGTCGTTCCCAGCGTCGGCTGAGTATTTCCCCGATCGTCATAGGTTGTGCTGGTGTACGGAGTATAGGTTGCTTTGGAGAGCGTTTGATTCCACAGCGGAGTGACTCCACCGAGTCCGTTATGCGGAGCGTGGCAGAACGTACAACCGAGGCTTCCCTGAGAATAGACGGAAGCTCCGCTGGAAAGCGTGAGGTTGTGCATGCCCATCACATCTCCGGGCGCCTGGGCGATCGCGAAGCCCGGAGTGAACAC
>Ga0210402_10004075_pt1 | contig 13431 bp, 12 predicted proteins | sample IncBWC7MmetaG_FD_161055 | JGI IMG/M metagenome (GOLD analysis project Ga0210402, IMG submission 161055) | Forest soil microbial communities from Barre Woods Harvard Forest LTER site, Petersham, Massachusetts, United States - Inc-BW-C-7-M | ecosystem: Environmental > Terrestrial > Soil >...
AGGATCCCCAAATCAAAGGCCAAAGTTTCAATGTCATTGCACATTTTATCCCACTCACCTTTAACCCAGATAACCCTGAACACCTGAGGGAGGTTGAGCGGACTAATAGCTTCATGGAAAAAACAATAGTCAAGGAAAAATGGGCCAAACCTCCTCAACAGCAATCCCCCTCTCAGACAAATGGACACCTCATTGTCTCTTTTGCTGACCCTGACACAGCTAACCAAGCCATCCTAAAGGGAATGGTAGTATGCCACAAATGTGCATCAGTTCTAAAATGCAAATATGAGCCTTTATGGTGCCTCAAGTGCCATGGATGGAATCACATAGCAACTGCATGCAAAGAAATGAACAATACATGTGGAACATGTGGTGGTGGACACAGAAATACTGACTGTAACTCAGGCAACACACACTTCTGCACCCCATGTGGAATGATAGGGCACACCAGTTGGGATAGGAGATGCCCAACCTTCATGAGGAAGTGCAGCGAGCTCAACAAGAAGTACCCCGATAACAGCCTTCTGTTCTTCCCATCCAAAGACCTATGGATGTGGGTCCCAGAGCTTCCAAAAAATGTTCCTGCACCCTCTTTTTTCAACATGGCCCCATGTAACAAACCTCCAACACAGTTGAGTAAATCACATCAGACAGCTCTCCCCTTTGCTCACCAGCAGACTGCACCCAATGGTCGCCCCCTGGAATGTCAATCTTGGGATCACCCCAAGTCTAATATGGATCCACAGACCTCCCTTTCTGCCCAAACCAAGCACTGTAACCCTCCTCACTCCACTTCACCCCACCCTCTACTTGGAGTACTCCCCTTCTCATTCTCTCAAAACATAACTAGAAATTGTCCTCCTCAGAGTCCTCACTCCTCTCCCATCAACTTTTATGATTAACGAAGAGAACACAAACCCAATGTGACTAAGAATATGGCAATAAAATCTCAACAAATTGTAACCTAACACTTACTCATCATTACATAATCATCTCATTTACTTCTGTTTGCTTCCATTTCATTCCTCACTTTTCTACTATCATCATCTCAATTCTAGCTTGACATTAATAAACATACAATTGTCTCATTAATTGTTTGATTCAGTGTTTCTATTACACCATAGGATTACACAAATCCAGGATCGCCTACCTCAAACTTATTAACTCACTGATACACAAAGACTGGGACATAATTCTCATACAAGAACCTTACATAGACAGCTATAGAAAAGCCAAAGCCACATCCAAATGGAGAACAGTCTACCTCTTGTCTCAACACAAGAACAAATCAACTATATGCTCTATTATACTGGTAAACACTGAACTCAACACCAACCACTGGAATCAGCTCACTTTCCCAAACACCAACAACATAACCACATTACAATTTCATGGCCCCTATGGTCTCCATTGTTATCTTACCTGAATTCATTGTCAGCTTCATCACCCTCTTGATGATCATTAGGCTCTCATCCCTTTCCCTTTTGTCTGAAACATACTGGCAATGGTACAGAAACAGGCATCAATCCATATGCTTATGAAGGCTGGCTGTCTGATTTACTTTCATTGTAGGAAGGCACTTTGTCCTCTGTAAAAAATTTAAATACACTTTTTCAGTATGTCACACTACAAAAAGGTGGTCCTACCAGTAAATTGGTCAAAGAATTTGGCATGCTGTACATGCATCTGGTTTTAATATTTGTCCTCATCTTTGTTTCAGCTGGGGTCACAGAATGTAAATTGGAAGAGAATGCAAGTACCTGTGCAACTGCCCAAGTTACTGTGCCTTGTTTCTGTGGAATTACAATTTTTGTAGCTAACAAAAATGTTGTGGAACCAAGACTCACCCATAGATCCTGATTCACAAGCATGAGAATTGTTTGTTGCAGAATCATCTGACAAAGGCTGACTGGAGGAGTTACCCATCATCACACCTGATTAAAGGATAAACATTGATACATATCTGGACACTCTGGACATGTATATTTATTTTTCTATACATTCTAATCATCAACATCTCAACTATACTCTCAATCCCAACTTTAATTTACACCCCAATATCGCTCCAACAGTCGCCAACAAATTTTACAATGTCTATATCATGTTTTTGGCCATTTTTACAATTTCTGGATTGTGTTAAATCATGCTCATCTCCCATCACATAAATACCATCATCAGTATTTTTCCTTTATTGATAACATATAGATCACACTTTATCTCAATTTTTGGACCTCATTACAACTGTCACAATGCACTCTGAAGTGTCTAATCAGATCAAAATTATTATCTGTGCATTGGACATTGTTTCTATGACATATTTTCATTGTCACAGTGATTATACCCCATTCTAAACCTCTTTTGGATCGTTTCCATCCTTCTTATCATTTACTCCAACAATTTTTACTGGTTGCATCAAAAGAAATCATATGCATACCTCCTTTTAGTATTATTTTGATCTTTATGAATATTTTTACTACCTTTCATTCACATGGATCGCATATACCCTTGATTATAACATTCTTACTTATCCCTTTTAGTTTGGTCTTATTTCCCCATTTTCTCATCCTTCTCCTATAAAAACTGATGTACTTAGCATAAAAATAAGCAATCAAGTTCCCCTATTGCTTCAGATTAATTTCTTGCACCCTCAGAAATTTTACCATCATCCTTGTCTCCAATATCATTCCTATTGTGTCATAGAACATACAATCTTGCAATCTATCTTTGTTGTGCCCTTTGTTGTTGGTGCACCATTGTCCATCATTAATCTTATCCATTTCAGGACTGATCTTAGGGAACCTTTTGACTTACTCTCACCAAATATTATTATTTAGAGATTGTTTGTGGTTTTATTGGTTTGAGGATTTATTTTATATCTTCTCTACTGATATACTACTCCTTGTCATCATCAATGTAACATGGGTAATATGGGTGATTTGATGCATATGTTTGTCAACCAACAACACTGCAGTGACTGTTGTAAATGTTTGTGCTTGTAGGTCCAGGTTTGAAACCAACATCTGTCTTTGTCTAACATTTACAATGATTGTCTCCATTCCAACTCTCTAATCAAACTTGCTAATACTTAACCTCCAACAGGCAACTTGTAAGCCATAATAACAGTGACCATGTCCTCTGGTGTGGAGATTTCAACAGGCACCACACCCTTTGGGATGATAAATGTGACCACTGACTATTCAAAAAAAAAAAAGGCCCTCAGGGATGCAAGACAACTAATAGGGCTTGTAGCAGACTTCAACATGGTCATGGCCCAGTCTCAGGGCATCTCAACTATTTGAACTGTTGGTTCTTGACCTAGACACAGCCAACAATCTGGGAGGGGATGTTCTCAGAGGTTTCAAAAAATTGCCAGACTGTTCCAAAAACCCCAGGGCATGCTGCAGAACATTCAGGTATATAACACTATAGGTCTATGTGTGGTATCCATTGAGATATGGCCATCCACAGATTCTATGTATTTTAAGCATTATCTACATGTGTTGGCAGTCACACCAATTATATGGAAAACAGCAATAAGTTCAGCTCTGCCAGTGATACCTGAGCAATAAACCAATGGTATGCTGATTATAACCTACAAATAATACTGGATAAGTTGGAGCTTAAATCTCACTTTATGTAATAGTCAACCCTATGGTAGCTGCCCCATGGTAAATACAAAACTAATCAATTGCTGTATATAAATGGCAGACATGCTATATTGTATTACAAAAACCCAATGCAGATGAGTTAGCTTAAACAGTGGGCACAGCCACAGCTCAGCTACAGCTTGGGCCACCCTATAGAGAGTGTAACCAGACAAAGTTGACAATAATTTTGAGCTTGACTTCTTTGTTCATAATCCAGCTTTGACTATTATCCCAGATAGTACACAGTAAAGTGGAAAATGCTTTCATTGTCTTTTGCAGAAGGCTCTGCTCATTATCATTTTTACTTCAGGACTTCTATTTTAAATAGACAATATACATATTACATAATCTGTGCTACACATTTATCATCAATTTTCTACTTGGTCCTACATAAGCTCTCTATATGCATTTTAAAATGATGATGGAAGTTGAATATCAGAAACAATAGTTGTCAGGGAATGAGATTTAGCCATTTGTTGCTAACTTTGGCTAACCATAATAGCTTAATGTTCAGATACTTTAGCTACCCACATGCTGAAAATGAGACATCTAGACTATTTATGGCAAGGTTTGTAACCTCCAAAACTGGGCACAAACATGAACCACATCAAAACTTCAGGTTTGAGATGCAGCAAACATTTTGGCTGGACCTCTGAACTTAATGTTTAAAGGGAAGCTAGAAAGTTTTTGTTTTTAGTTTTATTTGCAAAATTTTGCTGAAATAACACAATCCTCAAATACATAAAATTCTCATCTGAACAAATAGATTTCAGTTTGCCTAATCTGAGCTTGTGAGACAAACATATAAGAAATACCATGAAATGAAGGTTTGACCACTACTAATTTGACCCTTATCACAATCTGACTAAAAACCTTGGCAACTTTGACATAAGCAAGTAAGCTTCACACCACTCACCACACTATCCAACACTGTTGACTTTCAAATTTCATAATAGTCCTCCTGTGTTAATCTTGGCTATGAACAATAACACTAAACTAGACATTAGTAAAAATATGAAACTTCTCATATCAATGACCAATTATTAATTAAAAATTATAAAATAGCTTGGGGACTTTTATTTTACATGTCACTTAATTACATCTGATTATAATATGTGGTTTCATGATGGTAGAATTACAGAAAGAACATGTTATAAAAAGGTTTTTTGAGTGAATTCAATAATATTGATTTATTAATGTGATGGGGAAAAAGCAATGCTTGTAATATATACACAAAAATTACTGGAACACCATACTACTGCTTGAAATACTAACATCCACAACAGGACAAGTAACATGCCATGCAAAGCAATGGCCCATTCCCATCAAGTAAACCCCAATGCCTCAAAATTTGTATCATGCTTGAGGTAGACAATAGTTTGACATTGTCATTGACAAATGATCCCTCTGCTGAAATTTGAATTTGCCAACTGAGGAAACTCATAACTCAAATTCATGGTCATTTGATTCAGACCCCATTTTATTACCCCTTCTACCGTTCACCCACCTGCACCCACACCCACTCCTTCTGGAGAGAAAGTTGTCCTCATCCCCAAACCACCTAGATATGATGGAAAGCCCACTGACTTTGACTCCTATATCATGTCCCTCAAAGTCTACTTTGCTGTACATGCTGCAAAGTTTATCAACAACAGGATATGATTCCTCACTGTCTTGTTTCATCTTCAAGGAGAAACTGCTGGACCATGAAGGCAGTTATGATGACAATGTTCACAGCAAAACCAAGAACAGCTGACACCAAGTGGCCTAGTTGGGAGGTACTAAAGAAACAGCTCAAGACTGTCTTCAAGGAGCACACTGTTGCTCAGAAGGCTCACAAAAAGCTCAAAAATCTCTGCCAGGGAAAACACTCTATTGACAGCTTCTTCAGCCTCTTTGAGACACTTGCAGTGGAATGTTCCCTCACCAAACATAAACAGCTCATTTATCTTCTAGAGAAGGCTGTCAGCAAGAAGATCATCACACAAATTGTCACTGCACAAGACCCTCCCACCAACTATGAAGCTTACAAAGCAATAATCCTTTGTGTCAGCCATTACCACAAAAAATGGGACGATCAGCTTTGCCACCAAGGTCATCACCACCTTTTCAACATACAGTCAACAACCAAACCCACCAATAAACCACAGTCTGGATCTTCTCAATAAGACAAACACACTAGTACTGGTATCACCTTCAGAGGTCACAGCAAAGCAATGGACATCAACACAACCTGACAACAGAATTGTTGCTTCAACTGTGGAGAAATCAGTCACTTCAAATACAATTGTCCCCACCCATAGAAACAGAAGTTCAACATGCAAGCACTGGCTCTGGATCTGACAGATGAAGAAAAGAAGGAATTAGTGGTTCAGATATTGCCAGAGAAAGAGAACATGGACCAGGTTTTTGACACTGTCAACATCTAATTGTGCAAGATGTTCAACTATTGACTCTTTTTCCAGAACAGACTGTCCTTCTCTAGTGTACCATAAGAACAGCTATCTTTCTTCTTCCCCTTGCACTCCTTGTTCTGCTTTGTACTTACCTGACTCCTCATGTACCACAGACACTTTGGACACATACGCCCCCATTTCCCATAGAGACATGTTGGACTCTACCTCTCCCAAGACTCCCCCCACCTCTCACTCTTCTACTACAAAATTGCTATTGACTGCTCATGTACCCCTTTGTTCAAAGAAATTGACTCATTATTTAAACTGGAAATGGACAGCACAAAAGAAAGTTACCCATTGCCCCAGACAACCTGCCACTCCTTTTTCTGCAGTCTGGACTGCTCAACATCTTTATCAAGACAAACCCAAATCAGTGCTAGCCACACTGTCAATCTTGACTCATAAGAAATACTCAAAAGAGGTTTCTCATGAAACAATCGCTGAGCTCAACACTCTATCCAATGAGAATGTCATTCTTGCCCTTGATGAGTTGAAAAAGCTGGAGAAGTACATTTGAGGCACTGGAAGACAACAACTTGATATCAAAGCACAGCTCCAAATGCTAGATGATCAACAAACCTTTGCCATTACCACTTTGATCAACAGCAGATGCACCAGTTCTTGCATTGACTCCAGATTCATCAAAGCCAAGAATATTGCCACAAAGAAAGTCACTCACCCTATTCCAATTTACTGATGGTACCCCCAGTCTCTGGCCCCTAATTAGGAAATTCACCTAGTCACACTCTTTAGCTTATACTTTTCACACTCATGCAGACATCCCTTTGAGACATACATTGGTTGTGTGCATTGTGAGGTGTGAACTAAGTACTAAGCAACCCAGGACTCCCTACAGTGCTGGAGATGACATGCAATTATGTCTCCAGAGATCCTCAGTGATGTGATAATTGCAGCAGCATGTACAAATAGACTGTCCACAGTTCAGTTTGGTGCAGGTTTGGCTTTTGGCCTGAACCTGAACCTGCACCATAGGTTCAGCTGAGGTTCAGGTTTGAACTGGGTGCACCTGGGGCTTCTAGCCTAAACTGTATTTATATATATATATATATACACATTAAATGTAGTTACAAAAAAATGTCATGCAACTCAGGTTCAGCTCAGGTTCAGTACAGGTGTGAACCTGGTTCAAGAGGTTCACACACCAAACCATGGACAGTCTATGTACAAAAGCATGGAATATATTGCAACAATGCAGAAAACATTGCAGAGTATGGTATAGTGTGCGGAAAACATCATGCATATTGCCCAAGGGGGACCCGGCATTCAAACCTGTACCTGAGGTTGGGGGGGTGGGGTCATGCCAGCAGGCTGGAAAAAATTTCGGACCCTCAAATTTTCTGAAAGTTTTGGCCAGAGGTATCAAATTTTGGCACTCAGGTTAGATATTAAGACTCAGAAATGTGAAAATTTGACCTAAATTTTGCTCCTGCCCTGCTTGAATACAAGTTTTACATACAAAGACTATAATAAGTACCATTTGAAGAAACAATACAATTAATATGTCCTTGATAACTTTAGGCAAGCGTGATATTGTCACGATTATGTGACAGTATGAGTCAGTGTGACTCTGTTTATAAACTTGTAATCACATGACCATATCTATAAAAGGGAATATCACGTGAATTATTCCCTTATATGGTAACAGGTGGGGTGGGGTGGTCCCCCTTGAGGGCCAAAAAAAAAAAATTCGACCCCAGGTAAAAAATTTATTTCCGGTTCCCCTTGATATTGCCTGTTGCAGTCTTGCAGATGACATTCCAAAGGCATAGCTATATCAGTTTTATGTGTCCAAGGGTGCTAGATGCATATCACCATGCACATCACTACTCAAGATTCAGAGGTGACTTAACACAATGAACAGGTGATGAACTTGCAGTGTATCTAATCATAGATATAACACAAATTTCTGTGACATACAATAACAGACATGATACACCATCAAGTTGTCCCTCCTGTCAAATTTTCCTCCTCTACTTGTTGTTCCAACTAATGTTTAGCTATTTGCGAGATGCCGCACATATTCAACAAGAGCCCTGTTGACGGACACAAGAATATAAGCAAACAGAATCAGATCAATGCCACTGTGTTGCTTACCGGACGGGACGACCTGTCATGCCTTTCTCCAGATATGGTGTCGGTCTCGTAGCCTGCAAACAAACAGCAAGAAATTGAGTACAGATTTACTGTAGACCACGGCAAGTAAATGCACCTCCATAGTGCCTGCAATGTCAATATGGGCCCATTTCAAAGGAGCCTCCTTCCCATCCTTGGATTCGATCCCTTCAACAAAAGCCTTCAGGAATAAAGCAGCTGTGCAGCTCCCTCCAGGTTTGCCACCAGTCTGGAAATCAACAGCTTAGCTGAATATCAATAAATGGCAGGGTGTGTGACGGTGACACACATTGCAGAGATCAGCGTTGGACGAATAGATCTGGGGACCGTAGTCTTCGTCGAGAGGCATACGCCAGAAACGGTCATACTCGGTCTCTCCTGCTACGCGGAGTTGTTCCCAGAGTATGTCTGACGTCTGGAGGGGATTTCATGAGCGGAGAACCAAATTGGAGCGAAGGGATCTGTGGCGAGAGAAGACACACAGAAAATACGCCAGAATATATTTCTCCCAATGCGACATGCATAGCTCTACACGAAAATATAGTCACCGAGCATGAGAATGCAGTTCACACGACTCACCCGGTTAGAGTCGCCACATCGATCAGGGTATGGGGTTTATACGTTTTAGACGCATAATAAATAGCATCTAAACGAAGTATTATAAAACAGGCTAACCGCGCATTAAAGGATACAGGAACGGACCAGATAATACCAAACGACCTTCAGCATCAGTGTTGTCGACTTCGACTGACTTTCCATTCATAGCGTAGATGCTAGATAAAACGACGGTTAAAACCCGTGATAACAGCACAGCATGAGACAAGCTTACATATCCCCAGGTTTGGTAGCGCTAGGTCCTGGCATATTCTCGGTAAGGGGCGTTACGACAACAAGATTGATGCTAGCATTTAGAGAACGAGCACCCGCATTCATAAATCGGATTTACTGGGATAAGAAAGGATTCTCACGGGATCTTGAGCTGTGCGATGGCTAGGGCTGAAGAGACGACGGTTGCCGCACCACCTAAAAGAGGTATATCAAACGAGGCGTTAACATATGCAGCGAAGGTGCTGACACAAACATACCCATATCACCACGCATCAATTTCATGTCCTGAAGTCGAAGACATGACGTCAGCGTGGTGTCAAGCAAAGCAAATACACGAAGGGCTTTGACTAACCGCGCCAGGTTTCAAGCTGATTCCCCCGGAATCAAATGTAATGCCCTTCCCAACAAAAGCGAGTGGCTGGGCATCTTTAGAGGGTGCCCCCTTGTAGTGGCTAATGGAGTGTCAGAGGAGAATGATAATCGATGCAAGTCGGCCTACATTTCCAAAAACTTGGCAGGTTCCGAGGTCCCGCGGGTCACCGACAGAAAAGTACGCTACAGAACAATATAATAAATGTGGAGTCCATCGCCATTCATGGTACGCACCATGCCCATCTCAGCAGCCCAGACTATAAGATAGAGTTGTTGAAATCGGGGTCAAACAGTAAGATTTTGAAGCAAGAAAAGCGGCAGCTGACCTTCGTCACGGACGATAATCTCAACATTTGGAATCCCTGAGAACTCGGATTTGACGCGTTTAGTAAAGGCCTGGAATCTCAGAATCTCGGTGAGTTGATGGTGTGGAATATTGACGCGCAAAGCATTACCGTTGGAGTCATCATGTTGGCGGGTAACTCCATCAACTATGAGGCTTGACGGTCAAAATGAGCACATTCAATGTTAGGATTCGAAGCGTACAGTTCGGGCAAGATTCTGTGCCTTAGCATAGACAACACCTTGGTCCCAAGCTTTGGAATTTTCCAGTGGCGTGAAGGTCAGTTTCGCAGGGATGGCTTCCTTGAGGTTTGGATTGAATGCAGACGGAGGAGAGGTCTTCAAAGAAAATTTGTACAGAGCCAAATGGGCGGCGACAGCTGTTCATGAACAGGAATAAGTCGTGGTCATCTTCAGTTTCGCATAAGGTTTGAATATCACCGGCAGCATGGGGATCTGCAGATGCGTCGACTGAGACTTCCTTCACGCCCTCAAGGCCTTTGACTTCTTTCACAGCACTTCCCACCGACTTTCTCACCAACTCCCTTTTTACACTCCCCTGCTTTGCAGCGAAGCCCTCGCCGAGAGATGACAACGCAGTCACCTTCGAGGCTGGGGTGTTAAAAAATATCCGAGTTGTTCCAACCTTGGCTATTTTGTCACCAGGGGGTGTTATAGACCATAACTCTGAGGAGTTAACATTGGGGACAACCTGAGTTGGGGTTTGAGGATCAAAGGGGACGATGAATGCAGACGAAGACATTGCGCGATTGCGAATCAGATAGTGTAGTTGCCGATGGGAAAGAATTGATGCTCTCGATATCATCGAGCGCAATGGATCGTGCCACGCGACCAACTTAGAGACCTCGGTGCCTACCGGATCGTACCTCTCGTGACGTAATTCTCAAAGTGGAAGGTCACACTGACGTGACTCGCATCTGTCAGGGGCTGTCTTTCAATTGGTTGACTCATAAACATCCTGCAGTTGACCATGCAACTTGGTCCGCATATGCAGGGGAACGGTGAAGATCATTATCATTTGTGGGGGAGTGCGTAAGGAGGGTGCCTTGTTCCTCCCTGACTCAGAGATCTCGAGTGACTGCCAGTGCGATGGTCCAAGCTCCACCCGGTGATAGATACTGTTTTGGGACAATCAATAGTGTACATATGTTGCATACAAACCCAACTCTAGCCTTACAACTCGAGATACGCGGGAGAAACTTATATAGAAGAGATTAATGACAAGGCCGAATACAACATCGTGTACGTGGCCTCTCGGCTCTTGAGGGTATGTGAATGGGTTTCGATGCTGACAAAATCGCCCGTATGTGCTGGAGTAACTCTGAAGGGATTCATTGCGATCTACAGAATATAACATTCAAATGTGAATTTGAAAATAACAGTTCTGTCAAAGAATCACTCACACGTCCACCCTCAAATGACAATGCAACCGATCGAAGGAAAGAGTGGGAGCCGGTGGTAATGCCAACGTAGAGTGGGATAGGTGTTTAGTCCACGAAATCGGGGCAACAAATGCCGTGGCTGCGGAGGATCTGTTGCAGGGAAAAGGTCCGAGTCTTCCAAACATCCTTCTCTTTCGTCAGCTGTTCGACCGTGTCCTCAAGCACTTGTTGGTGCATTAGCTTCCGCTTCCGACTCCTGCGCGCAGCTAGAGTATTCTGCCGACGCTTCCACTCTATCTGCTCCTTGTCTGTCGCATTGGACGGGAGTGGCTCTTCCACGAGTTCGTCCTGCTCGTCCTCGAACGCCTCTGAGCGTGAACGCTTCTTAGCGAAGAGGGCAGGGATCTCCTTCCTTGATGTAGCTGAGGGGGTGATGTATTTGCGAGGCCGGGTTGGCGCGTCTAGGGGGACGAGGGATTCGGGAGTGACTTTTCTCCGAGTACCAGTCACAGAGCCTATGCAACGAGGGGTGGATGATGAATCTGAGGTGCGAAGATGGGGAGCCACGTGAAGCGAAGTGGGGTCAACAGAATCGACAGGGGGATTGACTGGGGAGAGTGTGTACATACTCGCAAAATTGTCGAGTTTGGGGCAAAGAGTTTGGAGATGCGTATCTCGTTTAAATAACTTCACGTTACCGCAGTATGTCCGTATTCGTCGAGTTGTAGAGAACAGGCACTATGATGAACTGCGTCGGGGGTGAGTCATTAGGGGGTGACATATGCTGCTGCACAAGTTTTGAACACAGATGTGGCTGTGCCAAAGGGGCCGAAACGGAACTTGACAAGGTGAGTCATGTACACGACAACATCACATAAGAGGCTATGTAGTTGCAACATGCAACATCTCCGATCAAGCCATATCTTCATATCGGAGTCGAGACGGTAACGTACTTGTGCAATCGTGTTGCACTCATGCCCCATCGTACGAATCTAAACGGTGAGCCAGCAATGTAAACAAAACAGCGCTGGGAAATGCGAACGATGATAGGTGACTGGAGCACTCAATGTGGCTGATAGGGGCTTGGAGATGCTGAAGAATCTTGAAACAGCTGCCTCAGATGAATATGTCGCTCTATTATATCATAACTTATATTGAAGGCAGAGCTTTGGCCTCAACGGAGGCAGCTGACCGAGGAGCAAAGAATCCCGGTAGAATATATATGGAGTCCCGAAAACCATGGAAAATATATGCTGTATTATTTTTAAGGGATTGATCAAAATTAGAGGTGATATTACTAGTACCTGGGTATCTTCTCGCCCATATATATCAAGGGTGTAGTCCCGGCATTGGAGGTGTCGATTCCTTTACACTGTATGGTGTCTTGAAACATTGGATGAGATGTTACAAGCATGCAACGGTGCGCGTCCGACATATGCGCAACAGAAGAAGCCAATGCATGGTTCGGGTGATGGTCACAAGTAGGACTTGCTACTTGTGATAACAAGATGAAGGTTGATGATTGGAAAGGAACTTCTTCAATCCGTCGAGCGAATGGTTTAACTTTTCAGCTGCTGGTAGCAACCTACGTCCAAGACACTTAGAAAAGCAGGAATTGAGGATTCGCACAGGGAAGCCATGGCATGGAAAACTCACCCAGTATATTAGCGGTACACACAGGCCCGACTTATAATATAGCCACCCTTGGGCTGTGGGGCACAGCCGGACACAGTGATCACTGGAAATAACGCAAGTCGAAAAGAACAGGTTTTCTCGAGGGCGAGGACGATCAGTAGACTTATAACACAGTTTAACTGTTCAGAAAACTCCGAATTAAACCCAAGGGAACGCCTTGGAAAGTAGATTTAGATGCTTGGCGGTGTCTGTCGATGCACATCGCATACGAAAGGTCGTAAAAAAGATAATTTCGGGGGGCGCATTGTTGCATTTGACACAGCCTTTAGTAGGTGTCGAGATCTGAGAATTCAAGACAGAAGACTTGTGGAAAGATCTGGAAAGATAGCAAAGTGCTTAAGTTAAAGTTGACTATACTAATTACCAGTTCCCGGGATTATCCGGGTACCGGTTGGGACTGCAACCACAAAATTCAAGTTTGTGCTTACTCGCCGTCATGCGCTCTCAAATACTTTCCACAGTCCTCCGGGCTGCTGTCCGCCCATCCCTCACCAACGGACGCACCGCCCCCGCTCTCATTCGACCATCGAGCTCACACGCACAGGAGACATTTGA
>Ga0210402_10004076_pt1 | contig 13429 bp, 15 predicted proteins | sample IncBWC7MmetaG_FD_161055 | JGI IMG/M metagenome (GOLD analysis project Ga0210402, IMG submission 161055) | Forest soil microbial communities from Barre Woods Harvard Forest LTER site, Petersham, Massachusetts, United States - Inc-BW-C-7-M | ecosystem: Environmental > Terrestrial > Soil >...
TCGATCTTTTTCTGTCGACGCTTACCACCGATTTTTCGCGAGAGTCCCAACGATATGGAACCGTCTCGTACGCCGCTCGCAAACAGTGGCGATCGGGTAGCCAGCGCCTGCACCAAGGAGTCCAACAGCAAGCGCCCAAGTCCAACCCTCGGATGGTATGGCCATGCAATGTTGGGGTCCGCGCAGCGCGCCGAAAGAGTGGTGCACAAGTCCTCCCCGATCGATCTCGGCGAAGGCGCGCTCGGCGGATTCTCAATCCCCATCAGGCTCGTTTCGCGTCGACTCCGAACGCACTACGTTCGAGATCCTCGAGGAGCAGCTCGGGTACAGCAAGTTCACTGGCCCGGACTCGCTTCAGGAATCCGGCCGCGGCGCGCGGTGACAGTGGTGCCATCGGATATTTCAAGAACGAGGTTAGAGGAGCCCAATTTCTACCTTGTGGCCACTGGCTCGCGGCGGCCCCGAAGGCGCCACTTCCCACGTTCCATGCCGCTGTCGGCCAGGGACCCTTTCGAGGTACCCGTCCACGCGTGGCTGCCACGCAAAGTCCCGGATTACGCAATCTGTTTCCAAACCAGGTCGCGACCGGCACCGACACTGCGTTTCCCACCAATTTCCAGCGATTGCGGCGAGAAGCGTCGTCGGTGGCGACCAAGGTCCAATCCGGCGGGAAACCCTGCAGCCGCTCGGCGTCTCGAATGTCGGGCAGGTAGAGTCCACCCCCAACCCACATCGCCGGTGGCGAGGGAATTCCGATCGTCGATCCGCCTTTGAGTGGCGGAATCGCCTCCGATACGAATCCAACGCCCCGGGTTCCCTCGGTCCAATAGAAGCCCCCCGCAAGAGCGTCGATCCCCTGCGTCGCGATACCTTTGGCCGACGGTTCCATCTCGGGGTCCGTGTCGTCCGCGAAAAGCACCGCGCGCGGATCGTGTTGTGTGCTCGCGAAGATGAATACCCGTTGGCGTCGCTGCGGCAACCCGAAGCTGCGAGTGTCGACGATCCTATACGCCCACGCGTATCCCAGCGATTCAAGCTCCCTGGTCAAGTAGGCGAGCGCCTGACCCCGCTGGAGGCGCAGCATGAAAGGAACATTTTCGATCAGCACATTGGGTACCCGTTTCCGCCGCAGAAGCCTAAAAACGTGTTCTACCAGGCCGGACTGTTGTCCTTCGATCCCACGAACCATGCCCGCCTGCGATAGATCCTGACAGGGAAATCCCGCTGTCAGCAGCGTCACGTCCGCCGGCAACGAACGCAACGTAGTCACGTCGTCGTGAATCGCCACATCGGAGAAGTGCTTTTTGAGGACCGACTGCGCGTGGGCGTTATTCTCGACGAGTAGCCGTGTGGTATGTCCACTCTTTGCAAGACCCAATTCGATACCGCCGATTCCAGCGAAGAGTCCGGCGACCACTTGCGGGACGACTGGCTTCGCTGCACGCACGGTCTGGTTTAGGATCTTGACGGCCAAGTTGTCTTCCCTGCGTTAGGCAGTCTCGAATGTATCAAAGAATTTCACTCACGCGTCTCGTTGTGTTCGTAAAACGGACCAGACGCTTGAGCATTTTATCGCGTTCCGGGCTTCTCTTGGTTTTGCATTCCCATATTACCATCACCGAATACCCCAAGGCATTCAACTCGCGCCGCGCCTTCCGATCCCTGGCGATATTTCTCGCGAACTTCCCAGTCCAGAACTCGACTCGGGTTTTCGGAGTACTAGCCGCTTCACATCCCTCATGGCGGTGCCAAAAGCATCCATGGACGACGATCGCCTTTTTTCGACCTGTCAAGACGATATCCGGACTGCCGGGCAGTGTCCTGACATTTATCCGATACGATAGGCCTAAGTCTCGCAGCATCCGGCGAACTACGAGCTCCGGAGTCGTGCCTCTCTGGCGCACCCGGCTCATCAGTCTCGAGCGCTTGACGCGAGCCGTGCTATCTTGGTCGCCCGCCTCCTGGTCCGCCCCGCGTCTCATGTCGGCTGTGCCGACTCGACTACGCGACACCGGACGAGCCCGCTTCGACCGATTTGCTGCGGGGGCCTCTGACGACCGGATCGATCTTCTCCGATTTGCACGCGACATCGAGGTGTTACGGATATGAACAAGGGCTCTGTGAACCGGGGCTCACATTGTACGCCGGGGAGCTCAGGGGCGAGATCGGCTACCTGCTCCCGTCTTCTACCGGTCATCGACGATAACGTGTTCGCCAGTCGTCCCAATTTGGCAGCGCGTCCAACATTTCATCGGGCAGGTAAAGCAACACCAAGACTTGTCCTGCCCGGTAAGGGATACACTCTTCGACGATTTCATACTTGTCCGCGTCCGCATTCTCGAACCAGGCTTCGCCAGACTGTTTGCCGGAGCCCGCGCTGCCGCCTCGGATGAAATCATGAGCAAAACTGTCTCGATCGAGCTTCTCTTTGGGTCTCCATCTTGCAGGGATCATGGGTGCAGACAGAGACCATTCCCTACGCTCGGCCGAATAGCAGCATAGGATCACGGGAAAATTGTCCAGTAACGTGACCCGGAAAGCCATCGCCACTGCACTCGTCGAGAAATCGGCTGCAAGCGCCTCAAGATCCTTGAGCGATAAGGTACGAAGCTTGCCGATCTTGGGTCGCAACAGCGGCGTAGGCATCAGTAATCGGGAAGAGAATTCGTCCGCCTCCTTTTCCTTCTTCTTGTCCGCCTTGGTGTAGTGCCCAAAATTTTCCGCCCGGCAGTAAAACGACTGGCCGCGATGCATCGACCAGTGGCCGAACTCATGCCCGATCGAAAATCGGTCTCGCCCCCGGCTGCCCGAGGGGCTGATCGTGGCGATGGCACGATCACCCACGCCAAGCAGCGTGGCAGCACATCCAGCGAGGTGGCGGAAGCGTACCTGCATGCCGGCATCGAGAGAGATTGCCTCGACATCGATGTCCTTTGGATCGCGGATCGCAAACCCCTCGATGATCGATTCCGCCAGCTCTCCAGGTTTCACCCGTCGCCGTCCTCTGCGTCACCGTCGGCCGCCCTTTCGAGGCTCTTCGCTTGACTGAAAAGATCGAGGACATCCTCATCGGACAATTCGTTCAAACCCCGCGCGGCCAGCGTGAGATTCGCGCGTGACGCCAAGTAATTCCTGGCTTCTGCCACGGTGGGAGGATTGTCCGCAGATTGTAGCGCGGAGACAACGGAAAGCTTGCGCTTGGCTTCTGCCATGCGTACCTTTCCGACCTCTTCGCGCGCACTCTTGAGCAGCCGCTCGCCCAGCTTGACGAGAGCTTCCGCGTTCTCACCTTCAAGCGCGTCGGTGTCGGACATCGTCTGCAATTCTTCGACGAGCCCATTCAGGAACTTCTCGTTCCCGGGCTTATCTCCGTTGGGATTGCTCATCGCTAACTCCGGTCTGTTTTGAGCTCGGCGAGTCGCCGGCTTAGTCGCTTTCGCGCTGCGTCGTACTGCTTCTGATCCCAACCCAGTTCCTGGGCGATGCCCTTGCCGGTCAAGCCCTCCGCAAGGGCTTCCACGAGCAGTTCCAGCGTCTCCTCGCCATTCACGGCCTTCTGAACCGCGAGCAGTTCGGACTCGCCTTGGACGGCACGCGCCGGATCGGCCTCTGGGCATACACCCTCGGCAATGGGCGAAGACTCGATTTCAGAGTCATCCTCTGACGGGGAACCAAGATCTTCGGCGAGAACATAGTTCGGCTTCCTACGGGTGCGATAGGCAACGCTACGCATCACACCTTTGAGCATCAGCAAGGTTGACAAGCCGCGCGGCCATTTTCGTCGTCCCGCCACCACGAGCATCATCGCCTGTTGTAACAGATCCTCGGCCCCCATAGCCGGCAATCCATGGGCGATGACGCGCGCAAGTTTCAGGACGCGGGCCATGGCGCCCGAGTCCCGCACCAAACTATTCAACGCAGCGTCCACCTCTGCACGCTGCAAATGTTTCGGCGGTTCTGGTTCGGGCATCACCATGATGATCCTCTCCCTGTCCTATCTACCTAGGCTCGCGAGACCGCTGTTTCGGACGCGCCACCAAAAAAATATTCGGCGTCCCAGTCAACCCCGTAGCGAGCACAAGCCATCAAGGGTGCGGTGAATCGTACCCGCTCATTCGCCACCGGACCCAAAGCGAGGTTACTCATTATGAATCAAGATGTTAAGCACGCGCACGTGGTGCGCATCCACATTGACCAGCAGCTCATCGAATCGCCGACACCGACCACGGGCGCAGCCCTGTACCGCCTCGCGCACGTCGCGCCCGATCTGTTGCTCTTCAAGGAAGCGCACGGCCATCACGAGGACTCGCCGATCGCCGACGACGGCGTCACGGTCGAGTTGCAGAACGGCGAGCACTTCCGCACGGGCAAGCCGGCGGGAACGACGATCTACGTGAACACGGAACCCGTCACCTGGGATCGCCCTCAGATCAGCTATGACGACTTGGTGAAGCTCGCGTTCCCTGCGGGCCCATTCGATGGCCACGTGCGCTACAGCATCACGTGGACCAAGCCGGATGGTTCCGAAGGCGCCGTGCTCAAGGGCGGCAAGGTGAAGGTGGTCGATGGGATGAAGTTCGATGTCCGCAACACCGATAAGTCTTAATTCGGACCTGGCGCAGATGGAGGCGGAGGGATACCGCCTCCGTTTCGTCCGGGGAGTCGCCGACCACCTGATTGTGGAGGGCATTCCCTCGATAAATACCAAGGGCGAGGTCGTCTATGGCGACTTGTACACGCCGCTCGAGATTGACGCCGCCGGCATGGTGCGAAACCCGGTTGCGAACCATCAGTGTTGGTGGATCGGCAATGAACCGCCGTGCGATAACGCCGGCAGGGTCATGGACGAGCTCATTGCCAACACGGGTCCGGAGGATAAAGGCGACGGCATTCAAACCCGAGTTGGCATGTCGAGGAAGCTGAAATCCCATAGCGGCCCGGTCCCCTATCCGGACTACTATAAAAAGTTGACCACGTATATCGCGCTCATTTGGTCGCCAGCGTTTCAAATCGATCCCACCTGCACGCCGAAGCGCGACAAACCAGTACCGGCGGTGCTCGAAGCACAGGCGAGCGTATTTCACTATCCGGACATGGCGACCACTCGAGCGGGGATTGGAGCCGCCACGACGAAGCTGCTCGTCGACAAGGTCGGAATCATAGGTCTGGGGGGCACTGGATCATACATCTTGGACCTGCTTGCCAAGACACCGGTCGCCGAAATTCACCTCTTCGATGGTGACGCTTTCGAACTGCACAACGCGTTTCGCGCGCCGGGCGCGCCGGCCAAAGAAGACCTCACCTTACCAAAAAAAGTGGACTGGTTCGGCGCGCTATACGACCGCATGCGCAAGGGCATCGTACGGCATCCCTATCACGTAAGGGCGGAGCAGCTTATGGAGCTGCGCGGCATGAGTTTCATTTTTCTGTCGATCGACGATCCCAAGGCCAAGAAGGTGATCATCGACTTCCTGTTGGCGGAAAAGATACCGTTCATCGACGTCGGTATGGACATATCGCTAGATCGGGACGGTGCCTTGCGCGGTCAAGCTCGCGTTACGGTGGGCACCGCTAACGTCAACGCTCACATCGAACAGGTCATATCGTTTGCGGACGGTCCAGAAAATAACCTCTATCGCAACATCCAAATTGCGGACTTGAACATGCTCAACGCCGCGCTCGCGGTGATTCGCTGGAAGAAGTGCATGGGATTTTACGCGGACGATGCCAACGAGTACCACAGCCTGTTCAACATCCAGACCGGCACCGTGATCAAGGGCGTGGTCCTATGAGGATTGGCACTATCAGGCCAGTATATGTGGACTCCTTCCCCAAGGCGCTCGAGGATGGTGTCCTCTACATTTCGCGACAATTCAGTACCGCTTGCCATCGTTGCTGCTGCGGGTGTGGCACCAAGATCGTGACGCCCATTCGTCGCACCGAATACAGCCTGACTGATGTCGGTGGCCGGGTGTCAGTTTACCCCTCGATCGGAAACTGGAATCACCCCTGCCAATCGCACTACGTGATCCGTAACGGTCAAGTACTAGCCGCAGGCAGCATGAGACAGTCGGAGATCAACGCGGGCCGCGCATCCGACCAAGCCGAGAAGCAGGCCTACTTTGAGAAACAGCCGACGTCGTGGCTTACAAAGGCGATGAGCTGGATCAGGAGTTGGTTTCGTTAGTGCCCAATCGCAATCTCAAAGCGAGTCGTCATCGAAAGGATTTGGACGCACGCAGCGCGCCACGAAAACGCCGAAGATGTCCCAGTTCGGCAGGTTTTCGATGACGCGTTGTTTGCAGGCCTTGAAATGCTTTCCCGATGTCAGGACATCGTCGACCAGAATGATCGTGGCACGCGGTGGCTGCGTGAGCTGTCGCTCGTCAACTCTCACCATATCCAGCAGGTCCGACATGCTCATGCGCTCGTTGCTTTCATGATCAGCGATCGCGTTGTTGGTTTGTATCAGCAACGGTCGAACGTCGGCAGCGGTCCCCGCAAAAGCGAGATTGAGCGTTCGGATCATCCGGTCACAATAATCTGGGTGCCCCGGGATCTTAGAGGGCGGTACGGGGATGAAGGTAACCTTGGCCAAGGATTCGGGCGCTATCGCGCGCCGAAGCCCTGCCGCGATCTCGCGAATGGCTTCTTCTTTGTAACGACGCCGCGCCGGATTGGCATGGATCACGGAAGGCTTGATTTTAAAGTTATGAATCAGCTGGTTGGTAGGCCCGCCCGAGAAACCCTTGCCGCTGAAGTATTCGCCGAAAAATAAACACTGATCGCCCGTTTCTAAAAAGAAGTGATCGGGACGGTTGGTGTCATCAATCCACGTGAGGCGTTCAGGTAGCAAGGGAAGCCGTGATCTCCTCGAACTCCGACACGCGCACGGCGCCGCGATCCAGGTACTTCTGAGGCCACGTGATTTCAGGTTTGCGAAAACAACTATCTAAGATAAACAATTTCCGCTTCTGTTGAAGCGCATGCCTCGCCTGAATGAGGGTTCCGGAAGTATCCCCGGCCTCGACAATGATGGTCGCATCGGTCAACGCCGACATGGTGATATTGCGCTCAGGGAAAAACAATCGATTGCCGCGAAACGTTTGCCGGGAGTAGCGCACAATTGGGACCTGACTGATCAGCAGATAGTCGTCGGCAATCTGTTGTTGAAGCGCAGCATTCTGCGCCGGATACACGTTCGTAATGGGTGTTCCGGCAATAGCGATGGTCTGCCCGCCTGCTTCAATAGCTGCTTTGTGGGCGATGGTATCGATGCCTTGGGCGAGCCCGGAGACGACGGTAAAGCCGCTCTCCACAAGCAGTCGCGTCAGTTTCGCGGCGCGCTTTTCGCCTTCGCTCGACGGGTGACGTGTCCCCACCACCGCGACACAACGCGTCGTCACGATGTCCCAATTACCCTGAAAGTACAGAAGTTCGATCGGATTCTCAGCGTGGCGAAGCTTGGCCGGATACTCGCCCGCGCCATTGACCCGAACACCAAAATGCGCGATGCCTGCATCCTTGATGGCCCCTAAGGCCAGCCTGGTGTGCTTTTCAGCATCAGCCGGGGACACGAAATCGGAAGGCACGCTACCCTCCTGTTCGCGAAACATCGCCGCGAGGGACTTATAACTCGTGCCGTCTTGCGCCCACAACGCTTCATAGGCGCCGAGCTCTCGCTGGGGCGAGATGGCCCGATCTCGAACCTCCCGTGGGGCATTGGAAAATAGATCTGACATAACGGCTTCCAAGATACTGTGTTTTTATACAGCTTCTGCTACAATAGATCAATCGTAAATTTACGCAGGTTGTACGCACTCCCCTAGCCAACAAGGATGGGAAGATCCTGTGTATAAACGGTGGAAAGCGAAGAAATGCGTTTTTTCGGTACCCAGGGAGGGGTTGGGTGATCCAGCAAGCAACGGAATTTGAGCCGATGACCGTCAAGCGCCCCACGCAAAAACTCATTGGCCAAGGGGTGCAGGAACTCGAACGGTGGGGCTACAGCCGCGATGTCCTGGCGTTCCTGGGACTGGGGACGCTCGATGCCATCACCTTTGCGGCGTTGCGTGATATCGGTGGACCGACAGGTCTCAATACATTGCTCGATCGGCACGACCTGGGAGCCCGGTTTTCGCCGCGTGTACTCGCCGCCCTCGGCAAGCTGCCCTCACGCGCCGGACTGGCTGTTGCTCTACAGAAGAAGGGCTTAAGCGTCGCGCGCAGTCTCATGCGACACAAAATTCGTTTCCTGACCGAAGTGGACCTGCCCATGTCGCTGCGACTGTTGCCGGCTGCACTGCAGCCGTCTTGGCTCTTCGCTCGCGGTGATCATCGGCTTCTGCACCGTCAATCGATTGCTGTAGTAGGAACGCGGCATTGCACTCCACATGGTGAATTCTTGACAAAGTATGTCGTGGGCGCAGTGGGTGTCCTCGATGTGCCGATTGTCAGCGGCCTCGCCTATGGCATCGATACGATTGCGCACCAATGGTGTCTCGAACTCGGCCTGCCAACAATCTCCGTTCTGGGGAGTGGCCTTCTGGCGCTATACCCTCGCGAGAACCAGGAATTGGCTGATCGCATCGCCACGCGCGGCGGCCTTTTGGTTTCAGAATATTTTCCCACCCAGCCTCCCACTGCCGGCAGCTTCGTTTGGCGAAATCGTCTTCAGGCGGCATTCGCTAGAGCGGTCGTTGCAACCGAATGGAAGAAGTCTTCGGGCACTGCGCACACCATTCGGTTTGCACGGCAATTCGAGCGCTTGAATGTGAGCGTCCATCTGAGCGGAGTAAGGCAGAAACCAGACGCGGGTGTTGCGCAGGTCGATCTGATTCTTCCGCGCGAACACGACCGGCTGATGCAGACGCTCAGCGGCTCCCTGCGGAAGCCAATGCTCCTTGGACCACCGATCTCGGACTGACGACATGTCGTTGAAGCTCATTCTGATCAGTCCGCAAGGAACGCTGGAGAAGGATGGAAAGCTCCACAAGCCGCTGATCACCGAGTTGTGCACCGCTGTCGATCGACTCGCTAAGAAAGGCGCCCGAGTCGCCTTGTGGTCGAACCGAGCATGGAAAGTCAATCAGACCAAACCATTGCACGAATATCTGAGCGAGCGCACACAGCAACCGGTCGAGGCCGTGGGTGTGGCGCATGGTAATTTTCCCGCGCGATCGCGATCGGGCTCGGTGGATCCGATCTTGGCGAAATTTAAAGTTTCACGCTGTCAAACGATATTGGTTGGTAACAACGATGAAGATTTGAGGGCCGGCGTCAACAACAAGCTTTTGCTGGTTCGACCGGATTGGTATGGGGTCAAAAACGAATATGGATTTTCCGTCAAGTCAATTGCTGAACTCGAACGCTTCTGCACCATATTTGGATTTCGTCAGCACCCGATCTATTGGTCCATCTCTGACGGTCCATTGCGTATGGACGCGATGGGACCCTATTCCACCAAAATCAAAGCCTATGCGGGATTTGGCTTCGACGCGCTGCAAGCCGCAAAGCATGAACAGGGCTCGCTGGCATTCTGGCATCGTTTGATTGTGTCCAGCCTCTACTTCTCGGACCTGATCGCCAGCGTCGATTACATCTCGAGTTATCCCGGCCATTCTGTCGGCTTGCCCTTGCGTGCAATCGACGAAGTCATGATCGCCTTGGGCAAGTGCTTTCGGAAGCCGTTTTTTCCCGACCTGATCGTACGTCACACGGTGGCAGCCAAGAGCGCATACACGGCCGCAAGTGCGAAGACTTTCCAAAATCAAGTTAATACGGTCAGATTGAACGCGTATCCGCATCCTTATGGCGGAACCGAAGCCCGAAAGTCAGCGTTGAGTCTTAAGGGCAAAGTGGTCTTGGTCGTGGACGATATTTGCACTCACGGTCGAAGTCTGGACACTGCCCGGCGCTACATCGAGGCGGCGGGAGGCAAGGCGCTGCTTTTCGCGTGGTTAAAAACAATCAATACGAGCTTTCTGGCCATGGATCCGCGACCGAAATTGAAGCCTTTTCAGGTCAACCAGTTACCTGCAGAGCCCAATTCGGTATCTTATTCGTACCACGACTGCATCGTGGCGGACGAAGCACCAGCGGAAATCGCGAGCCTTCTCGATCAATACAAATCCTGGACCGTATGACCGGAGCTAACCGGCACCTTGGCGCATTAGTCTTCTTCTGATTTCGCTCCGGCCGATCCAAACCAATGCACCTCGCTTTCATTCAAGGTTCTGGCGATCCACTTTGGCTTAATTGTTGAAAGAAATCCCCGTTTTTCGAAAATGCGTTGTACGGTCGATGCCAGAAGCTCGAGCGTGCCGCCCATTGACGCATAGTCGCCCAGCAAATCAAATTCGTGTATGTCTTTCTCGCGAATGCCGTACTGGAACGGCACGTCTGCCAACTCCTGACGGATCGCGGCATTCGCTTCTTCGATCGCTTCAGCAGACGGACAATCGAATTGCAGACGACTGCGCTTTCCATCTCGATCCGTGACAATCGAGGCTTGGGCCCAGCTCAATTCCGGCTTGCCAAAATACCGCGTGTTCTGTGTAAACAAACCATCCCAGAGATCAAGCAAGTTCTGCGGCATGATGTGGTGCGCTGCCAGGCACTGGAGAATAGGCTCAACGGAGATCACCGTCATGAAACCCGACTCGACCGCACCGTGATCCCTGATCAAGGCGTGCGTGATCACGCCCAAGGCGAAATCCCATTCGATTAGGCATGGCCCGCCACTGAACCCGCCGCGCGCCATGGTCGAAACCAAAAACCGAGGGTGCGGGCAGTCAATCTGATCGACTATGGCATTGACTTCAGCGCGGCTCGCCACCAGCACAGGTTTGTCTGCCAACGGAATGCGCGGGTATCCCAACACTAAAACCTCTCGAAGCAAGAACTCACTGTCGTTTATCCAGTCGTCTAGATGGCCTCCCAGTGGAATTACAGCTGAGTCGATGCCGTCCACAACCAACGCCGCCACGTCGATTTTGGGATTTGGATGGAAGAAGGGACCACGCTTGACGATACCCGTGGCGCCGCGCTCGACCGTAGTGCAGATCTCAAGAATTCTATGGTGTTCCACGACATGCCGGGCGGTGACAAACACGCCCTCACCGACATGGAACGCGGAACCAATGGACTGAGTGCCGTCCGCTGACTCTACGGCGATGTACGCTACCGCGGGCGCATATTTCTCAAAGAGTTCGCGGATCGTGCTCAAGCTACCTGCCTCAACAGATACAGGCGGTTTTGTTATTGGCGGTGCTATCCATGGAACGGATTATCGCATCAAGTGGCTTCGAGAGTTTCTATGTCCAATGCTCGTCAGCGGGTCGGGCGTTCACGCATCAACTTATCGCGAAGTGTTTGGTTCAAGCTCATGGCGATCCGCTCCTTTTCCGTAAGCGGCGGCGCCATCTGGTCGACGAACTGTCGAACATGAACTGCGAGTTGGGAGTGTCCCTGATGAATAAGAATATCCCCAACCGCCAACCAAGCACGTCGAACCTCGTTGCGCGTATCGACCAGGCTCGCCTTGCCCGGTTCGACTTTCAGTCTTCCTTGAGCCAATTCTTGCGCCACGCCCTCGACTCGGTCCCGCATGTACGTCGATGCCCCGCGTAGGCTCGCCCGGTGGATACCGTCGGGCTTTCTCAGACCAGGCTCGCCTCGAACGTAGCGCGGCGTTGCATTAGCAGCGACTCCTAGCTCGCGCAGATGGCGCGCGAATTCGGCACGCCAATGGCGCAGCGTGGCTTTGCGGATATTCAGGCGCCGCCCCTGTTCACTGATGGCCTTGATCACCACATGAACGTGGGGTCGAGGGGTATCGGTGTGTAGCGCCATCGCGTACCTGTGCTTGAGGGAAAATTCCTCCCGGGCGAAATTCTTGACCGCCGTGAGCACCTTCTCCGGCGGTGTTCCGGCCGACATTGAAAAGATCACTTTGTGGACGAGTCGCGCCGGACCCTTCCCCTGCGTCGAAGTTAGATCGGACTTACGGCGGTACTCGTCCAGGTCGAGGTCCCAATCTTCCACAAGGTCGTTTCCGCCACGGGACCTTCCTCCATCGTCGGTTTCGAGTTCAAGCTCGCCTTTTCGCCCGATGTACGCCAGATGCTTCCTAACCGCCGACAAGGTGTTCGCGGACTTCGGAAGTACCTTCACCATGACTTCCGGGGTACGGCGAACCGTCCTTGCGAGCTGGTGGATGTCCCCGGGCGACAGTTGATCGCGCCGACTGGAACCGCGCCGTGCATAACTCAGTAGGTCGAACAGAGGCTCCCTATGCGCTTGGATCGGCATACCCCTGCTCCCAGGACTTGATGTTGGCCGACAGCAGTCTCTTTACATGGTCTCGAAGCCCTTCGCAGACGCGCAAAATTGCCCTCAAGTCCTCGCGACTCGGACCGCTGGCACGCTCGCCCTGATTTGCCGCCCGTGCGATCTGATTGAGATTGCGGCCGATGCTGCCGAGCTCAGACACCGTTCGCCGCAGCGCCAGAAGCTCCTCCTTCGGCAACGGCGACAAAGCCCGCAGGTGCGCGCGTGTCAGGACCGACACATAGGTGGCGGTCGGCATCCCTCGTGCCGCAGCGCGTTCGCGCAGGAGAATCTGATCATCAGGACGAATGCGAATCGAGAACCGCGCCGCCCGAGCCGTGCGGGCATCAGCTGCATCATTCGCCGTACCGCCAGCCTGGAGCATGGCGTCGATCAGGCGTTTCAGCAGCGCCGAGTCCGATAGTCCTTGGTGACGAGCAATCGCCGCGAAACGAGTCTTCGTTTCGCGATCCACCCAAGTCGTGAGATGTGCACCGTCGCTCATCGTGAGTGACGTTGTAGCAAATAGCAGCCGCCAGGCTATCCTGCATTCCACTCCATTTTCAGCGAAACTGGACAACCGTTTTTTGGACGACGACGATGATCGATCCGACCGACAACTGTGCGATTCGTTTTGCGAACCGCCGCCGGCTCGCCTTTGCCTCTCATCCGACCTGCGCCCGCTCCATCGGTGGACATTTACGCCCATCAACAGATGACCAAAAAAGGGGAGAAGGTACCTGCGAAGGCACCCTCCCCCCGAACGTTAAAGCCTGCGTGTCAGGCCGCCAAAACCTCCTCCGCCAATTCCCACACCCGGCCGTTTATCCGCACGTCCTCAGCGATCGATGTGATGGCTCGCGTGCGCGTCCGTCGTCCACTTGCCGTCCGACGGCTCAACCCACCCCGGAGCAGGTTCTCCTGGACCTTATTAAGACAGGTCCACAGGTCGCTCCCAAGATCCTCTACCCGTCGGCAGGTCAGCAGTTCTTCCGGTTGAATCCCGCTCTGTGAAGGTTCCGGGAAGCGAATCGCCAAGGCCCGCTCGGCGAACTGAATCTGCTCATCCTTCTTGAGCAGCCGATGCTCCATGCGGTCG
>Ga0210402_10004080_pt1 | contig 13421 bp, 19 predicted proteins | sample IncBWC7MmetaG_FD_161055 | JGI IMG/M metagenome (GOLD analysis project Ga0210402, IMG submission 161055) | Forest soil microbial communities from Barre Woods Harvard Forest LTER site, Petersham, Massachusetts, United States - Inc-BW-C-7-M | ecosystem: Environmental > Terrestrial > Soil >...
CGTGGTCATGATGTTTCTAAGCGTGGGTAAAGGTGATGAGGTTTGGCTCGTTGCGGAAGATACCCATCTACATCTACCCAAATTTCAAGTTCGAATGAAGCAAGTTCCTGGCGTGTTTTGTTCCGGTATCTTTACACACACTAGTTATTTGCCATTGTCCTGATATATTATTCTATTTGCAATGTACACATTAGTAGTGATAATGAACACCCTTTCATCAGCCATCCATCCTACGTCGTGCATTGAACGACTTTACGACTGCAGCTACCTGGCCAAAGAACCACGACTGAGCAGACTTGTCTGGGATAAAGACAAACTTGTCGTTTGCCTTCCCCGCCTTGTGGGCAAATCTTATCCCTGTATTTTCTACTGTCACCCCCTGCACCTGCGTGAAAGGTAATTCCCAGTCAAGTCGAAGCTTCTTGGACCAAAATGACAATACACATGAAGCTGTAAGGAGCACCACATTGTCGCCGCCAGGGGAATCTGGACAAAAAGTCAGAAACTGTCGAGCAATAACCATGAAAGCCAGCTCACTGATATGAGCCACATAAGCTTCTCGTCGAAATGCGCCATTCTCGAGGTCTTTCATCCAGTATTGGCCAAGTGCTTCCCGGGTAGAATAGGGCTTTATCGTTGGTCAATACTGGAAGAAACATGGGGGAAGGTTCGAATCGCTCACCCGTAATACTCCGTCAGCCGATATATGTCTAGGCTGATGATGTCGTAAAAGTAGTCAGTGGAAGTTATCAGCAAGGCAATGGAGCACACACGAGTCGGACACGGTCCCGTTCGGGATTGTCAAACACGGTCGTAGTATTGCGGATGCCTTGATGGAACCCCCAAAAAAAGAATGAAGACGGATTCTAGATTCTAGATTTGGTAGATACTAGCACACCTTCTGAAACATTCGAGGCCAAATCAAACACCCCGACGACCGGTTTGGTCACCGCTCTGGAAAAAAGCGAAGTCGCACCAATCGTTGCAAAGAATAAAATCGCGACATACCCAACAAGTCCCTTGCCTACACCTTTGATGAAACCAAATGCTCCTTCTGACTCGGCTCCTTCTATGGGCTTCATCTACAAAATAGATATGAGTATAAATTTATTTTGATTGGAAGAGTAATAGATACCAAAACCCCCTCCATGGCACTAGCCACGCTGCTCGCTAACGCCTCACCGCCGGCAGTCACGCCGTAGCTTGAAATCACCTTAAGCATATCATCTTCCGACGGGAAAAAATCTCAACATACATTGCATGCCGAGGTTTATTGCGTCGCTGGGTCATGCGCCGCCGGGCTTGATACTCAGAATCGAATGTCGCCGCTGATAAACCTAAAGGTCCCGAAATTTTTAGTCCCAAATCGCTGAATAGTCCAGGAAAACACAACCTTTGCCAACGCTGCTGGTAAATTTCGTCATGCTATCACTGAGTCCGAAAACCGTTTTCTTTACGAAGCTGGCAGCACCCTATTGCGGGATCAGATGTGTTGCGATTAACAACGGCGAAATTAGTACTTTTGCGATTCCAATTCCCAGTTCCTTATTCCCGTGCATAACTACTCCGTTGAATGGTTCGTAGAAGATGTCGGCTACTCCGGAACTAACATTCGTGAAGAGTCCAACAGGATTTCCGATGAAGTCAGCTGATCCCAGTATGCGGTACAGTTGACGAAGCACGTCCTGTCGATAGTGGTATGTGATTCGATTTTGAAGTTCCGGTAAAGTCAGACGCATATCCTTTATAGCTAGGGCATTCATTTCCAGCGGAGCGTCATTGATATTGCCCAATGTCATAGTAAAGGCATTCACAACAACGGCCAGTGGGTTTCGAATGATTAGCCTTCACAATAATGGGAGTCAGCCACTTCACTAATGTCGATCACACGTACTCACTTATCGTCGGTGCTGACTCGTTCAGTGCGCATAAACGATAGCGAAAGCTTGATAGGTTGGAGTTCGAGGACCTCAAAGTACAAGTCCTGACCGATGGCCGTGTCCTTAGGTTCTGGTATATCTTCGGCGTGTTGAATTAAAACACTGGCCAGATAAAGTCAGTTGCTGAAAGATTCCAATGATTAGAAACTCACTCTTCACCCTCCTCCTCCCAAGACGCGCCCTTGATTTGGGCGAGATCGTAGATAGCAAACAACAGGTCTTCATCGGCCTCAATGGTCAGAGCTTGAAGTAATATGGAACAGTATTTCACGAATAACACTCCGTGCTCTGGAAATCATGTGTCAGAAGTTGCAGCTTGCAAAGCCATCCCACCCTCACCTTGATCCTTTAGCCAGATGACGGAAGACTGGACAGTCGGTAAGGCTGCCACACCATTTGATTCCTTCGGGATAGGGGTGGGCTGCAGGATGACAGGAAATATCGCATCATGCAGTTGGTTGTCCAATTGGAGCGTCCCAAAAGATAAATTCACAGCCTGAGCAACTGTGCTGTTCATATACTCAAATTTCAAGGTGTCCATGGACACATAGACCACTTCGATCATCCTTCGATTTACCAGAGAGATGCCGATGCCTGCCAGTTCCACGTTGAATGTTAGGGTCGGCTTAACTTCTTCTGTAATCGCCTCAAACGCCTCGGTGCTGCTGGCGATGGTGTCTTGTCGTGCAATCGAACCAGAGTTACTCCGATTTCGAGGTTTGTACAGGCTGTATTCAGGGTTGTAGTTGGTAATGCGTAATACCTGTTTGTGACCATCGGCTCGGACATCCAACGACACCGCTCTGTGGCGTTGATTGTCCTAGAATTAGGGTGAGAAATAACCAAAGAACCCCATAGCTGTAAGGCGTACATTGAATTTGAAAGGTACGAGATCCCCAATCTCCATGATATCAACAACCCGACGAGAACCATTGATTGTGAGCAGAATTTTCTTATCTCGAGCAGCAGGAAAATCCCATGCATATGGCATAGTTGAGTGTGGCTTCAAAGTATAGACTGCGTTCGACTTCGCCGATGGGTCTTGTTCACTGCGATTGAGATCCTGCACGAGCTGGGTCAGAAAACACAACAGGGGCGATATCAATAACTTACTTTCTGACATAATCCAACGATATAGTCACTGTCATTCTCAATTGTGAATGGCCAGCCTTCATCTGCAGCAGAGAAAGAGATGAATATAGTGGAGCCATCTATTTTCACATCGGCACGGATCAGGTGGACAGCCCCGTGGTTGCCACCAGGAGCTCGCAGTCTAAGGTAGACAGAACCTATATCTTCGATGTTAATCGGGGGAGACCTAAAGAGGTACGTCTTATGTGAGTGTTTAACGCCTAGAGAAAGAAACTTACCATTGGGCGTTCAAACCCGGGAACGCTACGGTGAGAAGTTTCTCTTGGCCTGTACGCATAAAGTGCAATGGACAACGTTCACCTGGGTCGACGACAGAACGTTCCTTTGGAGCTACGCCGTGCTCGCGGAAGGAAATGGCCTCCGAGAGATTGTTTTTGATCAGGAAACGAGGAGCAAGGGTGATAACCTTCGTTAGCTTGTACTTGCCAAGACCTTCAGTCCAGGAAAGGCCAACGTGAATCTCCTCTGATTTCTGCTTCTGCGACGGAATCACTAATTCAGTTTCTGCCGCCGGAGCTTCTACGCTAAATGGCTGTGGATTCTCTTATGAGAGACAAGATACACTGTCGGTTACGGGTAGATACCTTTGACCAGGTCGAATCGCCAATCTTGTAGATGAATTCGTGACCATGGTCGTGTGGGTGTGATAGCACTGTATTGATCGCATTGAGTCAACATGGATCCTCGATTCTGGAACGGGCTGTGACTTACTGAACGGGAGCGGCTGAGACAGCACATCTAAATGGCACAGAATGAGTACCAGTAAAAAGTAGGAAGGAACATACTGACCCAGCCGAGTATCTCCAGCAACGGCTTGAGGTGGGCCAGATCGAGTAGATCGAGTAGACCTTACTGCAAATGGTAAACCAGTCTTGTTGACAATAAGATATGGACTGTAGATCTGGACTTTGAAAGCCCCCCCCGAATCCGGATATCGACTAGTCCATGTGTCATTTAATGATACAGTTCGGTAGAGTTTGCAGACTTACAGGTAGTTCAGCTTCAGGTCCAACTTCCTATCGTTCAAATCCCGCAACGTCAGGCAATTCTCAATGTCAAAATCTGAGTGCCCGTCAGTATTGACGATGGCGAAATCGCTGGGTTTGAAGACTATTTCCAGTCAGCCATGAGAGAAGAGGATGCAGAATGGCATTCACCTGTATCCTGCACATCAATGTTAAGCAAAACCAGGTGGCCGAGCTCTATTGAGTGGACAGGCATGATGCCTCCTTTCCTCAGATAGCTCCTCCAATTCTGGTCAGTGTCTTTGTCATAAATACGGTACTGTAGATTATATGGCAAAAGATTTTCGAGCTCCAGAGGTGCACGAAGTTTAAGGTGAATTTTAGGGTGTTTTCTGGGAACTCCTATGAGAAACTTGGTTGGAATTACAGTTGCGTTACGTACCGTGAAACGGAGTCATTGACGTCAGTCTGCACCCAAGCTTGAAAGCGGAACGCGGCTTCTCTTGGATCGTTGTGCGGACACTTGATGGTGAAACTTTTATTGGCGATGAGATCTTCCCAGCGGATAGCGGAACACCACTTGTAACCAAAACCCTCTATTGACAGATATAAGTGTGTGAGAAACAAGAACTTGACGGTGAACTTACGGTCTGGTTGTATCCTGATCTTATTCTGAGAGACAGCTTCAATAGGAAGGGAGTAGTCTTGTCCCGGGGCAATTTTCTCCAAGGAGTAAACAGGGTGGCCCGTATCGTCGACTAATGTGAGCTCGAGCGGGTAGAGAGTTTGGTTTTCAATCTTATAAGTAGACCGAATGGTGACCACCTTGACATTGTCCACCACCTTGACCTCACATAAAAGACGATTGGAGTATTTCTCTGTGCGTGGACGCAAAGAAAAAACGTACTCCCCTTCCCGGTCTACTGGGACACTTCGCAACTGTTCCCATGTTTTGCCTACAAATTGCACTCCGATATTGTGTTGTCCCGAGGCAGAAACGTGCTGGAAAAGAGAAATGTCAACGGTAGCCAATCGAAAAGAGCTTTAGTCACCTCTCGCATAGTTTTCCAATCATCAAATCTCCAATCAATAGTTTGGTCGTTCAAGATTTTGACCGCAGGTACGTCCTTCGTATTAGTGTTGCCGTCAATATCGGACCATATAAAGATCGGCGATCCGGTACGATTTCTTATACGATACGGAGCATAGCTGCCACGGGCTTTCTGAAGAACATGTTCTCCTTCCTTTCCCCACATGTTCAAGGTTGTGATAGCAAGTTCAGCAAAGGTCGTGCTGAGATTGAGATCGAGACGTTCTCGCGCAGATAATATCATATTTATTCCTCCAGAAGGATCTTCTTTTGATACCTGTTATCGGTCAGTATGATGCTAGGAGTATTTGAAACAGTACATCTCACCGAAATTGTATATGTCCAAGGATCGATTACTAAACAAGAAGTGAGTAACATTGTAGGCCATAGGTGAATTACTAACAAGGTTCCCAGTGAGAATTCGTTAAGTTCCAATAACTAATCTGAATCGCCATGGTCGTTGTGGCTTGAAGCTGAACCTTAATGAGCGACACTACGCTTGCAAATAAGTTCGGGGCGACATACTTCTCCAGACCAGTCCTTCGTCCCAACAATAAAGGGTTTAACCTTGAGGTGAAGCATAGGCTGTTCGTGCATGTCGCCGATAAGCACCAAGCGAAAACCATCGAATGACCCCTTCAACTGAAGCCGGCCGCATAAGTTTTCTGGAGATCAAATGAAGCACAACAAACTTACCTGCTCTTTAGACATGAGCACATGAGCTTTTCCAACGGGTTGTGCATGGGATTTGCTGCCCCTTGAGGTGTACGACTTTGTAGCTTGACTTTGAGAGGGCCTGTCTCCCACTGATTTTGCCTTAGCAGTGTCCTCTTCAATAGATGTAGCCGACTTTGGTGAATTTCCGTATAACACGATGGCCTTGTTGACGATGGCAGTGATCATGGTGATGTCGCGGTAAGATGCGCGAAAAACGATGGGTTTGGCAGCTATTTCCATACTAGTCATCTGCTGCGAGGAAGACGAGCGACCGTCCAGCGAAAACGTCAGGTCGACATCATCCAGAAACCGCACACTTTCTGAAACTTTTCCCATCTGCATCAGGGACATCCCAAGACGGTTAATTGTGAGAGCCATAATTCCCTGACATTGAGGATTTCAATGACATGGCAAGGATAGAATTAAAATCGATGTACCTGCTGCGACAAAAGTATTTGGTTGACAGATAATTTTATTGCCTGAGATTCGGGATCAGCATCGCTCTCCAGTACGCTGACGGAAACATCATGGAGGTCAACACGGAAGTCAAACGCTGTTTGGTTCTTCACTTCAACGACGTCGGCTTGAGAGAATTCCTGTTCGGTTGGTGTGAGTATTCGAGGCCCAGCGAATGCACTCGTAAAGAATTCAAGCAAGGCGATCACTGGGTCGACAGCGAATATGATGTGAGGAGAATCCACAGTAAGGATGGCAAGGGCTGCAGCCTGTGGGCCTCCAGACATTGTGTAAAGGACCATGAATTGATTTCTGTCGTGCTGAGCGGCAGGGATAATCTCGCGAAATTTGGAATTTCCGGGTCTTGTGTTGCTCATTGTGAAAGATTTGAGAACAACTTGGGCCTCTCCGGCACCATCGGACAACATCTTGAGCCTTAACGTGTTGTTATTCAGTGCGAATCTTGCAATACCGTGCTGTTTGAGATTGGATTCCGCGGTGGCGAAAGAGTCGTACAAATGGAGTTTTACTGCGTTGACCGTGACCACCAAATCGATAGTTGTCCAACTACGACTGCCATCGGTGGAAGGAATCATCCGGAGTTCGGGCTCTAAATCAACGAATGTTTGCTCATGATCGTCCGCGGAAGGATAATTAGATTTTGTTGACGATAAAGACTCTGCCTGCGCGTTACCCTCTGGAGCCCCTGCTAAAACTCTGGGAACTGACTTGGACAAGTTGATGAGAAGTCCATACTGGATCTGCGTCAAATGCAATCGAACATCTGAGATTTTGATAGCAATCTGTACAATGGACATTAACACATTGCACATTAATACCGTTGTAGTATTGAGAAAGGATGAACAGTACCTGGGTGTCGGGATAGTCATTGTCCTGGCTACGGTCAATCCCACTAGTCTGGACAATGTCGGCCATAATATCGATATCATCGATGATCTTCAGTACAGACGGCGTTTCTTCATAATAAAATTGGGAAACAAGCTGAATCCCTCGTAGGCTAGCAGCCATCTTGTTGACTATAGCTTCAGAAGTATTCCTGGCACTGATCTCACCCAGTCGCATCACGAGGACATCACGCGACTGTGCAGGATCCGAAGGGAATACAACTATCGGGGATTTCACAGAGACTTCGAATTGCATACGTTCAATCTCCGAGGCCCTTTGAACCGCGACTTGGGTAGCAGCGTCGTACAATCCTTTGAGTTTGGCGAGTTTCACGACAAAAAGGTAGATATCGTGAAGCGGTTGTTCCAGGAATTGGAACTTGACAGAAGCGGTGTTGAGATATACAGAAGATTTGATCCCGGTATACGTGTCCTCATCAGGATCGAACGTCTGATATCGAAATTCGGCAAAGTTTTGACCTTCGATCGACAAAATTTGGTTGAACTCGTCGCGGACAGTGTGCAGCTGAGAATCGTTACTCAGCGCCAGACTCCCTAACCTACCCGTAACACGTAAACTTTTTGGGCGTAAGAGGACGGCTACGTCTGCTGTGGATAAGGAGAGCGTAGCCAGGTTCGCCCTTCCATGGATTAGGATGACTGGGCGACATATTAGATTCCGGTAACACAAACAAAAAGTACACCAACCTTGTACTCTCGCAAGTTTAACCAAAACGCGGATCTTGTCATCGGTGCCACTCGCAGCACTAGCATACACCCTATTAACATCATACTCTGTGCTGCCTGGCTTAATTGTCTGGTTGTTCGATTGAGGCACAAATGTCGTCATGACAAAATCATACAGAGAAAGAACAGGTTCGGGGGCAGCGCGGAAAATGAAGGTTGAAATTCTAATGTCGACACTTTGATTTATCCCTTCGTAGATGATTGTAAATTCCGGAGATTCTTTCTGGACTCGCGTATAGGTGACGCTGAGAAGGTCCTTGTCCTGTAGTGAATCGGATTCGGCTGAAGATACAAATTGGATGGGATCCATTCCAGGTCGAACTAAGTTCATTGACAGCGACCTGAAAGAGCATCATAGAAACCGAAATAAAGGCCAAACATAAAACAACGACGGACGGACCTTAGATTGACATCGACTTTCATATCAAACTTTGCCAGCGCAAATGACAATGCGAAGCGCTCAAAGGACACATCTCCAAGGGGTTTCTCAGAGCCGTCCCCGCTCGATCTTGATATCGTTGCTCGCAAGTTGTCTACTTGGAAGTTGAACTCGAAAATGTGTTGATGCAATTCAGGCCGCTACAAATGCATGTTACAATTGGTTAGACCATCTTTTCACAGATAGACGTACCGCGGAGGTTCCATCCTCGGCTTCAAAAAAATGCTCTTCATGAGAGGTGGAGCCATCGTCATCATCACCCTCGTCGTCGTCATCGACGTTGTATTCTGTCTCGGTTTGACCGAACAAGCCAGAAGCCAACTGGAAACCTCGCGAAATATTTCCTGTTGGAGGTGGAACAGGGACCCCTACTTCTGATTTGTCCTCGAATTTAGGAATACACACGTCGATCAAGCGCATCAACGACTTGTACTTCGTGTCGGACAGGTTGACTTGAAGAGTAGGCAGCTTGCCTGATACCTTGAACCGCGCAAGGTTAAATGCACTTGGCACAATCGAGTTTTGGACCTGTAAGTCGATGTTAATCCGCTCCAGAAGATGAAGGTTATCGCTAGAATTCGATGTCAGAGCCTCACGGCATGATTGTAAGTCATTGCCAACAAGGAACTGGTAGCGAAGATCAGACAACTGCGGAATATGAGCCAAGCAAAGGACACAGGATATACCTGAGCAGCCTCCAGTCTGAGGGTTAACTTGTCGTACATCAAAGACTCGAGTTGTTGATAATCCTCGTCGCTATATTTCTGATTGCGCTTGAGGTGGATGGCGCGAATGGCCTCTTTATCCGCCAGTTCACTTTCAATAGCGATGTGACCAGCATCAATGACTAGGTGCTTGCAATTTTTGGTCGTTATGCTATAAGGAATATTGGGATGGGTTTTCGAACGGGAGCAATCCAAACACGCACTCTTCCGGTATGATGATGACAGGAGCATTCATGTCCATTTGAACATCGATTGTCTTGTGGGTTTGCAGTGCGAACTCTAAACCCGCCCGCGTCTCTTTGCGAAGTCCTTCAAGCGTTTGACTTGCAACATTCTGATCAGAGCTTTGATTAGATTTCGACCGGTAACAATTGAACAATGCGCACCAAGAGAGCTTCAACTGATTCTAATTGACTGGCAGGTGGTTTAAAGAACTTGTGGACAGCCTCAACGTAGCCTTTGTGATAAATTATCTCCATATGACGCATGCGAAGTGTCAGGGCGTTGTCGGCACGCTCGTCCAGAGGGTTGCTTTCGAATTTGATGAATAAGAAAGGGTCATCTCGACTTAGTACTGATTTGGTTTCCAAGATCTCGGATTTTGAATCATTCGAGTCGAGACCAGGTTCCTTGACCTGAACAATCTGAGGATAGAGGGTACTTTTCGTGGTGCCATCGAATACTCCAAACCCTCCCAGAGAAACGGAGGCGTCGAAACTATCAGGTCTCTGGATGAAATTCGCTTGAAAGACGTCGAATACAACCGAAATGACATCTTGAGCGGTACCGTGTGGATCCGTCTTGAGTGCAAGTGACCCCTTTTTGAGCTTCGCTGCAACGCGCACTTTCAGTGAATCTCGAGGGGCTTGGAGGGATTCGGCGAGCGCAGATTTCTCGTCGAAATCAAGAACATCATAAAGCTGCTTTCGCTGCTCATCAGTCATAGTCCCACCAAATGCAGGATCTTCCTGCGTTGAATCCTTTGCTGGAGAACCCCATAACCAACCGGTCCAGCCTTGTGTCTGGGTTTGCTGTTTCTTCTTCTCTGTTTCAAGCTTTTTCCGCCAGGCAATATCCTTTCGAAGGCGAGACCGCGCTATGGATCGATAAAAACGAATGTCCTCGTATGAAAGTTTCTTCTCCAGCGCAACGAAGTCCTTCAAATCCTGCAACGGAGCTATCTGAGCGAAAATTGATGAAGATCTCCGATGAAGCTTACCGATCCTGCCAACGGGTTTAGAATTTTTTTTTGGAATAGATCTACGTATTTGTTCCTGTCGTCGCGCCGCTCCGCGAAATATCGCCACGTCCACTTTCTATTGCGCTCACGGACCCCCTCTAGAATCGCTTTGCCGGCAAAAAGTAATCGTGACTTTGCAGAATTTGTAGAGAATGCTTGCTCATTCGGTCGGAATTTACGGTACTTCGTGGAGATATGTTTAGCATTGTTCTGATCACTCGGATTGCAGTCAACAACTAGCGTACCTGATGCTGTCGTATGTATACATGATACATATCAACGAGGGAGATCGCGTCTCGATACTGATTATCGTCTAGGGCCACACCAATCTCGTCGAAGAGCAATTGAACATCAAACCGTGGAGTTTCTTGATCAATTTTGTGATTCATAACGATCTAGAAAAACGACGATCAGAAGGAGGAAGAAAGAAAAGGCATGAACTGACTCTGCCCTCTCCCGACACTGGTTTGAGAATGAATTGATGATCTGCATCTTGGCGTCCATGAGCAATCTAGGAAGAGCAGAACGTGATTAGACAGACATATGGTAAGCAGAAAGTAAAATCGTATTCTACCATCGCAGAAAACTTTTCGATGGCCTCAGCAGGAGGCAGTCCAGCCATGCTTGGCGAATCCGTGTCAAAATACATAGCTAGAGATTGTAGATTTGCCAGCTGTTTACCATTTAATTAGTATTAAATCATGTGGAAACTATTTCAAATAATGCACTTTGTGGATAGCGCCCGCAGTGCTTTCTATGAATGCAGCCTGCCAATTTTCGTTCACCGAGACTGCCGTAAATCCAGCCAATGTAATTCCTGCAGCAAAGGGATGCTGTGGAATGGATAAACCCTCATTAGAGAATGAAATAAATAATAACACTGCCCCACATACCCCGGGAACACTGAGCTTGTCCTCATAACGGACGTGGATATTCTTTACAGTAACCTGAAGGTTATTAATGATTTTAGCAGTCAGTGATTCCCACAGTCCTTGGGATTGCTGGGAGTCCTCTAGAAACATATCAGCAACGTTCAATCAGATGTTGGAAGTAAAAGAAAAATACCAGATGATGTTTCAGCTTGACCCCGCATATGCAAGAGCTCTGCGTTCTCCAAACGCTCAGCTTTGGCCGCTTGCGCTCTCTGTTCTTCCTCTTCAGGATCAACATTTGCTTGTGGCGAGGGAACTACGAGAAGATACACATCCTCGATCAAGATTTCGACAGGTTGATTTCCGAGATTCATCCAATGGAGGGAGAGGGTGAATTTGCCAAGATGACCTGGAACAATGTCTGGCCGAATACCTGCACAAAAATCTTGCATACGTACCTTCTAACACATCCACAGGTAACCTGAACTTGTCCAAGGCACCCTTCTTTAGGCGTAAGTTTCGAAGTGTCAACTGGCCTGGATGAGAAGAACATCAGACGAGAACTCTCACTAGTTTCTTCCCACTTGCCTTGTCCAATTCCATAATTGACTTGGTTCATATCTAAGTTTTCAACATACGGGGCAAGAATGCGATTGAATAACTGATCAGCGTCAACTACTTGCGTCAACTAGTCCTTGGCAAACAATCGTCGAACACGCACGACATTCAAGACCTCCTTGCCGGGGTCTAACCACCACATGTTGTGTGCAGGTCAAGGGTTTGCTTGTTTCCGATTTGCAGGCCCGTGGGCTTTTCGAGCTCGACGTGATAAAAGTAGAGACGATTAGTTTCCACTTAGGAAGGTCATATACTGTGTACGTCACAGTACATAAGCAGTTGCATGATCTCCCCTAAAATGTTTCCAAAACTTCAAGTTGTCCCTGGCTTCAAGTTGGATCCCTTGAGCATTGAGCGCTGAGTGCCGAGCCTCCTTGCGCGACCGAACCAGGTGAAGCCATGTTCGAGCAGGCAGATACACGGGGCGCAATTGCTCTTTTATCTGAATACCACTTTTACCTCCTTTATTGTCCAACGTTAACCTTCGGTACCACGATATAAAGACGTCATCCATGGACATCAAAGGACCTATGTGCACCATCCGCATTATCATGGCTTATCTGGATCCCCTTCAGGTTCTCTCGATCACGGACTCGGAGTTCCGACTGGGCCATGGTTCCTACTCACAGCTTTGCTACGCCGAGGTCGACCAACGCTTCTGGTAATTATTAAGGGAAGAATATTCACAACACGTCCGAGATCGCTCTCAGCTCAAAATATCGGTGTAAATCCTCTATTGGCCACACAGTTAATTGTACAAAATCCAACTGGAACATTTGAACCCCCTTCCACACAAGTTCCGGAAGCTTTCGAAGGAATATTGTGATAATGTGTTTATCCCTGATGGCCGCCTTAGGGTGCCAATCTCAGGCTACACGGCGAGAAACGCATCTCGAATGACCAGAAACGCTGCACCGACCCGATCATCCCCGTTCGTCCCGAGCGAGTGACGAGTCCTGTGATGTGGCAACAAGGAACTATTTAAGAATCTGTACCCAGCTGTCCCTACCCTCCGAACTTGTAAGATATTCCCTGTATCTTTTTCATTCCATGGTTTCCGTCCTCACTCGGCCATCCTTGCTTCCCTTGGAAGTGCCTCAACCCCAGGTCCAATTTTCCGAGGTAGCTACGTATGCTCTGCCTCATGGAATTATCTTGCTTACTCTGCCCCAACACATAGCTTGGCAACCTACGCGACGCTGTGGAGCCATTTACTCAGTCAGTCTTACGCCCTGACCGTTGGTGCCACGAGTGACTTACGAGTAGCAGGCTGCTCATCCGCTCCGGCCACCCTACTGTTCGTTTACATTGTACAATCCCCACTTGGAGTTTTTCATCTGATACTTGTGAGTATTTGCATACTCACACATGCGCACTCACCAAAGTCGACGAAGGTCTGGATTTACACGATCTTCACGAATTACGATCACGGTTCCTTTTATTCATCCACGATCTATTACAATCGCTTCGTTCCTCTGGAGTAAGTTTGTCGTTCAATGCTAATATACTTGAAGATGCTGACCAATGTTCAGATTGCTGCATCTTACTGTCTAGC
>Ga0210402_10004084_pt1 | contig 13410 bp, 11 predicted proteins | sample IncBWC7MmetaG_FD_161055 | JGI IMG/M metagenome (GOLD analysis project Ga0210402, IMG submission 161055) | Forest soil microbial communities from Barre Woods Harvard Forest LTER site, Petersham, Massachusetts, United States - Inc-BW-C-7-M | ecosystem: Environmental > Terrestrial > Soil >...
TATCTTGGGCAAAGACAGGAACGGACAAAATGCCGCCAAGGAGTGCAAACGCAAGCAGACGCATAGAAATTCCCTCGCTAGTAAGCCAATTTAGGGGTGCGCTGGGCTATCGGGCCAAAAAGCCCATTTACGCGCGCAGGCGAGAATCCCGAAAGCTGCCACGCTCGGCCTCCATGCCGCGAAACTCCACGAACGAGGTCATCCGTTTCCAAAGAAAGTCGCCGTACTCGAATGGCACGAACCGATCTGGTGGGTCGATGGGTAGCGGCGCGATGGTGGCATCGGCGCGAGCCTCATAGAAGAACGGGATCGAGTTGCGCTCGACGCCCCTCCCCAGCACTCGGTGCTCGGTCGCCCGGATACGACCCGCCGACCATTGTTCGAGCACTTGGCCAAAATTCACAACCACCGTTCCTTCTAGCGGGGGCACATCGATCCAGCGCCCATCCAGCGACCGGGCCTGAAGTCCGGACACCCCATCCTGCGCAAGCAGCGTTACGAAGCCCGAGTCTGTGTGAGCTGCGCCCACGATATGTCGACCGGCCGCACGCGGTTCGACCCAGACCGCCGGGTCAGCGACCGCCGCGAGATCTGCGGCGCTACGGGAAGGATAGCGAATCAGGCGCAAGGTCGACAGTCCGCGGCGAAACGCGTCGTCGAAATAATCAGCCGGGAGCCCAAGGCTGCGGGAGAGAGAACGCATTAAAGTCTCTGCCACGCGCTCCATTGCTCGATAGTAGGTCGCAACGAGTTCGTGCCACCCCGGTAGTCGGTCATCCTCTGGCAGCGGGCTGGGCTCGCGCAGGGGATCACCAGCGATCGTGACACTCGGCCCGTGGGCGACATCGCCGCCGATGTCAATGCCCTCCTTGGATGTGAGGTTCCCAGGTTGCAGGGGGAACCAACCGCGATAAATGTTGCGGTTTTCCGGCGCGAACTTCCGCCGGCACAGGCTGTATTTTTCGGCGGCACTAAGACCAAAGATTGAAAGAAGACGGGCCCGGGTAGCCGGCTCCAGCGGGATGTCCGTCGGTAGTCCGGCGATACACACGAAACCGGTGTCCCGGGCAGCAGCGAACAGCGCCCGATCAGGAACAACCCATGCGGCAGGATTGGTATCGAACAACGGCCCTGCATCGACGAGAGGAATTACCGAGCTCCCAGCGCTGCTATTGCCTCTCGTCAACGTCGGACCTCCTGATGCCAAGGGCACATATGTGCGAGGACGCTGCGTGGACAAGGGCCCTCGTAGCGTATGAGTCTACCTCCGTCGCGGCCTGGCGTCTGCCGGACCCGTAACAGCTCCGGCGCATTTCTATTGCGCGTTTGAGTCCGGCGACTTGTTGCAAGGGACTGGGTGTCTGTTTACCCTGTCTTGCAATAGAAGTGCAGGCTTCGAGGGAGCACAAAATGGTCACAAAGAAGAAATCAACTGGTGTTAGAGGGGCCAAGAGCCGCGCTACGGCCGCGAATCGGGCAAACCCCCAGACTGTGCAATCGGCCCCATATAAAGAGCCAGGCTTGATGAAGCGCCTTGCCATGGGCGCTGTGGTCTGCGCGGAAGGATACGTGTTCGAGCTGGAGCGGCGCGGCTATCTGCAGGCCGGCGCCTTCGTACCGACCGTTCTGCAGGAGCACCCCGAGGTCGTGGAGCAGCTCCATATGGATTTCGTGCATGCAGGCTCCGATGTCACGCAAGCTCTGACTTACTACGTGCATCGAGAAAAGTTGCGTGTGATCGGCCGAGAGAAGGATCTCGAGGCGATGAATCACGTAGCCCTGAAAATCGCAAAGAAAGTCGCGCGCAAGACTCAAACACTGTTTGCGGGCGACATCTGCAACACCAACATTTACGATCCCAACGACAGCAAGGCGCTCAAGCAAGTGGCGCGGATCTTTGAGGAGCAAGTCGGCTGGGCGGCGGACGCCGGCGTCGACTACATCGTTGCCGAGACCTTCTCGTGGGGACAGGAGGCTCTGATGGCGCTCGATGCCATCAAGAAGTACTCCAAGGTGCCGGCGGTGGTTACCTTCTCCATCCACCGCGAGCTTACGACACGCGAAGGCTGGACGGCCGCGGAGACCTGTCGGCGCCTCGAGGCTGCCGGCGCGGATGTGGTGGGGCTCAATTGCCATCGCGGCCCAAGGACGATGCTTCCGCTGCTGAAAGAGATCCGCGCTGCGGTCAAATGCGCTGTGGCCGGACTTCCCGTTCCTTATCGCACCACGGAGGAACAGCCATCATTCATGTCGCTGACTGATCCCTGTTGCGGAGGCCGGCGCGCCTTCCCGGTTGGACTGGACCCATTCGTCGTCACCCGCCAGGAGATATTTGACTTTGGACGCGAAGCTTACGCTATGGGCATCAAGTACCTGGGTGTCTGCTGTGGCGCGGGACCTCAGCACATTCGGGCTCTGGCCGAGAGCTTGGGGCGGCGTCCGGAGGGCAGCAAGTATTCGGTGGACATGTCGAAGCATGCATTCTTCGGCACCGATCAGAAGATCAAGACCGTGCAAACGGAGTATCAGTCTCGATTGTAGCGTGCTTCAGCCTCCCTTAGACCTCGCCTTGCCCTCACCCCGCGGCATCGTGGGCTCTTGACTGGTCACGGAGCCGCAATATGTTGTTGATCATATTCTGAATCCGTCTAGGCTTTCCAACGTGCTGGTTAGCTATGAAAAAAGTGCGGGCGTTGCCACCGTGTCAATGGACGACGGTAAAGTAAATGTCATGTCCACTGCCATGCTGAACGAGTTAACGGCCGCGTTTGAAAGAGCGGAAAAGGACGCGGAGATCGTCATCCTAACCTCGGCGCGCCAAGGGATTTTCTCGGCTGGTTTCGACACGAAAATTTTGGGAAGAAAAGACCCGCAAGAAGTATTCGAAATGGTCAGACTTGGTGCGGAACTTGCCGCGCGCGTCCTGGCGTTTCCTCGTCCGGTCGTGGCCGCCTGTCCTGGACATGCTTATCCCATGGGGGCGTTCTTGCTTCTCGCCTCGGACATCCGTATCGGCGCCGATGGACCCTACAGAATTGGGTTGAATGAGGTAGCGATCGGGATTCCCGTCCCCACCTTTGGCTTGGAATTGGCGCGCCATCGGCTGCTTCCCGCCTATCTGCAACGGACCGCTCTCACTGGCGAGATGTTTGCACCCTCGGAAGCAATGACGGCAGGCTTTCTCGATCGGGTGGTTGCAGCGGAAAATTTGCGAGAAACCGCCGATGCGATCGCTGCGGTCTTGCGCAAAATAGATTTTCCTTCTCATGCCTCGACTAAGGAGCGTCTGCGCAGGACGACTTTGGCCACGGTGCGTACAGCGATCGATTCGGAGATCACCGTCGAAAACTATCGACGAAGGGCGATGGGCTCAATGAGTTCCTCGCAGCTCACCAATACCCACAATTGATCGCAGCCACATCTCCTCCCGCTTGGCGTGCAAGTGTTGCATATGCGTCTCTCGACGCTTGTGCCAACACCCTTTTGTGCTTTCTCCGAACAGCCCTTCCGGTAGATACTATCAACAACAGAATCGTCAACATCAGAGCCGGGAGTTCGGGCGCATGGCATATTCAATCGGGCATAAAGCGAGAACCAGGCAACGGATACTGGAAGCGGCAAACCGGCTATTTGCGGCGAAGGGCTACGAGGGCACGTCAATTGACGAGATTATGCAAGCATGCGGCCTAACGCGCGGTGGATTTTATGCTCACTTCTCGAGCAAGGGAGAGCTCTACCGCGATGCGCTCATACATGCCGATTCGATAGACGCAGTGCTCCACGAATACCTTGGAACGGCGGAAACGGCGAGCGCACAACTATCGCCGGCATTTGCATTCTTGGCAGTTGACGTCGCCAGCAAAACTCCCGAGGTCCGCGCCGCTTTTACCGATGCGTTCAAATCCATAAGCGAAAAGCTTCTTTGCCATCTCAGCGTGAGTCCGCGATTCGCTGAGAGCCGTAGCCTGTCCACCGCGGCGCTGATAGTCGGCGCTCTCGCGGTCGCTAACACAACCGATAACCCGGCTCTCAAAGCGAAGCTGCTTGCGTCTTGCAAGGAAAACGCCGGGACCCTGCTCGGTGGCGCTGACCGCTCGAGACCAATCTTCTTCTGGGAGCCGGCGCCGAACTGAGTGGATGCAAAGACCGAGTGTACAATCTCGGCGAGCCTGGGCATGAGACGATAGTGGCCTCACGAGACCCGGTTGGCGAATCCAGAACCACAAACGGAGACCCCAATGGCGGCTATTCTTAAGAGATGCGCTTATGTCGTTCTGCTCGTTGCAATACACTGCACGGCGCACGGCGCGGTTCAGGAGCGCCCCGCGCTCGCAGCCGTCCCATCGATGGAATCCGTTTTTATCCTCGAGACGGCAAAGTCACACTCGATCAGCCCGGAGAACCCAACGGGCGAGAAGGGTCAGGGCGGCAAGGCGGACTTAAGTACCGGCAGTGCCAGGAACGCCGCAAAAGATCTTGGGATTGGGTGGAAAGTGAACCCCTATGTCAATGTCGCCCCGGGATCGAGCTTCACGCTTGCTCAATTCAAAGGCGAGGGAATCGTCAACCACATCTGGATGACCTTGGGCGGAAAGGCAGAATACCGATCAGCGATTCTGCGAATGTATTGGGATGATGAGAAAAGCGCGTCGGTTGAGAGCCCGGTCGGCGATTTCTTTGGTACCGGCTGGGGCCGCAACAGCGAGCCGAGAATTAACTCCGCGGCCATTGCGGTCAACTCAGGCAGCGGCTTCAACAGTTTTTGGCCCATGCCTTTTCGCAAGAGTTTTCGCATGACGCTCGAGAATCGCAGCGCCATGCCGCTTGTGATCTATTACGAGGTCAGCTTTGCCGAAGCCGCCGTGCCTTCCCAAGCGGCGTATTTCCATGCTCAATTTCGCATGGTGGATCGGCTACGCCCAAGGACAGCGTACACCATAGTGGATGCCATACACGGCAAAGGCCAATATGTGGGCACGTCCCTGAGCCACGGCGCGCGGAGCCCCGGCTGGTGGGGCGAGGGCGAGGTCAAATTCTATGTGGATGGAGATGCGTCCAATCCAACGATTAACGGCACCGGCGAGGAGGACTATTTCCTGGGGTCCTATGCATATCTAAGACCAGCAGGAAAGCTTCCCAACGGAGATCCAAAGTTCAAAGAGGAGAACTTCTCATCCCTCTATTCCGGTTTCTACTCCCTGATGTCCTTGGAAGAAAAGGATCCGGCCTATTACGGCTCGGGAGAGCGACGCATCGGTGAGTACCGATGGCACATTGTCGATCCGATCCGTTTCGATCGTGACCTTAAAGTGACGATCCAGGCGTTGGGGTGGAAAGCGGACGGGTCGGGCACCTACCTGCCCCTGCAGGATTCGTACGCGTCTGTAGCTTACTGGTACCAAACAGAACCGCATGCGGAATTCCCAAAGCTGCCGAGCGATGCAGAGTTACAGGTTCAAGCCCCAGAGTGACGGGGACACTGAAGGAGCCGCGCGTTCTCGTTCATGCCCAAATGCACGAGCCGGATGGACCGCGAACGCTGATGCGCCGCTCGCGCCTTCAGATGAATCCGATGTTGACCGGGCTGAATGCCGAGAGGTTGGGCAGGACCGCCGCGAGCGCCGTCGCATCGGCGCCGAACCAGCTCGCGAGCGTGGCGGCGAACTGATCGACGGCGATCGTCGGAATCCAGCGGCCCAGGTCGCTGGCATCGTCCGGCCCGGACAGCGCGAGTGTAGGCATCGTGCCGTAGATCTGGCCGCCCTTGACGGCACCCCCGATGACGAGGGGGTGACTGCCCCACGCGTGATCCGTTCCGCCGCCGGTGTTGGGCAGGAAGTTCCGCGAGAAGTCCGACAGGGTGAAGGAGGTCACGTTCGAATCGGTACCGATGTCGCTCATCGCGCCATGGAACGCCGTGAGGCCGGCGTCGAGCTCCGTGAACAGGGTCTCCTGCGTATTGAGCTGATCCGTGTGGGTATCGAAGGAACCGAGAGTGACCAGAAATACCTGGCGGCTTGCGCCGAGCGTGCCTTGAGCCTGGATCACCTTCGCGATGGCGAGCAACTGCGCAGCAAAGTTTCCGGTCAGTGCGCCGAAGCGAGCCGTCAGTGTCGCGTTGGTGCTCGTCAGGATTGGATTCAGTACCGCGCTGCTTGCGAGCGCGCCGGTCATCACCGCTTGCGCGGCCTGTATCAGGTTGTCACTCTGATCGACGCCCAGGAGTTGCTGCAAAGCCGCGAGGCGGGCCGTATCGGTCGCGGCGCTCGAGTAACCGTTCAGCCCGAACGATCCGCTCGTCGGTATCACGAGCGCCTGCGAGGCGGCGCCGGTGACGAACAGGTTGTTCCCGCCGGTCGATATCATCGGCGGCACGCTCGACGCGGAATTCAGCGACGCCAGCTGGTCCGTCAGCCGTCCACCCCAACCGCTGTTCGATGAGGATGTGCTCGAGATCGAGGCCTGCCACTGGTGCTGCTGGTCGATGTGGGAGAAGAGGCTTTCGGGCTTGATAGTCGAAGTCGACAAGTACTGCGCCTTGGTGAGCGGTTGGACGAGCGTCCCGACGTTGGCCACGACGGCCATGTTGCCGGCTGCCCATAGCGCCTGCAGTCCCGGAAGCGCCGGATGCAGGCCGTAGAGCGGGGCACCGGCGCTGACCGCCAGCGGCAGGAGCTGCGCCTGTGGAAGCGCGAGATAGCTGCGCGTCGTCGCGTAGTTGGCGTAGCCGGCCGTATCGAGCGGCACGATCATGTTGTTCGCGTCGTTTCCTCCGTAGAGGAACACGCACACGAGTGCCTTGTAATCACTCGCGGTCGCGGCATTCGCGGCGAGCAGGCCGAGTTGCCCAAGCGCCGCGCTACCGGCGAGCGCGCCGGCATGTGCCAGGAAAGTACGACGCTTCATATCAGCGCTCCACTTGGTATTGACCGGAGGTAAGTATCAGGTAGGCTGCTGCCCGCACCGGGGCAACCGGGTCGCTCGAATTGGCGGCCGCGGCATTCGCCGCCGTGAGGATGATGGCGCTGGCATCGCTCGAGAGACTGCCGTGCATCAGTGTCTGGTTGAGCGATGCGATCATCGCTGCATTATCGTTGGCACCCGTGAAGGCGCTAAGGCCGATGCTGGTTCCGGTGCTGCCGGTTACCGAGGGATTGGGCGCCGCGCCCCCCTGCAAAATCACGGTGTTGACGAAGTTCGAACGCGCGAGAGCGGTGGCGGCGTTCTGGATGCCGAATTCCGGCGCGATGGTCTGCGTGCCCGGAATCTGGTAGCTCGGCGGATAGAAGTTGAACACCGTCTCCGGCGAGAAGATTGGTTGGCCCATCGCCGAACTCGCGCTGCGCAGAAACACGCCGTCCGATTGTCCGCCGAGGCTGCGCATCGCCGCCGTGATGAACAGGGCCGGCTCGCGCAGGTGACCGAAGACCGCTGGAGGCGCCGCATCGCGGGCCTCCTCATCCTCGAGAATCGCGCGCACCACGGCGCCCAGATCCCCGCGCACACCCTGGCCGTTGTCGGCGAACACCGCCGCGATCCGCGAAACGTACGCCGGTGAGGGATTGCTGGTCACGAGGTGCTGGATCAGCTGCTTGCCGATGAAGGGGCCCACGTTCGGATGATTGAAGATGTTGTCGAGGGCGTTCGCGAGATCCTGCTCGGGCGTTTGCCCTGCCGGCACGGTATAGCCGTTCAAAAGGAGCTTGGTACCTGCCTGATGATGGTTCGGGAATGAGACCATCTGTCCATCGAAGTTGATCGGATTGGTCCAGTTCGAGTTCGCGCCAGGGCGCGGGGGATAGGTCCAGCCGGTGAACACGGTGGCAAAGCCCACGATCGTCGGCGGAGCGTACGTCGGAATCGGCGCACCGGTTGCATCGAGCTGCTGGCTGCCGTCCTGATTGAGTTCTACCAGGCCGATCGAGAAGAGCTGCAGCACTTCGCGCGCATAGTTCTGGTTCGGCACGGTTCCGTTGGCAGTATTGGTCTCATCGCTATTGGCCATGTCGAGGTAGTGACCCATCGTCGGGCTCAAGGTCACATCCTGCAGCAGCGTTCGGTAGTTGCCGAGTGCGTCATTCAGCAGGATGTTCTGGAAGTCAGCAAGGCCGTAGGCTTCGTAGATTTCGACGCTCGAGACCACCAGGATCTGCGAGAGCGCGAAGGCCACCCTCTGTCGCAACTGGTCCGGGTTGTTCAAAGCGTGCGTGAAGAAATCCCGCTGCACCTGGAACGCAGAGTACTGATCGCGAGCGCAGAGGCTCGCGGCATCCGGCGGATTCGAGCCATCGTTCTTGCAGTCCGCAGGCGCCGTATGCGGGGTGTAGCTGTAACCCGCGTACTGGGTCGCCGGCAATGCGAGCTGCGCGCTGATATAGGCGTCGATGCCGGTGCTCTGCACGCTCGCCACATCCCTCGCCGTGACTCCGAAGGTCGCCTGATCGAGAAGCCGGGCAGCGTCCGTGGCCGTGACGGCCGGTGGTGGCGGCGGAGAGGTCGGTGCACTCGCCCCCGAACCGCCGCCACCGCAGCCTGACACCATCAACGCAACGCCAAATGCGCCGAGAAATTGCGGGACTGTCGGTCCCGAGCGACAACGAGAGAGATCGCGCCCCATGATCGGACTCTTCTTTTGCCTTGTGACGACTATAGAACGTCGAGGGACGGACTCCGTTGACAATCGGCGCGCATATTGGGACGACGCCCGAGGCGGACTTCGCCGATGCTCAACGCTGCTCGAGCGTTAAAAGCTCCGGACCACGAGGGCCTGCAACGGGGCCGCGTTTCTCGAGCTCCACACCAGGGCGCCGGGGCTACGCGAGCGCGCCCGCAAATTTCACCATCATGACCTCGTCGACGTACTCAGACTCTGCCGCGCGTTTGTACGCTCTGCGCTGAACCCCTTCGCGCTCGAATCCGAGCTTGCGGTAGAAGGCAATTCCGCGCGGATTGTCCGCCTCCACTTGGAGCTCGAATCGCAGAACGCCGCTGTGCTCGAGGCAGGTGAGCACATTTTGCAGCATCGCCGCGGCATATCCGCTCCCCTGAAATTGCGGCGACACTGCGAGCGGCCCTAGTTGCACAACATGGCTCGATCTGCCGGGCAGGCGCGTGGCTTTGCAAAATCCAACGACTGTGCCGTCGACCTCGTAGACGAAAAAATCGCCGCTCTCGAGCAGATTCCGGAAGATGCCGCTGAAGCGATGCGCATCGACGCCATCGAAGGTCAGGAATCTCTCGACGAGCTCGTGGGTGTAGATGGGAAAGAGTTGCGGCTCATCGACCGCGCGGGCGATCCTCAACATGGGCAATCCCCTGGTAGTAAGGAGACACGGCGTTTTTCTCCCCGCACGGTTTCACTGCCCGGTCCAGATTCAGCGCTCATTTTCTCTCCTGGATCGTCACCCACGACATGACCAGGCCCTGGTCCTTCGGATCCTGACCGACACCGCCTCGCACCGTTACAAATTGATCGGCAGATAGGGGGACCGCGTCGCTAACGGTTGAAGAGATATATTTCGAGTCAAAAGTGCGCGCAATGTAGGTTTTATCTTTCCCGCTGATCCACGCCACGGCGGCATTGGGCCGTCTCCCAAACAGCGCGATCGAGGCATCGGCAAGAACATATCCGCAGCCGGCCAAGACATCAAAGTTTGTGATTTCCCTCGGCGGCTGAGCGTCTTGCAGGCGCTCATCGAGCGTATAAAGCCTCGCTCTCCCAGCGCCGTAAATAATGATGGATGTTTGGCTGGACTCCGCCATCGAGCGCAATTGCACAATGAATTCGCCGGCTATCACCCTCCTCGCGATTGTCTCGCCTTTTTCATTGGTTCTAATCACTCGAAAGTCGTCCGGCGAATTCCAGGCGGTGAAAACAAAACTGGGACCGATAACGGTGTCAACCGCAACGGCCGGAACATTGTCCATGAGTGCCTGACGTCTCTTTGCTCCACTGCCATCGAGTTCCACTAGCCATATGTAACCAAGCCTGCCGTCGTTTGCATTTCCGAGCAGCAGGATTCCGTCGCGCCAAGGAAAGCACTGATAGAAGTTTGAATACTTAAAACGAGGATCGTCATTCGGCACCTCCACACGCCTTTCAATGAGACGGCCTTTGCGATCGAGTATCGCCAATAGGTTGTCCGTTCCTCCGCTTTTGTATTTACCGCCGCACAACAGAGTGTTTCCGTTCGCCATCGGCACTGCACCGCGAAACTCAGTTTGCGGAACTGACTGACTGATGGTTGGATCCTTGTCGTCAAATGCATCGTTGAATTGCCACAAACGCTTGCCTTGGCTATCCGTTGCGATGACCCATGCGGCAACCCCGATGCCGGTGACAACAAACCCACCCTCGCGCGTTCTGGCGATGGCGTCTACTCTAGGATTGACATCAGAGAAGAATATTTCGCGATCCAGGGTGATTGATCTACCGTGACTACCGCACGAAGTCGCCAACACGCCTGCAACACAAACGGTACCGATGCGAACAATCGATCGACGGAGTCGACGTCTTGGAGTACCTGAGGGAGAGCTGTCGACGGCAAACACAAAAGTAGACAATCCCGGTCGCATACGTGTCCTCAAAGCGCGTAACCGGGCTTCGTCCCCCTGGTCATTCATGCGGCCCGGCAGCTCACGGGCGCTAGTTCCAGCTCAGCAACTCCCAACGATAGCTGCTTTCTTTGACCTCATATCCAACATCTTCGCGGTATATTCCGCGACTCTCGCGCTTTACCCATCGACCTATTTCCGGCGCAATCCAGATGTTTTCCTGGCGTATAGCGGCGGTTCTCTCTAACGCATTTCTGAAGCGAAAATCGATGATGTTGTAATAGCCAAGTGCGGTGAATCGGCCGGCCGGCACTGTGATCGATTCCCAACGCTGGGCGCGCATGGTCAGTTGCGATGGCATCGTCTCCTCGTTATTCGGGTTCTTGTAATACGTTCCCACGGTAGTCGACCAACCCGGAATCAATTGCGACGGCCAAAGCGGAATGGCCTTCTCGAACGCCTGCGACTCACTCCAATGCGGATCGATGACGATCATCCCCCACGGACTCTGCACTTCCGTTGGGGCTTGCGCGACGGCCGCTTCGTTGCCCATATATTCCTGCCACCAGCGGTCTCCCCAGGATGGAAACATGATCGGTCTGTCCTCGGACTTTTCAGATCGCGACTCTATCTCGATCGACCTGCCGATTTTAGAAACACGATCTATCTGGGTATCGACCACCTTGCCTGTGAAGTAATCATGCTTGGCATAACGCCATGACTGGCCCACTGCGGGGGCGCGAACCACTGGCGCGGAACCGCCCGGCGCTGGCGTATCGGTTCCGCGGGCTACGCACCCCACGGAGGCAGCAGCCGCCCAATAGATGAAGTCACGTCGCGTCGATATTGCCATCGCCAAACTCCCGTGAAAGCGCGAACAGATCGCCGCCGCTCTTAATTGCGTATTGGCCGTTGAGTGCCATTATTCTATACACGAAAGCGATCCGTGATGGCCACTGCTGCGATGCGCGAAATCCGCCAGGCCCATGGCCCTGCGTTTGGCCCGGCCGTTTGTGCTGTCCTTGCACTCGCCCGGCACCGGCAAGTCAGGCGTCCTCGCCCGTGGGCAGGTGGTATTCGTAGACGTAGAAGTCGTTGTCGCGGACCCACCCCTCGCGCTGATACAGGCGTTGCGCGGCCAGATTCGTGACGCCAGTTTGCAGCATGAGCTGGCCGGCGCCCTGCCCGGCTGCATAATCCACCCCCGCGCGTAACAGTGCCGCGGCCGCTCCGCAGCGCCGCGCCTGCGGCGCGACGAACAGATCGTACAGCACGAACATGCGAGTTAGGGACACCGAAGCGAAACATGGGTAGAGCTGGCAGAAACCGATCGCCGAGCCCTGCAGTCGTGCGAGGAACACCACAGACTCGTGGCGCGCGACCCGCTCTTCCAAAAATGACCGCGCCCGCGGATCATCGGTGCGGCCGTAAAAACGCCGATAGGCGTCGAACAGCGGCGCGATCTCATCGACGTGGCGCAGCTCGGCCCGTTCAATGCTGACTTGAGTATTCATGCCGACCTCCGCGCGTTGCGCGACCGGCATTATTGTACCGTGTGGCCGGGCGGGTCGCGGCCGTACGCTGAGCCTCAATTGCCGAGCGATACCGCGGGTTTGCCCGTGAGCCGTTGCTCGAGATGGTGCCCGACTAAATCGGCGAAGCTGCTGGTCGCACTCACCGTCGTATTGAGCAAAACCACCCCAGCATAGTCGCCCTTCGGATTGAAAAACGCATAGCTGCTAAAGCCGCCGGTGCCACCGTTGTGCCAGTAGGTTCCGGTCGCCGTGATGTATAGCCACCCAAAGGCGATTTGCATGCCGGGTACCGCCTCAGCTCGAAGTTCGTGCGTAGCCTTGAGCGCCGCAGGCAAGGTGCGCGCCTTGGAGGAGTGAGTTAAAGGGCCTTTTTCCGGATGCAACTGTGCTTGAAGATACATGAGCATGTCGTCCGCGGTGGAGCGGATGGCTCCCGCGCCCGCGAGCGCATCCAAGTCCCAAGGATGGGCGACGCGATGATCGGCAGCATGCCCCTCGACAAAGCGGCCTTGTTGGGCTGGAGATAGGGTAATCACGGTATCGCGCATCCCCAACGGCACGGTTACTTGCTGCGCGAGCAGCGTCGGGTACGGCACGCCGGCGCGATTCGAGAGCGCCTGTCCGAGCAGACCAACTCCGAGATTGCTGTACAGGAATTTAGGGCTGCCTACCTTTTCGAGCCCGTGTTCGGAAATATATTGATAGAGGTTGGCCGCTCCATAGTCCGCATACGGATTGTCGGGATTGGTGGGCTTGAAGTTATCCGGCATTCGCGGCAGGCCGGAATGCTGCGTGGTCAGATCGAGGAGCGAAACTTCCGTGCCATCAGGTTTGGCCACAGTTCCAACCGGCAACAGGTCCCGCACGGGTTCATCGAGCTTCACAAGCCCCTGTTCAACCATTTGCGCAAGTACGAGGCCGGTGAAGGTCTTGGTGATGGATCCAATTTCAAAGATCGAATCGGATTTTGCGGCTCCAAATGCAAATACGCGCGCTTCGCCATGCTGAAAGACTCCAATCGTGACGCCAGCTGAGGTCATCGGGGCTAGAGCGCCGCTTTTCAGAGCCGGCTCCAAATCACGGCTCATCACGGACTGCATGTCGACAACCTTGACCGGAGGCATCGCGGGATCGGAAGTGATCGGCGGCAGCGACCAGCGCTTCGACTGCCTGGCGAAATCTAAGGCGACAGGGGCCCCTTGATTCCAAATCCCTGTCAGCGTTTTCTGATCGATAGACAACTCCCCGGACCAATGGCCATGAACCGCAGGAACATCAAAGTCAAATTTTCGATCGGCATACACGACGTTCGCGCAATCAA
>Ga0210402_10004085_pt1 | contig 13404 bp, 12 predicted proteins | sample IncBWC7MmetaG_FD_161055 | JGI IMG/M metagenome (GOLD analysis project Ga0210402, IMG submission 161055) | Forest soil microbial communities from Barre Woods Harvard Forest LTER site, Petersham, Massachusetts, United States - Inc-BW-C-7-M | ecosystem: Environmental > Terrestrial > Soil >...
CTGGCGGAAGAAATTCGGAAAGCCATCCAGGATCCGTTCCACGACGGCTACTTCATTGCTTTGCGGATGCATTTCCTTGGACGAGTGCTTCATCACGGCAACGCCAGCTTCTACAAGCTCTCGCTTCTTCGCCGTGGCAAAGGACGCTTTGAGTGCCGGCTTAAGTCCCAGGACGTTTCCATGTGCGACATGGAGGTACACGAGCATGTCGTAGTCGATGGAAGGACAGCGAAATTTCAAAACCCGCTTGTCCATCACAATGTGAATTCACTCTCGCGCTACATCCTGAAGCACGATGAATATTCGAACTGGGAAGCGCAGGCTTGGCTCGCGGGAGAAAACGGTCTGCAAGACTTACCACCTTCTTTGTTCGGATCCCAGGCCCAGCGTCGCCGCTGGCTGAAAATAAATTGCCTAAACGTACCGGGCTCGCCTCTTCTGTTCTTTCTGTACAAGTATTTTTTTCGGTTGGGGTTCCTGGATGGGGTACCTGGGCTGATCTATTGCGGGTTTCAGGGTATCCAGTTTTTTCACATCAAAGCCAAGATCTACGAGCTACGCATGAAGGGGAAGACGTGAGCGCGACCCAGATTGATTTTACCGCGGATGCGGTCACTTATCACGCTTCCATCGCGAATGAGTGGGAGCGCCGTTATCGAAAGCGTTCGTTTCAGATGCGCCAGACCGTCCTGCAGAAGTCTCTGGAGGGTCGAGAGTTGGACGGCACCCTTTGGCTTGATGCGGGTTGCGGCACAGGCACACATTCACGGTGGCTGGCAGCACGCGGTTACAGAGTAATAGGAGTTGATGCCTCTTCGGAAATGGTTGGCGCGGCGCGGTCTGCCACAGCCCAGAACTATTCTGAACGACTCAGCTTCTTGTGGGTGCAAAACATTGCACGTCTGGCAATGGATGATCGCTCACTGGACGGCGTCTTGTGTTCGAGCGTCTTGGAATATGTAACTGACCCAGTCGCTTGTCTCACCGAATTCGCCAGAGTTCTTCGACCGGGCGGACTGCTGCTCGTTTCGGTACCGAATCGCCATTCCGTAGCCCGACGGATACAACTCGCATGTCATCAGTTGGGTGGTCTCTGGGGAACGAACTGGTGCAGGTTCCTGGACTATTCCCGGCATCAGTATTCAAGCCTTGAGTTTCAGCGATTACTGGCGCAGGGCGGCTTTTCGAACTTGAAACAAGTTCCGTTTGGCGGTCCGCTGCCGCGCTTGGCACTGCGAAGCCGCCGCTGGGCGCCCTTGCTGATGTTTGTGGCTCAGAAGCGCATGAGACATTGGAAACAAAATTGAAGCGAAAACTCCTCCACCGATGCTGATTCTGGGACTGAACATGTTTCACGCCGACGCATCGGCCGCACTCGTGCAGGACGGAGAGGTCGTCTTCGCGATCGCGGAAGAGCGCCTGAACCGCATCAAGCACTACGCCGGTTTTCCCACGCTTGCGATCAGGGCTTGCCTGGATTTCGCCGGAGCCAAGATCACGGATATCGACCACGTGGCGATAGGTCAGGACAGCGATGCGAACCTGGCTGAGAAAGTAAAGTACGCTCTCTCTAATCCCACCAAGATCCTGAACTTCATCCGCATGCGCCAGCGTAAGCAGGCTATGCGCGATGTCCGTTGCCTCATTGCCGAGGCACTCGACGTGGATCCGCAAACGTTGCGCTTCTGTGAGCACCGCCTCGAACACCACATAGCGCACATCGCCAGTGCTTTTTACTGCTCGCCGTGGGAGAAGGCCGCAGGCTTCAGCTATGACGGGTCCGGCGACTTCGTTTCTACCATGATGGCTCGCTGCGAAGGCAATCAGATCGAGGTTCTAGATCGGGTTTTCCTGCCTGACTCGTTGGGTAGCTTCTATACCATGATTTGCGAGTTCATCGGTTACCAGCAGTATGGAGATGAGGGCAAGGTCATGGGGCTTGCGTCCTATGGCACAGATGCATTGTGCGAAAGGCTCGGCGAAGTGATTGGTTTGGGAAACGGCACTTTCAATCTCGACCTCAGCTTCTTCAAATCCTTGGGAAGCAATCAGGGGATGCAGGTTTTGCCGGATGGCACGGTGCGTCTCGCACGTCACTTTTCACCCGCGATGGTTAAGGCTTTTGGCGATCCGCGTGAACCGGGCGCCGAAATCACCCAGCGTGAGATGGACCTTGCGTATGCCATGCAGCGCCGCTTCGAAGATGTGGTCTTTCACCTCCTGAACCAACTTCACAAGCGAGTGCCTTTCGAGGATCTAGCGATGGCGGGTGGATGCGCGCTCAACAGCGTCGCTAACGGTAAGCTTTTCGCGCACACACCATTCCGGCGCACGTGGATTCAACCTGCGGCCGGCGATGAAGGCTTGGCGATCGGCGCGGCTCTACACACTTATCACACGGTTCTCAATCGACCGCGCCGTTTCGTCATGAAGAATTCATACCTCGGACCCGAGTTTTCTGAAGCGTCCATAGAATCCGGTCTCGAGAAAGCGAAGCTACGCTATTGTAAGCTGGAACGCGAACCGTTACTTGACGCTGTGACGCAGCAAATCGCAGCAGGCAACGTCGTAGGCTGGTTTCAGGGCCGCATGGAATGGGGTCCGCGGGCGCTGGGCAATCGGTCCATACTGGCTCATCCTGGTTTGCCCGCCATGAAAGACGTTCTGAATGCCCGCATCAAACAGCGCGAGTGGTTCCGTCCCTTCGCCCCCTCGATTCTCGAGGAGCGACAATGCGAATACTTCGAGCATGACCATCCATCGCCGTTTATGCTGCATGTGTACAAAATTCGTCCAGAAAAACGTGCTCAGCTATCGGCAGTCAATCACGTCGACGATACAGGCCGTTTGCAGAGTGTCAACCGCGAGGAAAACTCGCTTTATTACGAACTGATTCAGGCCTTCGAGCGCAAAACGGGAGTTCCTGTTGTTCTGAACACCAGCTTCAACGAGAACGAACCGATTGTGTGCCAGCCCGAGGAAGCCATCGATTGCTTTAAGCGCACACGGATGGATGTCCTCGCTATCGGTCCCTATTTGAGCATGAAAACCGAGAACTGACGTCAAGCAACTCATGGCAGCCCCTGTAACCCCGTTAAGCTCGGTAAACCAGAACGCCGAACTGAATCCAGTGCGCATCGCGACTTTTCCTCGGATGCGAGCCCTCGCATGGCGCAATAACGAACTTTACGGCTCGCGCGGCCATAGCATCCTTCGCTCCAGAGTAAGAACGCATACGAACGCTATCGAATGGGAACACGTTGGACACTACCGGCCTGCTGCGTGGCGATCCGTCACTTCGCTGTCCCGCCTGGCATCGCGCCTTTTCCGCGACGGTTTCCACGCACTCGCTGTGTTGTCGTCAAGCCATTTGGTCGGAGCTGTGCCCGGTGCGATCGTGACCCTTGCTCCCGGAGAAACAGAATTTCGCGTGTCCCACAAACTGCTTCGCGGCACACGTCCTCTGCATATCGCCAGCACTCCAGGCGAACGCATCTTCTGGGGAGAATACTTCGATAACCCGCATCATGACGAAGTTCATATCTATGCATCCACGGATCGAGGCGCTCATTGGGATGTCGCCTATACGTTCGCCAAGGGAGCCATCCGGCACGTACACAATATCGTCTACGACGAGTGGGAAAACTGTCTCTGGGTGCTTACGGGAGATCATGGTTCCGAATGCCGGATTCTTCGCGCTTCGTGCGATTTCAAATCCGTCGACGTGATCCTGTCGGGCAACCAGCAAGCCCGTTCAGCTGCATTGGTTCCAACCCGCGACGCGGTCTACTTTTCTTCTGACACGCCGCTCGAAACTAATCACGTGTATCGCCTCGATCGCCGGGAAGATCTTCACAAAATGGTGGCCATAAGCAGTTCGTCAATCTACGGTTGCCGGGTTGGGGATGCGGTTTTCTTCTCGACAATGGTGGAACCGAGCGTCATCAACTGTGACCGCAACGTGCGTCTCTTTGGCAGTTCCGACGGTATTCATTGGCAAGATGTCTGGCAATGGAAGAAAGATCGGTGGCCCATGGGTTTGTTTCAATACGGCAATGCATTCCTGCCGAATGGCAAGAACACTACCAATCTGCTGGCGCTGACAACCATCGCCGTCGAACACTCCGACCTCCAAACCAGCATCTGGCGCATCTATGCTGGCCGGAAGTGATCCACGCGGGGGAATCCCGCACGTCACCAGCGACGTGCTCGTCTCATGCTAATGTCCAGTTGTGAGTCGGCTGCAATATTACAGGCGAATCTTCAGCGCATACCTTGTCCCGGAAAATAGCCACCTCAGTTTTTGGCATGAGAAACCCGAGGAAAATCCCAATGCGAGCGTGCATCAGCTTGGTGAATATTACATGTCCTTCACCGAGAAAGCGGACTACCCAGGGCGTCACGACTCGACTGGCATTCCGATGCTTGATTACCGCGGCAAGATTGGACTGCAGCACAACCCGATCGCAATTGCGCAGTGGGGATTGGGCAATTACAACCTATTTTCACAAAACCAGGATCTGGAACGAAGAACGAAATTCCTCGCCGCCAGTGACTGGCTTTGCGACCATCTTGAGCAGAACTCGCATGGATTGTGGGTATGGAATCACCATTTCGATTGGGAATATCGCTCGCGATTGAAGGCTCCGTGGTACTCCGCGCTGGCACAGGCTCAGGGGATTTCTTTATTGGTGCGGGCATATCGCGAAACTGGCGTCACAACGTATTTCGACGCCGCGGACCGTGCCTTTGCCAGTTTCACTCTATCGACCCGTGAAGGTGGAGTAGCCTTCACTGACGCGGATGGCAAACTCTGGTTCGAGGAATACATTGTCACCCCGCCGACGCACATTCTTAACGGCTTCATCTGGGCGGCATGGGGTGTTTACGATTATTTTCTTGCGACGCAAAGCAGGACTGCCCGAGATTTATTCAATCACGCCGTAATTACCCTGTGTGCCAACCTCGATCGCTACGATCTCGGTTTCTGGTCACTCTATGAACAATCGGGCACGTTGCTTCCCATGGTGGCCAGTCCCTTTTACCATCGTTTGCACGTCGTTCAGTTGCGGGTAATGTATCGTCTCACCGGAGACGAGGCATTCTCTCGATATGCCGATAAATGGGAGAATTACGCGCGTAGCCGTGCCAAACGCACTCGCGCTCTCTGTTACAAAAGCGCTTTCAAGCTTTGCTACTACTAGAAAATCATGAAGATTCTCTACGTGTCGCAATACTTTCCGCCTGAGATGGGCGCCCCTGCAGGCCGGGCCGCGGAGCTGTCGCGGCTTTGGGCAGAGGATGGCCATGAGGTCACGGTTCTGACCGGATTCCCCAACCACCCTACGGGAATCGTGCCAGCTGAATATCGCCACAAGCTTCGGCGGCTGGTCACGCGAGAAACCTACCACGACGTCAATGTCGTGCGCACCTGGCTGTTTCCATTCCCTAATCGCAAGGTGCACGAGCGCATCTTGAATTACAGTTCGTTTTGCGTCTCTTCGGCCACCACCGGCCTCTTCCTCCACCAGCCAGATGTCGTAATCGCCACTTCGCCACAACTGCTGGTCGGACTTTCGGGCTGGTGGCTGGCGCGCTGCAATGGTGTGCCGTTTGTCTTCGAGGTTCGAGATCTCTGGCCCGAGTCGTTGGCCGCGGTTGGCGTCGGTAGTCACAATTCGATACTCCATCGTGCACTGGCGAAGATCGCGGGATTCCTGTATCGCAGCTGCGACCGGCTCGTCGTCGTTTCTCCGGCCTTCAAGGAATATTTGATCGAACACTGGAGAGTTCCCGAAGAAAAGATCTCCGTGGTAGAGAACGGTGTCGAGACCAGCCAGTTCAGCAGGCTAACTCCCAACCTCGCTGTCAGACGTGTGCTGAGGGCAGAAGACAAGTTCGTCGCCTCCTATATCGGCACTATGGGCAACGCGCACGGTTTGGAAACGATGCTGGAGGCGGCAGCCCTCCTGCGCGACAGAGCGCCTAGAGTTTTGTTTCTGATCGTCGGCGAGGGTGCCGAGAAAGCACGCATTGTTTCCTTGGCACGTTCTCGAGGACTTACAAACGTGCGTTTCGTCGGTCAGCAACCACGGGAGAAAATTCCGGCATACATCACCGCATCGGATGCATGTCTTGTGCTGCTCAAGCGGTCCGAGCTTTTCAAGACTGTCCTCCCCACCAAGATGCTGGAGTTCATGTCCTGCGCTCGCGCCGTGATTCTCGGCGTGGATGGGCATGCGCGCAAGGTGATGGAGCAAGCAAACGCGGGGATTTTCGTCACGCCCGAAGATCCGGTGGCCCTGGCAGATGCGGTCATGCTTCTTGCGGCAGATCCGGCCCTACGCGAGTCCCTGGGCCGCAACGGCCGCCAGCATGTTCTCCAGTATTTTTCCCGTCAACAAACGGCCAGAATATATCTCGACGTATTGCAGGATTTGTTAGAAAGAGATCAAGGCTGCGCCACGGTGGCAGCAGCTTAATGCATGAGGACGCGTCCTCGCCCGCGCGGCTCCAGCTTGAAGGTTCACCGAAGCACCGCTCTAGTGAGGCACAACTTTTTCAGGGAATGGCCACGATGCTGGCAGCGGTCGCGGCTTGCATCGCGGCTTCCATCGCACGACCTGCGATGACCTTACCCGTGCTCGTGGGAACGAAAAGAATATCGTCGGCTTGCATCTTGACGTCTGGGGCTTTGGCCCGCAGGATCTTTTTCAACTCCACGGGAGTTTCGCTGAGTCCGTCCGACCCTCTGTGGATGATCCTGGCCCCGCCCAGATTTGCCGTGCGAGTCGTCCCACCTGCCAGAGCGATCGCCTGTAACACCGTCAAGTGCCCGCTATCCATAAGAAAACCACTCGGTCTTCCGACATCTCCCACGACATAAACCAGATCGGCCTTATGCACAATGATCGTGTCTCCAGGCAAAACGGGAACGTTACTCTCGGGATCGTCAGTTACATTGCGGGTCAGTGGAACGGTGATCGTTCTGTCGGGCTGATCGCGATGCGTAATTGCGATGCTCCGGCCGGCTTTCTCGGTGAACCCTCCGGCCGCGGAGATCAGATCGAACAGGCGTTGCTGCCCTGGTACCGGATAGACGCCCGGCCTCGCTACTTCGCCCAACACGCTCGCGCCTTGCGACGCATACTGATCCACAAACAATGTGACATGCGGATTTTTCACGAAGCCACCATCGGAAAGGCGTTTCTGCACCAGTCCCTCCGCCTCTTCTGCGGTTAAGCCGCCGACGTGAACATAGTCGATGAGTGGCAGGTAAATGTCACCTTTCGTACTCACGCGCGCCTTAGTGGTCAGTTCTGGAACGTTGTAAACTCCGACTTCGACCAGGTCTCCCGACTCGAGTCTGAGCACAGAGCCTGAGTGGTTCGGCGCACCTTCGTCGGGCTGCCTTGAATATACGGAGGGAGTCACTGACGGGGTCACATTAGGCTCAGCGTTATCCGTCGTCTGTGTCACCGTCGGTTTCTGCTGACCCGCAACGCCCGGTGCTAACGCCGCTAGCAATAGAGACGCAAAGAACCACCGACAAACAAACTTCACCGCACTGCATCGCACGAGCGATGTCGAAAGATCCATTGCCATTTTGGCAAAGTCTAGCACAGCCAAAACCAGTGACAGACCGGCATTCTCGCCCAGTGCTTAGATCGCAAACAGGTCAAGTGGAAACCCGCCCGTGACATTCTCAGAGTCGCGTGAGCGTACCAAGACAGAGAATAGTGGCGCGACGTTGATGGTTGTAGGATCTCCGGAGTGATCCAACTGGCGCGGCAGTTCCAGGAAATGTTCAACTTCGATAGAGGGGTTAGTTGATACTTTTCTACCTCGGGATATTTGCAGGGTCGCTGCTGCTTTCGTTTGTGTTGACGAAGTACGTGCGTGATCTGGCGAACGCGCGTGGATGGGTAGCAGCGCCGGCCTTGGATCGCCACCTGCATAGCCGCCCCCTTCCGCGATTTGGCGGCGTTGCTATCTTTCTCTCTTTTCTGCTGACGTTTGCGATGGCTTTGCCGGCGAATTGGCATCACCTCGCGAGATTCGGACTTTCATTCAGAACTCTCCTCACGATACTGTTGCCTGGCTGTCTGATCTTTGCGCTTGGCGTTTATGACGATATCCATCCAGCCAGCCCATTCGTGAAACTTGCGGTGCAAGCCGTGGCAGGCGCGATGCTGTTTGCCGGCGGTCTTCGCATTTTCGACTTGCCTGTACTGTTTGGCACTCACCGCTTTCCGTGGTTCGTGGGCCTTCCAATCACAGTTCTGTGGGTCCTCGCCATCACGAATGCTTTTAACCTCATCGACGGCCTCGATGGACTGGCTGCCGGCTCCGCTCTCTTTTCCACGATGGTTGTATTCGCGGTCGCCTTGGTTTCAGGCTCGTCTCTAGTTTCGCTAATGGCGCTGGCGCTGGCCGGCTCGATTCTGGGTTTTCTCCGTTTCAATTTCAGCCCGGCGACAATTTTTCTTGGCGACTGCGGAAGTCTATTCATCGGATTCATGTTGAGCGCGCTGGCTCTCCAGGGCGCACAGAAGGCCCCCACGATCATTGCTGTTGCGATTCCGGTTGTTTCGTTCGGTCTGCCAATCCTGGAAACCGCTCTCTCCATCGTCCGGCGTTTTCTGGGAGGAAGGCCGGTTTTCACCGCGGATCGCGAACACATTCACCATAAGCTCTTGCAGCGCGGGCTTTCGCATCGGCAGGTCGTGATCACTCTGTATGCCGTCTCTGCCTTATTCGCGCTGCTCAGCCTGTTTCTGCTGTGGCCGACTGGCGATATGCTCGGTTTGGTCCTCGCAGTGTTAGGCACTGGAGTCTGGATCGGTGTGCAGCATCTCGGCTACGTGGAGTTTGGCGAACTGCGCCGCGTTGCGCATCGCACCATCGAGCGCCAGATTCTGATCAACAATCTCGCCATCCGCAGAGCCACCGAGGAGTTGAAGGTCACTCGAGATTACGCGCAGCTTTGCCGCATCCTGGTGGCCGCGCTCTCGGGGAATGACTTCGACGCGTTTGACTTGCGATTGCACTCCCAATCCGCCGAACTCCCCTCCATCAACGGATTGCATGTCATCGAACGCTGGGGAGAGACGCCGTTCTTACGCTGGACCAAGCCTGGCAGCCATTTTGCCCAGGAACTGACCAGCTCCTGGTGCCTGACTCTTGATTTGGTAACCACCAGAAACGACCGCTGCGGCTCCATGACCGTTTACCGTCTCTACACTGATCGTGAACTGCAGTTTGACATCAACCTGCTGACGTCGGTGTTTCCGGTTGCATTGGCGGACGCCTTGGATCGCGCCGTGAGTCCCGCGCTCGAAGTCGTGCCCGCCGCTGATCAGCGTTCGGGATTGGTCGCGGCGCAAGCCAGTTGAGGCGAGGGGCATGTCACAATGCGCATAGCCGCATTGATCCTCTTTCTCTTTGCAGCAATCTGGACTCGCTTATTTGTGCGCATATTTGTCTTTTATGTGTCGGACCCTCAGGAAGAAGAGCTTCTCGCTCTCCGCGTGATCTGCTTGAGCGTAGCTGCGTGGTTGATTATAGGAATCGTCAAGTCTCACATGCGATAGTGACGCCTCCCTTAACTGTCTCGCTCGTTTATCCACAGGCGTGAACCAGCCCGGTCACTTTTGAATTATCGATGTCGCATTTACTTTTCTGCATTCGCTTCCCATAGGACATTCGCCGGAGGAAATCCAAAGGATGAAAGAAAAGCTCACCGGGCAGGACATCAGCTTTCTCACCTTGCAGACCGCTGTGTTTTGTGTCGAGTGTGAGTTGATCAGCAAGAACAACACTCCCTACTGCATGGCCTGCGGCTCTCGTGCCGTGCTGAGCTTGTCGCGAGTCCTCGGCGGATCTCTGCGCGGACAACAGACTGCCCACCTGATCGCCGACGCCGAACTGGATCGTCTGGTACGCGAACTGCTTCGCACCGTCCCAGCGTCATCCTCTGAAAACCGCATTCCTGCGTCATTCGCTACGCTCGCTCCCTCGCGCGGTCATGCTCGATCCATGGACTCGCACGCAGTTCAAAGCATGGTTCACGTTTCGCGCAATGAAATTGATATTCAGGCCGGAGAAATCGATCTTGAGCCCGCCATCAGCGTAATTGCGGAACGTGCCCAGTCTCTGACCGGCGCCACCGGAGCCGCGATCGCCTTGCGACACGGAGACGAAATCATCTGTCGCGCCCGCACCGGCCGCACCGCACCCGATCTCGGAGTGCGCCTGCAAACCGAGTCCGGCATCTCGGCCGACTGTGTCCGCACCGGCGAGGTCGTGCTTTGTCACGATGCCGAGCGCAACCCACTAGTCGATCTGGCCAGTTGCCGCCGTCTCGGAGCCCGCTCCATTCTGGCCGCACCGCTGCGCCATTTCCGCAAAACGCTGGGAGTATTCGAGGTCCTCTCGGGCGCACCTCATGCCTTCGACCATAGCGACGTGGCCACCATGCAACTTCTTTCGAGCCTGATGGTCGCTGCCATTTCGCGCCTCTCTAGTATTCAGCCTATTGGTCAGCGTCAGTCCGCTTAAGAATCAGACCCTTCGCCAACGAGACAGAGAAGAATTTTCGACCACAGAAAAAGCGGCCCAAGGGCAGTACCCCGTTGGCCTTCCCATGAATATCTGGCGCGAGAGCCAAACTGGTCTACTGGCGCGGTATTTTGCCAGTTGACCTGGCCGGGGATTTCGTACTAAGGTGGGCTTACACCGGAAAGGAGGTGGTCGAATGACAAGTTCTGATTGTAGTAACTGTAGTGGGAGTCTAAGACCAGGTGAGGTGGCTGAGACTTAGAGCGGGTTGCTCTAAGCGGGGCTTCGGCGCTCAGGCGCTCGAGGCTACAGTCCGCACACTAACCGGTGAGTTTGGATATAATCCGCCCGGCGTGAGGTCGCGCTGGGACCCGGAGTTGCCGTAGAGGCCACGTAGAGTGACCACCTCTTGGTCAATCCCAAACAGTCCACCGGGCGGCCCGTGCCTTTATGGCTCGGGCCGTTCTGTTTTCTAGGGACGGCTTTCGCTTAGGAAGTGATCCACCGACAGCGCGCCCGATCCCTTGATCAGAATCGCCAGTCCGGTGGCGAGGGCGAGAAGGTGGTATTCAAATCCTTCGCCTTTCTGATTACCCGCCCAGTTCATGAAGAATCCATTTGCTCCATGCACCATCACTACAGCCACCAGCATGTTGCACATGATTCCGAATACGGCGATGCGCCCGAGGAATCCGATGATAAGCCCCAAGCCGCCGAAGAACTCGGCACAAATGGCGAGAAAGGCGAAGGGTGCCGGGATGCCCATCTGGTGGAAGAATCCCATCGTGCCACTGAACCCGTATCCACCAAACCACCCCAGCATCTTTTGTGCACCGTGAGCGAAAAATACGCAGCCCATCACCAGGCGAACGATCGTCAATGCGAAGTCATTGCTGGTGTTCACGATTCGTTGGAACATAGTCGCCTCGCTTTCAGAACTTGGAAAACACTATTGTGAACATCGAATCAACAGACGGTTCCACCGCTCGACTTCTCGAAGCCCAACTGGATGACCTCTAGAGTGTCCTCTGCCAGCGAAAGCTTGCGAACCTCGGCGCGGGTAAACCAGCGCGCCTCCTCCGCGTCGCCTGCCGCCTGAAGTTCCCCGGCCGTTCTCCGGCATAGGAAATCAATCAGCACGTAATGGTAGCGCGTGCGCTTGTCAGCATCGCTCAAGATGCGATCAAATACGCCGAGCAACTCGCCAGTCGTGACGGTGAGGCCTGTTTCCTCGAGAGCCTCGCGCACCGCCGCCTGCCGCAAGGTTTCTCCGATTTCCAGCACGCCACCAGGGATCGACCACTCGCCCGCCAGTGGAGGATGTCCGCGCTTTACCAGCACAACGCGTTCGCGTTCGATAATGATCGCGCCCACACCCACCAGCGGCGAATCCGGATATTCGCGTTTCATAGTTCAGGCAGTCGGTGCGAGCGATTCTAATGCAAGCATCGGCATTTAGCACTCAGCACTCCGCCTTCAGTAAGAGCATCTTTGCAATTGTGCACATCGATGTCCTTCATGGTTAAAATGCCCTTGTGCCCTTAGAAGAGTACAAGCGCAAACGCCGCTTTGAGGAAACCCCGGAGCCGCCGCCCAAGCTGGAGAAAAAATCCGGTCATCGCTTCGTGGTTCAGAAACATCGCGCTACCCGGCTGCACTACGATTTCCGCCTGGAAATGGAAGGCGTTCTAAAGTCGTGGGCTGTTCCGAAGGGTCCGTCGATGGATCCGGCGGACAAGCGGCTGGCCATGCAGGTGGAGGATCATCCCGTTTCCTACTTCGACTTTGAAGGCACGATTCCCGAGGGCAACTATGGTGCCGGCACCGTGATGGTGTGGGATCTGGGTACCTGGGAGCCGCTCTCTCCGCAGCCGGTCAAAGGAAAGTACGTGACGGCAACTGAGGCGGAAGCGGCTGCCATGTTGGAGAAAGGCGATCTCAAGATTCGTCTGCACGGCCAGCGGCTCAAGGGTGACTTTGCATTGGTTCATATCAAGGGGCGCCGTCCCGGAAGCAAAGGAACGGAATGGCTGCTGATCAAGAAGCACGACGAATATGCGGTAGAAGGTTATGACATCGAGCAATACGATAGCTCAGTGATCAGCAAGCGCTCCATGGCGGAGATTGCGGGCGACGCAGATTCGGCCGAATGGAAAAGCAGCCGTCCGGCTTCGCGGGGGAAAGTGAAAGCGGCGTGGCTGGCGGAGACGCTGGCCAAACTGGACAAGAAAAACAAACAAGCCACAAGGGACGGGAAGGAACACAAAGTAAAAAAAAACGACGCAGGAAAGAGCCGTCCTGACCGATCATCGGCGGAGCCAAAGAGTAACAGCTCTGCAACGACTTCGCGAGTAAAGTCCACACGCACCGCCGTCAAAGATGTGCAAGGCGCCGTCCGAAAATCCATGCCAGTCGCCGTGCATCCCATGCTGGCTACGTCGGTGGAGCAACCCTTTGACGATCCGGAGTGGCTATTCGAAATCAAATGGGACGGCTATCGCGCGGTTTCGTTTATCAAGAACGGTAAAGTTCGTCTTGTTTCGCGGAACCAAAACGATCTCACCGGCGAATTTCCTGAGCTCCGTGAGTTATCCGCATCCATCAAAGTGGAAAATGCGGTCCTTGATGGCGAGATTGTCGCCCTCGACGATCAAGGCCGTGCTTCGTTCAGCCTGATGCAGCAGCGTACTGGCATTCGCAAAGGTGGGCGTCGAACCAGCGCGCGGCGTGAGTTGCGAGTGGTGTATTACATCTTCGATCTGCTCTATCTCGACGGCTATGACCTGCACCGGGTTGCGCTTGAGGAGCGGAAGCGAATTCTCTCTCAAATCATCTCTCCTGGCG
>Ga0210402_10004086_pt1 | contig 13403 bp, 15 predicted proteins | sample IncBWC7MmetaG_FD_161055 | JGI IMG/M metagenome (GOLD analysis project Ga0210402, IMG submission 161055) | Forest soil microbial communities from Barre Woods Harvard Forest LTER site, Petersham, Massachusetts, United States - Inc-BW-C-7-M | ecosystem: Environmental > Terrestrial > Soil >...
GTCGAGGGTCTCGGTGCGGTGCATGAACTTCGCCCCGCCCGGTGCGAACTCGACCACCCGACACACGCTGCCCTGGCCCGAGCCGACGTAATTGTGGCGAACGACAAAGCCCTTGCGCTGTAGCTCGGCGGCCGCATCCGAGTTGTCGATCGGCATCTTGTCGGTCGACCAGACGTCGACGCGCGAGATGCCAGCCCGCCCCGCCGCGCCGGTGCTGGCAAGGCGCTCGTCGGTAGCGACGACGGCCTTGCCTTGCGAATCATGCCCGGTGACGATGCGGCGTACTTCGAGTGCCATGGTTTTCCTCCTTTATGCCCGTCTAAGCCATTCTACTTCAATTGAGACGGCCGATCTGAGAGCGGCGATCGCGGGCGGGGAAACCGCGCGATTCGTTGAGTTATCAGCGGATGCGCCAGCCGACTTCGGTTGCGAAGCTCTCGAAGAAGTCGACGTCGTAAGCGCGCTCGGGTGATTGGCGGACCAAATCGTCGATCCGCCGGGCGTCCTCACCAACGAGAATGCGCCAGCGGTCGGCTTTGACCCCGTCGAGAATGACGGTCGCCGCCTCAGCCGCGGTCATCGGAGCCTCCTCGCGAAAGCGCCGTTCTCTCTCAACAACCATCTTCTGGATGTCTTCGTCCGACAGACTTGAAACGTCCGTGCCCGTCGAAGCGATGCGCGCTCGGACCTGGGCAATTTCCGTCGCGGCCATCACATCCGACCCTGTACCGCTATGGATCTTGCGGGAGTTGGATCGGATAGAAGTTCCGATGTGGCCGGGCATGACGACCGAGCATTTGATGTGGGGCGCATTAATTCGGAGGTCGGTGATCAGCGCCTCGGTGAAGCCTTTGACTGCGAATTTCGCCGCAGAATAGGCGGTGTGCGGAATACGCGGTCCGATTGATGCCCAAAAACCGTTGATGCTGCTGGTGTTGACGATGTGGCCCTCGTCGGCCCTCTGTAGCATCGGCAGGAAAGCCCGTGTGCTGTGATAAACGCCGCCCCAGCAGACGTTAAATGTTTTCTCCCACTCCTCACGGCTGCTGGAGATCATGCTACCGCCACCGCCGATGCCTGCGTTGTTGAACAGCAGATGGATCTTGTCAGTGTCCTGTTGCGCAGCAACCTCATCGCGGAACCGCTGGACCTGAGAGTCATCGGAGACATCGGCGATGTGCGTCGTGATACGCAGACCCTGCGGCAGCCGGCCGGCCTCGCAGAGCCGCTTCGTTTCCGCCACCGCGTCGGCAAAGATGTCGCACGTTGCCACGTTGCAGCCCTCGGCGACCAGCTGGTGAACGAGCTCTCGCCCCATTCCCGTGCCGCCACCGGTGACGACTGCAATCCTGCCGGCGAAATCCTTCATGATGTCGTACCTCCCTTGGACTTCTATCGATCAATAAGAAAAAGGGCGCTGGATGGCCCTGTGCGGCATCAAAGCCGACTGCCTTCATTGATGGCACTCAGGCGCAGTCTACTCCTAAGTCTCCCTGTCCGCATCGACGCTCCGATAGGTACCGAGCAGCCAATCCCAGAAATTGTCGACTACCGCGAAATTGCAATCAGCATACCGTTGGTGGAGAAAATGGAGCTGTTGCTTTCGCCTGAACCATGCAAATCGTCCCAACCATGACCCCGCCACGTGGTAGTGTTTATCAAAATAGAGGTGCACATAGAACGAGATCGACATCGCAATTAGTTGCTCGGTGAACAAGTATAAAGGTAGGACCAGGTAGCCGAGGCCGATGACCAAGGTGACTGGGATCAGAAAGAACGGTGTGTTATTTGCCTCCTCGTTTAGGCAGTGTTCAGTAACGATATGATCTCCTGAGTAATGCCTGTGGTGGACATGTAAATGATTTTCGAAGAACCTTCCTCCGATGCCGCGGTGACCGAGATATCGGTGAAATGACGTTTGGCCGAGCGACATCAACAGATGAGCTGTCGCTGCCGTCAGTAAGCACAGAAAAATCTCGATCGACACCGATGTCCACCGAATAGAAGTCATAGACGGGTCCCTGTTTACATGTCCCTCGGCCGGTCCAGCTCAACGGCCGTTTTTTCTATTCTGTACGCTCGGCCACGCGAGTGACAATGGACGTCTCAAGAGCATCCGCTCTTAGGACAATGGTCGGCAAGCCTTCGAGAGGGGCGGGCAGACACCGAGCACCCACCTGGGCCGTTGTCGTACGCCTTCTTTACGGCCGCGGGAGTTGGAAACGGCGGACCCGTCGCGAAAGCGGCGTTTTCCCGAACCCACCTCATTCGGGCTCCGCGATCAGCAATCTCCCCTCTCGCCGGACGGTGATCACCAACTTCATCGCGTCGACCTGAGCAGCGGTCTCGCGATCCTTCAGGTCGTACGCTCCCTCCGCAACCAGCTTCGGGTTTGGTGGCGGCATGCTCGCGAGCAGTCCTCGGACTGCAGCAACGTCTGGCTGGCGGCCTTCAAGGCGGGCGCGGAGATAGAGCGCGCAGAGTTCGTCCTCGTCGGCCCGGATCGTTCCATTGCGACGGCCTATGGCGACGAGGGTGACGATGGCTGGAGCATGGCGCAGTATCGCGCGCACGGTTGCTTCTGCGGTCACGAAGGCGCCCGCGTAGATGCGATCTGCCCCGTGGGCGGCGTTGATCCCCGCCGTCCCGTTGCTCGTAGTCTGGATCAGCGTCTTCCCGGCCACCTCGGCCCGCTCCAACTCGGCTGGTGAGTTGCCGAAGTCGAAGCCCGGCGGCTTAGTGCTGTCCCTTTCCCCGATGCAGTAGTCGCCAACGCCTGAACTCCGCAGCGCCAAGGCGTTGTCCAGGCTGTCGACCATGACGATGCGCTGGGCGCCACGGGAAAGAGCAACGGCGGCCGTCGTGAAGGCGCGGAAGACGTCGATGATCACTGTTGTGCCGACCGCGGCTTCCGCACCGCTGGTCAAACTCGCCAGCCGGATCTCCATGTCTTCCTCGGCAGCTATTCTGGACGGGTCGGTTGCTTGGTACGGTTGTTTCCCGCGGGCAACTTCAAGAGCTTGGCGGGTTCTACACCAAGGGCCTCGGCCAGCCTTCCGATGATCTTCAGGCTCGCGTAGAAGGCGCCCTTCTCAAGCTGGCTCAGATAGCTTCGACTCACTTCCGCCTCGTAGGCGAGATCGTCCTGCGAAAGCCCCTTTTCATGGCGCAGGCGGCGCAAGTTGGCGGCGAACACGTCTCGCAGGTCCATGCGAGAAGCGGAGCCATCTGTTCAAAATGTGCACCTCGATATATTGAACAAACGGCGAGTTGAACGACGATGCTCGGAAAGGCTTCGTCGCGGAGATCGACCTACCGAAGGGACAGGATGCAGTTGCCGACGAGACTACAGCGCAAGAGTGAGGACCAGTGCCGTGTTGATCGCGGACTCCGTCGCTGTTCTATCGTAAACGATCTCCTGAGGTTCGGTGGAGGCGGTTCTTGAAACCAACCGTCTTGCCCGGCGGATCAGTGGTCCCGCTGTTGAAATCAAGTTCATACGAGTCCAGAAGCATTTCTGGTCCGACAAATGTTACGTCGAGCTCGAGTTCAGGAACGGTGCCACGAAAAGTGCAGTCGAACGCGTGTCGCATCAAGAGGCTGTGGCAGCGCGACAGGAACTCATCGAGGCGATCCAGCTGGCCTATGAAGAGGAGGACCCCTTCGAACACGGATACGAGATGGGGCGTGCTGCCGGTCAGACGGAAGGCCGATCAAGCGGCCTGGAGGAGGGTCGAACGGAGGGATATCAACAAGGCTATTCGGACGGTCGTTCCGACGGCTTCAACCACGGCCACGGCGATGGATACGAAGTCGGTCTATGTCAGGGGCGCGATCAAGGCGCAACCGATGAACGAACTCGCATTTTGGGGCGGATCAGCGACATCCGAGAAGCGCTGATTCGTGAGCAGGGTTGTGACGGACTGCCGCAGAGGAGCGACAGCGTCGACGGATGGCAGGATAGGCCCGTCGACGAAAACGAGAACGCGGAAACCGTGCCCAGTGAACTGCAGGAGCTGAGGCTGCGCCGCGATCTGTTCGAAAAGGCAATGACGCACTTGAACGACCGCGAACGCCACATCTTGAGCGAGCGGCGATTGTGCGGGCGCCCGACGACCCTCGAGGATCTGTCGCAACAATTCGGCATCTCGAGCGAACGCGTGCACCAGATAGAGGTGAGGGCCGTCGAGAAACTGGAAAAGGCAATCAAGGCTGCGGCCATCGAACGCCGCTACCGCCTTCACGCACTATCCGTTCTGACCGACGTCACCCAGGCGATCACGCCAAAGTCCGCGATGATCCGAGACGAATAATTTCGTCATGTTCCTCGGCTAGCCGGGATCGTCGTCTCGTTGGCACGCACCAGCTGGTCGAGCTCGCCAGAGCTGCAAATAACTTCCGGCCATCGAGGTCGACAGCGAGCGCCATGATTGGGCTCAGGTGCGGGCCGCCTCCCGTAAGGCTGCCTGCACGACCGTATCGAGCGCGCTTAGAAAACGGGAGCTCCCGGAGGTGCCCGCTATCTCACGATCAGCAAGCGCCTTCCCTCTATTCGCTTGCGTCCATTGTTTGCCGGTAGGGGAGACGACGCGCGCCCCCTTCTTGAGACAGCGTGATGCGAGAGGGATATTGGAGGTGACGCATACATCGACCGCCGAGATCTGCTCCGCAATCCAGTCATCGGCCGCGTCTGCGCTATCGCCAACCAGGACCATTCTCACGTTCGTGGTGCCTGGCGAGGGCTCCAAGGAGATCGGGGCGGGCTAGCATTCCCGGGTCGTCATCGACGTAGCTAAATTCACGCGGCAGCTCGAATGCGCGACGCTTAGCTGGACTTGGACAACAAATCCCTGCTCATGCGCGCTCGGCTCGAAGGCTTCGAATGGGTCCACGACCTCGATAAATGCCGGCGGTTCGAATCCGCCCTGCAGCATCGGAACTTTGGTAATTGCCCCGCCGATGCGGGCCTGCTGCGCCGGTTACGATCACAACCCTTTGGGTGTTTCGGTCATGCGTGCCCCTCCCGCGCCGCCTGCGCTCGTCCGGCAGATTTCGAGGAAGGTCCCTCTGGACGTGCGGCTTCGGGCTTCGGGCGCTCTCTCGGGTTGAAAACTCGTCGCGGCAGGCGCGGATGGGTGACGATCAGCGACGACCCGACCGAAAACATGCAAGGGTTCGCGTGCTACCCAGAGCGTTACCCAAACCGAATTCTCGCAACCTACTCGAGCCTGGATTCGGGGCCCAAGACACTGATAAGATTGGCGACCCCGGCAGGATTCGAACCTGCGACCACAAGCTTAGAAGGCTAGTGCTCTATCCGGCTGAGCTACGGGGTCGGCGGGCCGGCGATCAGCGCGTTATCGCATCCCGCGCGGCACTCGGCAATTGCCGGCTGCGGGGCAGGGAGCGGCTAGCTGCGCACCCGGTCGTAGCGGAAATTGTCGGCGTAGCTCTTCGGCTTCTCGGTCTCCTCATGCGGCGTGATCACGGTGTAGTCGAGACCGTGTTTGTCGGCGTAGGCCACGGCTTCGTCGAGCGTCGCGAAGCGCAGACTGACCTGGTCGAGGGTATCCTCGGCGGTCGCCCAGCCCATCAGCGGGTCGGGGCGGCGCGGGGTCGCCGGCTCGTATTCGAGAACCCATTTGCGCAACTGCGCCCGCCCGGACTGCATGGCGTTCTTGACCGGCCTGAAGATGCGTGCCCGCGCCATCGGTTACATGCTCCTTGCAGGATCGGCATGTCGCGTCATGGGATGCCGGTGATGGTCGGGGCGAGAGGATTTGAACCTCCGACATCCTGCTCCCAAAGCAGGTGCGCTACCAGACTGCGCCACGCCCCGTCCCCGAGGTTGGCACCGGTTCTAGCCGCTTCGCGGAGGCGGTGCAACCGCTGCGTCACCCGGGTTGTCGCGCGCCCGAGCCGGTCGCCCGCCGCGGGTTCGGGCGGCTCAGGCGTAGCAGTATCCGAGATGCTCGGCCGCCGCACCCTTCGGGGCGGCATCCCGCTCGATCAGCTCGAACACGCATCCCAAGAGCTCCCGAGGGTGAAACGGCTTGGCGATGAATTCGTCCAGCTCGTCGTTGCGCCACGGCGGCGGCGCGGAGCGCGAGGTGAACAAGCATTTGAGCCGCGGCTGCAAGGCCCGCGCCCGGTGCAGCGTCGTGAACCCGTCGATCGTCCCGGGCAGCAGGATCTCGGCGATAACCAAGGCAAACGTCCTGGTTTCGATTTGATGCAACGCCGTGTGCCCATCCGCGGCCATCGTCACTGCAAACCCCTGATCGGCGAGGGTGTGCTCGATCAGGGCACGGGCCGTCTCGTCGCCGTCGACGACCAGGATCTCCTTCTCCACTGGGTACATTTCGGCACTTTTCTGTGAATACTCAATTGCGGGCGCAATTTTCCCTTATAACGAGAATTATCGCTAATCGTTTCGCTCGAGTTTTGAGCCGGATTTGGCTGGACTCCCGGTCAAACTCGACGGGCCCGCGGCCGGTTGACCGCTTCCCGCCCGCCGCTTATGTTGCCACCGTCGTAGCGAGCCCGTAGCTCAGCCGGTAGAGCAACTGACTTTTAATCAGTAGGTCTCGGGTTCGAATCCCGACGGGCTCACCACCGAAACCCCTGCAATTCCGCCATTCCTAGCCGGTTTCGCGAGATTGCAAAATGCCCCGAGCCATAAAATGCCCCTGATGCGCGTACATTTGCGTACATCAGGCAAACAACAAACGACGACACGGGAACCGAACACGATGGCAACAAAGCTCACCCCGGCGCTGGTCGCCGCGGCGACAGGGCCGAACGACGGTAAAGCCTATAACCTTCTCGCCGACAGCGTGGTAACCGGACTCGGCCTGCGCACCACCAAGGCGGGCGCCAAGGCTTGGGTGTTTTCCTACCGCACGCACTCCGGTATCAGCCGCCGGCTCACCATTGGCAACGCTTCCGATTGGCCGTTGACGCTCGTGCGCGAGGAGGCCCGGCGGCTGCGCCGCCTGGTCGATATCGGGCATGACCCGATGGGCGAGCGTCATGCTGAACGGGGTGCGGCGACCGTCGCCGACCTCGTCGCCCGCTGGCGCACCGAGGCCGCCCCGAAGAAGCGGGCACGCTCGCTGGTCGACGACGAGAGCATGATTGCCCAGCACATCCTGCCGGCGCTCGGGCGAATGAAGGTCGCCGATATCAGGCACGCCGATATCGACAAGCTCCACTGCAAGATCACGGCCGTGGCGAAGGTTCGCGCCAACCGTGTCATCGCGCTCGCCTCGCGCATGTTCAGCCTCGCCGTCATCTGGGAGATGCGGACCGACAACCCGGTCAAGGGGATCGAGCGCAACCCCGAGACCGCGCGCCACCGTTACCTCGAGGGCGACGAGCTCGAACGGCTGCTCGCCGCGGTGGCCACGCACCCCAACCGCCAGGGGGCGCACGTCATCGAGCTGTTGCTGTTGACCGGCGCCCGGCGCTCGGAAGTGCTGCGCATGCGGTGGGAGCAGCTCGACCTGGCGAACGGCGTGTGGACCAAGCCGGCGAGCGCCACCAAGCAGGCTCGCCTGCATCGGATACCGCTGTCGGCACCGGCCTGCCAGGTGCTCGTAGAGATCAAGCAGGCCGCCGAGGAGAAGGCCGCAAAATATCATCGGGACCTGTCGCCCTGGGTGTTCCCGGCGCGCTACGGCGGCGGGCCCCTGGGCGACGTCAAGCACGTCTGGGCCGGGATCTGCCGAACGGCAGGGATCACCGATCTGCACCTGCACGATCTGCGTCACGCCTACGCGACATTTCTGGCCTCGGCCGGATTATCGCTGCCGATCATCGGCCGGCTGCTCGGTCATTCCCAGCCAGGAACGACCAATCGCTACTCGCACCTGCAGCTCGACCCGCTGCGCGCCGCCACCGATCGGGTGGGTGCGATCGTGGAGGCAGCTAAGACCGGCTATCAGGGTGATGTCGTGCCCCTGGCGCCCAAGAGCGGGGGACGGCCGCTGCGCTCGCCCGGGGCTTGAGCCATGGCGCGCTGATGCTGGCTAAGACCTATGCCGCATTCAAGGCGGCCGACGTTTCCGCGGCCGGCGTCGCTGCTAACCGATGACGAGCGCCAGAGATTCGCGCCGTTGGTCCGCCAGCATGGGCTCGGCACGTTGGTCGCCGAGCTGCGCTCGCTCAGCGCCAAACCGCGGTCGCGCGGTCGCGACATGATCGACGACGAAGCGCGGCTCGTCGCGATGGCGCATCATCTCGAAGACGAGGATTTGCGGCAAAGGATGAGCGACGGCGATACCGGCGTGCTCGCCGACGCGGCGCGCCGTGCCATCCGCGATCATCCGCGGTCCAGCGATCTGACGCAGACGGGCGCGGTCGCCTTGCGGGCGGTCAAACGCCTAACCCGCAAATTCGATTATTTTTGTCTCGATCTCGGCGACCAGCGCGGCCTCGACCGCGGCAGATGGCGCTAACCCCCTGACCCAACGCGGAATTTAAATCCGATTTAAATTCCTCTCGGGGTCAATGCCGGCACTGTATGTGGGCTGCCTCGTATAGCCACCAAGGCACCCACGATGCCCTCACCCGCCGCTACGCTGCCAGCACCCGAGCTGGACGATTACGCGCAGTTCGCCGCGCGTATTGGCGCGTCCAAGCGCACCGTCATCCGCCTGGTCGAGAACGGCTTGCCGATCATCGAGATCGGTAGGTTGCGGCGCATCGATCCGGTCGTCGCCATGGCCTGGATACGTGGTGAGGTCCGGCCCGAGACGGTGCGCCGCGGCCGGCCGCAGAAGGAAACAGCATCTCCCACAGCGGCCGCAGCTACGCCATGTCGGCCCAAACTACGGCTTCGCCACCGCACCCGGGGATCCCTGTAAGCTGGGGTGTCGCCATGCCCGGCACCATCCGCCTGAGTCCCGACCAGGAGGAGGATATGCGTGCGCGGGGCGCTGCGGCGGACCCGGCGGGTGCTGTTGCAGCGCCCGACCGGGACCGGCAAGACGGTATTGTTCTGCGCCATCACGGGTGTCGTCACCGAGGGCGGCGCCCAGACCCTGATCCTGCAACATCGCGAGGAGCTGATCGGCCAGACCTCGCGGACCCTGACCGAGATGGCGGTCGAGCACGGCATCATTGACGCCAAGCATCCCGGTCGTGCCGCAGCGGTGCAGATCGCCTCGATCGACACCATGGCGCGACGGCTCGGCGCCTACCAGCCGGGCGATTTCAAGCCGGTGTTCGTCGACGAGGCGCACCTCGCCGCGGCACCCTCCTGGCAGCGAGTGATCGACCATTTCGCCGAGGCCTATGTCATCGGTTGCACCGCCACCCCCGAGCGGCTCGACGGCAAAGGCCTCGACCACCTGTTCGGCGAGCTCGTCGCCGGCCGCAGCGTCAAGGAGTACGTCGAGCTCGGCGTGTTGGTGCCGGCAGTGACCTTCGCCCCGCCCGAGCCGCCCGATCTTTCCGGCATTCGCCGCCGCCTCGGCGATTTCGAGCAGACGGCACTCCCCGACCGGATGTCGGACAGTGCCATCGTCGGCGACGCTATCGAGCACTACAAGCATCTCTCCCCGCAGGTCCCCGGCCTCGTTTATTGCTGCCCGGTGCGCCATTCGCAACTGGTCGCCGAGGCCTTCAGCGCGGCCGGCTATGCCGCGCGCCACGTCGACGGCGAGACCCCGGCGACCGAGCGCGAGGCGACGATCGACGCCCTGCACGATGGCAAGCTCGACTTGGTCACCAACGTCGCATTGTTCACCGAGGGGCTCGACGTGCCCCTATTGGGCATTGTCGTGATATTGCGCCCGACCGAGTCGCGGGCACTGCATCTCCAGATGCTCGGCCGCGTGACGCGCACCGCCCGCGGCAAGCGGCGCGGTCTGATCCTTGACCACGCCGGCAATTCACTGCGCCACGATCTCTACGATTTCGACCACCAGTGGTCACTGAAGGGCCGCCCCAAGAAAAGCGGCGAGCGGTTGGTGCGGCGCTGCCCAGAGTGCGGCGCCATGCTGCCGATCAAGGCGCAGAGCTGCAGCGAGTGCGGCTACCAGTTTGTCGTGCAGATGCGCCGACGCGCATCCCCGAGGCCACTGCGGGCGACCTCGAACAGATCGACGACCGCAACCTGCTCGACGCCGAGCAATTGCGACGCATGCCGTACCGCCGGCTGCTCGACTGGTGCGGCACCGACGATATCCGTCTCGAGCTGGCGCGCCGCGCGCGAGGCTATCGCAAGGGGTGGAAATTCCACGCCAAGCAGGCGCGGCTGGCCGCGCTCGCGAGCGGGCAATGAGGTCGCGCGATCCCGCGCCCTTACTGCCGCAGACGGCCCGCACCGGGACGGACTGGCACCCGACGCCGGCCTGGCTGACGCTGGCGTTGACCCGGTTTGTTCTGCCCGGCCTGCCGCTCCGCCCGGTGTGGGAAGCGTGCGTCGGCGATGGCCGCCTTGCGCGGGCGATCGAGGCCGACGGCCGGCGAGTGATCGCAACCGATATCGACCCGCGAGCGGATTGCGTCCCCTGCACGATTTCCGGGCGGACCCGCCGCCCGGCACCGAGGGCGCGCTGCTGGTCACTAACCCGCCTTGGGATCTGGGTTTGGTTGATCCGATGATCGGCCGCGGGTTGATGCCGCTGGACAGTGGCGCGCTGCGGGCAATGGCGTTGCTGTTGCGCCCGGATAAGCTATTCGCCGCGTCGAGGGCCGAGGCCTTCAGTCGCGCCGCCGCACTGTACCAATGCTGCTGGCGGCCGATATGGGTTGCCGGCAGCATTGGGAATCCGCGTTGGGCCGGCGTGTGGGTTGTCTGGCGCGGCGATCACCCCGGCCCGCCAGTCACCCGGTTTCTGCGGGAATGCGATCTCGCGCAAGGCCGCCTCGACCAACGATGACGCTGGAGAAATCCTCAATGACGCAGTCGCCGCCCCAGCGCGCCCCGCTGATGTGTAGACAGTCGGCAAGAGCCGCACGCACGCCGTGTTTCCACGCGATTGGGCGGGTCGCTTGCCGGATGTAATCGCGGCCCCGCAAGAGGTCAAATCGAGCGGGGCCGCCCAAGGGCAAGTCCGTCTGTTTCGACACGGGGACGAACCGATGCAGAACATAGCGATTTTTCCAACAACCACAACATCTCACCGTGCCGAGGGCTGACCTGTGGCCGCCCCGGGTGCGGCACCGGACGCGGTGCACTACGTCGTCACCAAGGCAATCGCAGCTGCGGTCAAAGGCCAGGAAACCGACATCCTCGGCAAGCTCGGCATCGACTGGCGTAGTAGCCGGCAATACTTCAACTGCCCTTATCCCGATCACGACGACCGCAATCCGAGCTGGCGCTTCGACAATAGGACCGGGCGCGCGCTCTGCACCTGCATCACCGAGCGCAAGAGTGACGGCATCTTCCACATCGTGATGAAGGTGAAGCGGCTCGATTTCGAAGCCGCCAAGATCTGGGTCGCCGAGTTCATTGACCGCAGTGATCTGATCAAGGTCAAGGGCAATGGCACTGGTCAGAAAACCGACGCCGCGAGTCTGCTGAGCCCGCCCGCCGAAAGCCGCGACGACAGCCTGGTGGCGCTCTACCTCGCAGGCCGGCTCGGCCTCGACGATCCGGCGGCAGCGCCAATGCCGGCGACCAGGGTCGCGGGCTGGCAATCTCTCGGATACTACGACCTGCCAACTGGAAAGGAGAAGAAACCGCACCTCGTAGGTTTGTATCCCTGTGCCGTATTCGAGACCACCGCGGCCGATGGCCGCCAGCATGCGCGCCGCATCTATCTGAACGCCGAGGGCACCGGCAAGGCCGAACTCGGCACGTTGCCCAACGGCAATTCGCGCGACCCCAAGAAGTCGGCCAGGCGGCTCGACGGCCAGCCCTCGACCACCGGGTGCTGCGTGGTGTGGGGCGTCACGACCGCACCTCACGAGATCGCCGCCGAGGGGATCGAGACCGCCGCGGCGATCGCCTATGCCTTCGCCGAGGGGATCGCCAAGCACGAGATCGCCGTATTGTAGGCAATCAGCGCCAACGGCATCGTCGCGTTCACCCCGTGGCCGGCCGCCAGGACGGTGACGATCGCTGGCGATCGCGATGAAGGCCCCGGCAAGGGTCGCGGCGGCAAGAAAGCGGCGTGGACTTTCGCGCTCCGGGCCCTGCACGAAGAGCAGCAACAGCCAATCCCACAGCTGGCATTACCCGGCGCGCCCGGCAGCAACACGGACTTTCTCGACCTGCTGCTGACCGAAGGTATTGCCGGTGTACGCGCCGCGATCCTTGCGGCCAAGCCGATCGTGCCGACCACAGAAGAGATCGCCGAGTTCCAAAGGCGCAGCGCAACACGCAATGCAATCACGCGCATCAGTGCCGCCTATCCACTGCCGCAATGGCTGACACAGAAACTCGAATTCCGCTCGCGCGAATCGGGCGAGATCTGGGTCCACAAATGCCCCGGTCTGAAAAAGGACAAGGACACCGGGGAAGAGAGCGAGGTTTGGGTCCCGATATGCTCGCCCTTCACGATGTCGGTCTGGCTGCGGCTGGTCGATGACGACGACGCGTATGGCGTGCGTGTCCTGATAGCCGATCACAAAGGCGCCCCCGCGTGCTCGATTTCCAACGCGGCGAGTTGTCCCGTCTCGGCGCCAGCGAGATCCGATCGCGTTTGATGGACGCCGGCATGCGCGTCACCAATGGCGGCGAGGTTACCATCGTCGAAGTCCTCAAGGAAGCCGCACCGACCGCGGTGCTTGACGCTGCGGCGGTGACCGGTTGGCAGGCCGGCAGCTTCATATCCCCGGAAGGAGAGGAATTGCTGCGATGAGTAACACAATCGAGTTGTCGGCTGATGTACGCATCTCGCGCGAGATCGCCCGGCAAGGCACGCTCGCGGGCTGGCAGGCCGGGGTCGAGGCCGCGCTCACCGCGCCAAACTGTCAGCACTGGACCCTCGGCGCCGCCGGCGGCTTTGTTGGTTCGATAGTACAATTGTGCGGCTTCGACACTTGCGGGATCAATTTTTCCGGACCGTCGTCCTGCGGCAAGACGCTCGCCCAGCAACTCGCGGTGTCGGCGTGGACTAGCCCCGGCTGACTTCCGGTGGGCTGCTGCGGCCTGCGAACTTCACCGCAAATTCGATAGAGCTGTTGGCCCGGCATCGTCAACTTGACTGGCTGTGGTCAAAGAGATGCGCATCGTGAGGGGCGTGCGCTAATGATTATGCCGCTGTGATAGCGCTGCTGATTTCCGCCCAGACACGGAGTGTCTGCGTTCTGGAAGCTCTGTGCTCGGCGGCAGTGAGGTGATCGCGGCGGAGACGAAACAGGTTATTGATCTGGTCGTGCGCTGAAAGGGACCGCTGAGCCTGGCCGGCAGATTTGAACTGCTTCATTTGCCGCTCTCGTCGGCGCGT
>Ga0210402_10004087_pt1 | contig 13401 bp, 14 predicted proteins | sample IncBWC7MmetaG_FD_161055 | JGI IMG/M metagenome (GOLD analysis project Ga0210402, IMG submission 161055) | Forest soil microbial communities from Barre Woods Harvard Forest LTER site, Petersham, Massachusetts, United States - Inc-BW-C-7-M | ecosystem: Environmental > Terrestrial > Soil >...
GTGCGTTGTCCAGCAGCGCCCCGCCCAGGACCAGGGCATAGCTGCTCACTTTCAGGAATTGGGCCACGGTGAAAGGCGCGTCGAGCAATTTCTCGGATTGCGTGGCCAGAACATGGCAGGCCACGTTCATCCACAGAGCCACGCAAAACGCACGGTCGATCGCGGAAGCCTGACGGCGCAATCTGCGCCCAAATGCGATGGCGGCAATCGCAAACAGAATCGCCGGCAGAAGATCCCCCGGCCTGGAAATCAGGGCCTTCGGGTGCATCCCGGGTTCCAGGGGAGACCCGAAATAGGCGGCGCTGGTCATATAGGCCACACCGACAACCACGACGAGCGCGACCGTAATCTCCCGCCCCGGATCGCGGGAGTTCGGCACGCGCCGCTCGACAATCAGCGCCGCAATCAGCACCAGGGCAAGCAGAGTCCGGCTCACCATCCATGCCAGAGGCACGCGCATCTGGCTGAATGAGCCGGCCGCCAGAATGTCGTAGAAATTAAAAGTGGCGGCAGTTTCAATCGCGCCGGAAAGCACGAATCCAAAGGCGAGGATCAGAGTAAGACGGTCATGTGTGCCGCTGAACCGCACCAGGGCATTCGCGGCGTACGTGAAGCAAAGCAGGCTGCCGACAATCTGAAGGTAGGAATAGAGAATCGGCTCAGAAGTAAACGGAAGGTTGCGCAGCCAGACGGCCACCGCCAGGAACGCGATCGCGCCTAGTATTCCGAGAAACCACCGAACGTGCCAACACCACGCCCGAAATTGATATAGCACACTCACCGCTCCCCCAGTTGAGCAGTTCCATGGGCCCCATTTCTTACTGCGTAACAAGAGGGAGCAAGTTCAGAGCCTTTTGGCCACTGATCTCGCGAGTTCTATATGTTATTGATAAATGTGGACTTTTGGATTTCGTACTTGGCAGGGGGTATGGGTCGACGCACCCCGTTCCCGTGGAATGGATAGGAAAGTAACCGGTAGTCCATCAAGCTTCCCAATCCGGCACACATTAGTTGCTAATTTGACACTACTGAAACATCGAAGCAGGCGGGAGGATTAGAAATTTATAATGTTGTTGGCCCTGAACCTAAACCTTGGGCAGCGGTGGGGGAAGATCACGGGCCGCCTGTTTGTCCTGAAACCCTGCGGTCTTGTGAGACCCGTCGCAGAATGGTTTGCTGGCCGAGTGGCCGCAACGGCACAGCACAACGTTGGTGCGCCCGCCAAGCCCGTATAATTTGCCTTCCATATCGACGAGTTCGATTTCCCCTTCGACGCGCAGAGGACCGTCGTTGCGAACCGTGATTTTCGTTGGCGGCATTTGAGCTCCTAAATGCCCGGCCTGTCACTCCGGCCAGGCTGCGCCGCACAAAAAAAGCGGCGTCCCGACTTTTCATTTAGTACTTCGGCATTCTCGGATCGACTTCATCCGCCCATGCCAGGACGCCACCCTTCAGGTTCCATAGCTTCTTGAAGCCGGCTGTTTGCAGGAAATGGATAGCGTCGGCCGAGCGCTTGCCGCTGCGGCAATGCACAACCATCTCTACGGAACTATCGAGCTCGTTCACACGCCGCGGCAATTCCCCGAGCGGGATCAATTTCCCATTCAGATTGCAGATCTGGTATTCGTGCGGCTCGCGAACGTCCAGGATGAATACTTTTTCGCCGCGATCCTGCCGCGCCTTTAGTTCCGTTGCCGTAATTTCCGGTATGCCGTCCGTCATTGCAGGGGCCTCCTCGCCTCGAATTCCGCAAAATTCCTCATAATCGATCAGCTTGGTAATCGTTCGGTGATTGCCGCAAATCGCGCAATCCGGATTCTTTTTCAACTTCAATTCCCGAAAGCGCATGGCCAGGGCATCGAACAGCAGCAGCCGCCCCACCAGCGGCTCTCCCGTGCCTAAAATCAGCTTAATCGTTTCCATGGCCTGGATCGAACCGACAATCCCCGGCAATACACCCAGGACGCCGCCTTCCGCGCACGAAGGCACAAGCCCGGGCGGAGGCGGTTCGGGATAGAGGCAGCGATAGCACGGGCCGTCCGGGTATCCGAAGACGGTCGCCTGTCCTTCAAACCGGAAGATGGAGCCGTACACATTCGGTTTGCCGAGCAGCACGCACGCGTCGTTGACCAGAAAGCGCGTCGGAAAATTGTCTGTGCCGTCGACGATGATGTCGTAATCGCGGAACAGGTCGAGCGCATTCTCGCTCGTCAACCGCGTTTCGTACGACACGATTTCAATCGATGGATTGAGCGCCGAAAGCCGCGCCTTCGCCGCTTCGGACTTCGGTTTTCCCACGTCCGCCGTAGTGAAGGTGACTTGTCGCTGCAGGTTCGAAGCATCCACAACGTCAAAATCCACAAGACCCAGATGCCCCACGCCGGCAGCGGCCAGATACAGGCCCAGTGGAGCGCCCAGCCCACCCGTGCCGATTGTGAGCACACGGGCGCGCTTCAGCTTGAGCTGCCCCTCCATGCCCACTTCAGGCATGATCAGGTGGCGGCTATAGCGCTGAATCTCTTCTTTGGAAAGCTTCACTTCCTGTTGCTGCAATGCGTCAGTCTGAATTGCCACGGACTTTCTCCTCAATATTCTTGGAACTCAAAACGCTGCCATTCCGAGCAAAGCGAAGAATGACAAACGGAGTCAGTTTTTCTCGCAAGCCAGGGATCCGCCGGCGATGGAGGGCACGATGCTGATCGTGTCGCCATCCTTGGTTGGCGTATTCTCCTTATTCAGGAAACGGATGTCCTCGTCGTTCAAGTACACGTTCACGAAGCTGCGAATTTTTCCTTCGTCGGTAAACAAGTGTTTCCGCAATTCGGAAAACGTGCCCGTCAGACTGCCGAGCGCCTCGCCCACCGTGGCCGCATTGCACTCGATGCTGGGCTGCTTACCAGTAAATTGGCGGAGCGGCGTTGGAATCATAACCTTTACGGCCATACGGTCGTTTTCCCCTTCGCTGGACTCGGGCGACCCTTCACCCTTTTTGCCACGTTTTTGATCGCGAAACGCGGTACCTGTCAAACAGACCACTACATCGGATGCGCCAAGTGCGAATCCGGGTTCAAACCGGGAAGGTCGCCCCTGCTTCCTTCAGATCGTAACCCATTCCGGCACAATAACTTCCTGAAGAAATTTAGAGCGATCATCCTCCAGCTGCCAGGACGTCAAATCCTTCGGGACGCCCCCGTCCACGCTGACGATTACGTAGCTGTACCAAGGCCAGGCATGTTCCCGATCGAATTCGCTCGGCCGGGCAGGGTGGTCCGGGTGGGAATGATACCATCCCAGGAGGTCGAGTCCACGCTCGGCTGCGGCACGCTCGGCCGCGCGAAAATCCTCCGGCGTAATCGAAAAGCGGTTGCGCGGGGAATCGTCGCGCCGGTTGATCAGCGGGAACAGGCCGCGCACCTCGCGCCCCGTGGCGTCATGGTCTGTTCCGAGCATTGCGCCACAACACTCGTTCGGATAATCCTTTGCGCCGTGGGCGCGGATTTCCTCTTCCCAATTTTTTGCCAGCAGCAGCATGTGGTGCCTCTATTTCTGAATGCCTGTTTCGCGTCCCGAGTAGCACAGCCACTCTTGGCTGTGTGCTTTAGTGATTCGAATGTCGAAACTCCGACCTGGATGCGGCCGCAAACCCCACACAGGCAAGAGTGCTTGTGCGACTGGAACCCGCTCCGACAGACGCTAGGCTTCGTCCCAGAAACGCTCGCTCAAATATTTTGTGCCGGAATCAGGGAAAATGGTCACGATGACGGCGCGCTCGTCCGGCTTGAGCGACGCCGCCACTTGAAAACATCCCTCGAGAGCGGCGGCTGCGCTGGGGCTCAGCAGCAGTCCCTCTTCCCGCGCGGCCCGCTTGACCAGGCGATACGCCTCTTCCGTTCCCACTTCCAGATTGGCGTCCGCGAGCTTCGCGTCATAAATGCCCGGCACTATCGCTGTGGCCATGTGCTTCCATCCTTCCAATCCGTGAAAGGAGGCGTCGGGCTGCAGGCTGATGCAGCGAATCGCGGGATTTAATTCCTTGAGGCGCCGCGTGGTGCCCACAAAAGTTCCGCTGGTGCCGAGTCCGGCGACAAAATGGGTGATCCGCCCGGCGGTCTGTTCCCAGATTTCGTTTGCCGTAGTCTTGTAATGGGCGCGCCAATTGGCGGGATTGCCGTACTGATCCACATAAAAATATTTTTCAGGTTCGGCGGCGATGATTTCCCGCACGCGTAAAATCGCGCCATCGGAACCTTCATCTCCGGGCGTAATCACCAGTTCGGCTCCAAATGCCTTGAGAATTTTCTTGCGCTCTTCGCTGGCGCTTGCCGGTAAGCACAGTTTCACGCGATAGCCGAGAGCCGCGGCAATCATCGCGTAAGCGATTCCGGTATTTCCGCTCGTCGCGTCCAGAATGGTCTGGCCGGGCTTCAGTTTCCCGGAGCGTTCCGCCTCGCGAATCATTTCCAGCGCGGGGCGATCCTTTACCGAGCCGCCCGGATTGAACCATTCCGCCTTGCCATAAAATTCCGCGTTCGGATAGTCCGGACCGAGGCGTTCGAGACGCAGAAGCGGTGTATTCCCGATACAATCGAGCACATTTCGGCCAATCGTTCCCACGTTAGCCGATGCCTCTGCCCAAAGCGGTTTTTTTGCCGTATTCATGTGTCGCCGTATTCTCTGCCGTCTCGCGCAAGGCCTATCCGGGGCCTGTTCGATAAACTAATGCCCACGCCCGCTTATAGATGCCGGGCTGGCTCCATTGTATTCAGCTAATTTAGCATAAACTTCACCGATTCTTGACGTTGCCGAGCCACACTTCAGACTTCACGGTCCTTCCAGCATTCTCCGTGCCCTCCTCATTTCTCGGTGTCCTCTGTGTTGCGGTTTTCGGATTTAACACAGAGGACACCGAGAAATGAGGAAGGCCACAGAGGAATCTTGTTGGATTTCTCAAGGCGACTTGTGGCCTTGCGCGAAGTTGAATTTCATTGCCGTCAAAACGAAACAGACGGTGGCCCACTTTCTCAACCCCAATGACTTTTACCTTTACACCCCATCACGCCGCCCGTATTCTTGAATTCTATGTGGGATGTGAAAGACAAGTTTCCGGCCAAGTTGATGGATGCGCTGTCGACGGCAGGCTTCGTCGTCAGCAGCACGGGCGGTGTGATGCGGGTCGAAAAGTACGGCTGCGGAGCGGAATTTCGCCGCACCTCCGACGATCACTATACGATGACGATTCTCCCGACCATCCTGCTGAACGGCCAGTTTGTCCGCCTCTGGGACGCGGGCTATCAGAAATTTCTGCTGACCGATGATGGCAGGAAGTTCCCCGCGCACGCCGAGCAACTCGTCAACATGCGCAAGTTCAACGAAGAATTGAGAACCGCGCTCGGCGTTCCCACCTACTACAACGAAGCCCTCGGCTCTACTTCGCTCGTATCCGTCTACGACCGCGTCAAAGGCCGCCAAGGCGATGTGCCCGATAAAACTGTTGGCGTGAAACCGGTCGGCGGACATTAGGGCGCGTTTCTGCCAGGGATTCCTTACCCGGACTTTCGCATCGCAACGCCACGAGATTGGTTAACCCTTTGCAAACCTATGCCATTGTGAAAAAGCCCGTCGCGTTCGACAATGGAACGCACGCGAGGAACGTGCGCCTGCCAGGGCAACCACCGGAAGGGAACCCAATGTCGTTGATGACAGATGAGAAAGAATCGGCACAGGGCTTGAAGGATTATGTACTGCGCTTGGTCAGGTATCTGCCGGATCTTCTGGAATTTATCGGAACCCCAAAGCCGATCGCACGAGGCGTAGGCCATGCAGTCCGTTTTGTCCCTGGCATTCGGAACTATACAAACGGCGATTCGGACGATAGAGCTAGCAGCTCTATAAATGGAAATTTCCACTCGATTTTAGCGACTCAGCAGCAACTCGCCAGCCGCTGCGACCTGCTCGAACAGGAAAACACGAAGGTCAAATTTGAACTTGCCGCCGCCACAGATCAATTGCAGCAATTGAAAGCCGAGACACTCGCGCTTCGGGCCGGGATGCAGTCCATGCGGACGCGCAACACTTATCTTGGCTTGGGTCTTCTGGCTGTCTTCCTCATCGCAATATCAGAACTCGTCTTAAGGCTCATGAAGTAAGCGCCGTCGGGCCACCCTTTCGCCGCCACGATGGAAAGTGCAAATCCACACTAGCGCATTCAAGCGCAGGCATCACGCAACTGGCGGCGGAATTGAACCAGGTCGACGCGGTGTTTGGCGGCTTTTCGCGAGCCGAGAAATATGACCGGCACATCGTAGTCGTAGCGTGCGCGCAATTCAGGGTCCTGGTCGATGTTGATTTCCGTCAGGCGCGCGCCGAATTCTTTCAGCAATGGAGCGATTTGCGCCTTGGCCACCTCGCAGAGGTGACAGCCGGGGCGCGAGTAGATCGTGACGTCGCGCGGGTCGGCGAGCTGCAGGCGGCCGTCTTCGGTGCGCGCAAAAGTGTCCGGCGCTTCGGCGGCGCGCAACCAACCCCGCTCGACCAGTCGCGACACGACGCTCTTCACGGTCGCGGGATCTCCCAAATCCTCCAGCGATTGCTCGTGCACGCCAGACTCCTCACAGGCGGCCAGAATTTTCTGTTCCAGTGAATTCATGACAAGAAGCATTTGTAACTCATTTTGATTTACAGCGGAAGCCCTCCTGACTGCCTTATGGTCCGCTTTCCTCTGTGCTCCTCTGTGTCCTCTGTGTTAAAAACCTTTCCCGCTTCAAGGAAAGCAAAAGCTCAACACAGAGAACACAGAGGAGCGAAGAGAAAACCGGAGACAGTTGGGCAAGTATTTTCATATCGGATGAGACAATTCTCGCGCGGGGCCTCCGTTGCTGCTTGTGTTGCGGCGGCGCGCGTGGTACATCGGAAAGGAGAAGTTTTGTGAGGTTTGAAAATTCATGGCTGACGCAATCGCATTAATCGATGATTTGTTCTTTCTTGCCAAGGTGCACGAGACCGCGAAGCACACCGGCGTTACACTGGAGACCGCGGCGAGCGGCGAGCAACTCCTGAAAGCAGCGGCGGGCAGCCCTGCGGCACTCATCCTGGTCGACTTGAACGCGAAGCAGGGCGCACTCGATGCCGTCGAGCGGCTATGCGCGGCGGATGGGCCAGGCAACCCGCGGCGCGTGATCGCGTTTCTATCTCATGTGCAGACGGATCTGGCGGAACGGGCGCGCTCCGCGGGATGCCAGGACGTGATGCCTCGATCCAAGTTCACGCAAAATCTCGCCGAAATATTGCGCGGAGCAAAATTGTGAAGAGCACTTTGGAATCAAGCAGATGCCCGCCTGAAGGCGGACGCTACATAAATCAAATCCGAGTTCTCACTCAGACTCTGAAGCCGGTCCTACTGGCGCTCGCATTCGTCGTGATGCTTTTCGGGACCGGTGCAAGTGCCCAACAACCACAGGCAATGGTAAATCCGGAAACGACGCTTGCCGATGCGTTGTCCGCCGCGTGCCGCCAGGACTCCCCGGCCTTTGCAATCACTCTCACGTCGGACAACGCCGCCGCCTTCCGCGCGCTTCCCGGCGCGCAACGCACCGCGATGATGAAACGGTTTGTGCTGCTTGAAGAACCCGGGAGGGTGCTCCTTTCCACCAGCAGCAATGGCCAAAAAATGGTGCGCTGCGAAAGCCCGAGCTACACCACGGAAATGCGCCTCGGCGAAACGAGACTGCGCGAAAACCTTGCTTTTGTGCCGATGGAAATCCCGAATTCCGGAGAAGGAACGCGCAAGATCACATTCGGCCTCGTCCGGGAAGGCGGAAATTGGAAGCTGCTCTCAGTCGGGCTCATCCTGCTTGATGTATCCGCGATGGCCAGCCAATGGGAGCAGGCCGATCTGGACGCGAGTGAAGACGCTGCAATTGCCGACTTGCGCTCCGTTGCCTCGGCGCTGGATACCTACCGCCGGGCGTACGGGAAATTGCCCGACACGCTCGCGATGCTGGGCCCCGCGCCGCCAGACGGAGTTTCGCCGGAGGCGGCCAGCCTGCTCGATGCGGATCTCGCCGCCGGAAGCAAGGGCGGTTACACAATCCGCTACACCATTACGCCCGCTGCCGCCAACCTTCCGGAGGACGAAGCGAGCAAAGCGGAAACCTTCTCCGTGGCTTCATCCCCCAAGGAATATGCCAAGAGCGGGCGGCGATCCTTTTTCCTGGACTCGTCCGGGATTTTGCGCGGCGCCGACAAGCAAGGCGGCGTAGCGACTTCCACCGATCCGCGGATCGGGCCCTCCTGACCATTTCGCATTTGCATCACATCGGGCAAATTTTCTTCTTGCGAGCCAAATCCCCTGGAGCAAAAATAGAATCACCCTTCCGATTCATGCGCGTGTACTCGCGCGGAATCCTTTTCCCAAAGTAAATCCGGCGCAGAAGTGTGTTCTGCAGCCCTGAGACCAATATGTCCGAGCGTTCCGACACGCCGATCGTATTCCCCGCTCCTTTGCCGGAGGAGCCGGCAAAAAGCAGCGGTCATGAGAACCGGGCGCAGGTTCGATTTCCATTTTCCGCGGCCGCCGAGGTTTACGAGCTTCGTTCGCAAACCCGTGTGACGGGCCGCTGCTCCGATCTAAGCTCCGGCGGCTGTTACATCGACACGCTTTCTCCGCTCCCAGTAGGGGCCGTCGTGAAAATCCGCATGGAGCGCGAAACACGCGAATTTGAGGCGGGGGCTATCGTCGCCTACGCGCATACGTCGATGGGCATGGGGCTCGCGTTTACTGAGATGGATGGCGAACATCAAGCCGTCTTGCGTTCGTGGATCGGCGAACTGAGCGGCGAACACCCTCCCGAGCCCGTGGCAACCACGCCAGAGCCCGAGGCCGGCGCATCGAACGCGAGCTCGAATGCTCAGCTGGTCCTGCATGAACTGATTATTTTGCTGGTCCGCAAGAAAATCATCACCGAGAGTGAAGGGGCGGGATTCTTGCGCGAGATGTTTCGCTGAAGGTGCCCGCGTACGCGCGCACGGGGACCTGCCACCGAAGTCTGGCATCCATGCCGCATTTGGCGATAACATGGCGGGTTCAGCCATGTCCTTCCTCCTCCGTCATGGGATTGTACGAATATTTCTGACCGCGCCGGTCTTGTTGCTGGCCTCGACAGGCTGGGCCTCGTCGTCCGCGGAATCGGCTCCTGTTTCCGGCACGCAGCAATCCTCGATCACGCAGTCTTCGGGCCTCGAGTCGCCGTTGCCCGTTTTTGAGATGCACAGCGGCTTTTGGGTGAACCTGCATCATTTTCTCTATCTTCAGGCGCGATTGTTGAAAAGCAATTCGTCCTCCACGGACACTGTGCGGGGAGCGGCACAGCCGGACGAACTTCCCGTGTCGCTCATCGACTTCCCGATCGCGGATATCCGCGCCTGGCAGGATGCTGTCACGTTTTACACGAAAGATTTGGCGGGCCGCGACCTCCTGCTGAATGGCGACATGGAAATCATCAACAACCAACTGTCTTCGATGGAAACCTGCCCCGATCTGGAAGGGAAAACCACCCCCTTGTGCAAATCCGGATTGCGGCAAGATCTGGTCGAGGCGCTGGAACGCGCCGCGCCCGTCTATCGCTCGCACTGGTGGCCGCAACAGGATCGCGCAAACCGGGATTGGATCGCGCAGATTGCGCCGATGATTGAGAAAATGGGGGTCGAGCTTTCCGGCCAACTGGCGGATGTGTACCAGAGACCCTGGCCATCCCAGCGGCTGCGCGTGGACGTGGTGTGGTATGGCGGGCCTTTCGGAGCGTATACCTCGCTCGATCCCATACACCTCACGATTGCCAGCCACGATCCGCGCAATCGAGGCGTGTACGGATTTGAAGTGTTGTTTCACGAGGCCTCGCACGCCCTGGCCGGCGCCGTGACTGCGGCGATCGCCCACGAATTCCGCGAGCGCGACAAGCCCATTCCGCGAGACTTCTGGCACGCCCTGCTGTTTTACACCACGGGAGAAATCGTGCGCCGCGATCTGGAATATGGGACGATGTCCCTCACATTCGAGCAAAGCAGCGGGCCCTCGGCTTACCTGCCGTACGCGGCGCGCTTCGGTTTGTATTCTGGATCGTGGGAACACTTTCGTGGATTGCTGGATCTGTACTGGCTTCCGTACCTGGACGGAAGAGTTTCCTTTGAAACCGCGATCGCGCGCGTGGCGGCGGATATGTAGGATTGGAAGCCGCCGCCAAACGTGCGGTCGCCCAATCAAAATCTGATGCGCGGTTTTCGAGGCGTAGCGATTGTAGGGGCACGGCATGCCCCTACCCTGCTCCCAGATTCGCCAAAAGCTAAATCCGTTGGCGTGGAGGATTTACTCTTCCAGACGAATGGCCTCCCGAATTGATTGACTCTGATCTCGATTCCAGTAAGATGGAAACACCCCTTCAAAGACATTGCTTGGCCTGGATCAGTGCGCACCACTGAATCTGTACGCCTTCATCCTGGCAGGCACCGGTCTTCCCATTAAGAAATAATTCGGCGCAACACCGGGAACCTGGGCAGAAACAGGTCCGCAGTTTTGCCCCGTCTTGCGCGAGCCTGCCCTTTCTGCAAGGCGATTTTTTAGATGAGGAGTACCAGCGATGAATCAGAAAGATCGGCGCTCACAAAGCTTGACCGAAGTTGCCAAAGGTTCGAGAGCCGCACAAGGCGGATCGCCTGCCGAGCGGAAACCCAAGCTTTTCGACAACTCCATTGTCAGCACGGCCCAGCAAGCGGTCGACTTTATAACTAACATTCTTGAGTCCTCAACAGAATACTCCGTGATTGCCAAGGACCTCGAGGGACAGATACTTCTTTGGAACGAAGGCGCACGGCGCCTCTACGGCTATGAGCCAAGCGAAGTCGTGGGCAAGGCGAGTTCCTCAATTTTGCACTTGCCCGAGGACGTGGCTGCGGGTGTCCCAAAGCAAATCATGCGGATAGCGCTCGAAAAAGGGAAATGGGAAGGGACACTGGGGCGGCGACGGAAAAATGGCGATCGGTTCACCGCGCGTCTCGTGATTACGCCGCGCCACGACCCATCGGGCAATCCGACGGGCTTCCTTCTGATCTCGAAGGATGTGTCGGATGAGATCCGGCTGACCCAGTATGCCCGAAGCCTGATTGAAGCCAGTTTGGACCCTCTCGTCACCATCAGCCCCGAAGGCAAGATCACCGATGTGAATGAGGCCACGGTGAAAGTCACCGGCGTGTCGCGCGAGAAACTCATTGGCGCGGACTTCGCCGACTATTTTACTCAACCGGAAAGGGCTCGTGAAGGCTATCAGCGGGTCTTCTCGGAAGGCTTCGTCACGGACTACCCCCTGACCATCCGCCACACCGCCGGTACTTTAACTGATGTATTATATAATGCGTCCTTATATAAAGACACCCGCGGCAACGTCCTGGGGGTGTTCGCCGCCGCCCGGGATATCACCGGCCGAAAAAAGGCGGAGGAAAAGTTCGGCGCTTTGCTCGAAGCCGCCCCCGACGCGATCGTGATCGTCAATAAAGATGGCCGGATCGTCCTCGTCAATGCCCAGACCCAAAAACTCTTTGGCTACGGACGCCATGAACTGCTCGGCCAGCCGGTCGAAATCCTCGTTCCCCAGCGCTTCCGTGGGGCGCATCCGGGACACCGAACGAACTTCTTCGCCAAGCCTGCCGCGCGCTCCATGGGCGCCGGCCTGGAACTTTACGGCCAGCGCAAGGACGGGACCGAATTCCAGGTCGAGATCAGCCTCAGCCCGCTGGAAACCGAGGAGGGCATGCTGACGATGAGCGCGATCCGCGATATTACCGTTCGCAAGCGGGCGGAACTCAAATTCAAGGGGCTCCTTGAGTCGGCGCCTGACGCTATCGTCATTGTGAATCGGGAAGGCGAAATCGTTCTGATCAATTCCCAAACCGAAAGAATTTTTGGTCACCCACGGAACGAACTGGTCGGGCAGAAGGTGGAGTTGCTCGTTCCGGAACGCTTCCGCGGCAAACATCCAAACCATCGCACCGGATTTTTCGCGGAACCGCGCACACGTTCGATGGGAGCCAGCCTGGAACTGTACGGTCTGCGAAGAGATGGCACTGAATTCCCCGTGGAGATCAGCCTGAGCCCCCTGGAAACCGAAGAGGGAACGCTGACGATGAGCGCGATCCGGGACATCACGACCCAGAAGCAAACCTCACAGTATGCCCGGAGCCTGATCGAAGCCAGTCTGGACCCTCTGGTCACGATCAGCCCGGAAGGCAAAATCACCGACGTCAACGAGGCTGCTGTGAAGGTCACTGGCGTCGCGCGGCAGAGGCTGATCGCGACGGATTTTTGGAACTATTTCACGGAGCCGGAAAAGGCCCGCGAGGCTTATCAGCAGGCGTTCGCCAAGGGCTTCGTAACAGACTATCCGCTGACGATCCGTCATACGAATGGGCAATTGTCCCACGTCCTGTACAACGCTTCCGTCTACAAAGACGCTCTCGGCAAAGTCCTCGGAGTATTTGCCGCCGCGCGTGACGTTACCCCTCTCAAGAAAGCCGAGTTGGAACTGGCGGATCAACGCAGCCGGGATCTTGAACGGCTGGCTGAGCTGGAACGATTTCAGAAACTTACCGTAGGCCGCGAGCTCAAAATGATCGAACTGAAAAAAGAAGTCGAGGAGCTCAAGCGGCAACTGATGGACCGGCCGGTAAATGCCGGAATGCCATGAGCGGTCAAACAGCAAGCCGCGGTCCGCTGAATACGCCGCTGGAATTCAGGCCCGAGCGGGACACAACCAGCCAGGCTCAACGCGCGATGCTGAACATTCTGGAAGACTTCGCCGCGGAAAAATGCGAGATGGAACGCGGGCAGTGCGCCACGCTCAACATACTTGAGGACTTTGACGCCGAAAAGAAACGCATGGCCACCGCCGAGGGCGCCGTCCTGAATATTCTCGAGGACTTCGCGTCCGAGAAATCCCAGCTCGAGGACTTCCAGCATTCCTTCGTGAATATCCTGGACGATTTTTCCCGGGAGAAAAAACAGCTCGAGGCCACGCAGCGAGCGGCTTTGAATATCCTCGAGGACTTCGAAAGTGAGAAAGCGAACGCGGAGCTGGCCAACAAACACCTCGAGTATGAGATGAACGAGCGCAAGCTCGCGGAGGGGGAAATCCAGAGAACCAATCGCGACCTGCGCGCGGCCAACAAAGAGCTGGAAGCTTTTTCCTATTCCGTCTCCCACGACCTGCGAACGCCGCTCCGAAGTATTGACGGATTCAGCCAGGCGCTGCTGGAAGATTATGCCGATAAGCTGGATGCCGCCGGGCAGGATCATCTCCACCGGGTGCGACGCGCGGCGCAGCGCATGGCGTCATTGATCGACGACATGCTCAATCT
>Ga0210402_10004088_pt1 | contig 13399 bp, 10 predicted proteins | sample IncBWC7MmetaG_FD_161055 | JGI IMG/M metagenome (GOLD analysis project Ga0210402, IMG submission 161055) | Forest soil microbial communities from Barre Woods Harvard Forest LTER site, Petersham, Massachusetts, United States - Inc-BW-C-7-M | ecosystem: Environmental > Terrestrial > Soil >...
TGACGGCGCGAACCTCGTGACCGCGCTCGAGCAGGCTCTTCACCACAGCGCCACCTTGTTTGCCCGTGCCTCCCGTGACGACGACGGCAAGCTTCTGACCCATGACCCACCTCCTTTCACTTGCGACAATGATACTCGTTCCGACATGGTCTCAACCCGATGCTCAGAAGCTGGTTCTGCTCCCGATGAGGAAACCACCGACTGGAGGGCCGTATGCGGGACAACCGCCCGTACGGTTCGGTGGACGGGGAGAGGTTAACCCTTCCCCGACTCCTATCGGAGGAGGCTGCGCCGACTCGATCCGACCGACATCCGCTCTAATTCGGCCAGGTCGTCTTGAAACTAAGCCGCTCCGGCTTGGTGGAACTTTCTACGTTTGAATATCGCACTGCTCCATTCACGCATGCTCTGGAAGGTGACGTAAAGCATCGGGATGACGAAAATACCGACCGCGCTCGCAGCGATCATGCCGGCGAAGACCGGCGTCCCGACGTCGTGCCGAGTGATCTCGGCGGCGCCCTGGGCGACCACCAAGGGATAGACGCCGAAGATGAATGCAAATGAGGTCATGATCACCGCGCGGAACCTCATCCGCGCCCCGAGAATCGCCGCTTCGCGTATGTCTTTGCCCTGCTCGCGCTGATCCTTGGCGAACTCGACGATCAGGATACCGTTCTTGGCCGACAGCGCGATCAGCACCACAAGGCCGATCTGCGCGTAGAGATCGAGGGAAAGGTGGAACAGCAGGATTCCGATGAAGGCGCCCAGCACCCCAACGGGAACCGACAACAGCACCGGAAAAGGAATGATCCAGCTCTCGTAGAGGCCGACGAGAAAGAGGAACGCGAACAGCACGGCAAGACCGATGAGTGCGCCGGTCTGACCCGCGGCCGAGACCTCCTGGTAGGCCGTCCCCGTCCACTCGAAGCTGTACCTGGCCGGCAACGTGTGTTGCGAAACCTCGGTCATAGCCTCGAGAGCTGTGCCTGATGAAGTGCCCGGCGCCGGGCTCCCTTGGATCGGTATCGCGCGATAATTGTTGTAGCGCGTGATCACCTGCGGCCCGAGGACAACCCGCGCATCGGCAATCGACCGCAAAGGAACGGCGTTGCCGTATTTGTTGCGTACGTAAATCTGCCACAGCGCGGAAACATCGCTACGGTCGGCAGCATCGCCCTCGATGTTGACCTGCCAGATGCGGCCGAATAGATTGAAGTTGTTGATGAAGATGCCGCCTAAAGTCGCCTGCAAGGCGCTGAATACATCGGTCATGGCGAGCCCCAAGGCCTGCGCTTTCTCGCGATCGATGTTGAGGAAGATCGAGGGCTTGCTGGCCGTGTAGGTCGAGAATACGCGGGCAAGCCGGCGATCGCGGTTGGCATTGGCCACCAGCCCCTGCATCACGCTGTTCATTTCGGCCGGATCCTGCCCCTCCAGGCCTTCGAGGTCATATTCGAAACCGCCGGTCGTCGAGAGCCCGATGATCGGCGGCAGGTTGAACGGAATGACCGTCGCCGTGCGGATCTGCTGTGACGCCCCGAAGACGCGCCCGATCAGCGCCTGCACCGAATTGGCCGCACCGGCGCGATCGGCGAAGGGTTGCAAGACCGGCACTACCAAAGCGGCGTTCGATTCGCTGGCGCCGTCGATGATCGAAAAACCCACGACCGTGAACACGTCCTTGATCTGCGGCATTGCTTTCAGCAGTGCCTCGAGCTGTGCCGCCGCCTCTCCGGTGCGGGCCTGGGATGCGCCGTCGGGTAATTGCAAGGCGATGAAGAAGGCGCCCTGATCTTCCTCGGGCAGGAAACCGGTCGGGGTACGCAATGAAATGAGGTAAACCCCGCCGGCGCAGACGAGAATGATCACGGTCCCGAATACCGCGGCGCGGACCAGACGCGCCACGACCCATGCGTAACCGTCACGAACATCGTCGATGCGGCGCAACAGCCAGCCCATGGGACCGCGTCGTTTGCCCTGACGGCGCAGAAAGACGGCGCACAAGGCCGGCGACAACGTCAGCGCGTTGACCGCCGAGATCAGCATCGAGACGCTGATCGTGACCGCAAATTGGCGGAACAGCGTTCCGGAAACACCGGGGATGAACGCGACCGGCACGAACACCGAAAGCAGCACTAATGTGATGGCGATGATGGGCGCGGTGATTTCGCCCATCGCTTTTTTCGTCGCCGCGGCCGGAGAAAGGTCCGGCTCTTCCTCCATCACGCGCTCGACGTTCTCTACCACGACGATGGCATCGTCGACCAGGATGCCGATGGCGAGCACCATCGCGAGGAGCGAGATCGTATTGGCGGAGTAACCCATCAAGAGCAGAACCGCGAAGCTGCCGATCACGCTGACCGGCACCGCAACGGCGGGGATGAGCGTGGCGCGCAAGCTGCCAAGAAACAGAAAGACGACCAGAACGACGAGAATGAACGCGATGCCGAGTGTGACCAACACGTCGCGGATGGTCTCTGTAACGAAGGTCGTCGAGTCGTAGTTTACGATGTATTTGAGACCGGGCGGAAACTGCCCGCTCAGCCGGTCCATACTGGCCTTGACCAGGTTGGCGGTCTGCACCCCATTCGCACCGGGGGCCAAGTCGATGCGGATTCCGACCGCGGCCCGCCCGTTGATGCGGCTCTCTACATCTTGGTTTTGAGCGCCGAGCTCGACCCGGGCGACGTCGCGCACGCGCAGCAGCGAACCGTCCGGATTGGCGCGCAAGACGATATTGCCGAACTGCTCGGGCGTGGCGAGCCGGCCTTGCGTCTGAATATTCATTTGAAACTGCTGATCGTTGCCGATCGGACGCGCGCCGATCCGCCCGACCGGCGCCTGAACGTTCTGCGTCTGGATCGCCGCGATCACATCGCCCGGAGTCAATGTGAGGTTATCGAGGCGCTTGGCGTCGAACCAGATGCGCATCGAATAATTGAGCGTACCGAACAGCCTGGCTTGTCCAACGCCGGGGATGCGCGATAGCACATCGAGCACGTTGATGATGGCGTAGTTGGTGATGAACAGCGGGTCCTGCTCGCCGCTTTCGCTGTAGAGAGCGAGGAATTGCAGGATCGCCGACGATTGCTTCCGAACCGTCAAACCCTGCAGCTGAACTTCGGGGGGTAGCTTGGCGAGCGCAGTCTGCACGCGATTGTTGACATTGACGGTGTCGACGTCGGGATCGCTGCCGAGCAGAAAACTGACCGTCAACGTATAGCTGCCGTCGTCCCCGCTAGCCGACTTCATGTAGATCATCTTATCCACGCCGACGACCTGCGCCTCGATCGGTTGCGCAACGCTGGATTCGACGACCGCGGCGGATGCACCCGGATAGGCGGCCGAAACCACCACCTGCGGCGGCACGATGTCGGGGAATTGCGCGACCGGAATGCGCGTCAGGGCCAATAAGCCGGCGACCATGATGACGATGGCAATGACGACGGCGAGCCGCGGGCGATCGACGAAGACCGACGATATCATCACTTCGCTCCCGACGCGGCGGCGGGCGCACTGCCGCGTGCGCTCGGCGAATTGGAACCGGATGCACCGCCTTGCCCGATCGTCGGCGGAATTGCGGGGGTCGGGCTGGCCGGCCCGGCAGAGACCTCTTGACCCGCACGGGCACGTTGCAGGCCCTCGCTGATCACGAGTTCGCCCTCAGAGAGCCCGTTCGTTACCACGGCCGTGGAGGGAGTCGACTGGCCCAGCAGAATGCGCCGGATCTGTGCCTTGTTCTGCGCATCGACCACATAGACATATTCGCCCTGCTGATCGGACAATACGGCGGCGCGCGGGATGGCCAGAACGGCGATCGGCTGCACGCCTTCCACGATTACGGTGACGAATTCACCATCCGTGAGCTCACGCGCGCCGGGCTGCCCTGCCTGCATCCCCGGGAATACCGGATTGGGGACCACGCCGCGAAACGTGATGGTATCGGTATTTTCGGCGACGGTGGGCGAGACGTAATCGGGCCTGCCTTCATGCTGATAGAACCTGCCGTCGGGCAGGCGCAGCTTGAGCACGACCGCGCTGAAGCCACCCTTGTTGGCATAGCGGTTGCGCAGATCGAGCGCGGCGCGCTGCGAGATCGGGAAGATCACGTACATGGGGTCCTGGCTGATGAGTGTCGCCAGCGTCCCGCTGGTGGGCGAGACCACATTGCCTTCCGTGACGCCGGTGCTGCTGATCTTGCCGTCGATCGGAGCGCGGATTTCGGTATAGCCGAGATTGATCTCGGCAGTCTTGAGCTGAGCCTGGGCCCCGTCGATCTGCGCCGCCAAGGCGCGCTCCGCAGCCAGCGCCGAATCGTAATTCGATTGTGGGCCGGCCGACTTCTCGAGCAAATCCTTGGCACGCGCCAGCGCTATCTGGGCGTTACGATGCTGCGCGTCGAGTTGGTCTACATTGGCCTTGGCGGCATCGACCTGCGCCTGAAACGGCGGCTGTTCAAGCTGATAAAGGAGATCGCCTTTTTTGACTTCCGAGCCTTCAACAAACAGCCTCTTCTCGAGAAAGGCGGTAACTCGCGCGACGAGCGTGACTCGACCCTCTGCCTGGACCCTGCCGACGAATTCGTCGGTCTGTGTTATCTGCTGCCGCTCGGCCCGGACTACGCCTACAGCGGGCGGGCCTGCCGACTGCTGTGCGGTAGCGCTGTCCACGAACCAACCGCCGAACGCGAGCAGGACAAGAACTGCCGAAAGCCTGTAACTCATTTGGTGCTCCGGTGTTGTCAGCACAGCTCTGATACGATCGCTCCCATCTGTTCTCAACCTTCATTGGCGTGCCAAAGCCGATGCGCCCCTACAGAACAGGGATCAGGCGCCGCGTAGCCGTGGCAGAATGCGCAGTGCGTTTTCGCGATTCACCCGCTTGCGATCCTGCTCGCCGAACGTGGCGTCGACTCCCTCGGATTGCTCGGCGGCCGCGCGATACGGAAAGTCGCTACCGTACACGATCTGCGATACCGGAACCAGCTTGGCGAGCGCGGCCAACGTCCCTGCCAACGAGACTTGCGCAGTGTCGTAGTGGAAGCGATTGAGCTCGGCCTGAACAATCTCACGGGTGAATCGGCCCAGGTAGGGCGGCGTAGTCACCATCTGCACCAGGAGGCGTTCGGCAAAGGCGGTCAGCCCGCCGCCGCCGTGCGAGAAGATCCAGTTGATGTCCCGATATTTCTGCGATGTGCCGCTGAAAATCAGGCTGGTGATGCTGCGCGTCGTGTCAGCGCCCCACTCGATCAAGACAGACGGCACGCCCTGGACGAGATTGACGCAGCAATTTGCGTCCGCCGGGTGGGTGTAGACGGTCGCCTTGCGGCGGTTCAGCTCCTCCCAAATCGGCTCGAAATAAGAGTAGCCGAGCCACTTGTCGCCGTAATTTGTCAGGACGCCGACGCCGTCGGCCTTAAGCGTGTCCAGGGCGTAGGCGATCTCCTTGAGGCTTTCCTCGATGTGCGGCAGAGGCAGCATGGCGAAGAGGCCGAACCTCCCAGGATGGCTCGTCGTCAGTTGCTTGACGTACTCGTTCGACTCGCGCGTGATGCGGGCCGCCGCATCTCTGCCGAGCGGCCGCACCTGCGGAGGGTTGCCCGACAGAACCGCGGTCGCGATGCCGCCCTTGTCCATATCGTCGAGCGATTTCTGCACGGACCAATTCGCGATCACCGGGTCGTCGGCGCCAATCAGCTTTATGGCCTGCAGCCAGCTCGGCGCCGCGATGTGATGATGCACGTCGATGCGTTGCGTCTTCTTCGCCTGCGCAAACGCCAGCTCGGGCGAGGCAACTACGCTTGCGAGCATGGCGGAAAATGTGCGGCGTGTGACGCCCATGCTAATCTATCCCACCGAAATCTTGTTTTCACATCTAACTCCGATCCGAGAAACCGCGGGGAGCATGACGCGTTGCTCGCGTTTACAATGACCCCTCGCTACGTCAGAGCGGCTCTGACCCGATCACGATCGAAAGGAAGGTCGCGAAGACGCTTTCCGGTCGCGTTGAAAAATGCGTTCGCAATGGCGGCAGGCACCGGCGGCAATGCCGCTTCTCCAGCGCCCAAGGGCGGCAGTTCGGGATGATCGAGAAGCACGATGTCGATCTCGGGCAGCTCAGGAAAAGTCAGAATCGGATAGCTTGCCCAATCGCGCGAAGTCACACGTTTGCGATCAAACCGGACCATTTCCTTCAATGCCCAGCTCACGCCTTGAATGATCGCGCCTTCGAGTTGGTTGGATATGCCGTCGGGTGTTACGATCAGGCCGGCATCCGCGGCGGCAGCTATGCGCTCGACGCGGATGGTGCTCGATTCGCGATCGACCAGGATGTCGGCAATGAGCGCCACGTAGGTTTTTGTGGTTTCGTAGCGCACAAAGGAAATTCCGCGCCCGCGCGTGCCGTCGCCTTTGGCGCCGCTGCGCCAATTGGCGCGCTCTGCAACGGATCGAATGACGGCCTTGGCACGGTCATCGGTCAAGTGGCGGAGCCGGTATTCCACCGGGTCGGCGCCGGCGCTCTCCGCAAGCTCGTCCATGAATGATTCGATGGCGAACACGTTGCCGAAAGCGCCGAGAGACCGGAGCGAGGATACGCGCACCGGCATCGTCGGCAAAAAATGCTCGGTGATGCGTTGGCTCGGGAAGTCGTAATAAGGCACTGCGTTTCGATCGCCGCCGCCGCTCGGCAACGGGATCTCGCCCGGCGGCGCGTGCTGGAACGGCTGGGCGAGGTGCCAGGCGGCCAGGAGATTGACCCCGCCTGGCAGGCCTGGGCGCATGACGAATGAATTGGTCCAAAAGTCATATTGCCAGTCGACGATCGACCCGTCGGCTGCCACGCTCGCCTGCATGTCGATGGACATGGCAGCGCCGAACGGCTCCCAGGCGAACTCGTCGTCCCGCATCCACTGCACCTTGACCGGCGCACCGCCGACTGCGCGGCTCAACAGGGCAGCGTCGAGTGCCACGTCGTCGGCGCCGTTGTGGCCGTAGCAGCCTGAACCCTGGGCGTGGACAATGTGCACCTTGTCGAGCGAAAGTCCCACGGCCGCGGCAATATCGGTCCGCAGCGGGTAGGGGCCCTGGGTGTGCGACCAGATCGTCAACACACCGTTCTCGACCGCCGCGACGGCGCAGGATGGGCCGATCGAGGCATGAGCGAGATAGGGTTTTGAATAGGTGGCTTTCAGGCTTCTCGCCGCCGTCGGCGCGGCCGCGCCCGACGATCGCGAGCTCACCGTCATGACCTGGGCGTCCGTTGAATTTCGGAAGAAGTCCGCGATGCGAGCCTCGTCCGGAAGCTCCGCCGGCATTGTCCAAACGGCAGCCCGCTGCAATGCGGCGCGCGCGGCGATCGCCTGCTCCTCCCGCCGCGCCACGACGCCGAGAAACCGCCCGTCACGGACGACGGCCACCACGCCCGGCGTGGCCTTCGCGGAGGTATCGTCGAAGGCGGCTAATTGCGCCCCGTAACTGGGCGGTCGAACCACTCGGCCAAACAACATGCCGGGTAGTCGGATATCCTGCACAAAGGCTTCGCCACCGGTGACCTTCGTCGGTATGTCGAGCCTCGGAACGGAAGTTCCAACGATGTGACGGTTGGAATTGGTTTTCAGAGGAACATCCCTCCTCGCGTCGCGGGCGAGAATTCCTTCCGAAGCAAGCTCCCAATAAGTGACCCGGCCGACGCCCGCCGAACTGCTAATCACGCCATCATTGACTGTGAGGCTGTCAATGGGGACGCGCATCTTGGCCGCAGCCATTTCCAAAAGGCTAACGCGAGCGTCTGCCGCCGCGTAGCGAAGGGCGCTGCCGCCGACCTCGATTGAGGCGCTTCCGGCGGTATAACTCTCGTCGGGAGAATGGGAGGTGTCAGCCGGGCGCATTCGAATTCGCCCAAACTCAACGTCGAGTTCCTCTGCGGTGATCTGCGCAAGCGCGGTAATATTTCCCTGACCGCATTCCACTTTTCCAGTGAACACTTCGACCGTTCCGTTCGCACTGATCCGCAGCCATGAATCGAGACGTTTATTGGTTTCCAGATCTACGGGAAGTTTTCCTGGCGCGATTTGTCCAAGAACGGTGCCGGGATTCATCGAGAAGAACAGGAGGATGCCCGCTGCCGCTTGGCCGAACTGGCGGCGCGAGTACTCGCGGGCAAACGGAAGCGTGCCTGAGTTAGGGTTCATATCAGATCCCTTTCGCTACGCTCTGAACTGCCCGAATAATCCGCCAATGCGTCCCGCAGCGACAAAGATTTTGCGCCAAGGCCTGACGAATTTCGACGCTGGTCGGGTGTTGGTTTCGGTCAAGGAACGCTTTTGCGGTCATGATCATTCCGTTGATGCAATAGCCGCACTGCGCCGCCTGCTCTGCAATGAACGCCCTTTGAAGCGCATGCGGCTTTTCGACGGTCCCGAGTCCTTCGAGCGTAACCACTGATGCATTGCCCACCGCCGAAAGCGGAAACACACAGGTGCGGGTTGCCTCGCCGTCAACGATTGCGGTGCACGCACCGCACTGCGCGAGGCCGCAGCCGAATTTCGGTCCGTTGAGGCCGAGATCATTGCGCAAGACATACAGAAACGGCGTGTCGCCCTCCGCCGTCACGACACGCTCAGCGCCGTTCACATTGATGCGAAACGTCTCCGGCATCCCGTCCTCCCTGGTGTCGCCGTCGGTTTGGCTCCAGAACGAAGTGCTCTGCCTCAGACGTTCCGCTTCGCCTTTGCGTACGGGTATATGAGCGTGCCTGAGGCAAGGCCCGACGGCCAGACAACCGCTTGCGTCCTTGGGTCCTTGAAATCTGAAAGATCGCCTCCCTTGATATTCTGATATTGTACCTGGAGAACACGCGCCTCCGACCAGCCACCGCCCGTTCCGAATTTGACGTCGCCGACAACGGTCTTGAACGAGCTGTCGCGAGTGAATTGTGCCAACCTTGCATCGTCCAGCGAGGCAGTGCCCGCAATGGCCTGCTCGACAACCTGCATTTGGGCGTAAGCCTGCGGGGCAACGTAGTAACCAAGCGGATCCGCACCCGCGTTCGGTGCGAGCGATTGATATTCCGCCATCATCTGTGCGATGCCAGGATACATCATCTTCGGGACCGGCAGCCAATACTCGTAATTGACGAGCCCATTCAAAAGCGGACCAAGCTGCAACTTGATCGAACCGTTCTGGGGGCCGATCATCGCTCCGCCCACTATTTTCGGCTCAAGTCCGACCTCGTTGAGAGCGCGCAGGAGGCCAGCCGAATCGTTCAGATAGGAGCAAAAAAACAAGATGTCGGGATTGATGGGTTTAAGACTGCTGATCAACGCCGCAAAGTCCGTCGCCGAGAGCGGATATCTGACGTCCGATACGACCCTGAATCCGTGTTTGCCCGCGTGCGCGATTGCGCCCTGCACCGGGCTCTTCGAAAACGGGGCGTCGGCGGCAAGAATCGCCATGGTCTGGGGTTTTGGCGATTGGTTTGCCGCCAGGCTGAAGAAGCCTTCTGTCAGGGCCTCGCTTGGCTGAGGTCCGGTCGGGATCATCACGAAATAGTTCGGGTAGTTGAAGGACGCGTTCACGGCGAGCGCCATCAACGCAACGAGATACCGGTTTCGCTCAATAATCAGCGGCATCGCGGGTGAGACCGAATTGTCTCCGTACCCTCCAATCACCAGATCGACTTTTTCATCGTCGAGAAGGCGCTTGTAGATGTCAGGCACAAGCTTCGGATTGGTTTCATCGTCGATGCAGACCATCTCGACTTTTCGACCCAGCAGCCCACCTTTTCGATTGACGTCATCCTCCCAGATCTGATGGGCGAGCCGCGCCGTCTTGCCGTTTGAGGCCAGGGGGCCTGTCAGCGACAGGCAATATCCAATTCGAATCGGTTGTGCGCTCATTTGTCCGCTGCCGGCTGTATATTCGGGCGATAGTTGTTTTGCCGATTACTCATCAGCCAGACCCCGAGTTCGTAGGTCTGGTAGGCGCCGCGCACCAGAGGATCCTCGTCGGCGATCGCTTTTGCTTCGGCCACGCTTCCGGTTCGAAGCACGATCAGACCACCCGAACGCTCCGGGAGCGGGCCAGCCATGACGAGCTTTCCGCTGTCATCAAGTGCAGCCAGGTGAGCGGCGTGGAGGTTCACGACCTCGGGAGAGAGCGGCCTTTCGGGAATCGAGTGGAGAAAGATCACGTAGTACTTGGCTTCCTGCCGGACACCGGAATGATCATCGGCGGGGGACATCGCAGGCCCTCCAGATCAGCGCTTGAAGGACGCTTGGAGATTCATGAACACGCCAAGCTGCTCCAGGAGAATCGGAACCGCGACGTAGCAGTGAAAGGAGCGCACCTTGCCGTCTGTCAGGTGGAAGACGTCGCAACAAGGCGCATGCATCGTCTTTCCGGTCGGCGGGATCGTTCCCGGCGGCAGCACGAGGTCGCCTTTATGGGTTCCGTTGAGAGACAACTCCACGAGCACGAGATCGCCGATAGTGTGAAGGTCGTAGAGTTCCCGGTGCATGTCGGGAAACGCGGTCGCATAAACATCGACCGTCACGCCGATGTCGAGGCCGTAGTATTTTTTTCCGGCGGCCACATCGTAAAAGTATCCGTCATTCGTGAACATGGACACGAACTTCGGCGTGTCTTTCGACTTGGCTTCCGCCAGCGAATACAGAGTGCGGATGACGTGTTCGTTGCGGGTTTCTTCGGATGTCTTTGCGTCCATAGCAGCGTCTCCTGAGAAAGATCGAGTTACGTCTGCGCCCGTGCAGCGTTTCATCAGCTGATCCGCAGTTTGGCGAGGCCAGGGCTAGCTTCCGAGATCTTGACGATGCCCAGTTTGATGATTGGGAATGCCTCGATCTATTGCGCACCGGTCGTGCTGGTTACCATCATGGTATGGTTGCACTGAACGTTGGTTTACAGGCCGTGGCAAAAACGCCATCGCATTCCAAGCCGTGATGGCTGGGGCGATTGCGACACCTCGGCCCAGCCGGTCTAAGGGCGCGCGACCCAAGGAAGACGCGACAATCCCTCCCGCTTGACGAGGCGATATACTGCAACTCCCGAGGCCGCCATTCGCACACGGCCTCGGGAGTGCACTCCTGAAACGCCACCCACTGCGAGTCTTTTGTCCTCTTCGCAGCGGCTGAATCCCGCGAACGCGGCGAACGGAGGCGCTTAGGGCCGATATCCGGCAGAGGTCATGCACGACATATACTGGAGTGCCCGCGCCCTGGCGTCCTCGTCGGGTGAATTTCTAGGCCCGCCAACCTGGGCTATACACTTTTGGACGGCAGCCTCACGGCCGGCATTGGAGCTGCGGCTCTTGGCCCAGCTGGGACAAGCTGCCATCACGGCAAAAATTGACGCGACCGCTGTGACAAAGCACACGCGCGAAATGTCCATCCCTACCTCCGTTGATGTTGTTGGCCGTCACGATAGTGCGTCTCGGTCGGCCACATCCGATTCGCACATCCTCCGCGCCGGTGCTCTTCGTCATCGGCAGCCTTCCACCGGCTGATCTGCAGTTTGACGAGGCCCGGACCGGCCTCCGAAATCCTGCCGAAGCCCAATCTGACAGTTGGGAATGCCGCGATCTATTGGGCGCCGGTCGTGCCGGCTACTGTCATGGTGCGGTTGCGGTGAACGTTGGTTTACAGACCGCGGGAAACGCCATCACATTCCAAGCTGTAATGGCGGGGCGATCGCGACGTCTCCGCCCAGCTGGGTTAGGGCGCGCGCCGAACGAAGGAAGACGGGACAATCCCTCCCCCTTGACGGCCGAATTCATGCGGCGTCCGGGGGGCCCCCTCATTGGCGCTAACTTACGCCGTAACGGCACCGCGGACGCCCCTGTCCCCTTGCGGGGAGGGGTCGTGCCATAGGGCACCGCGGTGCCACAGCCCTCGACCCCCCACCCCAACCCTCCCCAAGGGGGGAGGGAGTCGCGAGCGGCTCGGCCATCGCTCAAGTTAGGGCCAATGGGGGGCCCCCCTTCGGGCAGCGGCACCAATATTTTCCATTCACCCTTGGCCGGCACAGAAAGCTAGCTCATGCATCGCCGATGCGGGCGGCCAGCTCGACCTAAACTTTAGTTTATCCTTGCTGCGCCACAGAAGGGGGGAAGCAACTGTTCATGCCCATACATTGTCATGTAATCTGCATCGTGGTCGTCGCACTTGCGAAATGGGACGACTTGCTAGACCCCTTGGGCAGAACTCGTTTGCACGTTCGGGTCTGACGCATGTACGTCCTGACAGGAAGATGACACATGTCAACGAATGACAATTCCATGCGGTGTGCCGACGGCAGTCTCGGCGGGCACCGGCACGTTTGCGCCTTCTTCAACGACCTCGACGAGGAGCACAGGGTGCTTCGGTCATTCTTCAAAGATGGCTTCGACCGTGGAGAAAAGGCGACCCACATTGTGGAGGTGGACAAGCGCGCAGATTATCTGCAGCGGCTCGCGGCGGCAGGCATAAATGTGAGCAAGATGATGGACGCTGGCCAACTGGAAGTGCTGCCATGGACGGACATGTATGTGCGCGACCACCGGTTCGACCAGGATGCTATGCTGGCTTCGGTTGAAGAACTAATCCAATCTGGCGCATCTGCCGGCTACCCGCGTACCAGGTTGGTGGGACACCATATGGATTGGTTGTTTCTAGATCAGCCAGCCGTGAGCAACCTCTTGCAATACGAGGCACGCCTCAATCATGTTCTTTCGAAATACAACGCTCCGGTGGTCTGCAACTACGATCTATCCAAAATCAGCGCCAGCGTGGCGATGGACATCATGCGGACGCACCCACTCGTCATTGTGGGCGGGTTGCTCCGGGAGAATCCGTTCTTCGTTCCACCAGACGAATTCCTTCTCGAGATACGCGAGCGCCGGTTGCCCGTGGCGCAAGCGATTGCACCCTGACAAATGTCCACACATTCCGATCCTAAAGTTCTCTATTCGCGAAGGTTGCTCAGGGATCTCGTGGCACTGTCTGGCGTCCCGATGGCGTGGGTAGGAAGAGAACCATCTGCCATCGCCGCCGATTTTGCCGACCTGTTGGTCGATTCGTTGAACGTGGATTCCGCCTTCGTGCGGTTATGCGATCCCAAAGGCCGAGCCGCCGTCGAAACTGCGCGAGGAAAACCTTGGCCGGCGCTTCCGGAATGGCTAGAGTCCCATCTTGCCGGGGGCGGTTCTCTTTTGCGCAGCGAAAGTGTTCCAGGCAGCGATGGCGCGCGGGCGGCTCGCGGCATTGTCGTTCCCATCGGCGTCAATGCGGGGCTCGGTCTGGTTGCCGCGGCGAGTGACCGCCCCGACTTTCCCTGCGAAATCGACCAGCTGCTTCTCTCCGTGGCGGCCAATCATGCCGCGACGGCATGTCGGATGGCACGCC
>Ga0210402_10004091_pt1 | contig 13386 bp, 11 predicted proteins | sample IncBWC7MmetaG_FD_161055 | JGI IMG/M metagenome (GOLD analysis project Ga0210402, IMG submission 161055) | Forest soil microbial communities from Barre Woods Harvard Forest LTER site, Petersham, Massachusetts, United States - Inc-BW-C-7-M | ecosystem: Environmental > Terrestrial > Soil >...
AAAAGCTTGAGCAAAAGCTTGAGCAAAAGCATGCCACTCAGCAGAAGCAGATGGAGCAACGTCAAGCGCCCCGACAGGCCGCGCCAAGACCGGAAAACCGTCCTCCTACGGAAAAACCGCATTGATGGAACTGTGATCGTAGAATCGGTCAAAATTAACGGGCTGACGACGATGCGCTTACCGGCGACACCGCGACAGCAGATAAAATCCGAGCAATTGGGATACGCAAGACGATGGAATTATCGGGGATGAGTCAACACACGATAGAAAAGATGATTCGTGGCGAATCTGTGAAACGCAAGACGTACGAGCAGGCCCTAAGAACGATTCAAGCCTACAAGCGCCCTCAATGATCGTAATAAAGACTTTGCAACGACTAGTCGGCTCCAAGGGATCCTTTGCCTTACTTCTTTAATTCTGGTCATCGCTGGCTTAAATCTGCAGTATCATTTAGTCCGCGAAAGCAGGAGGGAACGACCTTATGGGCTTTCGGTTGCGCATGATTCTCTGGATTCCGACGCTTGCGTATGCTGGCTTCTTATTGTTGGGTGGCAAAAACTTGCCCTCGCTGGGCCAGGCTGTTTATGCAATGTTTCTAGGGGCTCTGTTGGGATTTCTTCTAGCCACGATGTTCACGCTCAGGCAAATTCGGCGAGAGAAACGAATCGCCCGTTTGCGCAGCTGTTGAACTCAGGGCCATTGCACTCAAAACTCCCCAGTCGTGGGATGATGAGTGAAATGCGGATGTTTCGCCAATTGGCTTTCCCGTGACCAAGTGGCCTAGGCTCACCGAATGGAACAAGCGACCGACAGGCCCCATTCCAAGTACCCGCAGGTGTATCCGATTGTGCGGATCGACACGCCTAATCGGCACGATGGGTTTGAGGTGGCGGAGACTGGAAACCGGCTTACGGTTCGGATATTGAGGCACTCCCAGAGGAAACCGGGAGCACCCGCTAGGCCGAACCTACGGAGCACGGCGCCAGTCTTCGACCCGACCAGGGCGCGAGCTGAACCTTGCTCGCAACGCACAAATTCGCCTTCAAAGAGAAAGAAGAAAGATGAGAAGCAGCGTGCGAAGCTGCTCCTCTATTGCGGAGTGATTCCAAATCTACTGATTGACTCGAAGAATCATCTCGGTGCCACTGTCGAGATGAACATTGCTCCCCTGGGAACTGATTACGGATGCATTGGCAGAAGTTGAGCTCTGCGTAGCCAAGCTCAGCCCCGGAAGCCCGACGACCCCCTGGCTGTTGGCTGACAGCGAACCAGAGGCAGCGCTCGCGGCATTCCCTACTGTGTTGACGGTTGAACCTCCTACACTGCCCGCGGTGTTTACCACGCCCCCTGCGGTGGAACGCACACCGCCTCCCAAGCCGCCTCCGGCGGAAGCGGTAGACGACGCCATGGTTCCGGCGCTGGTGGTCGCCATCGTATCGTCCTCTACCGCACTGGCGGCGTTCCCGCGGCCGATTGCCTGAATACTGAGCGTAATTGGCATTTGCGTTCCGTTCTTCAGGATGGCGTGGTCAAAGGCTATGCCAAGCTTTGAGTCGTGCTGTTCTTTGCTGTGCGGCTTGACTTCGGTTACATGGCCTACAAGCTTCGAACCCTTGGGAACCACCACGTGACCGTCGGATTTCACATCCTGGGTGGTTTTCGCGATCACTTCGTCGCCCACCTTGTTCTTCTTAGCATCGAGCGGCTTTACGAGTTGCGCTTGCATCGTGCTGTCAGCCTGTAACTGACCCGCACTCGTCGCTTGTGTGTTGCCTTGAGAAACCTTGGCCGCCTGCGATGCGGCATGGGCTTCCGTCGCCGCTTGCGCTCCCGATTGTCCCGCTACGGACGACTGCCCTGAGGCTGTGGCGCTGCCCTGCGACTGCGCACTCTGCGTCATGCAAAATCCGACGAACACAATTCCTGCAAAGAACGAGACGAGAATTTTCCTTATCAAAAGTTCCTCCTTGAAGCTGGAAATGTACTTTGTTATGAACCCCAAAATGCAGGAAAGCACTCCCCGCTTCCGGAATTTGCATCCAGCAAGTTCTAAAATCCAGGTAACTACGAAGTCTAAGGCGAACCCCTATGGTCACCATCGGGGTTTTCCTGTATCCCTTGGCACACAAGGTCATTGACCGATTTCTGTAGAGGGGTCTCAGAATGTGGCGGCATCGAAGGCAAAGAGAACGGCCGGCTTTTTATCAGCACCTCTATTTATCAGCACCTCTATGATGGGTGCGGGCAGGACGAATCCACTTGGGAATTCACTACGTAAATCAGTGGCACCGATGATACTGTTTTGCGCGTAACTACAGCGAATAAGAGAAACTATAGAAACTGTAGCCCACGAATGAAATCCCTCGTAAGCCCCTGAAAAACGGATTATTATCGCGGAAGTGTAGGGATTACAGCGAGATAGCGGAAATGGCCGTAACGGAATCCCTACCGCAGAGAGTTCTCCGCCTACGCCGGCTGCGGAGTCCGCGAAATGCGGCCATATTTTCGTGATTCTGGCTCGACAACCGGACTGCAGAGAATGCACTGCCTTCGGGGGGCGTCTGGCATCCTTCCGCCGGGTTCTCTGAAGCCATGTGGACCGTGTGGGAGGTTATCACGCACGACTATACGCCGACATCGAAGCGCGAAGTTTTCCTCCGTCGCCACTGCGGCACTCGGCCTGTCACCTTGCCATTGCTCGACGCGGGCTTCATGCCTGAGGCGCTGCGCTGGTTGTAGCATGGGTATCCGGCGCCAATCGTGGTGCATGAGCCTTCGGCTATGGGCCAGCCCGGATCGGATCCGCGAGGAAAAGTTTATTCGGTCGTGGCGGCGGATAAGTTGTGGGAGCGGATCGGCGGTGGTTTTGGAACGGTGGCGAGTCCGACGGGCGATCAAGATGGCAATGTATTCTTTGCCGACGTGGCGGCCAAACGAATTTTTAAGGTGGATCTGAACGGGCGCGTAAATGTGTTCAAGGATCATTCGAGCGGCGCAATCGCACTGAGAGTTGGACCCGACGGGCGGCTCTATGCCTTTCAACCGGACAACAAGCGCATCGTGTCGGGCCGGACGGCGATGAGAAGGTGGCCGCTCGAAACGTTGCGGCCACCGACATTGCGGTGACGGGACGGTCCACAGTTTATTTCGCGGACGCGGTTCACAGAACCATCGGTTACATCGACGAGCAAGGGCGAACGCGTACCTTGTATGACGGCGGAGAGATTGCGATGCCCTCAGTGTTGGCGCTGTCGCCAGATCAGGCAATGTTGATTGTCACCGACAGACAAAGTCGATTCAGTTGGTCGTTTCAAATCGCGGGAGATGGATCACTGATCAATGGTGAGCCGTTCTATCGCCTGGAGACGCCCGAGTCAGGATGGAAGAGTGGCGTCCAGGGAGCGGTTGAAGACGCTGACGGTCAGGTTTATTTTGCGAGCCCCCTTGTGGTTCAGTTTTGCGAGGCGAACGGACGAGTGGCAGGAATCTTGAACCCGCCCGAACACGGCGTCGTTACAGGCTTGGCTTTTGCGGGGGAAGAATCTGGATTGGCTTTACGTCGCGGAAGGCGGCAAGCTGTTTCGTCGCCCGGTGAAAGTGAGGGGAGTGGCGGTGGGTCGTCCAACCAAGGCGCCTGCGGCGCCATGGCGCCATTGTGAGGGCTGCCAGGACGGCGAGGCAAGGCTTCAGAAATGAATCGACGTATGTTTCTAACCCGAATTGTAGGTTTTGCCGCGGCGGCAATGGTGCCGCCAAAATTCGCGGGCGCGCTGCAGGCAGCGCCGAGTGAGGCGGAAGTGCGGGTCACACTCGATCCCGCCCGAACGCTTGCGGTGATTCCACCGGATTTCACCGGGTTGGGCTACGAGATCTCTTCGGTGGCTCGTCCACGACTTCTCAGCGGTCAAAACGCAGTTTACGTGGAGCTTGTGCGAACGCTGGGCACAAAAGGTGTGATACGCGTGGGTGGAAACACTGCGGATTACGCGTCGTACTCCGCAAATGGAGAGCCGCTTTCCTCGCCGGAAGGAAAAGCAGGGTCGGTCGTCAACGACGCGGTGCTTCGTGGCCTGGGAACATTTCTTGACGCGACCGGATGGAAATTAATTTGGACGCTCAACCTTGGCAATGGCACGCTGGAAAATGCGATTGCGGAGGCGAAGGGGGTTATGGCGGCGTCGAGTGGGAAGTTGCTTGCGTTCGAAATCGGCAACGAGCCCGATTTGTTTCCAAGGCGGGAAGGTCATCGACGTGCAGGCTATGGCTATGAGGATTACCTGCGTGAATACCGGGCCTGGCGAGACACGCTGCGGAAGGCGATTCCGAAAATTGCCTTCGCGTGCCCGGATGCGGCGGTCGCGACGGAGTGGGTGACCCGGTTTGCGGCTGACGAAGGCAAGGACATCAAACTGCTAACGCATCACTATTACCGCGAGGGTCAAAATCCGACTAGCAGCATCGACAAGCTTCTTCACCCCGACCCAAAGCTCGGGCCGGTGCTGGCGAAACTCAAGGCCGCTTCGGAAGCTAGCGGGGCGCCATATCGAATCTGCGAGACGAACTCGTTTTCTGGCGGCGGCAAACCCGGGGTGAGCGATACGTTGGCTGCGGCGCTGTGGGTGCTGGACTTCATGTTCATCCTTGCGTCGAGCGGATGTGCTGGGGTGAACATAGAGTCGGGAGTGAACCAGCGAGGGTTCATCAGTTCGTACTCGCCGATCGGCGACGATGAGCAGGGACATTACTGGGCCGCGCCGGAATATTATGGGATGCTTGCGTTCGCTCAATGCGGGATGGGGCGGATAATCGCAAGCACGGTCGATGCGGGAAGCAGAAACATTGTGGCGCACGCAACTCAGGCGGACCAGGATCGAATTGTTGTAACGCTGATCAACAAGGAAGCGGCATCTGATGCAGTCATCGGAATCGAGGGAGCATCCGGAAGTCGGAGTGTGTCCGTGGTAAGACTGTCGGGACCATCGCTGGAAAGTAAATCAGGTATCACTTTGGCTGGCGAGGCCGTGTTACCTACCGGCACTTGGAAGGCTGCGCGCGTGGAAGAGGCGGCGCGATCCCAGGGAAAATTGAAGGTTCGGCTTCCGGCAGCCAGCGCGGCCTTGGTCACGCTGCACGCGTAAGTGCCAGTGTCGCGCGCCGTGATTGAATGGGTTCGTCATTTCCCCTCGCCTTCGTCCCAATCCATGTAAACGTGTACATTGTTAGGCGAAGGCAGTAAACTATGCCGCGGTCAAAGGCTCGCCTAGCCTAGGCTCGCCTAAGATTATTGAAGACGAGGAATTTATGCGCCGTAATTCTCCATTCAAAAATATTTTGATAGTCACACTGCTCGGTGCGACGGCAATTGGGCAAGGCATGCGGCCGCCGGCAGTTCCGCTAGTGACGCACGATCCGTACTTCAGCATCTGGTCGATGAACGATCATTTGAACGACGGTCCGACCCGGCACTGGACGGGGAAGGTGCAACGCCTCACGGGGTTGGTGCGGATCGACGGAAATGTTTTTCGCTGGATGGGCGACGCGCCGCGAGGCACGGCTGCGCTGCCGCAGACGAGCGTGAACGTCACTCCGACGCGTACAGTGTATCAATTTGCGGGACAGGGGATATCGCTAGAAGTGAATTTTCTTTCTCCCTTACTACCCGGCGACCCCGAGGTGATGTCGCGTCCGGTCACTTACATCACAATGGCGGCGCAGTCCAAAGATGGCGCTCCACACGGCGTGCAGCTACTGTTCGCGGCCGACGCGTCGTTGTCTGTGGATACTGGAACACAGGAGGTTACGTGGTCACGATCACGGTTGCAGGCGATGACAGTATTAAGAGCCTCGGATTTCGAGCAGCCGGTGCTGCAAAAATCGGGCGACGATCTGCGGATTGATTGGGGATATTTACTGTTGGCGGTGCCCGATCAACCGGGCATGAGCGCGTCCACACAATTGAGCGACGATGTGGTTTCGCAATTCAGCGACGGCAAGGCGTTGGCGGCGGACGATATGGATATGCCGCGGCGGGCTGATCGCAGAACGGTGCTGGCCGCGGCGTTTGATCTCGGGCAAGTAAGCGGTAGCGCTTCCTCACAGCACTTGCTGCTGGCTTACGACGATATTTATTCCATCGAATATTTGAACCAGCGGCTGCGGCCATACTGGCGGCGCAGCGGGATGACGATGGGGCAGTTGTTGGAGAAGGCTGAGCAGGAATACCGCAGCCTGGATGAGAGAGCCCGGAAGTTCGACGATGAACTGGTGACGGACCTGAGGCGGGTGGGGGGAGATGCTTACACGGAAGTGGCAGAGTTAGCGTTTCGGCAGGGGATTGCGGCGCACAAGCTCGCGGCAGATGCGGAAGGACATCCGATGCTGTTTCCCAAGGAAAATTTCAGCAACGGGTGTATTTCGACCGTCGACGTGATTTATCCGTCGTCGCCGTTCTTCTTGCTGTTTAATCCGGAACTGTTGAAAGCGCAGCTCGAACCGCTGATGAAGTATACGGAGACGGGTCGATGGCGATTTCCATTTGCGCCGCACGATCTGGGAACTTATCCCAAGGCGAATGGGCAGGTGTATGGCGGTGGGGAGAGGACGATCGAAAATCAGATGCCGGTGGAGGAAAGCGGCAACATGCTGTTGATGTTCGCGGCACTGGCGAAGATCGAGGGCAATGCGAACTATGCAAATCGATACTGGCCGCAACTGACGCAGTGGGCTGAGTTCCTGAAGAAGGAAGGAATGGATCCGGGGAACCAGCTTTCGACCGATGACTTCGCTGGGCATCTTGCCCACAATGCGAATTTGTCGATCAAAGCGATTCTGGCGCTGGGCGGTTACTCAGCGTTGGCAGAGATGACTGGGCGGAAAGCGGAGGCGACTGCGTATAAGCAGTTGGCGAAGGAGATGGCGAGTCGCTGGGAACAAATGGCGCAGGACGGCGATCATTACCGATTGGCATTCGACCAGGCCGGGACGTGGAGTCAGAAATATAACCTGGTGTGGGACCGGATTCTGGGGCTCAACCTGTTTCCATCAAAGATCTGGCAAACGGAGATTCGTTTTTACGAGGGTCATCTCAATTCGTTCGGTCTGCCTCTCGATAACCGGCGCGACTACACGAAGCTCGATTGGGAAGTGTGGACCGCGACACTGACGGACAATCGCGAGGACTTCAATAAGTTGATTGCGCCGCTGCAGCGCTTCATCAATGAATCGCCGAGCCGTGTTCCGCTGACCGACTGGTATTCGACCGCGGACGGAAAGCAGTCTGGCTTTCAGGCGCGCTCGGTAGTGGGCGGCGTTTATATTCCGCTGCTCGCGAATCCGGAGTTGTGGAAGAAGTGGTCGTCGAAGGCGCAGGCTGCCGCCGCACGTTGAAACCTTGGCAAGCGGAGACCTTCGATCCGCAGCAAATCGACAAAGAGTTGGGATGGCAGAAGGGCTGGGGATGAACACGATGCGCGTGTTCCTGCACGAGCTGCTGTGGAAGCAGGACTCGGCGGGTTTCAAGCAGCGCATCTATACGTTCCTGACGATTGCCGACAAGCACCACATTCATCCGGTCTTTGTGCCGTTCGATTCGTGCTGGGAGGCGGAGCCGAAGCTGGGGCCTATCGACGTGCTGGCGAGCCAGGTTGAAACATCCGGCGACCGTGCAGGTATTCCCAATTTTTTATCCGCAGTGCCCGACTAGGGGTTTCCCACGAATCAGCACGCAATCATGGGTTTCACGGGGAAGAATCTTGAGGCGGCGGAGTTTCTGCTGGCGGACGCCCAAGTAGATGGTGATACGGCACGGGCGGCGCGGGACCGCGAATTGGGGCTGGCAGTTTTCAGATCTTTTCTAAGGCTTCGAATGGACCCTCCGGTTGGCGAGGGGTTTGACATAAAGACAGGAGAGCCAGAACTCGCGATTCCGCGCGATCGCCGGGTCTATCTGCGCTCGTTCGGGGATGACATGAAGGCGACGTTGCGCGCCTATCGCCGAGAGAGAGAGTTCATGGAAATCTTCATCCCGATTGGCTGGAGTGGGTTCGACAGTTCGGAGACTGGCTGTTGACTCAACAATAAGGCGATTCCAGGCACGGGCGCGATCGCGGATTGGTCTACGGCGTCCAGCTACGACCCGGTTCCGCTGCTGGTGCTGCTGAGTCGGGAAACCGGGGATTTAAGGTATCTGAAAAGCGCCGAGCGGGCGGCCGATTTCGTGTAGACAAGTGGACAAGCCAACGGTCAGTTTGTGGGCGGGACTATCGACAATCCGGACGTGCTGGACAAGGAGGCGGGAACGCTTTCGACCGAGGCATATCTGGCACTGTTCGAGGCTACGAAGAATTCAAAATGGCTCGATCGTGGGCGGGCGGCAGCGGACTACGCGGAGACCTACATTTACATTCGGAAGGTGCCCATGCCCGCCGATGAAGACGACCAATTGTTGCATTGGAAGAAAGGCGTGCCGACGTATGGGGTACAACTCATCGCGACGGGCCACTCATTGGTCGATGACAACATGGCATTCGATGTGGACGAATACGCGCGACTGGCGCGCTGGACGGGCGCCACACGCTACCTGGCAATTCGCTACGCTTCTGCTGCATGACACCAAGAACATGACGGGGATTCCGGGGCGGGCCTACGATTTGAAAGGGGCGGGGTGGCAGCAGGAACATTGGAGCATCGCCCCGCTGCGAGGATTTGGACTGCATCGTGGTTGGTTGCCATGGGTGGCGACCAGGCAACTCAAAGGCATACTTGGACTTCAGGAATTTGACGCGGAGTTGTACCGCCAACTCCCCCAGCCTGACGGCAATTCGGGACATTAAGCTGTCGTCGTTGTAGACGCCGAATCTTCCGCACGTTTGAGGGCTATCTGGCGAAATCGGCAGTGGCCATAGCGTGTACGCCTTCGGTGGGGCTGACGACGTAAATGTCGGGACGAATGTGCGTTTGTTTTTCGTATTCCGTTGCTACGGCGACCTTGAATTTCTCGGCCGCGTCGGCGTGGACCAGGTTGATGGTGCAACCGCCGAAGCCGCCGCCGGTCATGCGCGCCCCAGCCACGCCGGGTTGCGCGCAGGCGATTTCGACCATCGCGTCGAGTTCGGCACAACTTACCTGATAGTCGTCGCGAAGGCTGCGGTGCGATTCGGCCATGAGCCAGCCGACAGGGGGAAGATGTCCGTTCAGCAAAGCGTCAGCAGCTTGCTGTACGCGCTCGTTCTCGGTGACGACGTGCCGGCAGCGACGGTAAATCACTTCGGGCAGCAAGCTCTTGTGCTGTTCGAGTTGGCCGGGCGTGATATCGCGCAAGGCTTGGATTTCGGGCAGGGCCGAGGAAAGCAGCCTAACGCCCTGCTCGCATTGTGCGCGGCGCACATTGTATTCTCCGCCTGCAATTTGGTGCTTTACTCCTGTATTGCAAATTCCAAGCAGAACGCCAGACGGAATAGGCAAAGCCTTGGACTCAAGAGACCGACAATCGAGCATGAGCGCATGATCGGCACGGCCGTGCGCCGAGATGAACTGGTCCATAATGCCGACGCGGGCGCCGACAAATTCGTTCTCTGCCTGGCGGCACGCCAGAGCAAGTTTCGTGAGATTAATTTTGGCACAGCTGACGTCGAGCAAAGCGTATCCCGTGGAGACTTCAATAGCGGCGGATGAACTCAGGCCTGATCCAATCGGAACCTGGCTGCGGACGAGGATATTTGCCCCGCGAAGCTGGTAACCGGAGTTCCCCAGAGCGAGAGCAGTTCCCACGACGTAATCGCTCCAGTCCCCGCGACGAGTGAGGGCCGGGTCATCGAGGTTGACAGAAACGGTGGCGTCGAATTCCGAGGAATGGACCTGAAGTTTTCGATCGTCGCGAGCTGCAATCGCGACCCAACAGTGAATCCCAATCGCCGCGGGCATGACGAAGCCCTGGTTGTAGTCAGTGTGTTCGCCAATCAGATTCACGCGGCCGGGAGCGCGATAGAGCCGTGATGGTCCACCAAAAATTTGGTTGAAGAGTTTCTCCAGAGGAACGCAGCCGTCCGACGAGTTCGTCATCGCGCGACCTCCAGTGTGATCACCGAGACGGAGTGCTTCGGAAGAGTAACGGTGAAACTCTGGCCGGCTTCGATCTGGTTCGCCGACATATGGACAGAATCGGGATGGCTGAAGTCGTTCGAAGTGGTGAGGCTATCACTGTTGAGGGTTTCGATTTTTGCGTTCTTCGAAATCGAAGTCCCTGTCAGCGAAATTTTCGTAGTGATGACATTTCGTGGGTCGGTGTTGACCGCCTTGATGAAAATCTGCTTGCCATCGGAGGAACGGGTCGCGACGGCATCGACGGTGGGAACCATTGTGCCTTCGAGAGTGGAATCAAATGCCGGACCCTCCAAGGTGCTCGACAAACGTTCTCGACCGAGATGAGAGGCGTAGAGTTGGTTTACGAGAAAGGTCGGAGTGATGAAGACGGCGTGGCGGCTTGCTTGAATGATGCCTCCGCTCCATCCGTTCACCATGTCGGAAACGGCGGTCATCTGAACGAGATCACCGGAACGCTCGAAGACATTCATCAGACGCGCAGCGTAGAGAGCGGACTCCATGGAGTGCTGGCGAGGGAGGGGAAGGGAGGTGTTCCACTCGTTGATGGCGAGTTTAATGTCACGGCCGGGCGCCAGTTTGTGAATCATTTGTTGCATCTGGCGATAGAACCCTTCGTAACGGAGGGGATGGGCGGAGAGATTGTGAATGTCGCCCTTCATCTCGCGCTCACCGTAGTAGTGGTGGACGGCCAAGTAGTCGATGTTGTTGCCCGCAATCGTCAGAATGGTGCGATTCCAGTCAAGGTTATTGTCGCCGGAGGCGATGATCTTAATAGATGGATCGACCAGCTTCATTTTTTCTACATAGCGTTTGAGATTGTTGGCGTAGGTAGCGGCGTCGCTGTGACCGCGGACCCAGTCGCCCCAAATTTCGTTGCCGATCTCCCAGAACTTCACATGAAAGGGCTGCGGGTTGCCATTAGCGGCGCGGATAGAACCATATTTCGACCCCGGAGATCCATTGCAATATTCCACCCAAGCAGCGGCTTCGTCAGCAGTAGCGCCGCGACCTTCGACGTTAACAGTGATGGAGGGTTCGGCGCCGACTCGGCGCGCGAACTGGATAAACTCGTCTGTGCCAAAATCGCTGGGCTCGAGTTCGTTGCGCCAGGAAGCATTGATCCACACCGGGCGCTGATCGCGCGGACCGATCCCCCACTGCCAGTGATAATCCTGAGCGACGTTGCCGCCGGGCCAGCGAATAAAGGCGGGATGCAGAGCCGCTATCTTTTGCTCAACATCGTGACGAACGCCGCCCTCGGCGTCGCCCGGCAGCAGAGAAACGTGGTCGAGCCAGAGGTGTCCGTGACCGTTGAACAAGATGGCTAGTTTCGCCAAGGGATCGGATTTCAGCGGAGCTAAAGTAAAGCGATATCGCTTCCAATCATGACTGGCGTCGATATTTGTGAGAAGCACACTCGCATAGCGCTCACCACTGGTTTCGTCGGCTTCGAGCGCAACTGAGATGGAGCCCGCATAATCTGACGTTTTCAGCCACAGGTAGCCGCTATACTCAACACCGCTGCGAAGGGGAATCGATCCCTGACGAATGCCGCGGCGCTGGCCGTCGTCGCGAGCAATAGCGATCTGAAGGGAGTGATGGGAGGGAAGCGTGTTCTGGTCGCTGTGGACGGGGCGGTAGACACTGGCGTCCCAACTGAATCTCAAATCGGCGTCATCATTGCGATCGTCGGGGTCGCGCTCCCAATAACGCGGCAATCCGAGTGCATTGGGAGCTTCGTCGAAACCGCGGTCACGCAAGAGTTCCGCGTAGAGCCCGCCTTTGATGTCTTCGAACATGAACTCGGCGAATTGGCCGTACAAAGTCGGGCTGAGAATATTTTCGACTTTGGATGCGTCGATGGTGAGCGAGGCCGACGTGCTGCTTTGTGCCGCCACAACAGACCATGGAGGCGACAGCAAGAGCGATAGAGCGCTCCGAAGAATCGTTCGCACGCATCGACGAGTTCTCACTTGTGCATGTCCTGTTCCTGCCGAAATTCGAAAGGCGGTTAAGACGACTTGAAAGCGAAGAATCCCCAGAACTGAACTACACAATAAAAAGTGGCGAGGCGTCGAGTGATTGCAACCTCGTCCCCGACCTCTGATGGTGGGTATGGTATCAGAGATGTAATCGTTTACAACGATTGCCGCAGAGTTAGCCAACCTACCTAGAAGTATTCAGTGTGAGTAAGTAGGCGAACCTAGGAGCGGCTGCGCTGACAAGGGCCGGTCGACCTGCGAATTACGAGTTCGGTAGGAATGGTCCATTCGCGGCCATTGTCCGAGTCGGAAGTGGAAGAAAGCGCCTCAAAGGCAAGGCGCGAAATTTCTGTTCGGGGGATGCGGACGGTGGTCAGTTCGGGGCGAGTGTGCCGGGAAAAGTTAATGTCATCGAAGCCGATGATGGAGATTGCGCCGGGTACGTCCAGACTCTTTTGTTGAAGGGCATGCAAAGCGCCGATTGCGCAAAGATCATTGGACGCAAGCACTGCAGTTGGTTTCTGGGGAAGAAGGTTGAGCATAGCCGTGAATCCGCCTTCGATACTATGTTCGCCGTCGGCGACCAGGCTGCTGGAAGTGGTGAGATTGTGTTGCTTGGCCACCTTGAGATAAGCGTCGTAACGGATTTGGGCGGACTTGAGCCGTTGCGGCCCCCGAATGAAGGCGATGCGCTCGTGATGGAGGCCGACCAGGTGTTGGATAGCCTGTCGAACCCCGCCGGCATAGTCCACCTTAATGTTGCTGAATTTGCGTCCGGGCGTGCCAGTGTCGAGCGTGACGATCGGAACACCGGCGCGCTGGACTTGTTCGATGAGACTGGGTTCCATTTCAGAGGTCATGATCGCGATCCCTTCAACCTTGCGGTTGAGCAGGCGAGAAACGCAAAGCTTGGTGCGTTCCGGGCTGTACTCGGTGTTGGTAACGATGACTTCGTAGTGCCGTTCGATGGCGACGGTTTCGAAGGCTTTCACGAGGTCGGGGAAGAAGGGATTGGTAATGTCGGAGATGATGAGCCCGAGGATATGACTTTTACCGGAGCTAAGAGAACGTGCGTGCGTGTTGGGATGGTAGTTGAGATCGCGGATAGCAGCCCAAACTTTAGCGGCGGTTGCGGGCGCCACCGCCTCGGAATGATTGATGGTGCGTGACACCGTCGCGGTAGAGACCTTGGCTTTCGCGGCCACCTTGCGGATGTCCATAGAGGAGAAACATATCATTTTTCGGGCGATACAGAAGCGGAAGTCTGCGCGGTCGCCGGAAGTGCCCCTTAGCGCAATCTGAT
>Ga0210402_10004093_pt1 | contig 13381 bp, 13 predicted proteins | sample IncBWC7MmetaG_FD_161055 | JGI IMG/M metagenome (GOLD analysis project Ga0210402, IMG submission 161055) | Forest soil microbial communities from Barre Woods Harvard Forest LTER site, Petersham, Massachusetts, United States - Inc-BW-C-7-M | ecosystem: Environmental > Terrestrial > Soil >...
CTCCTTCTCGGTGGGGCGCCCTTCACGTTTGAAGAAGCCTCCCGGGATGCGGCCGCCGGCGTAGGTGTACTCCTTGTAGTCGACCGTGAGCGGCATGAAGTCGCCGAGGACCGCGCCATCTTTGTAGCAGGCTGTGGCAAGGACGACTGTGTCGCCGTAGCGGATGACGCAGGCGCCGTTGGCCTGGCGCGCGACCGCACCGGTCTCGAGCGAGAGCGTGCGCCCGCCGATCTCCAATTCTTTCTTGTTCATTTGATTCCTTTGGTGCCCGAGGCCACTCATCACCTCGGTGCGTTTGATTTGTCCGCTGGTGGCCGGACGATGGGATCCGGCCGGAGGGAGTCGCGCGTGCCAGGCACGCGCCAGAAAAACTTCGGGCGCACTTGCGTGCGCCCGTTTGCTGCGGGCGCTGTCCGCGCCCCGATCTGGTTACTTGCGGATGCCGAGCTTGTCGATGATGGTGCGGTAGCGGTCCTGGCTCGTCTTCTTCAGGTAATCGAGAAGGCGGCGGCGGCGGCCGACCAGCTTGAGAAGACCCCGGCGGCTGTGATGATCCTTCGCGTGGGTCTTGAAGTGCTCGGTGAGGTAGGTGATCCGATTCGACAGAAGCGCGATCTGCACCTCCGGCGACCCCGTATCGACGTCATGAACCCGATACGAGGAAATGAGCTCCGTTTTCTGCTGCTTGGTGGTCGGCAAAATCATGTCTCCTTAAGACTTAACCCTTCTGAATCCATTCGTCCGCTTTGAAATCGCGACACCATAACAGCGGCTGATCTCAAAATCAATCCCGCCCGCAGCCAGAGAAGGGGCCAGCTACATGGTCCGGTTCAGAACCTCGCCGGGAGCTGGAGAATTGCATGTGGGTTTTCGGACTGAAACAACTCCCGCACACACTGTAGGAGACAGGCCCTCAGAGCCTTCCTCCCCCCGATCCGCCATAATCCGCGGCGCATGAAACGCTTCGTCCTTCTCCTTCTCTTCGCCGCCGCGGCTAACGCCGCCACCGTCCAATCCCCTTCCCAGTTCCTCGGCTTCGAGGTTGGGGCGGATCGCAAGCTCGCTGACTACAAGCAGATCGTCTCGTACTTTCACGCGCTGGCCGCGGCATCGCCGCGGGTGCGGGTGGAGTCGCTGGGGAAAACGACGCTCGGCGAAGACTTCATCATGGCCGTCGTCACCTCCGAGGGGAACATGCGGAACCTCGAGCGGATCCGCGAGACGGCCAGGAAGCTCGCCGATCCGCGCGGGCTCTCCGAGGAACAGACCGGACAGCTTGCGCGCGACGGCAAGGCCATCGTCCTCGTCACCTGCAACATCCACTCCTCGGAGATCGCATCGAGCCAGATGGCCATGGAGTGGGCGCATGCGCTGGCAACCGCCAACGACCCCGAAACCAAACGCCGCCTCGACAACGTCGTCCTGCTGATCGTGCCGTCGCTCAATCCCGACGGTCAGATCATGATCACCGACTACTACCGGAAGTACCTCGGCACGCGCTATGAGGGCGGCCGGCTGCCGTGGCTCTACCACCACTACGTCGGCCACGACAACAATCGCGACTGGTTCATGCTCACGCAGCTCGAGACGAAAGAGCTGAGCCGCGCCGTCTACCACGAATGGTATCCGCAGGTGTGGGTCGATGAGCATCAGATGGGGACCGACGGGCCGCGCATGTTCATCCCTCCGTTCGCCGACCCTCTCGATCCCACCGTTCACCCGCTGATCTGGCGCGAGGTCAATCTCGTCGGCACGAACATGGCCTTCCGCCTCGAGCAGCAGAACAAGGCGGGACTGATCTACGGCTACTCGTTCGATGCCTACTGGCTCGGCGGGACGCGCAACACCGGTTGGTGGAAGAACATCACCGGCCTGCTGCTGGAAACCGCCTCGGCGCGCATCGCCTCGCCGATCACGATCGATCCGAGCGAGCTGCGCGGAGGGGCGAAGGGGCTCATCGACTACAAAGCCACCATCAACCATCCGCACCCGTGGACGGGCGGGACGTGGCGGATGCGCGACATCATGGACTACGAGCGGATCGCCTCGGATGCGCTGCTGGAGACGGCGGCCGACCGCCGCGAAGATCTCCTGCGCGACGTGGCCGTCCGCGCCCGCGCGGCCGTTGCTTTCGGGGGCAGGAACGTCTACCGCATCCCGCATGATCAGCACGATTGGCCGAGCGCGCAGTTTCTGGCGGCACTGCTGCTCGAGCACGGCGTCGAGATCGAGCAGGCCGACGACGGCGACTACTGGATTCCGATGGCACAGCCGTACGCGAGGTTCCTCGTCGAGCTGCTCGAGCCGCAGCGCTACCCCGAGGTGCGGCTGCAGGCGGGGAAGGAAATCCTAAGGCCGTATGACGTCGCCACCTGGACCCTACCGCTGGCGATGGGAGTGACGGTCGAGAAGACGATCGCGTGGGCGGCGAAGACATCCTACAAGAAGGTCACCGAGATCAAGCCGGAGACGAAAGAGGTTCTGCGCAAACACGCCTCACAGCCGAAGCCGCGCATCGCCATCTACAACCCCTGGGGAGGCGCGCTCGACGAAGGGTGGACGCACTGGCTCCTCGACACCTACGGCTTCACGCCGAAGTCGCTCCATCCGCAGGAAGTGAAGGCGGGCCTGCAGAACCTCGACGTCTTCATCCTCCCCGACATCGACAAAGAGGAGATCGCCACCGGCAAACGCGCCGGCGGTGAAGGGGCGATGAAGTACGTCGATGAGCTGCCGCCGGAGAACCGCGGCGCATTGGAGAAGGAGGGGGCGCAGGCGCTGCGGACCTTCGTCGAGAACGGCGGGACGCTGCTGGCCTTCAACGCCGGCTGCGACTACGTCATCGACAACTTCAACATCCCGGTGCGGAACGTTCTGGCCAAAGCGGCCGACTTCTCCGTCCCCGGCTCGCTGGTCCGCGTCAAGGTCCGCAACGACCATCCCGTCACCGCGGGGATGCCCGAGGAGACGGCCATCTACATCGACCATCCGGTCGCCTTCGAGACCACCTCCCCCGGCGGCGAAATGGAGCGCTGGGTGCTGATGACCTACCCCGACGACGCCCGCGACATCCTCCTATCCGGCTGGATCACCGGCGAGGAGAAGCTGACCCGCAAGGCGGCGGCCGTGGCGATGACGTTCGGCAAAGGCCGCATCGTCCTCTTCGGCTTCCGCCCGCAGCACCGAGGGCAGACGCACGCGACGTTCCCGATGATCTTCAATGCGTTGTATTGGGGAAGGGAGTAGCGTTTTCCCTGGATAGGTGTCTGTGACGTGCCACATTGGTCCTGCCAAGCTCCGGCACAGACAAGAGTGTCTGTGCCACATTAGTCCCCGCTTGTGGCCTCAGGCCTCGTGGCTCGCCAATGTGGCACCGCACAGACTGTTTGGCCAAAGCGGCGGCCAATGTGGCACAGACACTCTTGTCTGTGCCTGGCGGCGAAGCCGCGCATTCGCCGGCCGAAGCCCGGGAGCTACGGTTCTCAGAAGGGGCTCCGCAGACGAGCTGAATGTCCAACTCAATAACGCGGGCGAGACGCCCGCGGTCCCAGGAAAAACAGCGAAACCCGGCGCCGCAGACAACGTACCTTCATCCATGCGCGCCCTCGCTTCGCTCGTGCTTCTCCTCGCCGCCACCACCGCCTCGGCTGACCTTTTCGGCAACTGTTCGTTCAGTGAAAAGCGCAACGTCGCCGCGCCGTCGGCAGGCGTCACGCGCATCGTCATCATCGGACGCGCGGGATGGCTCCATATCAACGGACGGCGTGGCGCGGCCCAGGTGACCGCCAACGGCACGGCCTGCGCGTCGAGCCGCGACCGTCTGAGTGAGACGAAGCTGGTCCTGAGCCGCAGCGGCTCGGAGCTCCGCATCGAGGCGGTCACGCCCGACCACGAGATCTTCGGCAGCTCCAAGCTCGACTTCGACGTCGTCGTTCCCGACAACGTTCCGCTGGAGGTCGAAGACGGATCGGGCGATCTGACGATCGACAACGTCGGGCCGACCGCCGTCACCGACGGAAGCGGCGACATGACCGTTCGAAACGTCGGCGGCAACCTCTCCGTACACGACGGATCAGGCGACATGACGCTCGAGAACGTGGCCGGCGACGTCCGCATCACCGACGGCTCCGGCGGCATCGAAGTCCGCGGCGCTGGCAGTGTCGACATCGTCAGCGACGGCAGCGGCTCGGTCGACATCCGCAACGTGAAGCGGAACGTCCACATCGGCAGCAAAGGCTCCGGCAGCGTCGCTGTCTCCGACGTCGGCGGCGACTTCCGCATCGGCAGCAAAGGCAGCGGGTCGGTGAGGTGGCAGCGGGTGGCGGGGCATGTGGATGTACCGGAGAGGTTCCGGCGGTAGAAGACGTTGGCGGTTGTCAGTTCTCGGTTGTCGGTTGGCATCCTCGACAACTGACAACCGATAACCGACAACCTGTTTCGCCTCTCCGACAACGTGCTAGTCTTCGTCCCCATGCGGGGTTAGCTCAGCGGTAGAGCGTCTGCTTTACACGCAGAGGGTCACTGGTTCGAATCCGGTACCCCGCACCATTCCGAAAACCGACAAGAACAACTTCCTACGTTGCTAACGTCTCGTTCGCGCCGCTTGAATCGGGACTGACATGCCAGTCACACACGGAGTCGTTCTCGACGCCGCCACGCCCGGCGATGCCGCGCTGCTGTCGAACCTGCTCCAGCTGTATATTCACGACATCAGTGCGGCGTTCCCAAGCGTCGAGCTGGGCGCTGATGGACGCTACGGGTACGAACCGCTTCCACTCTACTGGTTAGAACCGGAGCGGCGGTTTCCGTTTCTCATCCGATTCGAAACGCGAGTCGTGGGATTCGCGCTGGCCATGCGGGGTTCACCGGCCACGGACGATCCCGAGGTCTTCGATGTCGCCGAGTTCTTCGTCATTCGGCGCCACCGCCGGTCCGGGATAGGCCGCGCAGCGGCGTTCCTCCTATGGAATCGTCTTGCCGGCCGGTGGATGGTCCGCGTCTCCGAAGGGAACCCGGGAGCGATTCGATTCTGGACCGACGTCATCACCGAGTACACGAGGGGCACGGCAACACGCTTCGAACGTTCCGGGACGCCGAACGCCTGGCGTGTGTTCTCCTTCGACAGCGCGCCGCAGATTGTACGAGCCTGCTGACGCGGCTACGCTGCCGGTCAAGACTGGATGTAGCAGGAGAAATGAGGGAGCCAGACCTTCGTTTTTCGCTCCGGGCCATCGGCTCTTCCGGATGACAAGGTGGTTTTCGGCTCGAAAAGGACAGCGAGCGTCTCTCAAAGGACGGCGGCTGCTCTGCGAATGACGACGGCTGCCTCGACATCGAAAACTGGCGCCTCCATATCAGGAACGCCAGCCTCGATATCGAGAACTTTGGCCACTACAACGGGAATCTCCGCCTCGATATCAGGAAAAACTAATTCGGCAGTCGGAACCGCTTCCTCGAGAATGACGGCGCGTCAATATGAGAGTACCGCGGTGTCATTGTCGAGGCAGGCGTTTTCAATCTCGAGGCGATCGTTTTGAGTCGCGAGGCGGACGTTTTCAATGTCGAGGTAGTTTTTGTCATTCGTGAGGAAGATCGCGCCGGGAGCGAGGTGAAGACCGTCAATCCCGAGGCGGAGTGGGCCGTTTGCGAGGGTGAGCTCGCCACTCGCGAGGAATCGTCCGTCCAGAACGATGATGTTACGGCTGCGTTGCCGGTCGTCGGTCAGGACCGGATGTAGCATGCGGAACCTCACGAAAGGGGAACCGCATGGTCAACGTAGCGCTGTTTGTTCGTCTCGAGGCAAAGGCAGGCAAGGAAGCGGAGGTCGCGGCGTTTCTCAAGTCCGGTCTCGCGATCGTCATGGAAGAGCCGGCCACGACGGCCTGGTTCGGCTTGCAGCTCGGGCCCTCCACGTTCGGCATCTTCGACGCCTTCCCGGACGAAGCAGGCCGGCAGGCACATCTCACCGGCCGGGTCGCTGCAGCACTCATGGCCAACGCTGCTGAGCTCCTCTCGCAGCCACCTTCCATCGAGAAGGTCGACGTGCTCGCGGCCAAGCTTCCCTAGCCGGAGCATCCTCGCCTCGCACGGAAACCCCCGCCGGGCGAGGACGCCCGCCGGGAGCAGGCAGGATGCCTGCTCTCCGGGTACATGGCACCTATCGTGGATAGATACATGATGCGCGCCGGTTTCCGCGAGCCCTCATCCATGCGTTCCCTATTCAAGCGCCGCAAGCGCGTTCTTCTGCTCGATGACGATCTCTCCATGCAGCGCCTCGTTGCGCGCATCCTCGGGAATCAGGGATTCCGCGTCGACGTCTTCCTGACCGGAAATCAGACCATCGCCGCGCTCAAGCGGCAGGCGTACGACGTTATCCTGCTCGACCTGATGATGCCGCACGAAGGGGGGATGACCGTGATCCGCCATCTCCGGCTGAACGATCCACCATCGCTGAAGCGGTCCATCCTGCTGACGGCCTCGCCTGACTCGCTGATCGGCGCCCTCTCCGGCGAGGTGGAAACGGTCGTGCAGAAACCGTTCGAAGCGCGGCAGCTCATCGATGCCGTCCGACAGATGAGCGGGACATGAAGCCGGCCTTTACCCTCCTCGACGGCCACTACGCCATCGTCCGCCTCCAAGCGGACGAGGCCATTCCGCCGTGGGCGCACGGCACCTTTGTCTCTATCACCCGCACCGCCCACGAGCTTTCGATCGTCTGCAACGAAGGCAACGTCCCCGACGTCGTGGCCGACCGCGGCTGGCGTTGCCTCGAGCTGGCCGGTCCCCTTCCGCTCGATCAGACGGGGGTCGCCGCCGCGTTTACGCGCGTCCTGGCCGAGGCCGGAATCGCCCTCTTCGTCATCTCGACGTATGACACCGACTACGTTCTGGTGCGCGACACGGCGCTGGAGCGCGCCACAGCCGCGTTGCGCGTCGCCGGATACGCGGTCCGCTAAGCGCTATGATCGTCGGACAGATGGAACAAACACTCGCTGTCCCGGCGCCGGCTCCGACACGCGAGCGTTTCGTGCTCCATCGCGCCGCCGCCTCACCATCGAACAGCTTTGCGGACGATGTCCGGCGCGGGCTCATGGCGATGCCGAAGTTTCTGCTTCCTCATTACTTCTATGACGCGCTGGGCTCAGCGCTCTTCTCGGCCATCTGCGAATTGCCGGAGTACTACGTCACCCGTGCGGAGGATGAGATCCTGCGGTCGCGGGCGGCGGAGATCGCCGCGGCGTTCGGCCCGCGTGTACGCCTGGTCGAGCTGGGTAGCGGCAGCGCGCGGAAGACGCGGCATCTGATCGGCGCCATTCTCGCCAGACAAGCGTCTCTCGACTTCTTTCCGGTCGACGTCGACGCCGGCATCCTCGCCTCCAGCGCGCAAGCCCTGCTGACCGACTATCCCCGACTCTCCATCGCCGCGATCTGTGGTGATTTCCGCAATCCGGCCACACTGCTCCCCCCCTACCTCCCCCCCTCCGAAGCACGGACGATCGTCCTCTTCCTCGGCTCGAGCATCGGCAACCTCGATCCTGCCGCGGCCGGTACCATGCTTTCCAATCTCCGCACCGCCCTCGCCCCCGGCGATGCCCTCTTCCTCGGCGCCGACCTGCGCAAATCCGCATCGATCCTCCAACCTGCCTACGACGACCCCCTCGGCGTCACCGCCGCCTTCAACCTCAACCTGCTCGGCCGCATCAACCGCGAGCTCGGCGGAACGTTCGACCTCTCCTCCTTCGCCCACCGCGCCTACTACAACGAAGCCGAGGGACGCATCGAAATGCACCTCGTCAGCAGAGAGGCGCAGCGCGTCCTCATCGATGGATATGAAGTTGCGTTCGAAGAGGGGGAGTCGATCCATACGGAGAACTCGTACAAGTACGACGATGCCAGTCTGCGCGCGCTCGCCGAAGCGGGAGGATTCACGATCGAGCGGAGGTGGAGCGACAGTAAGGGCTATTTCGCCGATCTGCTGATGGTGGCGGCGTAACTGCGCGCGGCAGAATGCATTCCGCCCACCCGCTGTTCTCACTCGCGCCTCACGTGGTTTCTGAGTATCATTCCGCGTCCTGTGCCGAGGTAGCTCAGTTGGTTAGAGCACCAGATTGTGGATCTGGGGGTCGCCGGTTCGATCCCGGCCCTCGGTACCAAACCCGCTTTCGCGGAATGTTGAATGCAGAATGTTGAATGTTCAATGTTGAATGGGTCTCGCGTCATTCAACATTCAACATTCAACATTGAACATTCAACATTCGGCCTCCTCTCCGCCGAATGACCGATACCGTCGAACCTCGTGTCTCCCGCGGCCTCCGCGACCTTCTGCCCGACCAGATGCTGGCGCGGCAGTCGATGATCGATACGATCCGCCGCGTCTATGAGCTCTACGGATTCGTCCCCCTCAGCACGCCGGCCATTGAATTCCTCGACGTCCTATCCGGCAGCGCGGGGGCCGAGGCGCAGCAATCGATCTTCCGGGTCACGAACCCGGAGAACGAAGCGCTCGGCCTGCGCTTCGACCTGACCGTACCGCTGGCGCGCGTCATCGCCCAGTACGCCGACCTGCCGCGCCCCTTCCGACGCTACCAGGTCGCACCGGTTTGGCGCGCCGACAAACCGGACAAGGGACGCTACCGCGAGTTCACGCAATTCGATCTCGACTCTGTCGGAACGGTCTCCGAGGTCGCCGATACCGAGATCATCGCCGGGATGTGCGACACGCTGTCGTCGCTCGAGGTCGGCCGATACCTGGTGCGATTCTCCAGCCGGGCGGTGCTGAACCTGTTGCTCGATTTCGCAGGCATCGGCGCCGAGCAGGGAGCCGACGTCTTCCGCGTCCTCGACAAACTCGACAAGGCCGGCCTCGACAAGGTCTCGCGCGAGCTGATGAACGGCTACAAGGACGAGTCTGGCGACACCATCCGCGGCGTTGGGCTGGATGGCAGCCAGGTCGATCGGATCAAACGCTTCCTCGACATCAAGTCCGACTCGCGGCGTGAGGTCGCGGCCAGGCTGCGCGAGCTCTTCGCCACGCTCGATCACGCCCCGGCGCAGATCGACGTCGTCGAGCGGATCTCGAATCACCTCTACGCACTCGGCTACGACGACGACCGCGTCTCGCTCGATCTCTCGATTGCCCGCGGCCTGGCCTACTACACCGGCCCGGTCTTCGAGGCGATCCTGCTCGATGCTCCGCAGTTCGGCTCGATCTTCGGCGGCGGCCGTTACGACGGCCTGGTGATGCGCTTCCTCGGCGAAGCGATCCCCGCCGTCGGTGCGTCGATCGGCGTCGATCGTCTGCTCTCCGCCCTTGCTCACCTCGGACGCGTCGACACCAGAAAAGCAACCGCCCGCGTGCTCGTCACGAACATGGACAAAGCGCTCACCGACGACTACCTGCAGATGACATGGGAACTGCGCCGCGCCGGCATCCCGACGGAGTTCTACATCGGCACCGCCAAGCGCCTCGGCAAACAGCTCGAATACGCCGACCAGTACGACATCCCCCTGGCCATCCTCTGCGGCTCGAACGAGAAATCTCAGGGTATCGTCACAGTCAAGAATATGGCCGCGGGACGGGCCAAGGCGAAGGTGCTCGACGACCGGAGCAGTTGGCTGGCTGAGCGACCGGGGCAGACGACGATTCCGCGAGAGCGGTTGGTTGAGGGGATTAAAGGATTGCTTGCAGAAATTGAGAGACTGTCATCCTGAAGCTGCCGAAGCGCCGAGCGAGCGTAGCGAGCGAGATGCGCGTAGGACGCTGAAGGATCTCCAGTGGCAGCGCCTGTGGCAGGCGCAGCGTATTTCGAGATCCTTCGCCGTCCTCCGCGCATTTCGCTCGCTCCGCTCGCTCAGCGGCGTGGCTGCCCTGAGCGCAGCCGAAGGGGCAGGCTCAGGATGACAGGTTCACCATGACCAACACCATCACTCTCGACGGCAACTCGCTCACCATCGAGCAACTCGTGCAGATCGCGCGCGGCGGAGCGAACGTCGAAATCGATCCATCGACGGACGCGCGCGTCGCCGCAGGCGAGCAGCTCATCGCGAGGGTGGTGGAGAGCTACAGAAGGGCGTGGGAGGCGGGCCAGCCGGCGGCGACCGAGTACGGCGTCACGACCGGCTTCGGTGAGTTCAAGGACAAACCGATCGCTCCGGACGATCTCGAACAGCTCCAGCGCAATCTGTTGCTCTCGCACTCGGTCGGCGTCGGCGAGAACTGCGATCCCGACGATCTATCGAATTACTTCCCCGCGGACGTCATCCGCGCGGTCCTGGCCACAAGGCTCAATTCGTTCCTGCAGGGACACTCAGGCGTTCGCCGCAAGCTTGTCGACGTCCTCCAGGCCATGCTCAACCGCGGCGTCATTCCGCTCGTGCCGCTGCGCGGCTCGGTCGGTGCCAGCGGCGACCTCTGCCCGCTGTCGCATACCTTCGCCACCCTGCTCGGATCGGGACGTTTCTACATCGCCGGCACCACGGAGCTCCGCGACGCCTCCGAGCTGCCAGCGCTCCTCGGCTTTCGGGCCGAGGAGATCAAGCCGACGTTCAAGGAAGGGCTGGCGCTCGTCAACGGCGTGAACTTCTCGGCGTCGATGCTGGCCTTCGGCGTCGCTGACGCGGAGCGGCTGGCCGATCTGGCCGACGCCGCGGCGGCGCTCACGCTCGAGGCGATGTGCGGCTGCACGCGCGCGCTCGATCCGAAAGTCCACGCCGCCCGCGGCCACGCCGGCCAGATCGCCAGTGCCGCGCGCATGCGCGCGCAGATCGGCGGCAGCAAGCTCGTCGAGCGCGCCGGCGCCGTGCAGGATCCCTATAGCCTACGCTGCGCGCCGCAGGTTCACGGCGCCTCGCGCGCCGCCATCCGCTACGCCCGTGACGTGGCCGACCGCGAGATTAACGCGGCAACAGACAACCCGCTCTTCTTCGCAGGCGAGGGAGATCCCTTTGATGTCCAGTTCCGCGACAACTGGCCGGCCGGCTATCGCGGCGATGAACGCCTGGCCTACTCCGCCGGCAACTTCCACGGCCAGCCGATCGCCCTCGCCGCCGACTTCCTCAGCATCGCACTGGCCGAGCTGGCCAACATCTCCGAGCGCCGCACCCAGACGCTCCTCGACAGCGATCACAATCGCGGCCTCCCCTCGAACCTCACCACCCGCCCCGGCGTGAACTCGGGACTGATGATCACGCAGTACACCGCCGCCTCCCTCGTCTCGGAGAACAAGGTCCTCTCCCACCCCGCCTCGGTCGATTCGATTCCGACCGGAGCGAATGCCGAGGACCACGTCTCGATGTCGACGCACGCGGCCAGGAAGATGCGGACGATCCTCAGCAACGTCCAGAGCGTCCTGGCCATCGAGCTGATCGTCGCCGCACAGGCGGTTGAGTGGCGCGTGGCCATGATGCGCGGGGTCGCCGAGGCCCATACGCTGGAGGAGGCGGAGACGCAGGCGAAGGCTTTCGAGCAGGCTGTCTCGGGACGTAGCGCGGTGATCGCGCAATCCCTCGGCACCGGCAGTGCGGACGTCTACCTCCGCGTCCGCGCGCTTGTCGACCCGCTGCTGGCCGACCGGCCGCTGAGCGAAGCCATCCGCCGCGTGCGGCTCGGCATCTGCCAGTAGGAAAACCGGCAGGCAGTCCGTCGAAAAAGTCGGTTGCGAGACGCTGATCCGTGACTTACATTGATGGCATTCCCCAACCACAAACGATTTCGAGGAGGCGTCATGCTCGTAAGAAGACTCGCATTCGTTCTGTTTTTCGTCGCCGCCGGCGCGTTCGCCCAGGGGTCGTCGAATCCCCCAACGGACACGGCGAAGAAAGAAACTGTACCGGCGCCACCACCCGCGGACAAGAAAACCCCAGACAAGGCGTCCGCGGATAACGCGCCGCAAAACAAGAACGACGAGAGCAAACAGCCCACAGGCGCCGACGGCAGCAGCGCGCCGAACGTCACGATCGACGTGGTCATCCTCCCGCCGCCGCCAACGTCGGCGGACGAGTTAAAGGCACGCGTTGCGAACGCCGAGACGCATGAAGTTGAGGCGAGGCTCGGCGATTCGATCATCCTCGTCACGAAAAAACCGGACGAGCTGAAAGCCTACGTCGACTGGGCCTCCAATCATTCAAAAGACATCACGCTCTACATCAACGGCGTCGACACCGGAACGACGCGGGAAGCAATCTACCCGACGGACGGCGCGCTGCAATTCCACCTCGAACGGACATCGAGCAACAAGAATCTCTGGTCAGCACTGCTGCGAGAGCCATTCCTGAATTGGACGCGTCCGAAAGTCATTGCGACCATCGGCATCGATCACGGTGCCGCGGCGCCAACCAACGCGCACTTTACGCTCGTCGTCGTAAAATTCGTCTGGTATTCATGGCTGTGGCTCATCGCGCTGGTCCTCTTTTTGGTGGCCATCTTCTGGCTTGCGAAAAAGCATGGTCTGCTACGCGACGGCCCTACCGTCGATGGAGTGCTGCCTCCCTACAGCCTCGGACGCTGCCAGATGGCATGGTGGTTCGTACTGATCATCGTCAGCTACGTGCTCATCTGGCTCATCAGCGGTAATCAGGACACGATTACACCGTCGCTCCTCGGCCTGATGGGTATCAGCTCCGGTACCGCGCTCGGCGCAGTACTCATCGAAACGTCGTCGGCTGGCACCACGGCGAAGGCTCCCAAGACGAGTTGGTGGCTTCGCGAGATCCTGAGCGACTCGGACGGCAACATCGTGCTGCACCGCTTCCAGATCGTGGTGTGGACGATCGTTCTGGGGATCATGTTTCTCGTCTCGGTCGCCACGCAGCTTACGATGCCGGAGTTCAGTGCGACGCTCCTCGCCACGATGGGCATCAGCTCCGGCACCTACCTCGGTTTCAAGTTCCCGGAGAAGTAGTCGTTGGCCTGCGCGGCCGGGCATGTGCCGGCCGCGTATGATTCGCGCCAAATGCGCGATCTCGACCTCGGCGACGGCATCACGGTGCCGTCGCAACTTCTGCGTGCTGCTACCTCGCGCGCCGGTGGCCCGGGAGGGCAGAACGTCAATAAGGTGGAGACGCGCGTCACGATCGAGGTCGACGTCGATGCGCTGCCGCTGCCTGAGGACCGCAAAGCGCGCATCCGGGAGCGCCTGGCCGGGCGCATCAACAAACTCGGCGTGCTGCGCGTGACGTCGCAGGCCGAGCGCAGCCAGCTCGCCAACCGCGACCGCGCTCTGGCCCGGATGGAAGAATTGCTGGGCGACGCCATCACCGAGCAGGAAATTCGAAAACCGACGCGCATCTCCCGAAGCCAGAAGCGCCGGCGTCTCGAGGAAAAGAAGCGCCGCGCGGAGACCAAGCGGCTGCGCACACGGCTGGAGTAAGCTACCCTCATGAG
>Ga0210402_10004094_pt1 | contig 13374 bp, 12 predicted proteins | sample IncBWC7MmetaG_FD_161055 | JGI IMG/M metagenome (GOLD analysis project Ga0210402, IMG submission 161055) | Forest soil microbial communities from Barre Woods Harvard Forest LTER site, Petersham, Massachusetts, United States - Inc-BW-C-7-M | ecosystem: Environmental > Terrestrial > Soil >...
AACATCTATCGAGGTCCTTCCCAGCAGAATTGGGACTTTTCGCTGGTCAAGCGTTTCCGTTTAACCGAACGCGGCTCGCTCCGCTTCACCGCTGACTTTTTCAACCTCTGGAACCACGCCAGCTTCGGCAATCCCACCGTCACCGATGTCGAATCTTTGATTTGCGACACTCCCGGCTCGAATAGCTGCTCCAGCAACGGCCGATCGCTAAACAGTCCCTTCGGCAAAATCACCAGCACCGTCGGCACACCCCGCTTGATCCAATTCTCGCTGCGCTACTCTTTCTAGTGCCGCGCTTTTCATTAAATAAGTCGACATCCATAGCCTCAAACGACAAACTGCAAACCTCCATTTGCAATGTTAAACTCACCCCTATGCCTCACCGTCGCATCGCCACCCGCGTCTCACAATTGACCGGAGAAGGCGCGCTTGCCGTCTTCTCCCGCGCCAAGGAACTCGAACGCCAGGGCCGCTCCATCATCCATCTAGAACTCGGCGAACCCGATTTTCATCCTGCCGCACCGGTCGTCGATTCGCTTCGTAATGCCGTCGCTTCCGGACGCGATCGCTACTGCGCCACCCGCGGCATTCCCGCTCTGCGCGAGGAAATTACCCATTACCTCGCGCGCACCAGAAAGCTTTCCATCGCTCCCGAACGAGTTCTCGTCGCGCCCGGCTGCAAAATGGCTCTCTCCCTCGCCATGATGGCCCTCATCGAACCTGGCGATGAAGTTCTTTATCCCGATCCCGGCTTTCCCATTTATCCATCCTTTACTCGTGGCCTCGGCGCAACCGCCGTTCCCTTTGCGCTGGCCGAGAAAAATAAATTTCAGCCGGACCTCGCCGAAATCGCTTCCAAAATCACTGCCCGGACTCGCGTTTTGATTTTCAATTCGCCCAACAATCCGACCGGAACGGTTTTCGACGATCGCGCTCTCGCAGGAATCGCCGACCTCGCCGTCAACCATGATCTGTGGGTGCTCACCGACGAAATCTACGCGCGCATCCTCTTCAACGGTGACTACCATTCCATCTGGTCGTTTCCCGGAATGGCCGGGCGCACCATCATCATCGACGGCTTTTCGAAAAGTTTTGCCATGACCGGATGGCGCCTCGGCTACGCCATCGCTCCCATCGAAATCATCGACGCCATGGATCTGCTGGTTCTCAACACCTTCACCTGCGCCGCCGAGTTCACCCAGGTCGCCGCCATCGAAGCGCTGCGCGATACCACCGACTCTGTCGACGCCATGGTCGCCGAGTACAAACTCCGCCGCGATCTCTTCGTCAACTCTCTCGCCAAGATTCCCGGTTTCCGCTGCCACTCTCCCGAAGGCGCGTTCTACGCCTGGGTCAACATTGAAGACACCGGCCTGCCCGCTGCGGAACTTCAGAAACTGCTCCTCGAAGAGGCCGGCGTGGCCGCAATCGCTGGCGCTGCTTTCGGCGCTCAGGGAAAAAACTATCTGCGCTTCTCGCTGGTAAGTTCCCGCCGTCTTCTCGAAGATGCTCTCGACCGCATCCAGCGGGTCTCTGTAAAATGGCGTGCCGTCACCGCGTAGTTGCGTCGCGTGCTCGATCGTTCTTGTAGTGCCTTTGTAGGGACCGCCTTCCGAGGCGGTCCGCCGCTGAAGCGCCAACGGGATTCTCTTGAAGGATGTAAAATGAAACGTTCGCTTTCCTTGCTCGCAACTCTCTGCCTGACTCTCTTTGCCAGCTCTCTCTCCGCGCAAACTTCTCCGTATCCCTCTGCTACTCTCCCCAAGCTCTACGAAGACCTCCTCGCCAAAATCAACGCCATCCCCATTTACGATAATCACGCTCACCCCGGCTTCCCCGACGACAACGACGTCGACGCCATGGCCGCTCCTGAAGGTATGAGCAGCGTTCTGCGCCTGCGCGAAGACAATCCCGAATTCGTCACCGCCGCCAAATCCCTCTTCGGTTATCCCTACGACGACCTCAAGCCCGAACACGCAAAATGGCTCGCCGACCGCAAAAAAGCCGCCGAAGCCGCAGGCGGCCAAACTTATTTCGACGGCATCCTCGATCAACTCAATGTTGAAACGTGCCTCGCCAACCGCGCTTTCATGGCACCTTATCTCGACACCAAGCGCTTCCACTGGGTCTTTTTCGGCGATTCCTTTTTCTACCCCTTCGATAATCGCGACCAGATCGCCAGCACCCCGGATAACGCCGTCTACATCCCGCTCCAGGAAAAGATGCTCGCGCGTTACAAGAAACAGATGATCGGGCGCGGGCTCTACCTGGAGCCCGCCAAAGACAAAGACGCGCTCCCCTCGGACCTCGCCGCCTACGAAAATTTTGTCCGCAACACCATGGCCGACAATCAAAAACGCGGCGGCGTGGCCATCAAATTTGAAGCCGCCTACTTCCGCACTCTCTACTTCACCGATTTTCCGCGTGAAAGAGCCGAAGCCATCTACGCCAAATACCGCTCCGGCGGCGTCCCCTCGGCGGAAGACTATCGCCTCTTTCAGGACTACATCTTTCGCGTCATGGTTGATCAAGCCGGCAAGCTGAAACTTCCCATGCACTTCCACACCGCGGTCGGCATCGGCGATTATTTCAGCCTTCGCCAGGGCCACGTCCTCAATCTCGAAAACGTTGTTCGCGATCCTCGTTACAAAAACACAATTTTCGTGCTGGTCCACGGCGGCTGGCCCTACGAACGCGAAGCCGCTCTCCTCACCGCCGCCAAGAATGTTTATCTCGATACTTCCTTCCAGTCCGAAATGCTCTATCCATCCCAGTTCAAGGAAGTTCTCAAGCAGCTCATCACCCTCTTTCCGGACAAAATGATGTATGGCTCCGACGCCTTCCCCTTTAACGATGCCCTCGGGGCCGAGGAAAGTTTTTGGGTCGCCGCGCACACCTCGCGCATGGCTCTCGCCGCTGCTCTCGCTGAACTGGTCAGCGAACGCGCCATCTCTGAAGATAAGGCCCTCGAAATCGCACATCTCTATCTGCACGACAACGCAGCGAAACTTTACGGTACTGCCGCCCTTTCGGGCGGACATGGAGGCAGCAAATGAGCACCGCACCTTCCGGCACTCCCCAGCCGAAATATATTTCCTGGAATCAGGTCGAGCGCGAACATCTCAACCCGTTAATCGACCGCGAAATGGTCTACGGCCAGCAGATCATGCTGGCCCGCGTCTTTCTCAAGAAAGACGGCCACGTCCCGCTGCATCATCATCACAACGAACAGCTCACCTACATTCTCGAAGGCGCTCTCAAATTCGCGATCGACGGCCAGGAAATCGTCGTGCGCGCCGGCGAGGTTCTCTGCATTCCCGCCAACATGCCACACGAAGCCTGGGCCCTCGAGGACACTCTCGATCTCGACGTCTTCACTCCGCCTCGCGAGGATTGGCTCAGCAAGTCCGATGACTATCTCCGCCACGGCCGCTAACTCGTTCTCTCGGCCTGCCCGGCTCTCTAGCGTTTCCTTTTCTGCTTACCATTCAGGAATCGCCATAGACAAACGCCCTGCCTCTTGTTTACCGTTAACAGTGTGGCCAGCTCCACCCCTGGGGTCCGCCCGCTAAGGATTGCTAAATGAAAAGGCTCGCATTCGCTGCATTTCTCGCTCTCGCAATTTCCGCTGCGCTCTCAGCTCAGCAGCCTTCATTTCTCGCGCTCAGCTCTGCTCAACCGTCCGCGCCTCCCGCTCCCGTCGGCTACAATTTCAATCTTGTTCCCGCGCTTGCGCCCCCGCCCTCCGCTCCGCTTTCCTTTCCTTCCGCCGCGCTTCCCAATGCGCCCGCCCCTCCCCAGCGCAGCTACCAGGACGATGAGTACTATCACTGGGAACTGGCCGCTGGCTATGAGTACGTCCACTTTAAGTCCGCTCCTTTTTCTCTCAATCTCAGCGGCCTGCACACCGACGTCACCTACTATTTCAAGGATTGGTTTGGCGTTGAAGGCAGCCTCATCTCCGCTTGGGGTGGCGACATTTTCGGTGAACGTTCCAAGTACGTCAGCTACACCGGCGGCGGCCGTCTCAGCTGGGGACCCACAACCCATCGTTGGGTGCCTTGGGCCCACGCCCTCGTCGGCGGCGCTCACGTAAATCCGCAGACCGCCGGAAATAGCAAGAATGGGTTTGCACTTCAGGCAGGCGGAGGCGTCGATTGGAAACTCGTTCCCCGCATCTCACTCCGCGGCGAAGGCGACTACGTCCGCACCCAGCTCTACGGCAGCTCCCAAAACGATTACCAGTTCGGCGTCGGCTTCGTCCTTCATTTCTAATAGGACCTTCGTGTCGCCGGCATTCCGTCATTTCGAATTTTCTCTGTGTCTCTGTGACTCTGTGGTAGGTTTTCTCTTCCCCTGAATTCTCTTCCGCGCCGGCCGCGTCCAGTCCATCGCCGCCATCCACGCCGCATCTTTCACCGTTTTCAAAACCCGCGCCGCCGCTCGTTTTCTCCGCGCCGGATTCTCCTCCAACCCGTCCGGCCCCAGCACGTGCGTCGCATCCTCAATCGTACGCAGATGCCATCTCCCGCCCGCCAGCTCATAATTCCGCCGCGCCAGCTCGTCCGTCCACACTCCCTCTTTCCCCGCCGGGTGATACCCGTAATCATGGTTCTGGTGAATCGCCATCACCGCCTGCGAAGCGTCCACCACCACCGCTCCCAACTCTCGCGCTTTCCACACCAGCCACTGATCCCAATACACTCTCCCAATCACCATCTCCGGCATCTGCCCCAGGTAAAATCCCCGCCGAAACACAAAATAGTCAATCCAGTCCGGCGTTCGCTGCCACCCTTTTGCGCGTGCGTACACTCTCAATTTCTCCGCCCAGCCCGCCTCAAACTCCATCGCCTCTTTCACATCAACGTCCCACCGCCGCCCCACCATCAGGAAATTCTTCTTCGCGTCCGCAACTCTCCTCACCGCCGCCGCAAAATCCTCCATCAACACAATGTCGCAATTCACATAACAAACCACTTCATGCCGCGCCATCCGTTGCGCCGCATCAAAAAACGACCGCAGCACTTTCGCCCCGCCTCCCACTCGCTCTACTTCCGCCACATGCTTAATCCCCAGCTCCCCCGCCGCCTCCGCCGCTCCCTCTTCATCTCCAAACAAAATCACTTCCGCATCCGCAGCCGCCAGCGTCCAGCTCTTCAGCGCATTCCGCTGAATCACCCCGTTGTGCCCGCTAAACGCCTTCCCCGTCGTAAAAAACGTAATCATAATCTCCTGAACCGCTTCGTGAAGCCTCGGCTCCCTGCCCGCACCATCGCAGCAACATTGTACCCATCTCTCGGTTCATTTAACCTGTCTGAGGGATCCATTCCGCTCATTCAATGCGAAAATTATTAGCCAGGGCCTTGCGCAAAGCCGCTTCGGTGATCAGTCCCGGTTCATCGCAGATCGATATCACCGACGACTACGTCAAGTGGCTCTGTTTCGCCAATGCCGGGATGCTCGACCGCGGCAATCTTTATCTCATTGACTACGCCTTAAGCCGCATCCGCGGCAACGCCCCATTCCTCGAAATCGGCTCTTTTTGCGGCCTTTCCGCCAACCTCATCACTCACTACAAGCGTAAGCACGGCCTCCACAATAAACTCTTCACCTGCGACAAATGGGAATTTGAAAACGACGACAAGGACCGCAAAAACATCGCTGGTTCACCGATCCTTTTTTCCGACTACCAGCGCTTCGTCAAAGATTCCTTCCTGCGTAACGTAAAAACCTTCAGCAGCGACGACCTGCCTTTTACCATCGAAGCTTTTTCCAGCGAATTTTTCGATCTTTGGCGCGCCAACACCGCCACCAACGACATTCTAAATCGTCCTGTCGCCCTCGGCGGCCCGCTCAGTTTTTGTTACGTGGATGGCAATCACAGCTTCGACGGCGCCAAACAGGACTTTCAGAATTGCGACGCCTTCCTCGAAGTCGGCGGCTTCATTCTTTTCGACGATTCAACCCTCAAATCCTTCGGCGTTCACCAGCTCATGCCGCAAGTCACCGCCACCGGGCGTTACCAGCTCGTCGCAAGAAATCCCAATCATCTCTTTCAGAAAATTTCCGCCTAAACCTTCACCGCGCGGCGTCTCCTGCGCCTTTTCCATCCCGAATGACGTTACGCGACCGAGTCCGTCTTTGTGGTATTCTCGCGATGGTGAATGTAATTAACATCTTCAAGAAAGTATTGCCCCGTCCGGTCAGAAATGCCTTGCGGCCCTACATTGTCCGCTATCGGGACAAGAAACCAAAAGTACAATGGGCGCCGGCGGTCACGCCTTTACAGCAAGGGACCCAAGGCAAGACTGACGAACCTGCTGCTCGGGCTGCGACACCCAGCACTGCGAGACCATCCACACTCTATGAAGTCGATCCTAACTCACCAGAATTCCAGCGAATCCTGAGCCAGCCTTGGTATTATTCGATGGAACTGAAGCCCGGACTCTTTACACCAGGCCGTGACTTTGTAAATGTTATTTGCACTCGGGAATTGCTGGCCCGCATGTCTCCCTCGGGCCTCGACGCATGTGACATCGGAACGATGGAAGGAATGATCCCGGTCTTGCTCAAACGTAGAGGGGCGAGGTCGGTCGTTGCCTTGGATGCGATGGACCACTCGGAGAAGATACGATTGGTCCAATCTTGCACGGGCGAAGCGTTTGACTATATTCCGAGAGTTTCTCTTGCTCGCGTCAAGGAAGTATTAAGCGAACGAGCCAGGCTTTCCAACTACTACCCAGACGAGTGGGGCCAGACAAAAATTCAAACAGGGTTCGATGTTCTGGTTCTCAGTGGAGTTCTCTACCACGCCGTCTCGCCACTCCATGTAATTGGTCTGGCTCGCACCCTCTTGAAGCGAGGAGGCATGCTCATCCTGGAAACAGCCGCCTCTTGTCAGGATCAATACACGCAAAATTGGGTCTTTCGGGGAGACAAGTGGATTTACCCCAGCGGCTCGAATACATGGTTTCCGACGCTGAACCTGCTCGATCACTTTCTTCGCTTCATGAAGTTTAAGCCGATTGATTGTGTTCACGGACCAATCCACGAGGATATCGTGCGAGTCGCTGTCGCTGCGGTCTCCGTTGCTGACCCACTCCCGCTCGAAACCGAATCTGAATGGTTTATGCAGACTACAATGAACACGATGGATTATCGCGAAATTGTTGATACCGAATGGTCTCAAAGCAGCCCGGTCGACATTCCGTACTCGCCCGGCGACTGTTTATACCATCCGGGGCTCTCCGGGGCGGTAGACTTACATCGGACAGTCATGAATCGGCAGGCTCTTCCGGATGATCGCAACAGGATTATTTTCCGGATGGATGACAAGACGTAGGCGGAAAAGTTCACCGATGGCTGTAATGGACTTTTCTTTTCCCCATCGGTGCCCCAAGCTCGTCGCAAGAAATCCCAACCATCTCTTTCAGAAAATTTCCGTCTGATCCTCACCGCGCGCCAAAGCAGCGCATCAACCGCCCAGCTTCTTCAGCGTCGCTCGCCTCAGCCCGAGCTTTCTCCGCAACCACAACGTATTGTCCAGCAATCCCTGCTTCGTCCGCATCGCATAAAGGTCGGCAAACACTCGCCGCAGCGGCGTTCTCACAATCGTTCCGCCTCTGGTCATCGCGTGCGAGGCATCGCGCATCGACCGTTGCTGCTTCCCGCCTCCCGCCAGCTCCAGGTTTCGCATCGCCAGCGGGTCTTCGTTTGTCCCCTGTTTTCCCTGCGGATGGTATCCGTAGCTGTGGTTCTGGTGCACCGCCACCACATATCTCGAAGCATCAATCACCGCCAACCCCCCGCTCAGCGCCCGCCACACCAGCCAGTGATCCCAGTAGCTCCGCCCCACCACCAGCGGCGGCACCTCATCGTAAAATCCCCGCGGAAACACAAAAAAGTCTATGTACTCGGGAACCTGCTGCCGGCCTTTGCTCATCGCCAATTCCCGCATCTCTTCCGTCCACCGTTCCCGCCCGAATTCAATTTCGCTCGTAACATCCGTGTCCCACCGCCGCGCCACCAGCAGAAATTCTTTTCGCCAGCTCTGCGCTTTTTCAATCGCATTCCAGAAATCCGGCAGCAGCACCATGTCGCAATTCGAATAGCAAAGATAACCATTCCTCGCGATCCGCTGCGCTTCCTTGAACATATAATCGAGATATTTCATCCCTGATTCATGTCGGCCAACATTCGGCTCATGCCGCAATCCCAGCTCCGCGCACGCCGCCCCCACTCCCTCCTCATCCCCAAACACAATCACTTCCACTTCCGCATGCAGCCGCTTCCAGCTCTTCAGCGCATTCCGCTGAATCACTCCGTTGTGCCCGCTAAACGGTTTCGCCGTCGTGAAAAACGTCAGCATTGTTTTTTCGTTTGCTTCAGCTTGCTTTGCGGAGCGTGAAACAGCCCAGGTTATAGGCGCACTCGTGCGGGTTCGTCTCGTAATTTCGCGGCGCGAAGCTCAGAGCCGTTTCGCGGTCGCACTTGACCCACTGATTCAATTTGTTTTTCATCCAGTATTCTTCCCGCTCGATCTGCAGGCTCCCAAACAGCCTCGGAAGCCGCCCCTCGCCGTACACCCGGCACCACGGCGAAAGTACCGTATCTTTTCCAACTGGGCCTGTCATCAGCACCTTTCCACCCGGCTTCAAAATCCTCTCAAACTTCCGCATAACCTGAAGATCGCCTTCATCATCCGTGACCGTAATCCCATATCTTCCTGCCACTCCCACGTGCTCGATCGACGAACAGTCAATCACCAGATCGAAATGATTTTCCGGCACGTCCAGTTTCAGAAAATCTCCATGCACGAATTCCACTCGCGGATGTTCCCAGCAAAAGCCTTGCGGCTCCAGATCATTCGCAATTACATGAAATCCCCGCTGCGCAGCAACCAGGCTCATGTAGCCTTGCTCGCACCCAAATTCCAGAGCCTCTCCGGGTCCGTTAGGGATCTCGCTGCTGATAAACGACCACTCGATGTTTCGTTCGCCCCCGATATCAACCGTCAATGGTTTCGTCTTTTGTGGCCATATTAAATGCTTCACCGCACGAATTGAGCGATACAACCAGTTCGGAAGGGATACGGGCAGGAATACACGAGTCGCGGGCATAAAAATTTTGAGCTTAGCCACCCAATTCCTGCACGGTTTCCGCCTGGCTCACCGTGAACCGATTGGGCAGATTGAGCACTCCGCTCCACTCGTCTCTCGGATGTTGATGCGACTCGGTTGAAACCAGCAGATCGGGATATAGATCGCACATATCGATCAGTCCCTCCTCGTCCCAGATACTCACCATCCACGAGTAACCTGCGGGCCTCAAAGGCAGCATTGGAAACTCATATCTAAGATTATGAAGACCAGGCTCCAGCTCAAGCTCATATGCCGCCTGCCCCCAAATGATCTGTCGATTCGAATCGTACAAGGCCACTCCGTGGATTCCGCGTCTTATTGGCGTGACAACCCGTAGGTAGAAACTGACACTCACGGGTTCATGAGTATTCAGAGCGTGTCCGCCTTCGCTTTCCGCCTGGACCAGTCTCCACGAAATGAATTTTGCTTTCAATCCTGGTCCACGATGTTCCTCGGGTGACCGTTCACCTCTCATCATGTCTGTTTCGTATGCCGAGATAACCTCATGCGCCGGGCCATCCTGACGGATACCACCGCCGTCCACCCACGCTACGCGCTCGCACAGTCTCCTGATCTGATTAATCTGGTGACTGACCAAAATAATGGTCCGCCCTTCCTTGGCAACGTCTCCCATCTTTCCCAAGCACTTTTTTTGAAACTTAATGTCTCCCACCGCCAGCACTTCATCCACCAGCAAAATCTCCGGCTCCAGATGCGCCGCCACCGCAAACGCCAGCCGCACGTACATTCCGCTCGAATAGTGCTTCACCTGCGTGTCCAAAAACTTTTCCAGCTCCGCAAACGCCACAATCTCGTCAAACTTTGCCCGTATCTCCTGTCTGGACATTCCCAGTATCGCCCCGCTCAGGTACACATTGTCCCGTCCCGATAGCTCCGGATGAAATCCCGTACCCACTTCCAGCAGGCTTCCCACTCGCCCGTAAATCTCCGCCCAGCCCTTTGTCGGCCTCGTAATCCGGCTCAAAATCTTCAGCAGCGTCGTCTTGCCTGCTCCGTTTCGCCCGATCAATCCCAGCACTTCGCCCTGCTTCACTTCCAGGTCCACATCCTTCAGCGCCCAGAACTCTTCCCGCTTTGTGCGTTGCAGCAGCGTCCACGGCGCGCGCAGCGTCCTCGCCAGCTTGTCCCGCAGCGCGCTATACCTCTCCCGCTGCCCTAGCCGGTACACCTTGCTCAATCCCTCAGCTCTTATTGCGATGTGACTCGAGTTCATATCGTTTGGCAGCTCAACTTATCCCTGCAACCAAAGTCCCGGTTTTGCTGACCACCGGCTCTTTTCCCGCTCCATACTTTGCCCGGCGCCCAATTTCTTGCATTGGACTCTCGAAATATTTGTAGGACAACCAGCAGATTACGAGGGTCGCCACAATCCCTGCAACACTCACCCAGAGATCCCGGAACGACGCTATTTCCGGTCGTTTTCCGCACAGATACGAAAAGAATACCGCTTGCACGATCCCGTGGAGAAGATACGTTCCATACGAAATTGAGCCCAGCCAGCACAGCCAGCTCCACCGGAACACTCCGCTTACCCAACTGCCTTGCCACGTCACCGCGTACACCAATAGCAACGAATAAAAGAATGCCTGCCAAGTGTACCCCAGGGACAGCGACGCAAAGTCGTGCATGCTGGGAGCAAATCTTGAAAGGACTCCCATTCCTAGAAACAAAACCACTAACGCATACTGCATTGCGTCGCGCTTGGCTTTCAACCAATCCATGCACCGTTCGTCCCTCACTAAAATCGCCCCAAGTACGCCCAAAAGGAGAGCGTCTGCTCTGCACGGCATCAGCACATACCATGTGTATATTTTGGCGGGCCATAATAAACGAAGTGAAATTCGGACGATCGGAGCGAGCAATACGCCCACTCCAAGGGCTGCGACCAGGCTCCTCCTGTTGAAAACTCGTACCATCCACGGCAGCGTTAAATAGAATTGCTCTTCCACCGCCAGCGACCACGTGGCCCCAATTCCCAAAATGCCCAGAGTGTTCAATTTCGCCATCCAGAAATTTTGCAAAAAAAGCGGGTAAGTAAACCACGGCACTCGCTTCTCGAAAATCCACGCTATTTTCGCGCCTGGGAATCGCTGCGTGGCTAGATAGATGATGAAAATCGCAGTTAAGATTGCGGTGTAGATAGGAACGATTCGAAAGAACCGCCGCGTATAGAACGTCCGAAAGTAATTCTCCGCGTTGCGATGATCCAGCAGAATTCCACCGATTAGGAAGCCGGACAGTACGAAGAACAAATCAACGCCTGTCCAGCCCAAACGTCCGAGGCCCGTGAGATAACCCGCAAACGAGTGGTGCGGAATGACGCTGATGACTACAAAAAAATGGTAAATCAATACCATCAGAATCGCCGTACCACGAATCCCGTCGAGCTCCGGAATCCGGGACAGCTCCCCTGCTCGTTGCCCGCCGGGCATCGCGATCCCACTCATCTCCGCTTACAGCTCCTCACTTCGCTTCCGAATTCTTTTGCAGAAACCCAACCCCACGCAGTATCCGCGCGCGCGCTACGCCCGCCTCGGCGCTAAATTCTCGAAATGCCGAATTCCACAACGCGTCATCGCAAAACAGCAGCCCCCCGGCTCGAATATACGGGAACGCCGCGCGAAACTCCCACAGCATATGCTCGTACGTATGCAGGCTGTCGTGAATAAACACATCCACCGAGCCCAGTTCTTTCAGCAACCCCGGCAAAATCTCCCGCGCATCTCCCAGATGCAGCTGCCAATTGCTTTTCAGCCAATCCGGAACGATCCATCCCGGCGCCTTCCCCGGCGGAAGAAAATGCGGATCGTCGAGCCCAATTGAGTGCAACCTGCCGCGGCCATTTTTCTGCATCGCCAGCAGCAAATACGATGACGACACCCCGCTGGCCACTCCGGTCTCTACCACCACCTCAGGCGCAAACGCGCGAACCGCGGCATACTGAACAAGAATTTTCTTGGCGTAGAGGTCAGCGCTTTCAATCTCCGCCTCGTGGAAAAACACCGCCGCTTTCCGAAGGCACTCCGCAAACTCCGCCATTTCCATCGGCTCATCCAGAAACGAACGAATCCGGGAAGCCGAAACCCCCGTAATCGCGCTCAGAAATCTCTCGTCAGACCACGTCGCCTCCCGGATAAGCGAGCTCGCCGCATACCCCGGATTCTGCATGGCATATCGAAGGCGCGACCCTAAATTCTGCACCAGCCACTTCATCGTCTCGCGTCTCCTGCCAACATCGCTCTTCCCCTCAGCCTTCGTCGCCCGGACCGACCCGCTTTGCTCGCACCCGCTTCCCGCGATCCCGCCGCCCAGTGTCGCCTTTTCCCGTCACCCAAAACCGAAATCCCCCCAAAATTCACTTGACATATCGTTACTCTTGTGCCAACATAGCCTGTGAACGTCGAAACTCACCCCGCTAAACCCTTTCCGTTTCCCCTAAGTCCTGTTTGCCCCGAGACCGCCGAGGGGCCCAAGATAGAAGACCCACTCTTTCTTCAGTCTTTCTGCAAGAGGAGTAACAAAATCTCCCCTTTCCTTTCAACGACTTCCACACTCTTCCTCACTCTTAAACAAATAAGTCCTTTATTTGCACATTCTTCTGAAAAACAGGGGGGGGTACACCCCCCCTCCCAAAAAAATTTCGATCGGCTGCCCAATTCCCATCGGGTGCGGGCTCTACTTGGAGCCTGCCAAGGAAACGGGTGCGGGCTCTACTTGGAGCCTGCCAAGGACATTGCAACGCGCTCACACCAAGTCCGCCACCGTTCCCTCCATCCTCTGGAAGAACAGCATCCCGCCAAACAGCAGCACCAGCACCGCTCCCGCAGACGCCAGCAGCAGCGGGCCCGGCGGCTGCCCATGTCCCGTCAACGCCCACCGAAATCCTTCGATCACTCCCGCCATCGGATTCAACCCGTACAGCCACCGCCACCTCTCAGGTACCAAACTGCTCGGATACGCCACCGGCGAAGCCAGCATCCAGAATTGCACCAGAAATGGCGTCACATATTTCACGTCGCGGTACAACGCATTCAATGCCGACAGCCACAATCCAACTCCCAGCGCCGTCGCCACTGCCAGCAACAGCAAAAATGGCAGCCACACTGCATGCCATCCCGGACGCAATCCGTATCCCAGCACCAGCGCCGTCAGCACCACAAACGCAATTGCAAAATCCACCAGCCCGGACATCACGCTCGAAAGAGGCAGTATT